>MKWU01001512.1_pt1 | contig 39606 bp, 33 predicted proteins | sample 809101 | NCBI WGS metagenome assembly MKWU01 (sample SAMN05860141, study PRJNA318959) | sponge metagenome | host: Aplysina aerophoba | place: Slovenia: Piran, Adriatic Sea, Gulf of Piran | collected 2013-05-07
TTGTTGCCGCCTTTGGGCGTATAGATGACGATCTGCCGGGGGATGACCGTGCTTTCAGCATGAAGCAACAAGGACTGTTCAGGGGAGAGATGCCAGGCGTCACCGAACCGCGCCGTGCAATAGGTAGCGCAGAATTCCCAGAATGAGGCGAACCACGAAGTCGTGTCTCCCGGATCAGCACCTGGGCTGGACGAGATCACCCAGCCCTTTATGACTTCCCGTAGGAAGCCGTTTCTAAGCAGGCGTTCGCGGTGGACGCGCGTAAGTTCGATGGATCGGAAAACCCGTCTTCCACCTTCCTGAAGGCTTTTGAGTTTCGCAAGCGACGCGGCGAGTTTTTCGTGGGGTTTGGCCATGTTGGACTTCTGTTGGAGATTACAGGCGCTTGTGGGATTGCCAGTTTGTGGATGTACAAGTATATAATGATGTGTCATTGCAAGTCAATTGTGTTGTGATATTGCACGTAGAAAATGATGTGAAAATACACGTATATTGTGCGGAAAGATACGTCTGAAGACCGAGGTACCAACGAGGTCGAGCTGCCATGGTGCTGAACGAAAACAGAGTAGCAGAAAATGAAACTGTCAGCTACACAAAGTCCGTGACAGACACGTGAAGACCAGATGGCGCTGAGCCTGGCCCCACCCGGGTCCAGTCTACCCCATCCTCAGACTCCGATCCGCCAGCGGCAGATTGATCCGGACATTGCCCCGCCTGTGAGATTCCCTTAAAGCAATGGCGATTTCCAGCGCTTCACGGCCGAACTCGCCTGGGCACGTCGTCTCCCTTCCAGCTTCGATCGAACGGCACACACCTTCTATCGCGTCGACCATGGAGCTCCTTGGATGCCAGGGTCCGGGCAGGTGCGTCTGTGTAGGTGCGCCGGTTTCGGGATGGGGCGTCCATAGCTCGAACTGGGCGTGGGAATTCCGGGAGACGATGCGGCCGGTTTCGCCGATGAACTCGAGGGACCAGGAGTAAGGCAGGGATTCGGACCGGGAGTTCAGTATGGTGCGGATTCCGTTTTCGTATACAATGATCCCTGAACCGGGGATGTCGCCGTCTGAAGCGGCCTGGCCGTCCGTGTCGATCAGACCGACTACCCACCGGGCGGGCGCACCGGCGAATAGACGCAGCAGGGCCAGGGTGTGGCTCTGGATGTTGGACAGCGTGGAGTGGCTGTGGCAGACCATGCTCTTCAATGGTCCGATGGCGCCTTCGGCGATGAGCCTGCGCGCAGTCGTGTAATAGCTGTACCAGTTGAGGTGGCAGGCCATGGCGAGGATGACGCCGTGCCTGGTGCAGGCATCGATCATGGTATCGGCTTCGGCCAGCGTGCGGCACATGGGCTTCGTGGCAAAAATGGCCTTAACCCCCAGTTCGGCCAATCCCACCGTGATCTCCGCGCGCGGCTCCGGCCTGGTGGTCAGGCAGACCACGTCGATCCGCTCTTTCTCGACCATCTCCCGATAGTCGGTGTAGAGGGCCGAAACGTCCCAGCGCCGCTTGAAATCCTCGAGTTTGGCGGGATCCTCGTCCGCCGCGGCGACAAGATCGATCCCCCGCGCCTCCATCATGGCCGGCGCGTGCGCCCACGGCCAGGGATAATGGGGCTGGCCGACGTGCTCGTCGTCGATGGTGCTGCCCATCCTGCCGCATCCGACCACGGCGCCCCGATAGGTATGTTTTGGCGCTGTATCCTCTACGGCCTGGAAGGCTTCATCGTGGGATCCGGGCATGGGGGCATTCCTTCTTCAGTCTTGCCAATCACCGGTCAACAGAACCGTTCTTACCAGTAGAAACCTATTTGGAAGAAATGCGCTGCGAGGTATGGTTTGGCCCGAGTTCGACCGGTTTGCCGTGCGGCGTGTTCAGATACGCCCTTCGCCATGCGTCCTTGCGGTCCGACGCTTCCGCCTGCGACACGAGTCCGCGCGCTCTGCAGAGGCGCTCCAGGGCCCGGAGCCAGTGCCGATAGTACGTATCGCCCTGGTCGGGATCGCCCTCCCGTTGCGCCGCACGTATCTCCTCGCTCAGCGTGGCGGCCCACTCGTCCCACGTGAAGTAACCTTCGCCGGAGAGTCGCACCGCGAGCGCGAACGCCGATGCCTCCCATGGCGCGGCGAAGACCGGTGAGCCATCGTCCCCAAGCGGGATTTCTCCCAGCCCATTCGTGCCGCCGGGCAATTGCGGGTCTGTCACGGTGCAGGCTCCAGGTACGTTTCCCAGAGGTCGACGTATACGGCGCTGTTCACGTTGGCCGATTCCCCCCACAGATCACGCCCATCGAAGCGTACGTTGTAGAGATGCCTTCCTTCGTCCACGCCCTGGGCGCTCAGGTCCGGGTATACCTGTGACCCGTAGTGCTCACGCACGATCCCCGTGTGGCCTCTGACATAGCCTGGCGCCCGGGTGTGTCCTTGACCGCGCGGTTGGCGGTCGATTGCGCGCACAAGGTCGCCCGGCGCAAAGCGGGCTGGAGCGGACGCGGGCCGGACGTAGCTCGCAGTCATGAAGGGAGCCGCCCGCACCTGTTCGGAACGCACGACCCGTTCCATGATGTGTTCCGGCACGGGGGTCGCCGCCCTGCCCGTTTGCAATTCCTCCTCGGAAACGAGGCCGGACCTGACCAGTTGCTTCTGTATCCCCGCGAACCAATTCTCGTAATAGGAGTTGGCGAGATAGTCGGCGGGAGGCAATTGCTCCCTGTTGTGGCGGGACATGTCGATGTTCCACAGTCCCAGAAGCCCGATGAGACGGACGATGCCGTACACCCGGCTCTCCCATTCCTCGTGGAAGACCGGCTCCTCGGACTCCGGCTCAGGTTGCACCGGCCCGAACCCCTGCATCCCGCCCAGGTCGTGTACACCCTTCATGGTTTGCCGCCTTGCGCCGCCGGCCGCCGCGCCTCCTCGACTCCGATCATGGCGTTGCGCGTCACGAGTTCCATGAGTTCCTCCTCGCTCCATCCCTCCGTGCCTTCGGGTCGCTGCGGCAGTACGAGGTAGCGCATCTCGGAGGTGGAATCCCATACGCGCACCTCTTTCCGATCGGCAATCTCCGAACCGAACTGCCTGATCACGCCGCGCGGATCGATGACGGCCTGCGCTCTGTATGGCGCGGATTTGTACCAGACGGGCGGCAGGCCGAGGAGCGGCCACGGGTAGCAGGAGCAGAGCGTGCAGACAACGAGGTTGTGGACGTCGTCCGTGTTTGCGACGACACGCATCTGCTCGCCCTGTGCCCCCACGTAGCCCATCGTTGCGATGGCGGCATCCGGGTCGTCAAGCAGCCACCGCCTGTACGCTTCGTCCGACCAGGCATGCGCAACGACGTGCTTGCCGTTCGCCGGACCGATCTTGTCCTGGTACAGGTCGATGAGCGCGTCCAGCGCCTCCGGATCGACGAGGCCTTTCTCCACGAGCAGTGATTCGAGCGCTTTCACGCGCAACTCGATATCCGGGGGCGGCTCGGTGTGGTCTTGATCGTGCCGGGGATCGTGCCGGTGATCGTCGGCCATGACGTTCTTCTCCCGCTCGGGAAGCACCGGTGTCAGCGGTCGATCTGAATGTTGTTGGAGTGATGTAAGACGTTACTTCGAGCATGACTGGCCGGCGCCAAACCGATCTGTTGACCCCATCCACACACTCAGCACAATACAGTTCCTCACGCGACAATACCTCACGCGCCGTCCTGCCCGATCAGCAGTTCGAGCGGCTGCTCGAGGACTTCCCTGAGGTGGGAGAGGAAACGGCCGGCGACCGCGCCGTCGATGAGCCGGTGGTCGGAGGAGAGCGTGATCGACATCATGGCCTTGATCTCGACCTTGCCGTCCACCGCGACGGGGGCGTCCTTCACCCGGCCCACGGCGAGAATGGCCGCTTCCGGCGGGTTGATGATGGCGGTGAACTGGTCCACGCCGAACATGCCGAGATTGGAGATGGTGAAGGTACCGTAACCGTAGTCTGCGGGACCCAGGCCCTGTGCCCGTGCCTTCTCACCCAGCGCGCTGGTCAGCGCGGCGATCTCGAAGACCGATTTCTGATCGGCGGACGCCACGACCGGGACGACCAGTCCGTCATCGAGGGCGACGGCGAAACCCACGTTCACGTCCGCGTACTCCACGATATCCCCGCCTTCGAGGGACGCGTTGACGGCGGGAAAGGACCGCAGGGCGATCCCGGCGGCCTTGATGATCAGGTCGTTCACGGAGACTCTGGCCAGGCCGCGTTTTTCGCCGTAGGCGATCAGCTGTTCCCGCAGCCCGGTGAGCCGCGTCATGTCCACGTCCATCGTGAGGTAGAAGTGGGGAATGGTCGAAGCGCTTTCGGCCAGTCGCGTCGCGGCGACCTTGCGCAGGCCGCTGAGCGGCGCGCGGCGCTGGACGCGTTTCGAACCGGGGCCGGATGGGACCGGGGCCGTTGCGGGGGCAGACGCCATCGCGGGCGTTGCGGTGGCTGCCGCTGGAGTCGGCGCGGCGGCGGCCTGGGCGGCAAAGGCTTCCACGTCCGAGAAAACGATCCGCCCACTGGGACCCGTCCCCGCGATATTTCCGATGTCTACGCCGAGATCTCGCGCGTGCCGACGCGCCTTGGGCGAAATTTTAACGCGGCCGGGCTGACCGGGCAGTCCGGACCGGCCATCCGATCCGGTCATGGCGGCCTGCCCCTGGCCGTCTTGTTCGGTCGCTACGGCGGCCGGGGCTTCTTCCCCTGTCGTTCCAGCCGCGTCGGACGCCTTTGCATCCGCGCCAATGACCGCGCCACCACCCGTCGCCCCTCCGCCATCGCAGGGGTCTCCGTCGCCGCCATCGCCGGGGTCTTCGTCGCCGCCGACGGTCTCACCCGCTTCGCCGATGTATCCGATGATCTGCTGAATGGGCACGTCGTCTCCCGGTCCGTGCAGAATCTTGAGCAGCGTGCCGGAAGCCTTTGCCTCGACTTCCATCACGCTCTTGTCCGTTTCGACGTTGAAGAGCACTTCGCCCTCTTTGACGGAATCGCCTTCACTTTTCATCCACTCGACGATGATTCCGGATTCCATGGTCATGCCGAGTACGGGCATGATGACTTCTGTGGCCATTACGGGCTCCCGGGGTCCTTTGATACGTCCGATCCTGGTCGGTATTCTCGGTGCTAAATCTCTTGTATCTATGTGACTTACAACGCGATAGAAAGCCCGTAGAGCATACACTTCCGCGTGACCGGCGTCAAGCATTTTTTGATTGACTTGGACCGGAGGAAAGGGATAGATTCAACCCGATTCCGCATTCGAAAAACACGGGAGGGAAACCGTCCCCAGGTACGGCTTCTTCCATCCTGAACGAATGTAAGCACAGTTTCTCGGAACAACCGGGTCTCGAGGACCTGTTCGGCTGTTGTTCACCCTACCTGCGTGGAGGATCCGAGCCACATGGAAATCAAAGTCGATCGATACACGAAAGTGGTGTTGACGCTGATCGCCGTCGGTCTGTTGGCGAATGTATTCAAGGATGAGCTGCCCACTATGTCCACGCCGTTGAATCCCCGACCGGCCATGGCCGAGAACATCGTCATGGGATCCACGATCGCGAATATGGGACAGCGTTTCATCACGGCCAGCCCCGACGGGAAGATCGTCTACACTTGGTTCCGGGAAGAGGACCGGCAATGGTACGATCGCGACAAGGTGTATTTCATAGACGCTACGCACGCGGACGATTGATGGACGGTCCGCGGGCAAAGGGCCTGCTGATTGGCGCCGGGCAGGCGAAAGTTCTGCTGAATGGTGCCGGGCAGGCGAAAGTTCTGCTGAAGGGCGCCGGGCAGGCGAAAGTTCTGCTGACCCGATGATCACGGGTCTCGTACTCGCCGCCGGCCGGTCCGAGCGCATGGGGACGCCGAAGCAGTTGCTGCAGTTCGGAAGCTTGACGTTGATCGAACAGGTGATCCGGACGCTGTCGCGTTCGCGTCTGGGGAAGGACGTCGTCGTGGTGCTCGGCCATCGCGCCGAGGAAATCGTAAAGCGGATCTCGGGTTTGCCGGTCCGCCTCGCGTACAACCCGGACCCGGAAGGCGACATGATCTCCTCGATCCGATGCGGTCTGGCGTACATCGAACCCGAACAGGCGTTCCTGATCGCCCTCGGCGATCAGCCCCTGGTCACGACGGGGATCGTGGACCGGTTGATTGACGAATACGAGCGGTGTCCCGAAGGCATGGTACTTCCGGTGCATGAAGGAAAGCGGGGCCATCCCATGATCCTGTCGCCAGCGTACAGGGAGGAGATCCTGTTTGAATCGATGCCGGGTGGCTTGAAGGCGTTGCGCGACCGGCACGCCGACAGCGTCCGCCCGGTGCCCGTGGATACGGATGCGGTCCTGATCGACCTGGATTACCGGAGCGATTACGAAGAGGCGCTGCGAAGATGGCGAAAGGAAACAGATCTTGGTGAACAATAGAGGAAACCGGACCTGTTGAATAGTAACGTGCTCGTTACGCGGCGAATCCCCGACGAATCCATCGGGATGCTGGAAGCGGCCCTCGGCGTGGTGGACGTCAATCCCCACGACCGGGCCATGACCCGCGAGGAGTTCCTTGCGTCGGCCCGGGACCGCGACGGGCTGCTCTGCCTGTTGACCGAGGACATCGACGACGAGGTCCTGGACCTGTCCCCGGGCCTGAAAGGCGTGGCCATCTACGCGGTCGGATACAACAACATCGACGTGGATGCCTGCACGCGGCGCGGCATTCCGGTGACCAACACGCCGGACGTGCTGACCGATACGACCGCCGACGTCGCCTGGGCGCTCATGTTCGCCACGGCGAGGCGGGTGGCGGAAGGCGACCGGTACGTGCGTGAGGGCCGGTTCTCGGGATGGGGCCCCTTGCTGATGCTAGGCAGCGACGTCACCGGCGCGACACTGGGCATTGTGGGGGCCGGTCGCATCGGCACGGCCACGGCCAGGCGGGCAGCAGGATTTTCCATGCCTGTGGTCTATACAAGCCGCAGACGCAACGCGACCATCGAGTGCGTGGGCGCGCGGTACCTGCCGCTTGACGATCTGCTCCGGGAATCGGATTTCGTGTCCCTGCACGTACCGCTCACACCCGAGACCACCCACCTCATCAGCGAACGCGAACTGGATCTGATGAAGTCCACGGCATATCTCATCAATACGACCCGCGGCCCCGTGGTCGATGAAAAGGCCCTGGTGCGCGCGCTTCGCGACGGCGTCATCGCCGGTGCGGGACTCGACGTCTTCGAACGCGAACCCGAACTGGAACCGGGGCTGGCGGACCTGGAGAACGTGGTCATGCTGCCCCACGTCGGCAGCGGGACGGTCGCTACGCGCATCCGGATGGGCAACACGGCCGCGGCGAACCTGATCGCCATGGTCAACGGGGCGGACCCGCCGAATTGCGTGAATCCGGAATGGAATGAATATCGTACGTAAAACACACGGCAGCGTGTGAATGTGAATCGTCAAACCCGACCGGGAAGACCGGATACAGGAGCCTGACATGAGACTTGTGACCTATGGAGAAAGCGGACAGGACCGGATCGGCGCGGTTGCCGGCAGCGAGATCGTCGACCTTCAGTCGGCCGACGCATCCCTGCCCGGCACCGTGCTGGGCGTGCTGGAAGCGGAAGCCGTGGAGGCGGTATCCCGCGCGGTGGAAAGCGGAGCCGGTACGCGGACGCCCCTGGCTGATGCCCGGCTGGCATCTCCCATTCCCCGGCCGCCCAAGATAGTCTGCGTCGGGCTCAATTACCTCGATCACGCGACGGAGCAGAACGTGCCGCTGCCCGAACACCCGCTGCTGTTCTCCAAGGCCACCTCATCCGTGGTCGGTCCCTACGACGACGTGGTACTGCCGGCCGAAAGCGAGCAGGTGGACTACGAGGTCGAACTCGCCGTCGTCATAGGGAAGACCGCCACCGCCGTATCGGAGGCGGACGCCTACGATTACGTCGCCGGATACACCGTGGCCAACGACGTCAGCGCCCGCGACATCCAGTTCAGGCAGCAGCAGTGGCACCAGGGCAAAAGCTACGACACGTTCTGTCCCATGGGCCCGTGGCTGGTGACGAAGGACGAGATCTCCGATCCGAACGCGCTCGCCGTGAAACTTACGCTGAACGGGACCGTCCTGCAGGACAGCAACACGGACAATCTCATTTTCAACGTTCCCACGCTGGTGTCGCGCATATCGAGCGCCATGACCCTGTTGCCGGGCGACGTGATCTCGACCGGCACGCCCGCGGGCGTGGGCGTATTCCGCGATCCGAAGATCCTGCTCAAGGCCGGCGACTACATGGAGACCTGGGTGGAAGGCATCGGCACGCTGAAGAACCACGTGCGGTAGCCGATTCTGCCCGCCGTGCAGGGCGGAAAGCATGGTGGGAAGAAATCGCAGGAATCGATAGTGCGGATTGAAAACAAGCGGGAAGCCGCCACGGCGGGTTTGTCTATAACAATCCGGTAATCATTCCGGTAAAGGAAAGACCATGGAAAAGCTGAAAAAAGAAGAGGCGCTGGCCCGGGCGGCGGACACGGGCGACCTGACAGGCGTGGATCTGAGCGGCATGGACCTGTCGGGCGCCATGCTGCCCCGCGTCGATTTCCGGGACGCCAACCTCGAAGGAACCGATTTCACTAAAGCGGACCTGACCGAGTCGGAGTTTCGCGACGCGAAGCTGAACGGCGCGGATTTCTCGGGAGCGAAGATGGAACGGGCCGTGCTAATCGGCGCCCACATCGTGGGAGCCCGGTTCGACGGCGCCCACATGGTCGGTACGTTTCTCAACGGCGCGACCGCGTCGGGCGCAAGTTTCAGGAAAGCGGACCTGCGCGCGGCCCGTATCGGCGTGCCGAAGTTCCAGTCCGACGATCCCTTCGCCGCGGCCGCGAGCTTCCAGGGCGCGGACATGACCTGGTGTCTCTTCGGCGAGGTGGACCTGACGGGCGTGGACCTGCGGAACGCCAACCTTTCCCACGCCCACATGTACGAGACGGAGATGCGCAGCGCCCTGCTGGACGGCGCGGTCCTGACCGGCGTCCGGCTGAAGCGGCAGACGGTCTAACTCATTCGACCAGGCGGCGAAGGTATTCGCAGTACGCGTTGTCTTCCACGTAATTCCCGATCTTCAGCACCTGGTCCCGGCCGATGTACCCCTTCCGGTAGGCGATTTCTTCGACGCAGCCGATTTTCAATCCCTGCCGGTGTTCGACGGCCTGGACGAAATTGCTCGCCTCCAGCAGGCTTTCCGGCGTGCCGGTATCCATCCAGACGATCCCTTCGTCGAATCGCTCCACCTTTAGCTTGCCCTGCTGGAGATAGATGTTATTCACATCGGTGATCTCGAGTTCGCCGCGGCCGGACGGGCGCAGCGTTTTCGCGATGGATACGACTTCGTTGTCGTAGAAGTAGAGTCCCGTGACGGCGTAGTTGGACCGTGGGTTGCGGGGTTTCTCTTCGATGCCGACGACGCGCTCGTGCTCGTCGAATTCGACCACGCCGTACCGTTCGGGCTCCTTGACGTAGCAGGCGAAGACCAGTCCCCCGTCATCGTGCCCCGCGGCCCTTTCGACGATCTCGGTCAGGTTGCTGCCGTAGAAGAAGTTGTCTCCGAAGATCAGTGCGCTGGATTCATCGCCGATAAACGATTCCCCGATCAGAAAAGCCTGTGCCACCCCCGCGGGCGCGGGTTGTATGGCATATTCGAAGTGCATCCCGAGCGCACTGCCATCGCCGAAGAGCCTGCGGTACAAGTCGATGTGATCGGGGGAGGAAATGATCAGGATTTCCCGGATCCCCGCCATCAAGAGGACCGACAGCGGATAGTAGATCATCGGCTTGTCGAAGATGGGGATGATCTGCTTCGATATGGCGAGGGTCTGCGGGTAGAGACGCAGTCCGTGCCCCCCCGCGAGTATGATGCCTTTCATCTGTGATCTCCGGTTGTCTTGGGGATTCCGAACTTTCCGGATATCAGGAACTAAGGTTACCTGAACCTGATTGTCCATATATAAATGGTTGTCGTTTCGAGTGTGTTGGGTAGAACAAATCCAGATTCAAAGTTCATAGACTAAGGAAACCAATCAGACACTAACTTTGGCAGTGAGGCATTGCCTTACTAAACTTCCTGAAATCAGTATCAAATCCCGATGATCGGGGACCTCACTTTGATCCAAAAACGATTTTAGGATGCTTGGTTTATTTCCCATATCACATTGACTGATCGGTATGACATTTTGTGTAGACAGTGAGAAAAGACGAATATACCCTCCGTAAATCAACTTTAGATGGAAGCATAGTTTTAAAAAAGTAACCTCCATGTGGTTATATTGACAGGAGCGATGGTTCGCTAACCACTCCGGCCATGGTGTTGTTTCGTCTATAACTATTCAACGAATAAAACAGGTATCTAAGCCCCTTGAAGAATCTCCCGAATGATCTTCGGTTCATTTCCTTGAAGTATGATGGACGCTGTCAGATCTGTGCGAAGACCATCAGAGTTGGCCAGAAAGGACACTGGTCACCGAATTCGAAGAAGGTCTGGTGTAGGGAATGCGTGCGAGATGATACCAAGCCTCAAGATTCTTCTAAAAACAAAACGAGTGCTTCAACGAACAAAACGAATAGAAGCCTTGATGTTGTCCAGGGATCGGGATCCACTCAGGCAGGCAACTTACAAACGCAGTGGGTGCGACTGTGTCAATATGCACAACGGTGTATAGAGGCCGAAGCTGCGAAATCATTGGTACCGTATGTTCAGGAGAACACGAACTGGTTCGTGCACATGGGAGAGGAGCGCCTAGTAGTCGGTCAAGGCGACTCTATCCCTGCACCTGATTACCTCGCCAAACGACTGTCGCAGAGTCGTCTGCGAGACGGTCAATCAATGCTCTACGGCTGGCCAACAGTCGTCATCACTGACCGCGATCACAGCTCAAAGGTTGCACCTCTATTTGTTGTCAATGTAAGCGCGGAACAAGACCAAAACGACACGTGGGAACTATACGCTGCAATCGAACCTGAGTTTAATCTGGCCATAACTTCAAGTAACATTTTCGATCCTGCAGTCACTGAAGATATTCACGAATTGTTGAATTACGGACTGCCATTTGGCGATGCTGATGCCTTCAACTCTCTCGCTGATCAAACGTCTGTACTACTCGGACTAAAGATCCAGACACCGCTAGACCCATTCTCGCTCGATACCAAAGTGGCGCGTAAGCAGGGAGTTTATAATTCTGCGGTTTCGGTTGTTGTGGACACTTTCAACGAGTACCAGACAACTCTACGCGAAGAACTCCTGCAATTGCAAACTCGCAAAGATTGGGTTTCAACCTCAGCGGCCCATCTTCTCGGTACCAAGCCTGAGCTGGTGGGAAGGAAGAGAGAACCGTCTGGACCAATAGCTGCTCCGCTTGCGTGCAATGAGTCTCAAGAGAAAACGCTGGAGTCCCTACATAGCAGGGATTTGACTGTTGTGACCGGCCCCCCAGGGACAGGCAAAACGCAACTTGTAGTGAATGCCGTTATAAACGCGTGGCTGAACAACGAAACCGTCTTGGTGACATCGACCAATAACGCTGCTGTTGATGTAGCTGTTGACCGGGCTGAAAAGGATATCTGTAGTGGTCTGTTGATTCGCACCGGTAACCGGGCGACACGTGAACAGATTCCAGATCGTGTCTCATTGGCGACATCTTTTTCAGCGTCTCACCGCGGGAACCAATCTTCGGTACGGGCCAAACTGAAACGTGTAACTCAAGAACGCGTAGAATTGTTGAAAAAACTGTCGCGCTTGGATGATTTGAACGATGAACTGCTAGAAATCGCTGAAGAAAGGGAAGAACTCAGACCAGCCCTGAATGATGTCAAATTCATTCTGTGGGGCCGACAGGATGCTCCTACTTATTCTTTAAACTCATGTGAGATTGAGCGACGAGCAGAACGACTGATGCGTGCCTGGTTGTTCCGTCGTTTTCGGATACGACGGCTCTTCCAAAGAGTCCGCTGCAAGGAAAACATCTCGATTGAGTATTTGGCCAACTGGGCGCGGATCGATCAGCGCATGAAATGGCTGACCTCTCGGATGGAGATCATCCGGGCTGAACAGCAACAGTTTAGTTCCGCGATAGGCAACCCAGCGAACAGCATAAAGGAATCAGACAGAAAATGGTCCGAAGCAAGTCTGGATACGATTCGCACGGAGGTTGCAGGACGGATCCGGTTGGGCTCTGCCCGTCTGTCGGTCCTCGGATCAGTTTCCGCTGGCGTTGACCGCCTGAGGAGGGCCATTGCCAATTCGTTTCCCTTTTTGAAAGGTTGGGCGTGTACAGCCCTTTCAGCAAATTCCAATTTCAATCTGGAATCCGGGCTGTTCGACCTTGTGATTATCGACGAGGCCAGTCAGTGTAGCCTCGCGACTATGCTGCCTTTAGCATATCGGGCAAAGCGGTTAGTACTAGTAGGTGATCCGAACCAACTGAACCCGATAAATTCCTTAAGTGACAGTCTGCTGAAGGATCTCGCCTCACAAACGGGGTTTGAAAACATTGAACTCCGCGAGCGGGGTATCCACCACAAAGACGGATCGGCTTATCATGCATTTGAATATGCTGCAAAACCATCGGAACCCGTTCTCCTCAATGAACATTTCCGTTGTCATCCTCATATCGCCCGGTGGTTCAATACCGCATTTTATAACGGTGACCTAACTGTACTTACAGATGTCTCGAATACTGCAGGACGACATCGTGCCGTTTTTTGGTACGATATCGAGGGTGTGGCGGAACGGCCAAGGGGCGGTAGCTGGATTAACGAAGAAGAGGCGAAACAGACAGTCGAAAAACTCGTTGATGTGCTGGATACGGGCTACCAGAACGTCGGTGTGGTCACTCCTTTCACAGCCCAAGCGCGACTTATCACCCGACTCGCTCAAGAACGCTTAGGTCAGGATGTACTCGACGATTTCGATTTTGTGAGCGGAACGGCACACCGCCTACAGGGAGACGAGCGTGAGGTGATTGTTTTTTCTTCAGTACTATCCCCAGGAATGTCCAAATCCAGTAGGCGGTGGGTTGAAAAAGAAAGGAATCTGCTGAATGTTGCTGTCAGCCGTGCCAAACAGTCACTAATCGTAATCGGCCACCCGGATATTGGCGAATTAGGAAGCCCCACCCTTTCCTCTCTACGCACTTATCTGCGCGATATTGTTGCTGAGAACGAGGATGATCGTGAATTCGTCGACAATTTCCGCACAGACAGCAGATCGGAGGAACTGTTGCTAGCAGCCATGCAGCTTCAGAATCTCTCGCCGTATACCAAGCTCAACGTAGAAGGATACGAGATTGACTTCGCACTTTTGGAATTTGGGATAAAACTCAATGTCGAAGTTGATGGTGACCATCACCTGGATGTTCGAGGGCGGCAGCGAAGGCAGGACGTTACACGTGATCGAGTTCTATCTAATCTTGGCTGGAAGGTTCTACGGATTTCAGCATGGCGATGTTTCGAGGAATTAGACGCAGTGATAGACGAAATTACAGCTGAACGTGATTTGTTGATTCAAAAATCCTCATCTTGCATTACTCTTTAATCGCCCTGACGATACGCTTTTCAAGTCGCAAAGTCTTGTTCACAACCGGTTATTCATCTGAGAGGAATATCATGAAAACAAATGACAAACTTGTCCTCACTAAGGAACAACTGGCTGAGAACCCCGCTGTCAATCCCGGGATTGTAAAAGAAGCGCTGAAAATGCGCCTTGAACTGGAGCGTTTAGGAGTATGGGACAACAGTGGGACACGTGTGGTATCGCCATCCGAAATCAGGCCAGCCAAGAATCCCATCGGGAATATCAGACGTCGGTCTATTACTCAAATCCGGTAATCCTAGCCTGCAGCCGTATTATCCTCAGGTATTATGCCCTCTTCTTGGATTCAATACCCATACTGAATGGATTGAATAGACAGTAGAGAAAACAACCGGTATACCCGCTCCTCATCCAGCCGTCACCCAGTCCAGATCGAAACGGGCCAGCGTGATCGTCTCGTAGGGATGATTTATTCCACGTTCATAGAGGCAGGCGACGGTACCGTCCGGAAGCACGGCCAGGGACGAATAGGCGGACGGCCCGGGATGCAGCACCTTGTAGTGGGGCCAGGATCCGCTGGCTTCATCGGAAAGCCGCACGGTCAGGTTGCGACGCTCGTCCCGGCTGGCGGGATTAGAGAACAGCAGGCGGTCGCCCTTTCCGGGATACCGGACGAGGGCCGCCTGGCAAATCGGTTCGATCAGCGTTTGGTCGTGGCGCTGGTTACGCCAGGTCATTCCGCCGTCTCCGCTGACGGCGAACTGCCTGGTGCGCAAGGCCCGGTCGAAATTCCGCGTGTTGAGCAGGACGTCGCCGTTTTCCAGCTCGGCGACGCAGCATTCGTTGACCTGGTCCTGCGAAGTCGTGCCGCCCAGCCGCCAGGTTTCTCCGTGGTCGTCGCTGTAGATGACGTGGGAATAGTAGCGTCTGGTGCCGGCCTCGATGTGGTCGCAGGGTATCAGCATCCGGCCCGACGATAGCTGAATGCCGTTGCCCGGTCCGGTGGCGTACCACGTCCAGTCCGCGCGCTTCGCGGTGGAGGTGATATCCCGCGGTTCGCGCCACGTGCGGCCGTCGTCTTCGCTGGCCGTGACCCAGACGGTCCGGGAGCCCTGGCTCGTCCCATCGATGATCTCGGATTCTCGGTCGATCCCCAGGTTGTGGGTCATGAGCAGCCAAACGGTCCCGGTCTCGCCGTCTACCACCGGACAGGGATTGCCGCAGGTGTTCCCTGCGTCCGCCCAGACCAGCTCCTGGTCCGACCAGGTGTGCCCGCCGTCTTCGCTCCGCTTCACCAGCATGTCGATATCGCCGGTGTCGCTCCGGCTGTTCCTTCGGCCTTCGCAGAAGGCGAGGACCGTACCCCGGGCGGTTGCGATGATCGCTGGAATGCGGTAGGTATCGTAACCATCCTTGCCGCTGGTCCAGAGGATGGATTGTTCACAGGAGCCGCTCATGAGATACTCCGGGTCTTCCGCGTTTTCAGTTGAATATGATGTGCCCCGTTATGCCCGTCAATCCATCTATGATGACCCATAGGCCGGCGCTGACGAACTCGCCGAGGATGAGCCCCAGGAAGAAGGGCAGCATCTTCCGATAGATGTCGATCCCGCCGTACTTGAGGATGAGTCCCTTAATCATCCAGGCGAGGAATATGGAGAACCACGCGGTGAGGAGTGGGGCGGAGGCGCCAACGGGAAATCCGATGAAATGGAGGGGCCACCAGATGAACTTCTGCCTCACGTACATAAGCGCCCACATGATAGCGGCGCCCAGTCCGAAGAAGAACCACCGCCCGGCGGGTTCGGACGTGGAGGTGATGGTGGTCGCATAGTAGCTGAACCGGTTCTGCTGAAGCTCTCCGAAGAACTGCCAGTTGAGGTTGATGCCGCCGTGTTCATAGGCCAGGTACATGACCGTGTAGATCGAGCTGGCCAGGCTGCACACGATGGCCAGGCCGATGGCCGCGGTGAGCCAGCGCTGGTTCCGGATCTTCGCCGTATCGGCCAGTTTCAGGCCGTTGACCATAGAGGGCATGATGAGCGTACGGGTGTGGGTGAACCAGAACTTGGTCAATCCGATGGCCACCAGGTTGCGCGCGCCGATGAAGGGGCCGGTGAATCCGTGGATCATGAACTCCTGGGGATTGAAGGTCTCCGCGAAGATCACGCCCCCTTCCGCCACGATCCGCGAGAAGCCGACGTAGACCGCGAGTACCAGGATCAGCAGAATGATGGCCAGCCAGGCGGAGAGGCCGATCATCCATAGCCAACCGAGCAGGAACAGGACGCCCAGTCCTCCGCCGATCACGGCGAATCGGTAGGAAAGGCATTCGTTGGAGTCGTCCGGCTCGCCGCCTCCGCGGAACGCCTTGCCCAGGATCTCGCGGATATGCGCCCGGGCCAGCCAGAGACTGAACAGGGCGAGGACCATCAGCGCGCCGAACATCTGGTATTCGCCCGGCAAGGTGGTACTGCCCGCCAGGTCCACGCCGAAGCTCGCGTTTACCAGATTCTGCAGTCGCCCGATGAGAAAGAAGAGCCACAGGCTGAATGAAATCTCGAGACTGAGCAGATAGGCGAAGCCCACCAGCGGGAACGACAGGTTGATGGGCAGTACCAACTGGTTGTTGAAGAGCCCGATGGTCTCCTGGAAGTAAATGGTCGGGAAAAAGTAGATATAGTTGTGTACGGCGTTCCAGGCGTTGATCAGGAAGGGAATGGCGAACCCCGCCCACATGATCCGGTTCCGGAAGAACGACGCAATGCGGGAACTCGACCCATCCTCTCCCGGATCGATCATCTCGGCGGGCAACTTGACCAGGGGAAAGACGAGGCGTTCCCGTTCCACCCACTGCTTGCGCAGGATGACGGTGATGCAGAATACCACGAAATACAGCACCAGGACGAAACTCAGCCAGGCGGCCAGGGGTACGGCCCATTCGCCCCAGGGGATGCTCCCGCCCCGGGGCAGGCCTTCGAAGAACGACCTTATCGCCTCGGAGTCCTGGGGCATCAGCCAGGGTTCCACGTGGGGGCTTACGGTTTCGAGCCAGCGGTTCTCCGGCGTGGCGTAGTACATGGAGGCCATGGCCGGCAGGAGGACCTCGGTCAGGCCGTAAGACGGGATGGCCGACGCGATGAGCGACATGATGTAGACGACGGCCAGTTCGCCCTGCGTGAGCGCGTAACCCGGCGACCAGGTCCGCAGCAGCGTGTTCACGATCCCGACAAGGACGGCAAAGAGGAAGACCACGCCGATGGGGGTGAAGTTGCTGCCCAGGTACGATCCCTGGATGATCATGTTGGAGTAGGGATCGGCGATCCCCAGGATCAACGAGCAGGCCATGCCCACGGCCACGGCACGGGGGGTGACCATCTCCCGCGGCGTAGATACGTGATGTTCATCCCGGGCTGTAACTGGACGGGGGACCGACATGAAGGAGCCTTTCGGGCCGGCGCGTGGCGTACGTCTCGCGGTCGGTCATCGGGGACGACCGGTGAAGGAAAAGGGTATAGCGACGGGAAAGCCGATGTCAAGGTGATTGTCCGTGTGCCGGGGGCAGGTTGTCCCGTGTCAAGCCTGTCGGCGTTCTCCTTTCTCGGCTTACTCGGTGCGATGGGTGCGGCAGACGGTGCCCGGTGGCCTCCGGTGACCTGGAAGATAGACTTGACGCTGCCCTTCTCCTCGCATACGGTTGTAGCCTATGATGCTCACCAGTTCCCAGAATCCCCGGGTCAAGGCAATCCGGGCCCTTTCGCGGCGCAAAAACCGTCGTGAGACCGGGTTGTTCTTCGCGGAAGGCATCCGGCTCGCGGGCGAGGCCGTGCAGACCGGGGCGGACATCGAAACGCTCGTGGTCGCGCCGGAACTGCTGCGCAGCGATTTCGGGCAGGACACGGTGCGCCGCGCGGAGCAGGAGGGTGTCGAGACGCTGAACGTCAGCTCCGCGGTGTTTCAGACGCTTTCGATGAAGGACGGTCCGCAGGGTATCGGGGCTGTCGTTCGGCAGAGGTGGACCGCGCTCGACGAAGTGAGTGTGGACGATTCGGCGCCAGGCAAGACGCTCGGCTGGGTGGTTCTCGAGGACGTGGGCAACCCGGGCAACCTGGGTTCGATCCTTCGCACGAGTGAGGCGGTGGGAGGGTCCGGTGTCATCCTGCTGGGCGATACGGCGGACCCATACGATCCCGCATCGGTTCGTGGCAGTATGGGGTCCATTTTCACGCAGCAGGTCGTTCGGACCTCGCTCGAATCTCTGATCGACTGGCAGAACGAGGCCGATCTGCCGATGGTCGGCGCGTCAGACGCCGCGACGGTCGATTACCGGGAGGCCGATTATGCCCCACCCATCCTCCTGTGCCTGGGCAGCGAACAACACGGTCTGTCTGAAACCCAACGCGACGCATGCGATCAGGTCGTACGCATTCCCATGGTCGGCCGGGCCGATTCCCTTAACCTGGCCGTGGCTGCCGGCGTGTTGCTGTACGATGTTTTCAATTGGGCGCGTGGTGCGGACTGACCGATTCAATACAATGGTTATTGCATCGAAAGGTCGAATGTAACCATTCGTTATAGTTGAAGACTGCTGTAAGTATATTTTCGCTGATGGAGTTGACCCGTTTTAGTGGACATGTAACTTCTTGTGTATGAAAGGAGAGTCACATGCCCAGATCCCGTGCCCCCTATCCAGCGGCCTTCCGCCAGCAGATGGTCGATCTCGTTCGCTCCGGTCGCAGCCTGAGAAGCGCTGGCCAAGGAGTTCGAGCCCACACCGCTCAAGCCATCCGCAACTGGGTCAAACAGGACGACCTGGATCAAGGCATGCGTGAAGACGGCCTGACTACCGAAGAACGGGCCGAACTGCGTCGTCTGCGCCGTGAAAACAGACAGCTCAGGACAGATCGGGAGATCCTGACAAAAGCCGCGGCCTGGTTCGCCCGGGAGACCGAGACTCCGCCCGGGTCTTCTCGTTCATAAAGGTGCATCAGGCCTCCTATCCCGTTCGCCGGATGTGCGGTCTGCCGGACGTCTCCCCCAGCGGCTACTACGTCTGGCTCAGGCGATCCGTCTCCAGGAGAGCCAGAGAGGATGCCATGCTTACAAGCCGGATCCGCTCGATCCATCAACGCTCCGGTCAGGGACCAGATGTGGGTAGCCGATATCACCTATGTGCCTACCCATGCGGGCTTTCTCTACCTCTCGGTGGTCATAGACGCCTTCAGTCGCCGCGTCGCCTCATGGTCCATGGCCAATCATCTGCGAAGCGAACTGGTCGAAGACGCCCTGGATATGGCCCTTGGCCAGCGCAGACCCCACGCGGTGATCCACCACAGTGACCAGGGATCACAGTACACCTTGAGTGGCCTTTGGCAAACGCTGCAAGCTGGCCGGCGTCAGACCCTCGATGGGTTCGGTCGGCGACTGCTACGACAACGCCCTGTGCGAGAGCTTCTTCGCCAGCCTGGAATGCGAACTGACAGGTCGCAGACGTTTTGCCACCAGGTACGAGGCCAGACGCGCCGTGTTCGAGTACATCGAGGGCTTCTACAACACCCGGAGAAGACACGCTTCCCTTGGATACCTTTCACCTGCAAACTTCGAAAGGAGCTTCAAGAAAACTGCCTGAATCCCAAACAGTAAACCGTCCACAAAAACGGGGTAACTTCAGCCGCAGGCCGCAGCCCGTGCTGTACACGGTTGTACCCTCGTGCAACGGTCTGCAGGGCAATACCTCTTGATTTCAGATGTGAATAAGGCTTACCTTTTTCTGTGGGATAGGGCCAATCAATGGGTAATATCTTTTGAGCTCGATATCAGCTGAAGATCGTTATCTTCGCACCACGCTGGAAGGAAGCCATGTTTGTCGGCCCGAATGAACTGCTGCAAAGGATACGCCTTGGGGAAGACACGTCGCTGGAATTCAAAGAAATACGATTCAGAGGCAACCGGGTGGTTACTATTTTCGGCAGGGAAGCTCGAAACGAAAAATGCCGCCGGAATACCTGGCGAGGCTGTTCCAGCAGCGAAGTCAGGCTCGTGTGATTCGATTCGAAGAGCAACCAGTTCCAGAATCGAGTGTCGATGACTTGTCCGAGGATCTCTGGGCCAAATATACTACCCGGTCCGACGAACCCGACGATCTGGTGCTACTTAAACGGGGGCTTCTGTCGAGGGACGAAACGGGAACTGTTCGAGCCTCCGTCGCAGGCGTGTTGTTTTGTTGTGAAGAACCGGAGCGTTTTCTATCCAACGCGTATATCGAAGCGGTGCGCTATCGTGGGACGTTCCAGGATTCAAATTATCAGATAGACGCCAGGAAGATACGTGGTCCGCTGAATCGGCAAATCGACCAGGCGATGGACTTTCTCTGGAGGAACCAGACGGTTTCAGCCGTAAAGAAACCGCATCGGGTCGAGACCTGGCAATTCGGCGAGAGAGCTGTTTTCGAGGCGATTGTCAATGCCGTGGCTCACCGTGATTACTCGGTTTCTGTTTCGAAAATCCGATTCTTCATGTTTGATGACAGGATGGAGATATATTCACCGGGCGCTCTTCCAAATACGGTAACCGTTGATAGCTTGGCGTTGCGTCAGGCTACCAGAAACGAGTTGATCACGAGTCTGCTTGCTGAGACTCCGGTGGCGGATGCTCCGAGAAACGGTGGACGCGGTTTCTACATGGAAAAACGTGGCGATGGCGTCCCGATCATCTTGGGCGAAAGCGAAAAACTCGCGAAAAGAAAGCCTGAATATCGCCTCATTGACGATTCTGAACTGCTGCTTACCATTTATTCTGCCATGCCGGCTGGAGATAAAGAGTGACGGGAGGACTGTTCCTTCTGGTTTCTTTTCCGGTGTGTCCAGAATAACCCAACCCAAAGGGGTCATCCCATGCCAGTTACCCGCCGCGCTTTCCTTGAAACCACCACCCTCGCGTTGACCGGCCTGGCCGCGTCCGCGAAGGCACACGCCGACACTGTACCCCAGGATACGAGTTCCGCCCCCGCTCCACCCACCGTGGTCGCGTCGCGTAACGGCATTCGCGGCGTCGCCAAAGCCTACGAGATGATGACGCAGGACCAGGCCGACCCGCTCGACTCGGTGATCGCCGGGGTGAACATCCAGGAATTGGATCCCGATGACCAGTCCGTGGGTTACGGAGGACGGCCCAACGCGGACGGCGTGGTGACGCTGGACGCCTCGGTGATGCACGGACCCACGAGGCGGGCCGGTTCGGTTGCCGCGCTGGAGGACATTGCCTCGGCGTCGCTGGTGGCCAAGGCGATCATGGACTATACCGATCACATCATGCTGGTCGGAAAAGGCGCGAAGCGCTTTGCCCTCGGCCTGGGATTCAAGGAACAGGACCTGTTGTCCGAGGAGAGCAGGCAGGACTGGCTGCGCTGGCGGTCCCAGCTCAGTCCGGACGACGACTGGCTGGACCACGAGGACGACATCGTGATCGACCGGCCGGGCGGCACGATCAACATGTGCGGCGTGGACGCCAACGGCGATATCGGCAGCGTAACGACCACGAGCGGCCTGTCCTGGAAGATCCCGGGCCGCGTGGGCGACAGTCCCATAATCGGTACGGGTCAGTATTGCGACAACGAAGTGGGCGCCGCCGGGTCCACGGGTCGCGGCGAAGCGAACATCAAGGTATGCGGCGCCTTTCTGACCGTGGAGTTCATGCGGCAGGGCAAGTCGCCCCAGGAAGCCTGCCTGGCTACGTTAGAACGGGCCGTGGCCATGACGGAGGACCGGCTGCTGGACGGCAAGGGCCGCCCCCTTTTCAGCCTGAACTTCTACGCCGTGTCCAAGGACGGCCGGTTCGGCGGAGCGACCATGTACCAGTACCCGGACGAATACCTCGAGGTGCTGCCGGGAAGGGGCAACTACGCCGTGGCCAACGCGGACGGCGCCCGCCACGTTCCCCTGCAGTACGTGTACGACCAGACGCAGCTTCCCGGATCGCTGAAGGACCGGATGATGGAGCGCGTGGAGCGGATCAGGAAGGAACGGGCCGAGATGGAAGAACAGGAGAACCGATAGAGGGTTTCATGGTACTGAATGACCAGCAGATCGCCGCGTTCGAGGAATCGGGCTACCTGTTCTTTTCCGGATTACTCGACGAAGAGGAAGTGAAGCCGTTGCAGGAGGCGGTTCCGGAAGTGCTGAGCCGCCAGGGTCCCGAGGTGGTGCGGGAGAAGGACGACCCCACGGCCGCCCGGCTGGCTTTCGGAGCGCATACCTATTCCGAGCCTTTTGGACGTCTGGCGCGGCTTCCCCGGTTGATGGACCCGGTCCGCCAGTTGGTGGGAGACGAGGTCTATCTCCACCAGACCCGCATGAATCCCAAGCAGGGCTTCGGGAGCGGGGCGTCGTGGACGTGGCACCAGGATTATCCATCGTGGTACAAGGTCGACGGCATGCCCGAACCGAATTGCATCATGGCGTCGGTATTCATCGACGACTGCACGCCGGTCACGTCGCCGCTCATGATCATTCCGGGATCCCACCGATGGGGGCTGCTGGACTCGGAACTCCACGCTGACGCCAAAGGCCGGGGTTATCACCTGTTTAACATCGACCGACCGACCCTGGAGCAACTGGCCGACGAACACGGCATCGAGCCGCTGATCGGCCCGGCGGGCTCGGTCGCCCTGATCCACAGCAACATCGTCCACGGTTCGGCCGACAACGTATCGCCCTGGCGCAGGGCCATCTTCTACCTGATCTACAACGCCGTCGGCAACGCGTGCACGCGAGAGGTCCGGCCCTGGTACCAGAACAACCGGGACTTCACGCCCCTGGAACCGATCGAGGATGATGGGTTGAGGGCCTGTGTCCGCAACTAACACATGTTTCTGAACGCTTGAAAGAAACCTGCGGGTTTTTACTTTACCTGTTGGCTGAGAATACACGCCTCAATCATTGAGTTGGTTTTAAGTGTTTGAGGAGGGATGGCGTGAAAACAGTTGAAAAAGATGTTCTCCGACAGATGGTAAGTGTGATCGTGGACGAAGTCAGTCCCGAATCAGTAATCTTATTCGGTTCCCGCGCTCGTGGCGACGCCAAAGAAGATTCCGATTTCGATTTTGTGGTAGTGGAATCCTTGCCATTCGGGAATGGGAGAGACCGGCGCGCCGAGGCGACCCGATTGTGGCGGGCATTAGCGAGATTTGGCGTATCTAAAGATATTCTTGTTTTCAGTCGGGACGAAGTAGAGTATTGGCGCGACTCGCTCAACCATGTCTTGGCACGTGCGTTGCGTGAAGGCAGAATACTCTATGAGCGATCTTAAGCAAGCTCATGTTCTACTTGCAGCGGCGGAAAGGGATTTTCACGCTCTCCGAGGCATGGAAGATGCTACGGTCTTCGCCGACGAGATTTTCGGCTTTCACGTTCAGCAGGCTGCAGAGAAACTGTTTAAGGCTTGGCTCGCGTTGCTTGGTGAGGCGTATCCATCTACGCATGATCTGGCTCGGCTGGTCGAGATTATGAGAGCCCAGGAAGCTGCTGTTTCGAAATTTGACAACCTCGTGGAATACACCTCTTTTGCCGTCCAGTTTCGTTACGCCCCCAGTGATCAAGGCACCCCTCCACTCAACCGATCCTTGGCGGTCCGGCGCGTAGAGGCTTTGCTGAACTCGGTTCGAAGCCGACTGGCAGACTTGTAATCACTCTGACCGCTGACCGCCGGCTAGCCCCCCGCATTCGCCGCCTGGATCGCGGCGTGGATGTACCCGTAGGCGTAGGCGAATCCCACCTGGCCCGCTTCGGGTCCTGAAATCCCGGGCACGTGATCGGGCATGATCATGTACTCGTACCCCACTTCCTTGTAGATGCGCATCGCCTTCAGCATGTCGACGTCGCCTTCGTCGGGGAATACCTCCACGAAGTTGTTCAGCCGTCCCTTGATGTTCCTGAAGTGGACGTTGAAGATCTTCTTCCTGCTTCCAAAGTAGCGGATCACGTCGAAGATTTCCTCCGGGGGGTTCTCCAGGCTTTCCGACATGCAGCCCTGGCAGAAGTTCAGCCCGTTGTAGGGACTGTCATAGAGTTCGATCAGTTTCTTGAAGCCGTCCGACATGCCCAGCACGCGGGCGACACCGCGGTACGTCCGGCCATGCCCGATCCCCGGGTCCGAAGGGTGGCAGGCCATCTGGACCTTGTATTCCTCGGCCACGGGGATGATGACGTTCAACCAGTGTGCGATGCGCTCCCACATCTCGTCTTCGTCGGCGGGACCCCCTTCGAATTCAGGCTTCGTCTGATCGAGCTTGTCGTATTCGAAGGTCGACAGCTTCGCGCCGCCGCGGCCATACTTGGGCTCGGTACGGATGTGGCCCAGCAGCGTGATGTTGTAGTTCAGTCCCCGTATCCCGGCCTCGGAGGCCATGCGCACGGTCTCGCACATGCGTTCCAGCGCGCGGTCCCGTTCATCGCTCTTTCCCAGAAATATCGCGCCGGCCTCGTTGTGGAAGGCACTGGCGGAACCCAGGGGGATATGGATCATCTCCAGGTTGATCCCGTACCGGTCGAACCGTTCACGCTGGGCTTTGAGCAAGTCGACCGTCCACTCGGACCAGGGTTCAGAAGGCGTCTGGTCCACGTTGAACACGCCGAGTTGGGCCAGGACCTCGATATCCGTGTCGTTTCTGCACCGGGTCTGCGTTCCGATGTACATGTATTTCCTCCAAATATGAATGGTGATGTGTTACTCGTGGAGCGTCAGGACTTGGTGCGTCAGGACTATGGCGCGTTAGATTCGTGTTCGTGACGCGGCTTTCATGATCTCGCCGCGGGATGCCCGAGATTAGTCAAACCGCGGTTTCAGCTCGACTTTGGACTCTCAGCCGGCCAGACCCTCAGCCCGGCAGACTCTCAGCCGGCCAGACCCTCAGCCCGTTCCTTCGGCGACCTCTTCCGGTTCCTTGCTAAAGAGCCGGACGCGCTTTCCGGCCAGCATGTCCCGCAGTTTGCTGCGAATGGCCCAGAGACAGGCGAGAGACGGGATCACCATCAGCGTCGTGATGACGAAGAAGGTCCCCCAGTCGCCATCAAGCCAGTCGACCATCGCGCCGGAGGAAGCCGCGAAGATGGTCCGTCCCGCCGTCCCGATCGACGCGAGCAGGGCGTACTGCGTGGCCGTGTACGTCCGGTCGACGAGCAGGGAGATGAAGGCGACGAAGGTCACGGTTGCGAAGGCGCTGGTAAGGTCGTCCACCACGACTGCGGTCGCGAACAGCAGTTCCGACCTGTCCGACCAGGCCATGGTGGCGAACAGGAGATTGGTCACCGCCATGGCGATACCCGCGGCGAACATGGCGCGGACGAGTCCGATGCGGATCGCGAGGAAACTGCCCAGCACGGTGAAAGCCACGGTGACGACCCAACCCAGTCCCTTGGAGTAGAGGGCGATGTCCGACTTGGAGAACCCGATCTCCTTGTAGAAAATGAGGGACATGCGTCCGAGGAAGGCCTCGCCGATCTTGAACAGGAAGATGAAACCGAGCACGGCGGCGGCGATGGCAATCCCGTTGCGCCGGAAGAAGCTGGTCAGCGGGTTTAACACGATGCCCACGAACCAGGCGACGACACGGCTGTACCTGCTTGTAATATGAAGGTGGGAGATGATCTTTTCATCATCCTCTACCTGTGCCGCGACGCGTTCCGAGGCGGCGGTCTCATGTACGAAGAGGAGGCCGATGTTGCAGAGGATGACCAGGGCGCCCAGACAGAGAAAGGTGGCCTGCCAGTAGTCTTCGACGCCGGCGCCTTGAAAGGCTTCCGCCGTCTCCAGGGCGATCACGCCGCCCAGTTTGAAGCCTGTCCACCATCCGACGACGGCCGTGGCCGCCCCGGCGGCCATGGACTCGCTTTCCGTCTTGCCGATCTGCTCGATACGGAGCGCGTCGATGGCGATGTCCTGGGTGGCGGACGCGATGGCAATGACGAGCCCGATGGCGACCACGCCGCTGAGATCGGCCGTCGGCTGGGCGACGCTCCAGAGCACGAGGCAGGTGAGGATGACTGCCTGCAGCGCGACGATCCAGGCTCTTCGATGTCCAAGCCAGGCCGTCAACAGGGGCACCCGGACCCGGTCGATCAGCGGCGACCAGAGGAAGTTGAAGGCGTAAACGAAGAAGATCAGACTCGCCCAGCCTATCGTGGTGCGGGAAAGGCCTTCTTCCTTCAACCATAAGTTGAGGCAACTGCCGATGAGCACCCAGGGAAAACCGCTGATGATACCCAGCAGGAGGATGCGGGCCATTCGGCGCTCGAAATAGATCGACAGCGATTCCAAAAAACTCCGCATGGGATGCTCCGGAGGAAGTTTGCTTCCGCCCCTGCCGTGATTCGTGAAGGGCGGCGAAGACGACGGGAATGTATGCACGCGTGGCCATATCGTCAATCGAATTGAATGCAGCGCGCGCCGCGATCGGGCCGTGTCCGGCGCGCCCGGGAAGAACACGGCGTCCCGCCGGCGGTAGTCGTTGACAGGAATGCGGAAGATCGCTAGGATAAAGCCATGTTTTCGGCTGGTAAAACACGGGTGAGGCCGCCTCGGGCGCTACAGATCTGCGGCAGCATATTGGTCCTCTGCGGACTGGTGTTCTGCCACTTCGGATGCGGTTCGTCTGACTCGGAGGTGGATCCGAATGACAGAGAGGCCGTGGCCCGTGCGTTCATGGACCAGTTGATCGTAGGCACGATCACGCCAGGAACGATCGGCTTCCACGAAATACCCGAACAGTTTGTGCAGGATGGGAAGGCGTTGTATACCCGGTACGGCTGTACCGTGTGCCACGGCATGGACGGCCACGGGGACGGACCGGTCGCCTACACGCTGAAGCCGCCGCCCCGCGACTTCAGGGATCCCGGCGCCTACCGCGTCGGCCGCGACGTGGTCACGATCGCCGGCACACTGAGGGACGGCATGGCCGACAGTCCGTCCATGGTGCCCTTTCCCCATATCAAGGACGAAGAGCGCTTCAAGATCGCCATGTACGTGGCATCGCTGCAGCCGGCGGACGACCTGGAGATCGCCGGGATCTGGGTGCGGGCCACTCCGCCGAACCGCGACGTTACCGCAGCCTACCTGGTGATCAAAAACCGGTCGGATCGGACCCGGGAACTGCTGTCCGTCGAGACGCCGGCCGCTGAATACACGGAACTGCATACCATGCGGTACGTAGACGACATGATGGAGATGGAAGAGATTGAACGCCTGGAGGTTCCAGCGCAGGGCGAGACGGCATTGGAGCCCGGCGGAAACCACATCATGTTGTTCGGTGTGAAACGACAGATGGTGGAAGGCGATTCGGTATCCCTGACTTTGCGTTTCGCCGACCAGTCGACCCGGAACGTTGTGGCCGAAGTGTTGAAGGACAGGTGATGGACGGGCTTATTGAGAACGTAATGCGCCGGTTTGGACGATACATGGTGCGCCAGGATCGATCCTGGCCCCATCCTTGCGTGTCCGCCATGCTCGCCGCGGGCTTGCTGCTTCTCCCCGGCTGCCGCACCGAATCCCCTCCTCCACCCCAGATCGACATCCCCAAACTCCTGGACTACGGCGAACGCTTCGGCGGCGATTTCACGCTGACCGACCAGGACGAAGCGCTATTCGACCTTTCGGAGCAACGCGGCGACGCATTCCTGATCTTCTTCGGCTACACCTATTGCCCCGATGCCTGCCCGCTTATGCTCTCCAAGCTGGCGGCCGTCTACGAAGTGCTTGAACTCGAACCCGGACAGCACGTACGCACGGTATACATCACCGTCGATCCATCGCGCGACACGCCCGAGCAGCTCCGGGAGTACCTGGCCTACTTCTCCACGGTGGACGTCCGCGGCCTGACGGGATCGCGGGAGGAGATCGACGAGGTCGCCGAACGGTACGGCGTGCTGTACAAACTGCAGGAGCCGAACGAGTCGGGGCACTACCTGGTGGCCCACACCACCACCCTGTTCCTGGTGGATACGGAGGGCCGCCTGCGCTACCGGTTCCATCCGAGCGACACGCCGGAATACATCGCGGCGGGCGTGAAACTGCTCTTCGAATAGCCCGAGGATCTGAGCTGCGGTACCGCGCACGGATTGCGGTACCGGTCAAGGTCGGAACCGCAGTCCGGTGGACCTGTTGGAACTGCAATCCGGAAGGCCTAATGGTCGCGCCGCAGCGCGTCTACCGGGTTCATCGTGGCGGCCTGAAGGGTCTGGGTACTCACCGTGATCCAGGCGATGAGCAGTCCGAGCAGGCCCGCGGCGGGGAACAGCAGCAGAGAAATCTCGGTGTGATAGGCGTACTGCCGAAGCCACTGCTGCGTGACGAAGTAGGCCGCCGGCCAGGCGATGACGTTCGCAATTACCACAAGGATGGTGTATTCCCGGGAAAGCAGCAAGACGAGTTGCCGCGCCGTCGCGCCCAGGGTCTTCCGGATTCCCACCTCCCTGGTGCGCTGTTTCGCCGTGAAGACCGCCAGGCCGAACAGTCCAAGGCACGCCTTAAAGACCGCCAGCCCGGCAAACATGGTCACGAGCCGTCCCAGCAACTGATCCGAACGATACAGGCGTTCCACGTCCTGGTCGAGGAACGAATAAACGAAGGGGATCTCCGGCGTGGACGCCTTCCACATGGCTTCCAGGTCCCTCAAGGTTCCACCGGGATCGCCGGGAACGAACCGCACGGCCCAGTAGCCGGAACCCCCGAAGGTGAAGATCACCGGATCGATCCGCTCGTGCAGGCTCCTGAGGTGGAAGTCGCCCACCACCCCGACGACCTGCATCTCGCTGTTTCCCATTTGCACAAACTGATCCATGGCTTCTTCGGGCGACCCCCATCCCAGTCGACGGACCGCCTCCTCGTTCAGGAGACTTCCGGTCGATCTCCCCCATCCTCCTCCATCTGGATCCTCGACCCATTCGAAATCTCTTTCAAAGGATATGTCGCGTCCGGCAATCAACTCGAGCCCAAGTGTCCGTACAAGGCCGCCCTCGGTATGGATGTGCTGCATCTCGACCGTGCCCGCCGCCGGGTCGTCGACGCGGACCACGGGCAGGATCGGCAGTCTTCCCCGGCCGGCCGCTCGACCGGGCATGTAGTTCGCCCCGGCAACGCCGACTACCCCGGCGTGCCGTGGGTAACGGTCACGGATCATGTCGAAGTCCATGCCCTCGAGGTCGGGCAGGATCACCACGTGTTCTTTCTCGAATCCCAGGTGTTTCTCCCGCATATACTCCAGTTGCTGGTAGACGGTTCCCGTGCCGAACATCAGCAGGATGGCCAGGGAGAATTGCATGACCACGAGGGCTTTTCGCAGGGTTGCGGCGCCGGTACCCGAAAGTCCGCGGAAGATTGCAACGGGACTGATCCGGGACAGCAGCAGGGCGGGGTAGGCGCCGGCGAGGACGCCCGCCGTGAGGACGATGGCCGCGCCGCCCAGTATCGACCACGGTTCAAGCGAAGGCATGGAAAGCACGTGACCCGTCATGGATCGGAAGAGGGGCAGGACCACCCAGACGGCGGCCAGGGCGACGAGGAACGCCACGGCGCTCAGGAGTATGGTTTCACCCAGGAACTGTCGGCCGATCTGGCTTCTGGTGGCTCCGGAGACTTTGCGCATGCCGATTTCCCGGGCCCGGGAGATGGACCGGACAATCGCAAGATTCGTGAAATTCATACAGGCGATCAGCAGGATGAAGACCGCGATGGCGATCAGCATCCAGATGAAAGACACTTCGCCGTTTACCTCCATCTCCAATTCCAGTTGCGAATGCAGATGGATATCGAAAAGCGGCTGCAATTCATAGGTGTGGGTAAAGGCCGCCGCCCGGGCCGATGCGTCGACATGTTCCGTGAGCCGTGTCTGTAGCAGGTTGCCAATTTGTTCGGGTGAGACTCCGCGCGGCAGGAGCAGGTAGGTGTAGTACGCGCTGTTCGCCCAGTTTCTCAAAAGGCCGATCGGATCGCCGCGTCCAGTCGTCGTGGCGATGGAGACGTAGAAATCGGGATGATAGTGGGCGTAGGGCGGCGGGTCATCCATGATGGCGGTGATCGTGAAGGGAAACAGGTGGTCTCCGGTGATCGTTTTGCCGATCGGGTCGGCGTCCCCGAAATACTTGCGGGCCATGGACGCGCTGATGACCATCGTATTCGGCGCCGTGAGCGCGGATGAAGGGTTGCCGCGCACCAGGGAGACATCGAAGACTTCGAAGAGGTTGCCATCCGCCCAGTAGACCCGTTGCTCGTAGAACTGCTTGTCTTCGGTGGTGAAAAGCCAGGTCCCCACGGTCGCCCGAAGGCGCAGCACTTGCTCCACTTCGGGAAGCTGCGTACGGATGAAGTCGCCCAGGATGCCGGGCGTCCGCGCCGTGCGGTCCGTGACGACCCGGTATATACGGTCGCCGCGGGAGTTGTGGCGATCATAGCTCAACTCGTCGCGGATGTACAGCAGGATGACCAGGCAGCAGGCCATGCCGATGGCGAACCCGATGACGTTGATCGCGGCGTGGGACCTGGACTTCAGGATGTTCCGCCAGGCGGTGAGGAGGTAGTGTCCGATCATGGGTTGGCGCCGCCGAGGAGGGCTAGTGCTCAGGGAAACGGCTCAATGTACCCCAAGATACGAACTCGGAGCAGGTCGAGTATACCTTTTTGGCTTCGCGGATGCAGTCCAAGGCAGATGGGCCGCTGAGAGGGGCGGTATCCCACCAGGGTGCCGGCCTGGCCCAGTGGACGTCCAGAGGGGCGGTATCCAACTAGGGCGCCAGCCTGCTCCAGTGGACGTCCATGGCGGTTTCGGTACCCGCGTAGTACACCACCAGGACCGTGCCGTCGGACAGGGTTTCCGCATAGGGCAGGCCGAAGGACCACACCGAGAAGCCCAGGGCGCCCCTGGGATCTTCCTTCGGCGCTTCGTGGGCATACAGGGTCACCTCGGTTTCCGGATCGAACGTCCCGTCGATGGAAGGCGCGACGCGGGCCTTGATGGACTGGTCCTGGAAGCGGTCCACCCACGGCAGGACAACGCGTCCGTCCGGCAGCACCGCGGGATGGGCGGCCTGGTCGGTGACGCCGATGTCTTCCGGCGCGGTCCAGGTTCGCCCGCCATCGCAGCTGACGCGGCGGTGGATGTTCAGGTAGGATTCCGTTTCGGTGTTGTAGGTCCAGGCGAACGCGCCGATTCTGCCGTCCGGCGCCACGGCCGACCGCAGGTCCCAGTTGTAGATCAGGCCCGTCGGATCGAACCCGATGTTCACCGGCTCGCTCCAGGTCCGCCCCTCGTCCGAGGAGTGAAATGCGACTACACGCTGGTACCATTTCGAGGCGTCGAGGTAGTGCTTGTTGGTTTCGATGGTCATGACCAGGGCGCCGTCTGGCAGTCGCATGATCGGATTGGTCAGGCTCGCAGGTCCGATCTCCTCCGGCATGGGTACCTCGCGCCACGCCGTCCAGGTTTCCCCCCCGTCCGCTGAGTCCGCAAGGAGGATGGACATGGGCACGCAGCCCTCGGTCTCCGGGTTGAAGAGTCCCGGGGCGTCCGGATAGGTTTCGCGGTCGATCCACATGGATGCGGCGATGATCCGTCCGGGCGCCAGTTCAGTCAGGTAGACGATCTTGACCGTCCCCCGGACGTTGTGAAGCGTTGGGCTGCCGAAGGGGCGCTCGGGTGCGCTCCAGGTCTTTCCGAGATCGGAGGAGCGGCTGAGTTCCACCACTTCGTCCGCGCAGTCCTTCGTCGTTCCGCTGTGCCAGGTGGCGATCAGCGTGCCGTCGGTTTTGCTAAGGACTGAGGGGAACGTGAGATTGGCACGGTCCGTGCCGGGCATGCTGCGGCTAAGGACGCCGGAGTCGACGATGCGCATGGTGGCTGGCCTTTCGAGATAGGTTGTTAATCCTTTTTCAGTTCGGATGTGCTTTCACAGTTCGGATGTGCTTTCACAGTTCGGATCCGACACGGGTCCGGCACAGGTGCCATTCAGGTCCGTTTGATCCCTTCGCACAGATCGATCATGGCGGAGAGGATGGATTCCGCCAGGCCGTCTATGGCTACCCGTGTTCCCGCGATGTCAACCGAGGCCGCCGAAACGTAGCACTTGACCGTGGGTTCGGTACCCGACGGACGCGCGATGACCCGCGTATGTCCGGACTCAGAAAAGGTGAAGATGAGGATGTCCGCGCGATCGCCGTCGACGGGCGTAGTCGTTCCCGTGCGCAGATCCAGCGCCTGACCGCACTGCCGGTCGATCACGCGGCAAACGGCGCGTCCGCCTATCCGCTCGGGAGGCGTTTCACGCAGGGCGGCCATCATGCCTTCGATCCTCCGCGCGCCCTCCGCGCCGGGCAGCGCGACCGACCGCTGAACTTCCCTGAAGTATCCGTATGTACGGTAGATTTCGTCCAGTTCATCGCGCAGGGTGCGGCCTTCCTCCTTCGCCAGGGCGGCGTACTCGGCGAGCAGGATGCCGGTGGCAGCCTCCTTGTCCCGTATCCGGGCGTCGGCCAGGTAGCCGTGGCTTTCCTCGGTGCCGAACACGAAGGTCATATCCTGCGGCATGCCGTCGATCGCCGCGCCGACGTGTTTGAAACCGACGGGCAGGTCGTCGATGACCTCCAGTCCGAAGGACCGGGCGATGATCGCGGCCAGGTCCGAGGTGACCAGGGTCTTGCAGAACAGGCCCCTCGGGGGTAGCGTCCCCGCCGCTTGCTTCCGGCTGAGTATGTAGTGGCAGAGGAGGACGCCGATCTGGTGACCGTTTAAACTCAGTTCTTCCGGCGAAGCCTCCCATCCCCTGTCCGGCAGCGGCAGCGCGCACCCGATCCGGTCGGCGTCGGGGTCGCTGGCGAGCACGAGGTCCGCGCCGACTTCCGCGGCTTTACTGAAGCCCAATTGAAAGGCCGCCGGTTTTTCCGGGTTAGCGATCCCGTGGTCCAGCGTGGAGAACGCACCGTCCGGGACGACCTGTTCATCCACATAGTGCACGTCCCCGTAACCCAGTTCATCCAGTGCCGCGGCCACCGAGGTCATGCCCACGCCGTGCAGCGGGGTATATACCACCCGGACATCCCGCCCGCCAGCCAGGGTCATCTCCGACAGGACGCCGATATAACGCTCGTCCAGGTCCCTGCCGATGATCCGGATCAGGCCGCTTCGGAGGCCATCCTCGTAGTCGATCCGCCTGATCTCACCGACCCGTCGCATCTCCCTCGTGATGTCCCCGTCGCGGGGCGCCACCACCTGTCCCCCGTCGGGCCCGTAAACCTTGAAACCGTTATCACCCGGCGGATTGTGGCTGGCGCTGATCATCACGCCGGCCGCCGCCCGGAGTTCGCGGACGGCGAAGGAAAGCGCGGGGGTAGAGCGAAAGCCGTCGAAGATCAGGACCTGTATGCCGTTGGCTGCCAGCACGCCGGCCGTCTCTTTCGCAAACAGCTCCGAATTGCGCCGGGTGTCCCATGCCACGACGACGCCGCGCGCCCCGACGAGACCGCAGCGATTTTCGCCGCCTCGCCCATCGCCGCCTCGCCCATCACCGCCATGCCCATCACCTTCGCGCGCCCCGACGCGATCCCCGTGGCGCCCTGCACCCTCGCGATCCCCATCGCCTCTCCCCAACATCCCGATGACATACCTGGCCAGTCCCTGCGCCGCCAGGCCCACGGTGCGGGTATTGAGCCGGTTCGGCCCCGGTCCCATCCGACTTCGGATGCCGCCTGTACCGAAGGCGAGGACCGAACCGAAAGCGTCCTCCAGTTCGTCGGTGTCGCCTGCATCCACGAGGGCATCGATCTCATCACGGTACGCCGCGAGGCCGGGCTCCGACGACCATTGTACCAGGGCATCCCCGGCCGTACGGGACAGGATGCCGTCTTCGGTCCAGGCGTTGATCCTGCTGACGCGATGTTCATTCATCTCATGAGAGGAGGATTGGGAAACCGAGGTCGATCGCCACGATTTCCGTATGGAATTCCGTGTTCCACGTAAGAAGCACTGCAGTTCGTGTGTGGTGTTCCATGACCCACTTTAGAAGAACTGGAGTTCGTGTATTGATCCTCGAAAATACCAGAAATCCACCAGGATCGCAACGGCGGCGCCGAGGACATAGCCTACCATGATGCCGATCATCAGCGGCTGGACGGCCTGATAGAGGCGTACACCGCCTACCCTGATCAGTATGGTTTTCAACAGCCAGGCCAGAAAGACGGGAAAGAAGGCGTTTCGCGCGGGACCGCCGGCGGCCACTACGAAACCAATCGGCGAAATGGGCCACCAGCTGAAGTAATAGCGGGCGACGCTCATACCCGTGACCATGGCCATGCCCGCGACCAGGAAGAACACCTCCGCGCCCGAAATGGTGGTACTGTTCTGCATCCAGGTTATGATCAGGTTATAGAAACCGGGGTCTCCGGCGATGTTATTGTAGTAATTCGCCGCGCCGCCCAGCCGGTATCCGGAATAGGACGAGAACCCGATGGCCGTAATCGAGCTGACGACGAAGGTGACCGATGCCCAGAAGAACAGGACCCGTCCGGAGACGCCGAGTATAGACTGCATCCGCGCGACGTGGGAGGGGATGATCATCGTAAAGGTCTTCCAGTTGCGCGCGAAGGCGCTTCCCAGGCCCAGGGCCGTCAGGTTCTGCGGCGACAGCGAGGCGGAGCCCAGCATGCCCACCGTAAACTGGTGGGCGTTGATGGGCAGGTCCAGGAAGACCAGCCCCGATTCCGCCATCACGCGGCACAATGCGAAGTAGAAGAGGAAAAGCAGGACGAGAAAGACGGCGATCACCGGGAAGGACATGCCGATCACGTGCAGCCACCAGGAGATGTAGGCCATGCCGCAGGCGCCCGTGACCAGGGCTGCCCGGTAGGAAATGAACTCGTCTTCGTCGCGCAGGTTCGTTTCGTGTCCCCGCACGTGGCGCCACACCGTCGCCAGGTGCCGCCGCGCGATCCAGAAACCCCAGAGCGCGAAGGCGATCATGCCCCCGATGAACTGCACGGCGACCAGTCCGCCCGGTATGGCCGTACCCGAGGCGGCGACAACGCCGACCCGGGCCAGGATGCCCTGCTGTAGCGTATTGATGATCTGGAACAGCCACACGCTGAACAGGATATCCACGTTGATGAAGTAGGAGAAGGCAAAGGTGAGGACGTTCATTCGGATGGGATGCGCCGGAAAAGCATGTCCGAAATTAACGCTGAGCACGGTGCTCGCGTCGACGGGAAAGGACGACCACTGGGTCCAGTACGATGCGGTGTTCCAGAGCATGATGGAGAAGGTGACCACCGCGCCGGTGATGAACATGCGGTTTCGCATGATCGTCGGCAGGACGGCGTCCGGCTCGTCTTTCGTTTCCGTCATGACGACCGGCGCCTGGACGAGGGGATAGGAAAGCCGCTCGTGCTCGACCCACTGCCTGCGCATCAGGATGACGAAGCAGATGCCCACGGCCAGGAGGCCGCCAAAGAAAGACAGCCACCAGAACGACGGAATGATCCAGGCCGCCCAGGGGATCGGCATGCTTCCCGGAAGGCCCCAGTAATAGTCCCGGTTCGCGTTCTGTTCGTTCGTGACGATGAGCCAGTCGGGCAGATAGGCGAAGAACATCTCGCGCCACTGGTTCTCGGGCGACGCGTAGTATTCCGCCGTGGCCATCACGTTCACGACGTAGTTGGACATGCCCCAGGTCGGCACCATGAAACCGACCCAGCCAAGTACGAAAACGAAGAGGACTTCTTTGTCCCGCAATCCCAGTGACGGACGGATCGCCTTGACCAGCAGGTTGGGACCCAGGACACCCAGCAGGAAGGGAATCAGCAGGGCGAGATCTATGTGGGCGAAGGTAAGGTGCACATACCCCAGGTGGTAGTTGCTCGACACGGAGAAGAGATTGACGACGACGGCCAGGGCCAGGCCCGCCGCCACCGCCCGGGGCGTTACCACCTTCGAGGAGGTTCTTTCTTCCAGTTCGCTCATGCTCGGTACGGTGCGCCGCGATCTGCGCATTGGTCGGTGCCGTCGCCGGCGCGTTCACCGGACGGCAAGTGACCCATGACGGGTCCCGTTTCAAAAGGAATGGGGATTATGTACGGCTCCGGGAAAATACAGCACATCCGCCAGGATAGCAATGGAAGCGCCGAGGACGTAGCCCACGAGGATGCCGATCATCAACGGCTGAATGGCATGGTATAGCCGCACGCCGCCTGCCCTGATCAGGAGGGTTTTCAACAGCCAGGCGAGAAGGACCGGGAAGAAGGCGTTGCGGGGCGGGCCGCCGGCCGCCACCACGAAGCCGATGGGTGATATGGGCCACCAGCTGAAGAAGTAACGGCAGACAGTCATACCCAGGACCATCGCCATGCCCGCGACCAGAAAGAACACCTCGGAACCGGAAATCATCGTGCTGTTCTTCATCCAGCTGATGATCAGGTCGTAGAATCCGGGGTGACCCGCGATATCGGCGTAGAAGTTCGACGCGCCGCCGAGCCGGTATCCGGAATAGGCCGTGAAGCCGACGGCGGAAATCGCGCTGAGGGAGAAGGCGACGGCGCTCCAGAAGAACAGCGTGCGCCCCTCGACGCCGATCACCGATCTCAGCCGCGCGACGTGGGACGGAATGATCATGGGAAAGGTCTTCCAGTTGCGCGCGAATGCGCTTCCCAGGCCCAGCGCCGTCAGGTTCCGGGGTGAAAGCGAAGCGGAGCCCAGCATGGCGACGGTAAACTGGTGAGCGTTAACTGGAAGGTCCAGGAAAACGAGTCCGGATTCCGCCATTACGCGGCAGAAGGCGAAGTAGAATAAGAACAGCACCGTCAGAAACGCGGCGATTACCGGAAAGGACATGCCCACGGCGTGCAACCACCACACGATGTAGGCCATGCCGCACGCCCCGGTGATCACGGCCGTCCGGTAGGAAAAGAACTCGTCCTCGTCACGAAGGTTCGTGGCGCCTCCCAGCACATGTCGCCACACCGTCGCCAGATGCCGCCGCGCGATCCAGATCCCCCAGAGCGCGAAGGCGATCATCCCGCCGATGAACTGAACCGTGACCAGCCCTCCAGGCACGGCGGTTCCCGAATCTGCGATGATGCCGAGCCGGGCCAGGACGCCTTGCTCCAGCGTGTTGATGATCTGGAAGAGCCAGACGCTGAACAGGATGTCCACGTTGATGAAGTAGGAGAATGCAAAGGTAAGGACGTTCATGCGAATGATTTGAACCGGGAAGGCGCGGCCGATCTCGATATTGATCAGGAACTTCGTGTCGATGGGAAAGGACGTCCACTGCGTCCAGTATGATACCGTGTTCCAAAGCATGAGGGAAAACGTGACCGTAGCGCCGGTGATGAACAGCCGGTTTCGCATGATCGACGGCAGGACCGAATCCGTTTCGTCGTCCGCATCCGTCATGACGACCGCCGTCTGCGCGAGGGGATAGGAAAGGCGCTCGTGCTCGGCCCATTGCCGGCGCATCAGGACGACATAGCAGAGGCCGACGGCTAGCAGGCCGGCGAAAAAGGAAAACCACCAGAACACGGGAATGATCCACGCCGCCCATGGAATCGGAGCGCCGGCAGGTAGGCCCCAGTAGTAGTCCCGGTTCGCGTTCTGTTCGTTCCTGATAATTACCCAGTCCGGGAGAAAGGGGAAAATCAGTTCGCGCCACTGGTTCTCGGGCGTGGCGTAGTATTCCGCCGTGGCCATCATGCCGACCAGGTAGTTCGACATGCCATAGGTGGGTGCCATGAAACCGATCCAGCCCAGGACGAAGACGAACAGGAGTTCCTTGTTTCGCAGTCCCCACGACGGATTGATCGCCTTGACCAGGATATTGGGGCCCAGTACGCCCAGGAAGAAAGGGATCAGCAGGCCGAGGTCGATATGGGCGAAGGTGAGATGGGTAAACCCGACGAGATAACTGGTCGACACCGACAGGATGTTGACCGCGACGGCCAGCGCCAGCCCAATGATGATGGCCCGGGGGGTCGCTGCGCGCGGGCTGGACGGGTCGACCGTATCGTTCATAGGCTGTACAGGGAGCTGTACTTATCGCGTACGTAAGCCAGGAAGTAATCCGCCGAAAGCGCTTCGCCGGTGACGTGCCGCACGAGTTCACCGGCGCGGTAGGTCATGCCGGGCCGATGGATGCGGTCCCTGAGCCAGTCCCGCAGGGGAAGCAATTCTCCGCGTGCGATTCGTTCCGTCAGGCCGTGTATTTCCCGCTCGGCGGCGCGGTAGAACTGGGCGGCGTAGAGATTCCCAAGGGTATAGGTGGGGAAATACCCGAAACTCCCGTGCGACCAGTGGATGTCCTGCAGCACGCCGTCCCGGTCGTCCGGCGGCTCGATGCCGAGAAAGGCCTTCATCTTCTCGTTCCATACCGCCGACAGATCGCCCGCCGCGTATTCGTCCGTGAACAGTCCGCGCTCTATTTCGAACCGGAGCAGGATGTGGAGATTGTAGGTGATTTCATCGGCTTCGACACGGATGAGCGAGGGTTTCACCTCGTTAACCGCGGCGTAGACTTCTTCTTCGCTCACGTCCGCCGAGTTTTCAGGGAATATCGCCGAGAACTCGGGGTAGAAGTACCGCCAGAAGGCCCGGCTCCGCCCGACCATGTTTTCCCACATACGGGATTGGGACTCGTGTATGCCGAGGGACACCGAAGCCCCGCGGGGCGTGCCCTCGTGCTCCGGGTCGTGTCCCTGTTCATAGAGACCGTGCCCCGCCTCGTGGATCACGCCGTAGAAGGATTGCATGGGGAGCGTCTCGGAATACCGGGTCGTCATTCGGACGTCGTTGACGCCCATGTGCGTGCAGAATGGATGGGGTGATATGTCCAGGCGGCCTGCCTCGAAATCGAAGCCCATGCGTTCGGCGGCCTTGACGCCCATGCGCCGCTGGTCGTCGACGGGGTAGTTCCGCGCCAGGAAATCGGTGCGAGGCTTGACGCCCGAGTCGGCGATGCGCTGCACCAGGTCCACGAGGGGACCACGGATAGAATCGAAGACCGCCGCGGTCTCTTTCGTCGAAGCGTAAGGCTCGTATTCATCGAGCAGCGCGTCATAGGGTTCGTCCTCGTATCCCACCGCCTCGGCGACCTCGCGCTGGAGGGCGACCAGCTTGTCTACCCTCGGGGCGAAAGCCGGGAAGTCATCCTCCTGCCGGGCCTTGATCCACACGCTGATGGCCGCCGAACTCGTTTCCGCCAGGTCCTTGACCAGGCCGACGGGGATCTTTACCGCCCGGTCGCTGAAACGGGAAATCTCGCGGACGTTGACCTCTTCGTCGGCCGTCAGCGATTCGGAACGGGCCCCGTCCAGCGCGCCACGCATTTCATCGGAGGTGATCCGTTCGTGGGCCATGCCTGAGAGCGTGGCGAGTTGCCGTCCCCGGCTGGCCGCGCCCTTCGTGGGCATGTAGGTTTCCTGGTCCCACCCCATCAGGGCCAGGGCGGCGTACAGATCACTTATCTCCCCATAGATCTCCATTACCCGTTCATAGTGCTTTGGCACGGCGTATATCTCCCTTGTCTGGAACCGCTCTGACTGTTTCTCGTCTGTCAGGAGGCTTCCGCGAGCGGTATCGTTTCTCTCTAGTTGCCCAGGACCCGGTGGACGCGCAATTCAAGCAGGCCATGGGCCCTTCGAAGTACCTGTTCCACCTGGCCGGATTGATCTCCTCGTGCGAATATGAAACCGGGGTAGCTCGCGCCTTCGGGAAGCGGAGTCAGCAGGTCGCCTTCCTTTGCGGTGATAACCACGTCTTCCACGCCCGGAACCTTCTTCGCCGCTTCGACACCGTCGTACCGCAGGAACTGTCCGCTTTCCGGAACGGGCAGCATCATCACGCCCGTGGCCTTCGTCTCGCCCGTACTTCGCCCGAAGTCCGTCGCGTCGAGACCGGTACCGCTCGTGTCCTGTCCCAGGGCGTGACGCAGGATGAGTTCCTCCAGGGACAGCCCGAGTCCGAACTCCAGGACGCGCGAGCAGAGCCCCCCGATG
>MKWU01001517.1_pt1 | contig 39512 bp, 22 predicted proteins | sample 809101 | NCBI WGS metagenome assembly MKWU01 (sample SAMN05860141, study PRJNA318959) | sponge metagenome | host: Aplysina aerophoba | place: Slovenia: Piran, Adriatic Sea, Gulf of Piran | collected 2013-05-07
GGTTTTCTGGTGACGCCCGGCGCCTCCCCTCACCTTGCTTGCGTCTCACTGCTTCTGTGGTCTGGGGCCTGTAAACGGCCCTACCCGCCAGTGCTTTTGGGCTCCCTTTGCAGCAAGGGCAAGACTGCCATCACAAAAGGCGACACAAGCTCAGTCCTGGCGCAACGATTTCTTGCCGCTCTTGCTGCTCTTGCTGCTCTTGCAGCTCTTGCACCTCTTGCTGCGCTTGCACCTCTTGCACCTCTTGCTGCGCTTGCACCTCTTACACCTCTTACACCTCTTGCACCTCTTGCTCCTCTTGTTCCTCTTCCAGCTCAGGATGTTGCTCACGCCACGCATTGATACGTTTCAGGTGTTCCTGATCAACCTCAGGCACGTCTTGCTCACACAAGGGACAACGTGTCAGCGGGTTGAAAGGTCCTGAGTCCCGCAGCGCCTGGATCAAGTTTCTCCGGCTGAAATAGTTCCAGCTGGTCTGGCTCTGAATAATCAGCACCGGGTCATCCATATATGTCAATGTAATCGGGCAAACATAGTCATGCGGATAGCCTCCTGCATTAACCTCCAGCTCTTTTGCTACTGCATTCTCCCGATTTTTCTGGAAGGCCCCCACAAAATTGCGCCAGGCTTGCAGCATCAGGGGGTCCACAGCCAGGCAGTTCAACACTTGCCAGTTCTGGCTGCACCTTGCCAACATGGCGTAACCGAAATGCTTCGTCACCTGATTCTGGAACCCAAAGATCCTCACAAGTCCTGGTTTCTCGCACAGGTCCTGAGCCAGATCCATAAATTCAACAACGCGCTCCGGAAACGGGCTGGCAGGTTCACCAAACGCGAAGTCGCTGCCAGCAATGCCGGTCAGTTCCCGCATCAGGGCCTCCCGGCCAAACCGCCGGAACAGGGGCACCAGATGTCCTGTTTCCAACCAGGGCGCATGCGTGTATATCCATTGCCAGGTAGACAGGGCTTTGCGCCGCGTACAGGCGCCGGATTTCGTCCAGACCTCCGACCAATGCCTGTCGGCAACAACCTCGCCGCCCACACCCAGGGCTGCGGCCATTTCCAGAGCATGGCGCTCCGGTTCATCACCAGCCTGACTCAGCCGTAGCAGATCAAAAGGACACAACGGCCGGGACTGCGTTTCCTCAAGAGGTGGCGGGCATTGCAGTACAGGTTCGACGCTGGAGTTTCCAAGGTGGAACCGAACCAGACGGCACAGGAGCCGTCCGCTGATATGCTGACCGTCTCCTCCCTCTCTCGCCGAACACTGCAGCAGGCTGAACAGGCACACATCATGCCATTGTCTTTTCGAAAACAGGCGTGGGTTGCTGGCGTTATCCACTGTCAGCGGAAAAGAAATCCTGTCCCAGGAAGAGTCGTCGCCATCACCAGACCGGGCGAGCGCGCAATGCTGCAAGCGCAAGAGCGCCACAACGTGCTGCAAGGACACAGGCTGGCTGTGATCCAGCTGGTGCCACAAGGTCAGCTCGTCTTCCATGGCCATAGCCATGTTGTCCTGATACCTGAACCAGTTTGAGATGCCTGGCGGCACCTGCAAATGCCAGTGCCGGGCCAGCTGCTCCAGATCCCCTCCAGTGACGCCAGCCATGGCCATGACCTTCATCCACTCCCCACAGGTGCGCGCTGGCTTGTTCTGCTCGCGGCGCAACAGGATGTCTCTCTCAATAATCGTTTTTGACAGCTGGAACCGGGAGGGGGGCACTGTATCAGACTGGAACTGGAAGACTTTATCCTCGGGCAGCCCAAGGACCTCCCCCAGCCAGTCAACATGAGCACTCAAGGGCAACAACATAGATACCAGCGCGTCACACACCGGCAGGTCCTGGACGTCCAGCCGATCTATTTCCCGGCAGGCTGCCAGAGACCTGATCTGCAAGGCGATAGTCTCTGTACCGCAACCGGGACGTCCACTGGAATCGGCTTTCCTTTGCAGCCGCGCCGCCACATCTGCGAGGGAAAGTGGCAGACTGGCCGCCAGCAGCGACTTCACCCGCTTGACGGGATCAGGATCGTAGTAACCGAACTGCTGCACAAGAAACTGGGACGGCACGCCCAGTGCAATTCCCATGGCCATGGGCGAGTGACGATCCAGATCACACAGCAAGTGACACAACGACTCCAGCTCCGGCACGCGCCTTGCTGCATAGGTATCGAATACGTGAACCTTTCTTTTCGCCAACTCGCGTGCGAGCAGCTGTGCACAATTCTGGTGGGCAGGAAACTCCAGAACGGTGTGACCCTGGCGCAGAAGGCTCTGATCCAGGCGCCTTAGCCTGATGACAGCTGTTTGCGATGATGGCCCGGGGGGCGTCGGGGATGGGGTACCGACAGCGGTCCCCGGATTGATGTTTTGCATAAAAAAAGCCTCCAGAGTGATGGGGGCCCGGCACAACGACAGTGCTCAGAGACAGTGCTCAGACGCAGATGCCGTCGGTGAGAGACGCCTGACACAAGAATGCAATCCGCACATCAGGCACTGGCGTCAGGGTTCACCGGTCCTTGTGCCCCGTTAATACTTTGGACTCGAACCCGGGGACAGAGTTCCCAGGTTGTCTGATGACACCCGGTGGCGCCGGCTTCAGGTTGTCGTACAGGCCATGCAGGGACAGCCTCTCATCTTGTGGATCACTGTTTCTTTGTGTTTTCCCTTCGTTTCTTTGATGTACCAAGGATAACGACTCATGCCCGGACACCCTTTTTGGCCCACTTTTTCAAGAGAACGACTGTGATCACAAAAGGCGACACAGATTACGTCTCGGCCAGGGAGGGAACTCACCGGGATCCTGTTCCTCGTGCACCTGTTGTCCCTCTTGCGCGTCCTCCAGTTGCGCGTCCTCCAGCTCAGGATGTCGCTCACGCCACGCAGTGATACGTTGCAGGTGTTCTTGATCAACCTCAGGCACGTCTTGCGGGTACAAAGGGCTGCGCGTCAGCGGGTTGAAAGGTCCTGCGTCCCGCAACGCCTGGATCAAGCTTCTCCGGCTGAAGTAGCTCCAGCTGTTCTGGCTCTCAATAATCAGCACCGGGTCATCCATATATATCAATGTGATCGGGCAAACATAGTCATGCGGATAGCCTCCTGCATTCATCTCCAGCTCCTTTGCTGCCGCACTCTCCCGACTTTTCTGGAAGGCCTCCACAAAACTGCGCCAGGCTTGCAGCATCAGAGGGTCCACAGCCAGGCAGTTCAACAATCGCCAGTTCGGCCTGCTGCCTGGCAACATGGCGTAACCGAAATGCTCCTTTACCCCGTTCTGGAGCCCAAAGGCCCTCACGAGTCCTGGCTGATTGCACAAGTCCTGAGCCAGATCCATAAATTCAACAACGCGATCCGGAAACGGACTGGCAGGTTCACCAAACGCACAGTCGCTGCCAGCACTGCCAGTCAATTGCCGCATCAGGTCCTCCCGGCCAAAGCGCCGAAACAGTGACACCAGATGTCCTGTTTCCAACCAGGGCGCACGCGTGCCTGTCCATTGCCAGGTACACAGGGCTTGCCACCGCGTACAGGGACCGGATTCGTTCCAGACCGCCGACCAATGCCAGATCCTGTTGCCAACAACCTCACCGCCCACACCCAGGGCTGCGGCCATTTCCAGAGCATGGCGCTCCGGCTCATCACCAGCCTGACTCAGCCGTAGTACATCAAAAGGACACAGCACCCGGGACTGCGTTTCCTCAAGAGGTGGCGTGCATTGCAATAGACGATTGACGCTGGAGTGTCCAAGGTTGAGCCGAACCAGACGGCACAGGAGTCGTTCGCTGATATGCTGACCGTCTCCTCCCTGACTCACCGAATGCCGCAGCAGGCTGAACAAGCACAAATCACGCCATTCTCTTTGCGAAAACAGGCGCGGGTTACTGGCGTTACCCACTGCCAGCGGAAAAGCAATCCTGTACCAGCCTGAGAGGTTATTACAAGACCAGGAGAACGCAGAATGCCGCAAGAACGTCACAACCTGCTGCAAGGACACAGGGTGGCTATGATCGAGCTGGTGCCACAACATCAGCTCGTCTTCCATGGCCATGACCCTGTCGCGCTGATAGCCATACCAGTTCAAGCTGCCTGGCGGCGGCCGCAGCTGCCAGCGCCGGGCCAGATGCTCCAGCTCCTCCACATCGACACCAGCCATGGCCATAACCTCCATCCACTCCCCACAAGTGCGCGCAGGCTTGTTCTGCGCGCGGCGCACCAGCGTGTCTTGCTCAATAATCGTTTTGGTCAGCTGGAAGCGGGAGGGCGGCACTGTATCAAACTGGAGCTCAAAGACTTGAGCCTCGGGCACCCCAAGGACCTCTCCCAGCCAGTCAATATGAGCAATCAAGGGCAAAAACACAGATACCAGCGCGTCACACAAGGACAGGTCCAGGGCGTCCAGCCGCTCTATTGCCCGGCAGGCTGCCAGGGATCTGATCTGCTGGGCTATATCCTCTCCGCCGAAACCGGCATTCTTTTCCAGCCGCGCCGCCACATCCGCCAGGGAAAGTGGCAGACTGGCCGCCAGCAGCGACTTCACCAGCTTGACGGGATCACGCTCATAGAAACCGAACTTCTGCACAAGAAAGTCGGACGACACACCCAGTGCAATTCCCATGGCCAGGGGCGCGTGACGATCCAGATCACACAGCAATTGACACAAGGACTCCAGCTCCGGCACGCGCCTTGCTGCATCCGTACTGAATGCGTAAACCTTTCTTTTCGCCAATTCACGTTCGAGCAGCTGTGCACAATTCTGGTCGGCAGGAAACTGTAAAACGGTGTGATCCGGACGCGTCAGCCTGATAACAGCTGTTGGTGATGATGCCCCGGGGGGCGTCGGGGATGGGGTACCAACAGCGGTCCCCGGATTGATGTTTTGCATAAAAGAAGCATCCAGAGTGATGAGGGCCCTGCACTGCGACAGGCCAAGACCAGGATGCTGTCGGTGAGAGACGCCTTACAGAAGAGTGAAATCCGCACATCAGGCACTGGCGTCAGGGTTCACCAGTCCTTGTGCCCGTTCATACTTTGGACTCGAACCCGGGGACAGAGTTCCCAGGTTGTCTGATGACACCCGGTGTCGCCCGCTTTTCCACGAGAAAGACTCTGATCACATAAGGCGACAACGATCAGGTCCGGCCAGAGAGAACTCAGCGGGATCTTCTTCCGCTTACACCTCTGCCTCCTCTTGCGCCTCCTCCAGCTCAGGATGTTGCCTGCGCCACGCATTGATCCTTGCCAGGTACTCCTGATCGACCTCGGGCACTTCGTCCGGATACAAGGGACTGCGCGTCAACGGATTGAAAGGCCCCGCTTCCCGCAGCGCTCGCAGCAAACTTCTTCGGCTGAAGTACATGCAGTTGCTCTGGCTTTCAATAATCACCACCGGGTCATCCATGTACATCAAGCTGATCGGGCACAGGTAGTCATGCGGACAGCCTGCCGCATTAAGCTCCAGCTTCCGTGTTGCAGCACTTTCCCGATTTTTCAGGCAGGCCGCCACAAAACGGCGCCAGGCTTTCTGCATCAAGGGATCCACAGCCAGGCAGTTCAGCACTCGCCAGTTGTTCCCGCTGTTCGGCGACATAAGGTAGCCAAAATGTTGTTTTATGCTGCTCTGGAGAAGAAAGGCCCTTACCAGCTCGGGCTGATGGTACAACTCCTTGGCCAGCCCCATAAACGCAACCACCTGATTCGGAAACGGGCTGGCAGCTGCGCCAAACTCACAGTCGCTGCTGCCAATCCCGGTCAGTTGCTGCATCAGCTCGTCCCGGTCAAACTGCCGAAACAATTGCACCAGATGTCCTGTTTCCAACCAGGGCGCACGACTGTAAATCCAACGCCAGGTGCACAGGGCTTGCCACTGTGTACGGGAACTTCTGTCTTCGTCCCAGATCTCAGACCAGTGCCCCGCCCAGCCACCTGAAATATCGCCGCCCACACCCAGAGCTGCGGCTATTTCCAAAGCATGGCGCTCCGGCTCATGGGCAGCTTGACTCAGGCGCAGCAGATCAAAAGGACACAGTGGTCGGGAATGCGTTTGCGGAGCGGGCGCAGTGCAACCTGGTATCCCGGCAGCTCCCCCCTCTGTCAAGCGGAGCCGATCCAGACGGCACAGGAGAGCACCGCTGATATGCTGACCGTCTCCCCCCTGACTTACCGCATGCTCCAGCAAGCTGTACAGACACAGCGTATGCCATTCGCGTTCTGTAAACAGGCGCGGGTCACTGGCGTTACCCACGGCCAGCGGCAAAGAGATCCGATCCCGGTTGAATGCCTGCATGTCACGCATATCACAAGGCTTGAAGAGCACGCTGTTGCGCAAGAGCGTCACAACCTTTTGCAAGGACACAGGCTTGCTGTGATCAAGCTGGTGCCAGAGCCTCACCTCGTCCTGGAGGTCATGGACGATGGTGCTCGCATAGGCATGCCAGCTCGCAAGGCCTGGCGGCGGCGCCAGCTTCCAGTGTCGGGCCAGATGTTTGAGATCGCTCACACCGACGCCGGCCATGGCCATCACCTTCATCCATTCCCCACAGGTGCGCCCAGGCTTGTTCTGCTCGCGGCGTAACAGCATGTCCATGTCAATGATCGTTTCTGTCAACCGGTACCGGGTGGGGGGCACGGAATCAGACTGGAGCTCAAGGACCTCGGCTCGCGACAGCCCAAACCCCTCTCCCAGCCAGTCAATATCTGCGACAAGTGGTAAAAGCACGGAGACCAGCTCATCACACAAGGGCGGCTCCAGGCTGTGCAGCCGCTCTATTCCCCTGTACTCCGCCAGACACCTGATCTGCCGGGCGACATCATCTCCATCCCAAAGTGCCATATCCTCCTCCAGCCAGGCCGCCACATCCTTCAGGGAAAATGGCAGACTGGCCGCAAGAAGCGATTTCACCAGCTGGCAGGGATCACGATCATAGGCTCCCAGCTCCTGCAAAAGAATGTGGGACGGCACACCCAGCGCAATCCCCATGGCCACGGGCGCGTGATCATCCAGATCACACAGCAAGCGACACAGCGACTGCGCGTCAGGCACGCGCGCTCCTGCCGCCGTATCCAGGGCATAAACATCTCTTTGCGCCAGCTCGGTTGCGAGCGGCTGCCCAGAGTTCTGATGGGCAGGGAAGCATGGAATACTGTCATCCAACCGCTGCAGCCTGGTGACAGCGGTAGGCGATGAGGACGAGCCCGGAGGCGTCGGGGATGGGGTGCCAGAACGGGCCCCCCTATTAATGTTTTGCATAAGAGACCCTTCCTGAGTGACTCAAGCCCAGCACTGCAACAGGCTGAGGCGCGAACTGTGTCGGTGCGCAACTTCTGACAACAGGGTGAGCCCGTCAGGAAATGACATCAGGACACACCCGGCTCTGTCTCTCGCGCAGGCGTTGGATACACAGACGTTGGACACACAGACCGCGCCAGTGTTCCCTGTCGTCTGGTGGCACCGGCTGCCTCCCCTTTTGTTCCGGTTCAGGCTGTCATACAGGCAAGGCCCGGACCAGGGCCAGGTTTCATCCACCGCAGCAACAAGACTGCGCCATCCACGGAAGTTTCACGCATTTTCCCGCTGCTGATGCTGTAACGGCAGCCGTTCAATGACAGGTACCGGCCCGCATCATGGCGCTCCGGCGGACGGAGACTCAAAGGGTTGACCTTCCTCTTCCAGCTCAGGATGCCGCGCTCGCCATGCACGGATACGCGCCAGATGTTCATCATCCACTGCGGGAACCTCTTCCGGAGACAAGGGCATACGTGTCAGCGGATTGAAAGGCCCCGCAACGCGCAAGGATTGCACCAGATATTCTCTGCTGAAATAGCGTTTGCAGCCGTTCTCCCCGATGGCCACCGGGTCCTCCATATACTCCCTGGAAAGCGGACAGACGTAATCACTCGGGTAACCTCCTGCGTTCATTTCCAATCCCTCCTCGTTCAGGGCCGCTGCCAGCGCTGGTGCCCCGCCGTAGTTTACAAAATCACGCCAGGCTGCCAGCAGCGAAGGATCAAGTGCCAGGCAGTTCAACAAGCGCCAACGCACCGCCGTACCCGTCGGTGCCAGATAACTGAAGCGTTGATCCACAGCCTTCAGGTCAATGAAGGCCTGCACCCGTTCTGGTTGCTGTTGAAAGACTTCAGCCAGGCTCACCAGTTCGGCACAGCGCGCGGAATGCTTGCTCACTGACGCACAAGGCCAGTGCTGGCTGTCGCCATGTCCCGTCAGTTTTTCCACCAGCTCCTGTCCATCCAGCAAGCGCAGCACCTGCACCAGGTGGCCTGTTTCAAGCCAGGGAACCCGGTGATAAATACGCAGCCAGATCGCCAGCACAGCGTCTTGCACCGGGACCTGTGGCTCTGACTCAGGGCGAACCGGCAGCGCGCCCACTCCCAGCACGGCGGCCAGTATCCATGCCACCGACTGTGCATCAGGCCCGTCAACCAGGCGCAGCACATCCGAGGGACGCAAGCGGCGGGAAACGGTTTCCGGTGCGGGCGGCTCCAGCGCAACACGCGCCGCAAAACACGGGTCCGCACAGCCGTGCTGCGCCAGACGGCACAGGCTCGACCAGCTGATGCTGTTTCCCTGCGGCCCCTGCTGTTTCGCATGACGCAGCAGGCTCAGCAGCCCGACCAGATGCCGTTCGCAAGGCAGAAGCAACCCGGGATCTGTCGCCTCATCCAGTGCGAAAGCGAAAGCGGCCCGCTGCCCGTAGCCATGCACCAGAAGCCACGCCTGTTCCACCGGGACGGAGGCGTCAGGATGTTGCTGCTGCGCACGCAGTACCCGGGTGGCGGTACTTTCACACAAAGCCTGCAAGTAGTCCGTCCAGTTGGCACAGCCGGCTGGCGGCACCAGGCGCCAGCACCGGGCCACAGCCGCCAGGGTGTCAGCACTGGCTCCCGACCGGGCGAAGACTTCCAGCCAGTGTTCACAGGTGCGGACAGCTGAGGGCGGGCCTGAATGCTCTCCGGCGGCGAAGGCCTGCTCCAGGGCACTTTCCACTGTATTCCAGCGCCCGGCCTTGCTGCGCATGAAAATGAGATTCATGGCCTCAAGATGGCGGTTCGGCACAGCAAAAGCCTGTACCAGTTTCCCTGTCCTCATCCTGTTTGCCAGCGGCGCCAGCAGTCGTGCGCAGGCATCACTCAAGGGTGTGTCACGATCGACCAACCGGTCCGTGTTGCAGGCCGCGGCACAGGCTCTGATCTGCGCTGCTATTTCATAGGCACGCACAGGAGGACTTTCCAGAACAGCTGACAGTTTCGTCAGGGACAAGGGAAAAGATGCCAGGCGCAGCAGGCCGCGCACCTGGACAAGAGGATCCAGCCAACCGATCTTCGCCAGCATAAAATGCGCCGACCACCCCAGCCCCATAGCCAGACGCAGTGGCTCCATGTCGCTCATGTCACGTAGCAGGGCCAGCAACGCACCCCTGTCAGGGACTGCGGTCGCCGGATCCATGGTCCTGATGGCAAGAGAGGGATCCGGCAAGCGCTGCTGAGCACGACTGCACAATATCTGCGGCAAGCTGCTGGCGGCCGAAGCCGGCATGACAGACGCCATTGTCGATGGGCTGGCCGGGCGGACCGGAGATAAAGCCCCTGAAGAAACCCCTGAAGCGATGCCCGGACCGGTGTTTTGCTCAACATCTGGCGCGGGACCACTGCGGTCGGCTGCGTGCCCGGATGATGTGCGCACGCCACCCATCCACAGGTTCGCTCCGGCGGCCTGGACCGGCACTGGCCATGCCGGTTCCCCGGCACCGGCCAGGGTCTGCGGCCCGATCCGCTCCGGCTTGACGAAACTACGCCAGGCTGTCAGCAGCAGGGGATCTTGTGCCAGACAATTCAACAAGCGCCAGCCCGGCGCCGTGCCAGCAGGCGCAAGATAGCCAAAGCGCTGGTCCACAGCCTTCAAGGTGATGAACGCCTGCACCCGTTCCGGTTGCTGGCGAAAGACGTCAACCAGGTCCACCAGTTCGGCACAGCGCGCCGATTGCTCGCCCACTGAGGCCGCAGGCCAGCGGTGGGGGTCCGCATGTGCCGTCAATTTCGCCACCGCAGCCTCCGCACCCAGCAAGCGCAACACCTGCACCAGATGCCCCGTTTCCAGCCAGGGCACCCGGTTGTAGATACTCCGCCAGATGGTCAGGGCATTGTCTTGTCGCGCGCTCTTGAGCTGCTCTGGCTCAGAACACACCGGCGGCGCACCTGCCCCCAGTACTGCTGCCGCTGTCCATGCCAGCTGCTGCGCATCAGGTCCCTCAACCAGACGCAGCAAATCCGAAGGACGCAAGCGGCGTGAAAGGGTTTCCGGTTCGCGTGGGTCTTGCGGTACACGGGCCGCAAAATGCGGCTGAGCACAGCCATGATGCGCCAGACGGCACAGCGTCGACCAACTGATGTTTCCCGGATGCTCGCGTTGCTTGACATGGCGCAGCAGGCTGAAAAACCCGCTCAAGTGACGATGCCCCGACTCCAGAACACCAGCATGCGTGGCGTCATCGAGCGCCAGAGAGAAAGCAACCCGTTGACTGTAGCCATGCACCAGAGGCCACACATCCTGCAGCAGGACCGGTGCCTGAGGATCTTGCTGCTGCTCACGCAGCACCCGGGTGGCGATACTTTCATACAACGCCTGCAAGTAGTCTGCCCAGTCGGCGCAGCCCGTCGGCGGTTCGAGCTCCCATTGCCGGGCAATGTGCGCCAGGGCATCAGCGCTGGCACCTGACCGGGCGAACAACTCCAGCCAGTTTTCACAGGTGCGGGCCGTCTGTGCTTCTTCGTTTTGCTGGCGGTTTCGCGCTCTCCAGACAGCCTCATCCAGATGCAGGACGACCTCCATCATATTCCAGCGTTCATTGTCACCGAGCATGGAAAAAGAACGGAGCACCACAAGATCGAGCTCCAACAAAAGTGGGCATTCTGGCGCACCCGCTCCAAAAGCCTCCAACAATTTCTTTTCGTCTACTTCGCCGGCCAGCGGCGCCAGGAGTTTTGCGAACGCATTACACAAAGGTCCACGTCGACTGGCCAGACAGTCCACACCTCTGGACCGCGCCAGGGCCCTGACCTGCTCTGCTATTTCGCCAGCGCACACCGGAGGCTTTTCCAGGGCATCTGACAGGTCTTTGATGGACAAGGGGAAGCGTGCCGATCGCAGCAGACCGCGCATCCTGACAAAAGCATCGATCCGGTCTTGATTAAACAGCAACAGATGAGCCGACAACCCCAGCCCCAAACTCAGACACAGGGGGTCCATGTCGTTCAGCTCGGCAGGCAAGCTTCTCAGTACGTTTTTGACGGCCCCTTTGTCAGGGCAGTTGTGTGCCGGGCCGGTCCGGGGACGAATGGTCCGGATGGCAAGCGAACGATCCGGCACAGGCTGCTGCTCCCGATTGGCAGGAAGCTGTGGCACACCGGCATCGACCTGTGCCGGGCTGACAGACGCCGTTTCCGGTGACCTGGGCGAAGCTGTCAGGGACAGAGCACCCGAGACGGCACTCCATGTTGTTCTTTGCATAAAATCCACTCCAGGGCAGTGCAGCCGGATTCGCGACCGCATCGATTCCAGACTCCACCAATGCGCGAGCCCAGTCCTGTAAGTTGGACCCGCACGGGCGGCTCAGGTTCCCTGACTGCCTGGTGCCACAAAGGGCTTGCCTTCCTCTTCCAGCTCTGGATGGGCCACACGCCAGGCACGAATACGCGACCGATATTCCTCATCCACTGCCGGCACTGCTTCCCGGGTCAAGGGCGCACGTGTCAGCGGATTGAATGGCCCCGCCCTTTGCAGGGATTCCAGCAAATAGTGTCTGCTGAAATAGTGCCAGCAGTCGTTCTCTGCACCTATGGCCACCGGATCATCCATGTACGCCCTGGAAAGCGGGCACATATAGTCCTGCGGCAAGCCTTCGGCATCCTGCTCAAGTCCCTGCTCGTGCAGGGCCGCAGCCTGGGGACGCGGCGCTGTCCGGCTCTGGTGCGCGAAACTGCGCCAGGCTGCCAGCAGCAGGGGGTCCAGTGCCAGGCAGTTCAACAGCCGCCAGCTCTCAGCCGTGCCCGCAGGCGCAAGGTAGCTCAGGCGCTGATCCACAGCCTTCAGATTGATGAACGCCTGCACCCATTCCGGTTGCTGTTGCAACACGTCAAACATGGCCACAAATTCGGCACAGCGCGCTGAACGCTGGCTCACTGAGGCCGCCGGCCTGCGGTGACGGTCGGCATGTCCCGTCAATTTTTCCACCAGCTCGTCCCCACCCAGCAAGCGCAACACCTGCACCAGATGTCCTGTTTCCAGCCAGGGCACCCGGTTGTAGATACGCCGCCAGATAACCAGAGCGCTGTCGCGCACAGGGACCTTCTGGTGATCCGGCCCGGAACAGACTGACAGCGCACCCACCCCCAATACAGCGGCCGCAGCCCAGGCCAGCTGCGGCGCAGCTGGCCCCTCAACCAGGCACAGCAAATCCGAAGGACGCAAGCGTCGGGAACGGGTTGGCTCTTGAGAAGAATCCTGCTCGATACGGGCAGCAAAACACGGGTCCACACAGCCATGGCGCGCCAGAGCGCACAGACTCGACCAGCTGATGCTTTTGGCTCCTGCTGTCTCCCCTTGCGCATGGTGCAGCAGGCTGACAAGTCCATGCAGATGGCGACAATCCGGCTCCATAAAATCGGGATCCGTCGCCTCATCCAGTGCCAAAGCAAAAGCGGGCTGCCGACTGTAGTTATGCACCAGAAGCCACAGCTGTCCCAAAGGGACGCGGGCGTCAGGCCGTTGCTGATGCGCACGCAACAGCCTGGTGGCGGCACTTTCACCCAGAACCTGCAAGTAATCCGCCCAGTCGGCGCAGCCCGTCGGCGGCACCAGCTCCCATTGGCTGGCGATGTACTCCAGGGTAGTGGCACTGGCACCCGACCGCGCAAACAGCTCCAGCCAGTCCTCACAGCTGCGGGCCGAGCTGGGCACTTTGTCCTTCTCCCGCCAGGCGGCAAAACTCCGATGCAGGGCCATTTCCACTGTATCCTGGCGCTCACTGTCACTGCGCACGAAATGAAAATGAAGCGCCATAAGATCAAGCAGCAACACCAGTTCCTGTCCTGGCACCCCCGCCCTCAGAGCCACCAACAGCTGCTCTTCGTCCAGCCCTCCTGCCAGCGGCGTCAGCAGTCTTGCCATCTCAATCCATAAGGGTTCGTGTCGATCCTCCAACCGGTCCACGCCTTTGGAGCGGGCCAGGGCTCTGACCTGCTGTGCAACCTCGAAAGCACGCACAGGAGGCTGTTCCAGCGCATCTGACAGCTTGTTGATGGACAAGGGAAAATCGGCCATGCGCAGCAGGATGAGCATCCTGCGAAAAGCGTCCGCCCATATTGCATTACCCCCCAGCAAAAGCCGGGCCGACAACCCCAGCCCCATACCCAGACACAGGGGCTCTATCTCGCCCACTTCAGGTGGCAGGGTTCGCAGCAGGTCTTTGATGACATCCTTGCCAGGGCAAGGTTGTGATGGGCTTGTCAGGGGACGAATGCTCCTGATGGCAAGAGAGCGTTCCGGCACAGCCTGCTGATCGCAACTGGCAGCCAGCTGTTGTACCGCCTCCCTGGTCTGTGCCGACACCAGGGGAGCTTGCGATGCGGTTCCCGCACAAAGCGGAGAGGGAACAGCCGGCGAGGTACTTCGGCTTGTGTTGTGCATGACATTTCCTCAAGGGGCATCGTAGTCGTCTGCGCAAGGATTATTTCCCGCGTACAACGATGCATGCGCGCAGCCCGGCGGATGGGATCCACAGTTGCTGCTCAAATTCCCTGCAACCTGCCAACCCTATGCCCTGTACCCAGCGCCAGGGGCTCTGTTTTTCTTGTGTCCACACCAAACAACAGCTTATCCACCACGCCTCTGGCGGGGATGCTTTGTGCTTGATTGGTCCGGGGACGAACACGCCTGATGGCAAGAGACTGAGCCGCAACAAACGGCTGGTCCCGGTCAGGAGAAATCTGCGGCACAGTGCCTGTGTCGCCGCGACCGCGCCAGGTCTGGCCAAGGTTCCCGAACAAGTCGGCAATAAAGCGCCCGGAGAAGTGCCAGGATTCGTTTTTTGCATAGCAACATTACTCCAGGGTCACCGCCACCGGGTTCTCGCCAGGAAAATTTCTGGACGCCACCCATACGGGCGTCCAGCCCTGCAGGTTGGACTCACACGGGCGGTTCAAGTTCCCTGACGCCCTGGTGGCACAAAGGCACGGCCTTCCTCTTCCAGCTCAGGATGCTTCACGCGCCATGCATGAATACGCGCCAGATGTTCAACATCCACGGCGGGAACCTCTTCCAGCGACAAGCGCTCACGTGTCAACGGATTGAATGGCCCCGCCACTATGAGGGATTCAAACAGACACTGTCTGCTGAAATAACGCCTGCGGCCGTTCCCCTCAAGGATGGCCACCGGATCATCCATGTAATCCCGGGAAAGCGGACAAACGTAGTCACAGGGATAGCCTTCAGCATTCTTTTCCAGGCCATCCTCATCCGCAGCAGCAACCAGCGGCAGCGATGGCGGCTGCCCGCCCGGGCTCAGGAAACTGCGTGCGGCGCGCAGCAACAAGGGATCAAATGCCAGGCCGTTCAACAATCGCCAGCTGGCCGCCGTGCCAACGGGCGCAAGGTAACTCAGGCGCAGGTTGACATGCTTCATGCGGATGAATGCCTGCGCCCGTTCCGGGTGCTGTTCAAGGACTTGTGCCAGGTTCAGGAACTGGGCGGCACGCGCTGAATGCTCGCTCACAAAGGCCGCAGGCCAGCACCGGCTGTCGGCATGGCCCGTCAATTTTTCTATCCGCTGTTCCCCGGCCAGCACGCGCAGCAACTGCACCAGATGACCTGTTTCCAGCCAGGGCACCCGGTTGTAGATACGCCGCCAGATAACCAGGGCCGCATCGCGCTCCGGAACCTGCTGCCGCCGGGCCTCAGGGTCCACCGGCAGCGCACCCACCCCCAGAGCAGCGGCCGCTGCCCACGCCTGCTGTTGCGCACAAGGTTCTTCAACCAGGCGCAGCAAATCCGCAGGAAGCAGGCGGCGGGAAACGGTTTCCGGTGCGGGTGGGGCCAGCTCAACACGCGTTGCAAAACACGGGTCCGCACAGCCGTAGTGCGCCAGACGGCACAGACGCGACCAGCTGATGCTGTTGGCCTGCGGCCCCCGTTCTTGTGCGTGACGCAGCAGACTGACCAGCCCGCCCAGATGGCGATCATCCGGTTCCAGAGAAAAAGGATCGGTGGCGTCATCGAGTGCCAGAGAAAAGGCGGGCCGCGCAGCATAGGCATGCACCAGAATCCATGCCTGTTGCAGCGGCACCGGGGCGTCAGGATGTTGCTGATGCTCACGCACAACCTGGGTGGCGATACTTTCACGCAACGCCTGCAAGTAGTCCGTCCAGCCAGCGCAGCCCGATGGTGGCGCCAGCTCCCAGCAGCGGGCAATGTGCTGCAGGGCGTCGGCACTGGCACCTGACCGGGCGAAAACCTCCAGCCAGTCCCCACAGGTGCGGGCAGTCCGGGGGGGCGGCTGTTGCTCTTGCCAGCCGGCGAAGCCGCGATCCAGGGCGACTTTCACTGTATTCCACCGCTTCGTGTCACCACGGCAGAACAGCAGGCCAATGGCCATAAACTCAAATTCTGCCACACCAAGGGTTTGTGCCAGCTCCGCCATCTCTGGCTCGCCTGCCAGCGGCACCAGCAATCTTGCAAGCTCATCACACAAGGGGTCATATTGATCGACCAACCAGTCCACGTCTCTGGACCGGGCCAGGGCTCTGACTTGCGCGGCTGTTTCGTAAGCGCGGACCGGAGGCTGTTCCAACACATCTGACAGTTGCTCGAGGGACAGGGGAAAGTCTGTCAGGCGCAACAGGCCGCGCATCTTGAAAAAAGCATCCGTCCATTGTGCATCGGCCAGCAGCACAGCTGCCGACACGCCCAGCCCCATGCCCAGCCCCAGGGGTTCCATATCGCTCATACCCTGCAGCAGGGCTCTGAGCACATCCTTGCCGGGACAGCTGGTCTCCTCGCTGGCGAGCGGACGAATGGTCCGGATGGCAAGGGAGCTTTCGGCACAGCGCTGTTGATCCCGACCGGAAGGAATCTGCGGCGAGCTGCTGTCAGCCTGTACCGGCATGAAAGATTCAGTTTGCGGGGATGTTCCCGCATGAAACGAAGCTGAAGCACCAGAAGAGATGCCAGAAACGGAAGGTTGCATAAAAATTTCTCCAGGGACACCGCGACCGGATTCGCGACAGAATAACGCCTGGACTCCACCGCTGCGGGAGCCCAGCCCGACAGGTTGGACCCGCACTGGCGGCTCAGGTTCCCTGGTACCCCGGCGGCACAAAGGCTGTGCCCTCTTCTTCCAGCTCGGGATGTCGTACACGCCAGCCATTGATGCGCACCAGGTGGGCCTGATCCACAGCCGGCACGTCTTGCGGCAACAGGGGACGGCGTGTCAACGGATGGACAGGCCCCAGTTCGGTCAGTGCTCGCATCAACTGCCTCCCGCTGAAGTAATTCGTCCTGCCGTTATCCTCGGCAATGCCAACCGGGTCCGTCATGTACTCCAGTGAAATCGGACAGATGTAGTCACGCGGGCAGCCGGCTGGCGTCTTTTCCAGCGTCTCTTCGTCTACGGCAACGACCGGTACCGGCCCGGCGTTGGCTCTGTGTTGCGGTGGCCCGCCATCGTCACCCGACCGGTGCCAGGCTTTCAGCAGCAGGGGATCCAGGGCCATGGCATTCAACAGCCGCCACCAGGGTTCACTGCAGGCCAGCACCCTGTAACCGGCGTGCTGCTCGACCTGGTGGCTGCTGATGAACTGCTGGACCCGGGCCGGCTGCCCGGACAGCTCCTGCGCCAGATGACTGAAGGCCATAGCGCGATCCGCAAGCAAGCTGCCGGCTGGTGCCAGTGGCTGATGCGCGTCTGAAGTCCCGGTCAGCTTTTCCAGCAGCGGCCTCTTGTCAAACAGGCCAAACAAGCGTACCAGGTGTCCTGTTTCCAGGCCGGGCAGACGCCGGCTGATACGCAGCCAGGTCAACAGGGCGCGCCCCTCAGCACTGGAGCCAAACCATTGCCGACTGTTATCCAGGCCACCCACCCCCAGCAAGGCTGCCATTTCCAGTGCCTGCCGCCCCGCCTCAGCCACCCCGAACACCAGACAGGGCAGATCAGAAGGATGCAAGCGGCGGGAAGCCGTTGGCGCAGCAGGCGGCTGACACTGCCACCTCCCCCGGAACCGAAGGGGCACACAGCGGGAGCGGACCAGACGCGCCAGGGTCGAACCACTGATGTGTTGGCCCTCCTCCCCCAGGGACTGCGCATGCGTCAGCAGAGCGCACAGGCCCACCTGATGCCATTCCTGTGGCGTAAACAGCTCCGGGTCGGGGGCCTGCCCCAACGCCAGCGCACAGCCAGGCTGCTCGATGTGATCGCGCAACACAACCCAGGCCTGCCACAGCGGCACCCGGGTCTCCTGCGCCTGCTGACCGCCTGCCATCAGCGCATCGGCGACAGTATCGGCCAGGGCCTGCCTGTAGCCATGCCAGCTGCCGTAGCCGGGCGGCACCTCCAGCTGCCAGCGCTGTGCCACCCACGCCAGAGCCTCACCCGCTACGCCGGCCCGGACAAGGACATCCAGCCACTGACGGCAGCTACGCGCGGGCAGTGACGAACGGCGCCGTTGCAGGATGTCCTCATCAACCATGGTCCTTATTGCCAGACGCCGGTCGGGGGGCGCTGCCTGCACGCGCAACTGGGCAAGCCGGGCTGGCGGTACGCCAAGGGCTGCGCCCAGCCAGCCAGGATCGCCGGCCAGGGGGGCGAGCACAGACACCAGCTCATCAAAGAAAAGCTGGTCGCGGGAATACAACCAATACACCTTGCGGTCTTGAGCCAGTGATCTGAGCTGCGTGGCAACCTGGGTGGCACGCACGCAGCCTCTGTCCAGCCGGCCAGCCAGCTCATGCACAGGGATTGGCAGCCTGGCCGCGCGCAGCAGCGCACCCACTTGTTGGAAGGAGTTACGATCACACCAGCTCAGCGCCGCCAGAAGTCTGCGGGGCGGCACACCCAGCGCAATGCCCAGCGCGGCGGGGGCGGGTGCCAGCTCATACAAGAGCTCACACAGTGCCTGCCGGTCCGGCACTGTGTCTGCCGCAGCCGTGTGCAGCGGGTGAACCCGTCGGCCGGCCAGGGCCCTGTCCGGCAGCGGGGGCCTGATCGCAGCCGGCTGTCTGTTGCCCTCTGCCACCTGCCTGCCAGGGCGTGATACGGTAGCTGGCGGCAGTGCGCCAGGCGATGTCAAGGCGCCACAAACGGCGCTCGGGCTGGTGTTTTGCATGGCGAAAAATCGTCCAGAGTTACAGCAGAATGCATTCGTCAGCAGACTGGCTTCTTCATTCCGGCGGTGTGGCGAAAACGTTCTCGTCAGAGTCTGCTTGCGCCAGTTGCTGGCGGCAGGGGGGCACAAAGGGTTTACCATCCTCTTCCTCTTCAGGATGGCTTACACGCCACGCATGAATATGCTTCAGGTGCTGCTTATCCACCGGCGGTATATCATCCAGAGACAGGGGTTGACGTGTCAGCGGGTGGAAATGCCCCGTTATGGCCAGGGATTGCCTCAAGTATTTCTCGCTGAAAAAGTGCCTGACACCCTGTTTCCAGATAAGGGCTACCGGGTCATCCATATAGGCCAGTGAAATCGGACAACGATAGTCATCCGGACCACAGTCACCCTTACAGCCTGTTGCCGTCTCTCCATTGCCTTCTTCCAGAGTCGACAAGTGTTCAGCAGGCGCAAAACGGCTCCAGGCTTCCAGCAGCCGGAGATCCAGCGCCAGACAGTTCAACAGACACCAATGGGGCGCTTTGCCTGGCAGAACACAAAAACCCGGCTGCTGCTCCAGGTTATGCAAGCGGATGAATTCGTCCACCAGCCTGCCGCAATGAGGCAGTTCCTGGCTCAGGCGAATGAACTGCGCCATCCGGGGTGGCAACGCACTGGCAGACTGCTCAAGTCGCGAGTCGCCTTGACCCAGAGTCCACAAGACTTGAGGTGCCAGTATGTATATCAGATCCAGCTTGCGGAACTGCACGAACACCTTCACCAGCTGCCCGGTTTCCAACCCGGGGCAACGGCTGTAGATGCGCTGCCAGATGCACGCGGCGCGCGAGCGCGCGTCCGGTCCCCGCTCCCGGGAGATCGGCACAGCACCCACGCCCAGCGCAACGGCCATGTCCAGAGCATCCAGCTCCGCACCGTCCGCAAGCGACAGTTGCGCCAGGTCTGCAGGACTCAACCGCCGGGAATCGGTCTGCGCAACAGACGGCCCGGAGCGGTACAACCGTAGCAGATGCAGTAAAACGGGCTCGGGCGCCAATCGGGAGCGAATCAGGCGACCCAAGGTTGAATCGCTGAGACAATAGCCGTCATCACCCTGAGCCGTCACCTGCTTCACCAGGCTGAACAGACCGGCATAATCCCAAAGACCTCTTTCAAGAATGCTGCGCAGATCAATGCCGTCATCCAGTGCCTGCGAAAAAGATAAATCACTGGCATAGGCACTCAACGCGGTCCAGACCTGGTGCAGCGGTATAGGCTTATTCGGCTCCCACTCACGCCCATACATCAGCTCGGTGGTAACACGACCGACAACATAACGCTGATAGCAACGCCAGCTGTCGTGGCCCGGCGGCAACTCCAGTCGCCAGGTGTCGGCCACCCCCTCCAGGTCAATACCAGCACCGGCCCTGGCCAGCAGGTTCATCCACTCCTCGTAGGTAAGCTCCGGTTTTGATGGCATCAGCCTTCGCCTGCGGGCGAGGGCACTGCACACAACAGCGGTGACAAACCCTTTTTCCCATTCCCTACTGGGTGCAAGCCCCCCTTCCTTGAGCTGAGCGAGTCTCGATTCCGGCACCCCAAGAGCCGTCCCCAACCGGCCCAGGTCGCCCACCAGGGGTGCCAACAAGGGCTCCAGATCAGGCACCAGTGTCCTGCTGTTCTCGCTGGTGAGATGCCGGACACCATGGCGGTCGCCAAGGGCCCTGATCTGGCTGGCAACCGCACAGGCACCCAAAGGACTCCTTTCCAGCTGGCAGGCCAGCTTGTCCAGGCGCAGTGGCAGGTCGAGCGCGCTCAGGAAAGTACGCACCAGACAGCGCGACTCACACCAGTGGAATGCCCCCCGAATCTCATGAGCCGACAGCTCCAGCGCGACACCCAGAGCAGCAGGGGGCACCCCTGTAAGACCGGCCAGCAGTTCACAGCTCGACGGGATGTCAGACAGGCAGGGCCCGGCTGCCAGCTGCTGGCGTTCCACCCGGTCAGTTCCCGTGAAATGGCGGGCTTGTCGCACCGGGAGATCCGGCGTAGCAGGGGGAACCCCGTCCGGTCCCTCCAACAGCGCTCCCCGTTCCCTCATCAATTCGTGTATCGCCTGGTTCTCCGGCACGCGCTGCTGTGCCTCCGCGTTCAGTGCATAAACTCTTCTGCCCACCAGCGCGCTGTCAGGCGGACTATGCTGATCGCGGTTTGCAGGAATCTGTTGCACGGCCCCGGGCCTCTGTTCAGGCATGACGGCCGCAGCTTGCGGTAGCTGGCCCGGCCCAACCGGCGTACCGGCCCCCGAACCTGCTCTCGTACTGATGTTTTCCACAAGAAAAGTCTCCAAAGTCAATGAAATACGTGCTTCTTCACTTTCCGATTGCCCGCTTTCATCGGTGTAAAAGCTCTTGCAGCAGGGGGAGCCCGCACGCTGGGCCCCCTTGAATTTCTGATCTGCCATTCAACTTCAATTGGCGTGGGGGTTGGACAATGACTTTGGGCTTCAGGTTCCCTGGCTGCTGGCATACAGGGCCAAGACGCCACTGGCCACTGCTGCCTGGCAACAGACTCCAGGATTTTGACCTCGGCACCTGCCAGGCCATGTCAAGGCACAAACGGCGCTCAGGCTGTTGTTTTGCCTGGCGAAAAAACGTCCAGAGTGACAGCAGAATGCATTCGTCAGAAGACCTGCCTCGTAGAATGCATTCGTCAGCAGACTGGCTTCATCATTCCGGCGGTGTGGCGGAAACGTCCTCGTCAGAGTCTGCTTGCGCCATTTGCTGGCGGCAGGGGGGCACAAAGGGTTTACCATCCTCTTCCTCTTCAGGATGGCTCACACGCCACGCATGAATATGCTTCAGGTGCTTCTTATCCACCGGCGGTATGTCATCCATAGACAGGTCTTCGCGTGTCAGCGGATGGAAAGGCCCCGTTGTCTCCAGGGATTGCCTCAACCATTTCTCGCTGAAGAAGCGCCTGACATTGTGTTTCCCGAAAATGGCTACCGGGTCCTCCATATAAGTCAGTGAAATCGGACAGATATAGTCATCCGGATCACAGTCACCCTTACAGGCTGTTGCCGTCTCCCCATCGCCTTCTTTCAGAGTCGACAAGTGTTCAGCACGCGCAAAACGGCTCCAGGATTCCAGCAGCTGGGGATCCAGCGCCAGACAGTTCAACAGACACCAATGGGGCTCTCTGCCTGGCAGAACAGAGAAACCCGGCTGCTTTTCCAGGTTATGGGTGCGGATGAATTTGTCCACCAGCCTGCCGCAATGAGGCAGGTCCAGGCCCAGGCGAATGAACTGCTCTATCCGGGGTAGAAACGCACTGGCAGACGGCTCAAGTCGCGCGTTGTCCTGGGCCCTCAGGTTTTGATGTGTCAGCTCATATAGCACAAGCAGATCCAGCTTGCGGAACTGCACGAACACCTTCATCAGCTGCCCTGTTTCCAACCCGGGGCAACGGCTGTAGATGCGCTGCCAGATGCACGCGGCGCGCGAACGCACGTCCAGTCCCAGCTGCTGGGAGATCGGCACAGCACCCACGCCCAGCGCAACGGCCATGTACAGAGCATCCAGCTCCGGACGGTCCGCAAGCGACAGTTGCGTCAGGTCAGCAGGACTCAACCGCCGGGAATCGGTCTCCTCAACAGACGACCGGTACCAATACGACGGTGGCAGCCGCGCCACAACGGGCATGGGCACCATTTCGGAGAGAATCAGGTTTCTCAAGGCTGAACCGCTGAGACAATAGCCATCATCATCCCGAGCCATCACATGCTTGACCAGGCTGAACAGACCGGCATGATCCCAACGACCTCTTTCAAGAATGCTGCGCAGATCAGTGCCGTCATCCAGTGCCAGCGAAAAGGAAACATCACTGGCATAGGCACTCAGCGCCGTCCAGACCTTGTGCAGCAGTACAGGCGCATCCGGATCCAGCTCATGGTCATACATCAGCTCGTCGGTCACAGAACTGACAACATAACGCTGATAGCTGCGCCAGCTGCTGAACCCCAGCGACGATTCCAGCCGCCAGGTGCCGGCCACCCGCTCCAGGTCAACACCAGCACCGGCCCTGGCCAGCAGGTTTATCCACTCCTCGTAGGTAAGCTCCGGTTTTGATGGCATCAGCTTTCGCCTGCGGGCGAGGCCGCTGTCAACAACACTGGCGACCAAGCTGTCTTCCCGTTCTCTACCGGGTGAGAGCTCCCCTTCCCTGAACGGGGCGAGCCTCGATTCCGGCATCCCAAGGGCCGTCCCCAACCGGCCCAGGTCGCCCACCAGGGGTTCCAACAAGGGCTCCAGATCAGGCACCAGTGTCCTGCTGTTCTCGCTGGTGAGATGCCGGACACCATGGCGGTCGCCGAGGGCCCTGATCTGGCTGGCAACCGCGCAGGCAACCAAAGGACTCCTTTCCAGCTGGCAGGCCAGCTTGTTCAGGCTCAGTGGCAGGTCGAGCTCGTTCAGGAAAGCACGCACCAGCAGGCGCGGCTCACACCAGTTGAATGTTTCCCGAATCTCATGAGCCGACAGCCCCAGTGCAACACCCAAAGCAGCGGGGGGCACCCCTGTCAGACCTGCCAGGAGGTCACACCGCGACGGGATGTCAGACAGGCGCGGTCCGGCTGCCAGCTGCTGGCGTTCCACCCGGTCAGTGCCCGTAAAATGGCAGGCTTCCAGCAACTGGCTGGCTTGCAGGGCCCTGTTCCCGACAAATGTGGGTTGAGCCAGTGTGACGCCTCCTGATCCAGAAAACTTTCTTCTGAGAACATCTGTGTTTTTTACAAGTAACGCTTCCAACCCAGACAGGGAGACGAATATTTTGTGGCTACACCTTTGAAGAAATCGGCACGAAGAAACCGGTACGAAGAAACCGGTACGAAGAAACCGGCACGCAACAACCGGCACATGAGAGAGTTCATACTGCCGACATTTATCCTGAGCGGTGGCGGCGTGCCGCACCGGGAGATCCGGCGCAGCAGGGGGCACCCCGTCCGGTCCATCCCGCAGCGCTCCCCGTTCCCTCATCAATTCGTGTCTCGCCTGGTTCTCAGGCACGCGCTGTTGTGGATCCGCGTTCAGTGCCCAAACTTTTCTGTCCACCAGCGCGCTGTCAGACGGACTATGCTGATCGCGGTTTGCACGAATCTGTTGCACGGCCCCGGGCCTCTGTTCAGGCATGACGGCCGCAGCTTGCGGTAGCTGGCCCGGCCTAACCGGCGTACCGGCCCCCGAACCTGCTCTCGTACTGATGTTTCTCATAAGAAAAGTCTCCTGAGTCCATGGAATACGTGCTCCTTTATTTTCCGATTCCCCGCTTCCCAGGGTGTAAAAGTTCTTGCAGCAGGGGGAGGCCCGCACGCTGGGCCCCCTTGAACTTCTGATCTGCCATTCAAATCCAATTGGCATAAAGGTTGGACAATGACTCCGGGCTTCAGGTTCCCGACCGGCCTGGTGGCATACAGGGCCTGCAGGCCTCTTTCCAGTCTCCCTGTGCGCATCCCCCACGAAGGGAGGCGGGGCTGAAAGGGCCCGGTGTGGCGCGCCTTGTCTGTCGAGCTTCTTTCGCGAATAATACCGGCCGCAAGTGCTTCCCGGGCCGCAGGCAACTGCCGGATTTTCCACTGAATACCACAGCCGCAAGACCCGGTAAGGGATAGCCCTCCACACCAGGGCGAACAGCCGGACGTCACCCGTTCCGGGAGGCGCTTGCACAGCCCGGCAACGACATGTCGGGAGCAACCGCCTGGAGGCAGCCCATGATGTACCTGGATCGTCTTGAAACACTCGACGGCGGCAAACGCGCCCGCTTTCATGCCGAGTTTTCCCATGTTCAGAAAAACAGCACGACGGGCGTGCTGTTCGCCCTTTTCCTTGGCGGCTTCGGTGCCCATCGCTACTACATGGGCCAGATCGGCATAGGTGTGGTGTACACACTCCTGTTCTGGACCTTCATTCCGGGGATTATTGCCTTCGTGGAGATGTTCCTCATGCCCTCTCGGGTGCGGGTCTTCAACGACGCCAAAGCCAACGAAATCATCGACAGAATTCAGTGATGGACGTTCTTCATCAACAGCGAGCGAGCGGCGGCGTCCTGACGGGAACTGGCGCGGTGCTTGCTGGCGTTGATCCCCGCCTCGGGCGATGAAAAGAGGCGATGAAAAGAGGTGATAAAAACAAAGGACAAGCCCGCTTCTGAAGCAGGGGTGCGCAAGGACGTTGTGAAGCTGTACCTGACCAGATGGAGAATTCGGGCTGCTTGCTCCAGCATTTGACATGCTCCCCGTCCTGAAGGACGGGGCTTGCCGCGCACCAGGTCAATCCGGTCCTGACGCAGGCCTTCCCGTGTTCAATCCGGCCGTTGTCAGGATCCGCACGGGCTGTGCCGCTGGCTGGCGGGCATTGCGGCCCGCCAACACTCTGAGGTGTTTCAGGGCTTGCTATCGCCGGGTTTGTCGCTTGCACACCCTGGGCATGTCCGGGCTTGTTTGCCTGTCGTACTCCGACTTCATGTCAGTCCAGCTGTTGAAGGGCTGAGGCGACGGCAGATCCCAACGCTGGGCCACAAACTCCAGGGTGTTGGCATCGGCACCGGCCTGGATCAGAGCTGTCATCCACTTCTGACAGCTGGGGGCTTTCTTCCCTTCGGCCAGCATATGCATTGCCAATGCACGAAAAAAACGGTCCAGCGCTGCAGAACGCATCAGTGATTCGTCACTCACGCGGGCGGAGGGAGCGGATCTGTCCTCGCCTGAACGAACGCCTGCATTGCTCTGCCTGGCAGCATTGTCCTGCTGCAAACCATAATAGAAGCCCAGCTCAGGGCCCAGCTCCTGCGTCCTGGTGAAACCAGCCTTGAACAACAGGTTACGCACTTCCAGAAGCTCAGGCACAGACTCTGGTGCTCTGGCTGTGTGCGTCCGCAGATCCCGGGCGGCCAGCGCCGTACCCTGGAGACTGTCCTGGTCTTCGACAGCCGGCATGTGCCGCTTGACCTGGTCCACCACCACGGCCACCGCTGAGGCTATCCTGGCAGGAATGGCCTCGATAAAGGTGACAAATTGTCCGTAAGCCGCAGCGGCATCCAAATAGATATTGTTCATGATGAATCCTCCCTGATTATCCTGGTCTGGTATGAACAGCCCTCCCGTCTGGCTGGTGCCGCACCATACCCTCTCTCTATGTTCGACCTCCTTGCCGGCCGAAGGGTTCCCTGACGGCAGGCCGGCAAGACAAGCAAGCCTGATACCAGACAGGGCGCCCAGCCCAGGGCTGTCCATAAAAGCCCAGGGCTGTCCATAAAAGCGCGTCCCGAACGACGGCTACGGCTGTTCTGGCACAGGCCCTGCCGGTTCCACCGCTCCAGAAGGTCTGGCTGCGGCCCGGGACCCGCAGCGCCGCTGTGCAGGCCCTGGGGCAGGGTCCGGGGGCACAAAGGGTTGTCCATGCTCTTCCAGCTCAGGATGGCGCACACGCCACGCATGGATGCGCGCCCGATGCGCTTGATCCACCATCGCTGGCACCTCGTACGGATAGAGCGGACTGCGCGTCAGTGGGTTGAAAGGCCCCACCATGGTCAAGGATTTCATCAACCATCCCGCACTGAAGTGGCGGCGGACGTTATTGTCCCCAACGATGGCAACCGGATCTTCCATATAGCTCCGGGAAATGGGGCAGATGTAGTCATACGGATAGCCTGCACTGTTCTTGTCCAGGTCTTGCGCGTCTGCGACGGCGGCCTCTGCCTGCGCGGTGCGCTGCTGTGCCCGTTGGTCATCAGAAAAACGGTACCAGTTCTTGAGCAGCAGCGGATCCAGCGCCAGACAATTGAGCACCCGCCAGTGCTGTGCACTGGCAGGCAGCATAAGATAGCCCGGATGCTGATCCACCCGGTGCAGGTCCACAAAACCCTGCATGCGCCCGGGCAGCTGGGCCAGCTCCCGCGCCAGATGTACAAACTCAACAACTCTGTGCGGCAGTGGGCTGCCAGCCGGGCTGTCCCAGCCATGGGAACGCGAAGCCCCTGTTACTTTTTCCAGCAGCTCCCGCTTGCCAAACAGGCGAAACAAACGCACCAGATGGCCGGTTTCCAGCCCGCGCGCCCGCGCGTAAATATGTTGCCATTGAAACAGGGCGCAGTTCCTTTCCTCAGGAACGGGCCACTCCTGACTGGCTCCCCCCACACCCAGCACAGCAGCCATTTCCAGCGCATGGCGCTCTGCATCCGGAGTCCAATCCACCAGGCCTGGCAAATCAGAAGGACGCCATGGTCGTGAACGCGCTTCCGGAACAGGCAGTGGGCACCGCAGTTTCAAGCCGAAGCGCAGCGGCACGCAGTGACAGCGGACCAGACGGCACAGGACCGCTCCGCTCACAGACCGCCCGTTTCCGCCCTGAGCCACCGCATGGCTCAGCAAACTCAACAGCCCAACCTGATACTGATCTTGCCGCTCAACCAGGCGCGGGTCGAAGGCGTGATCCAGTGCCAGCGCAAAACAGGGCCAGTGCGTTTCGTTGTACAACATCGCCCAGACCTGTGACAGCGGCACTGGCGCATCGTGATCACGCCGGTGCCTGCGTACCACTTCATCGGTCAGACTATTAAGCACAGAACGCCGGTAATCCCACCAATCCTCGCAGCCAGCCGGGCACTTGAGCTGCCAGTGCCGGGCCATATCCACCAGCGTGAAACCACGGGCTCCGGCTCTGGCTACCACCTCCATCCACTCGCCACAGGTGCGCGCTGACATCCCCTGGCGCCGTCGCAGCTCAAGGTCCTGGTCAACCATATCCTCCAGCGTCTTGTAGCAGGGAGCCGGCACGGCATCAGACCCGGGCCGGTGTCTCCGGGCTTGCGGCACCCCAAGCGCCGTCTCCAGCAAACCAGGTTCACCGGCCAGTGGTGACAGCACAGCCACCACCTCATCAAAGAGCACCTGCTCCTGCGAATACAGCAAGAACTCCTCCCGGCAAGCGGCCAGGGACCTGAGCCGCACTGCAGCTTCCCGCGCCTTTTGGGTGATGACTCTTTCGTAGCCTCCGTTGCGCATCCAGCCCCTCTCCAGCTGGTCGGCCAACTCGACCAGTGACAGGGGTAGACAGACCTGTTCCAACATCGAACTGGCCATCTCAAACGCATTACGATCACACCAGCTCAACTCCTTCAGCAGCTCGCGCGAGGGCAGACCCAGTGCAATACCCAGTGCAGCAGGCACAAGCCCACGCTGATCGCTCAGCAGGGCACAAAGTGCCTCCCGTTCGGGCACACGCCTTTGTGCTGCACTGTTGAGTGGATAAATCGTTCTGTGCTCCAGCGCTGTTGTCACGGGTCTGTTCTGGTCGTCCTCTGTGATCAAGTCAACGCCCTCCCTGCCGACAGACGCCGCCGCTGTTGTCTGCCCGGCATCTCCCCAGAAAAGGTACATCAGTGTTCTGTAAGCCGCAGGAATCATTGCCCGGCCCCTCCCGCAGCAACGCCGCTGTCACAGGGCGGTGAAGAAGAGGCCTCCTGCCGCAGCCCGGCCTCGCCCGGTGGTACGAAGGGCACAGCATCTTCCTCCAGCTCGCTGTGTTGCCTGCGCCATTGATGAATACGTGCCAGGTGTTCCCGGTCCAGCTCCAGTGCCTCCACCTCAGCGACTGACAGCTCATCGCGTGTCAGCGGATGGCGTGGATGATCCGAGGCTCTCAATGCCGCCAGCAGATTCGCCTTGCTGAAATAATTGATACCCCCACCGCGCGAGATCACGGCGACAGGATCTTCGATGTAAGCCAGTGTGATAGGACAGAGAAAGGACCAGGGATAACCGCCCGGCGTTCTGTTGAGCAGATGGTCATCGCCAAACGCAGCCGTCCCGGGCTGGCGGACCGGTTCGGGCTTGCTGGCAGCACGCAGCCTTTCCACAAAACGCTGCCAGTCTTTCAGCAACAGGGGATCCAGTGCCAGGCTGTTCAACAGCCGCCAATGCTCCGCCGTGCCCGCCGGAGCCAGGTAGCTGGCACGCAGGTCAACGCCGTACTGGGCGACAAAGGCCTGCACCTGTTCGGGTTGCTTCTCAAGCTCATCGCCCAGGGCAACAAACCGGGCGGCCCGCTCGGAGTACTGGCACAAGGACACATCAGGCATCATCTGACTGTCCGGATGTCGGGTGAGCTTTTCCAGCAGGGACCCCTGGCCCTGTTGGCGAAACAACTGCGCCAGATGGCCCGTGTCCAGCCAGGGCACGCGCGCATAAATACGTCGCCAGATGGCGAGCGCGTGTTCTGTCGCACTGGCCTGTGGCGAGGCCGATTCAAGACTGCTGTACAAACCGCCCACGCCCAGCAAGGCGGCGACTTGCAAGGCTTCCTGCACCGGCTCTTGCACCTCAGCCAGACACAGGAGGTCAGAAGGACGCAGCCGTCGCGACACTGTCTCTGGCTCCCGGCGCTCGACAGGTAGCTGTGCCTCAAGCGCAGGATCCACGCAGGCAAACCTGGCCAGTCGCTGTAAACACGACCAGCTGATCTGCAGCAGCCCTGGCCCCTGATCCCTGGTATAACGCATCAGACAGCGCAGCCCGGCCTGGTGTTGCTCTTCGGGTTGGAACTGGCGCAGATCCGTCGTATCGTCCAGCGCCAGGCAAAAAGCAGGACGAGTCAGGTAGGCACACACCAGCGGCCACACCTGTTTCAGCGGCACCGATGCATCAGGATGATGCGGGTGCTGCTGCACAAGTTCAGTGGCCGCTTTGTGTAACAGAGCCGCCTGGTAGTCGTGCCAGGCGGTGCAGTCAGCGGGCAATGGCAACTGCCAATGGCGCGCCATGCCCTCCAGGGTGGCGGCATCAGCACCCGCCTGGGCCACAACCTCCAGCCATTGGCCAGCAGTCAGCAGAGGTCTGCCCTGCTCGCCGCGCAGCCTGGCGTCTCTGGGAATCAGCTGCTGCAGCTGCTCACCTTTGTAGCCCAGCTCCAGGTTGAGCAGTATGTCCTGATAGTCTTCACTACAAAATCCCAGCGCCAGGCCCAGCTGCTCCCCCTCGCCCGCCAGGGGGCACAGGACGGGCACCAGGCTTTCGCAGATCACATCATCCGCCGCTGCCACCCAGTCCACACCCTCACACTGGGCCAGAAACCGGACCTGATTGGCTATTTCATAGGCGCGTAACGGATTCGCCTCCAGAGAACGCGCCAAATCTTCCATCCCGAGCGGAAAAGGGGTCATCGACAGCAAGGCCCTGACCTGCTGTTCGGCATGGCTCTCATGGATTTGATGCAGGAAAGAGGCCGACACGGCTTCAAGCACCAGGCCCAGCTCCTGTATTTTCCCAAACCCCAGTTCCTTCAGCAGCCCGATGACTTCACTCGCCCCGGGCACAGGTGCCGGCTCGGGCGTGCCGGGCCGAATATCTGTGGCATTCAGGCCAGCAGTCGGCGCCGCCGGCTCTGGTGTGCCGGGCCGAATATCCCTGGCATTCAGGTCAGCAGTCGGCGGCGCCGGCTCTGGTGTGCCGGGCCGAATATCCCTGGCACTCAGGTCAACAGCCGGCGGCGTCTCGCGACCTGAGTGGGCGGCCTCTGCCGGCTGACTTCTGCCCACAGACGCAACCGCAGGCCTGGGTTGCTGTGTCACCCTCGCTGGCTGCGGCGCTCGGCGCCGAAAAAAATTCACAAATGATCTGCACGCTGAATTGATCACATACACCTCCTGTCCCTCGCGGACTGGCTGCCAGGAACTTGTCCAAATGGAATGTGCACCGGCCTGACGAGGCTGGCAGCACCACGCTCACGGGTTGGACCCCGGTTCAATGCAGCAGTTCCATCAGATTGTCGAAGCCTGCAAGAGTTCACCCGTTCGCCAGACAGCAGCAGACATCGGGGCGGCAAGGGTCGATCAGAGCAAGACCAACGCGTCTGGTGCCGGTCCGGCCCCAGACTGGCAGCTGAGCTGAGAGAATCCGGCTGTTTCCGGCAGAACTGCATGAGGGGAAACAAGGACGCGCGCGCACTGCCCTTCCGACTGTGGCGCAGCAGACAGGGTACGGGGCCGGGGTTCGTCCCACTCAGCCGGGCGGGCCGCCTCCCCTTGCACAGAAGGTTCCACAGAGAAAATAGTCAGACGGGACAAGCTATTGAGGAAGTCGATGTGCCTGACAAACCCTCCATGGCCAGCTGCTGTGTACCACTGCGACACCGCCTGCCCCCGGTCCCCGGCACCAACAGCGTCACTTGCTCATTGCACTCATACAGCCCCTTCCAGGTTGCCGAAGAACAATCCAGACGCCTCATGATCCGGTTCCAGCTCCGGATGCTGCGCGCGCCATTGCCTTATACGTTCCCGATGCGCCTCGTCCACATCCCCCAGCTGCCATGGAAAAAGGATTTCGTTCGTCAGGGGATTGCGATACTGCGTGATACGCAGAGTTTGCAGCAAGGCCTCCTTGTCGAAATGCTTCCTGATCCCGTTGGTCGTCCAGACCGCAACCGGGGCTTGCATATAGCTGAAGGTGATGGGGCACAGAAAAACAAAGGGGATACCTTCGTGATTTTTGTCCTGGGTATCGGGTACTGGGACGCCATGACGGAAAGCGCGCCACTGCCCCAGCAGGGGCGCATCAAGAGCCAGGCAGCTCAACAGTCTCACGGCCTGCGCCGTGCCCTCCGGTGCCCGATAGCCGGGGTGCAACACCAGGTTGTTCTGATCAATGAACGCCTGCACCCGCTCAGGAAGCTTACGCAGCTGTTCTGCCAGCCTCATGAAAACGGCAGCTTGTGCCGAGTGCTCGTGCACAGCTCGGGCCGGGCTGATGGCACTGTCAGGATCATGCGTCAGCTGTTCCACCAGCTGCGGGTGACCCAGCTGGCGAAACAACTGCACCAGATGCCCCGTTTCCAGCCAGGGAATGCGCTTGTCAATCCAGCGCCACAGCAACAAGGCTTGCTCCTGGCGCTGGTGCGCACTGCCGCACTTGTCGGGACGGTACCGGACACCGGCTCCCAGAGCTGCTGCCACTTCAAACGCCTGCCGCTGCGGATTGTCCCCTTCCACCAGCGACAGAAAGTCAGAGGGACACAGCCGCCGGGAGGCGGTCTCAGCAGGCAACTGGTGTGCAGGGGGCGCATCAAATCCGTGCGGCGCACAGCCATGGCGCACCAGCCTGTACAGGCACGCCCTGCTGATACTCTGGCCGCCTCGTCCCTGCGGCCGCGCATGACGCAGCAAACAGCACACCCCGAGGTCCCGTCGCTCTTGTTCTGTAAGGCGGCACGGATCCGAGCCATCATCCAGGGCCAGCAGAAAACCGGGCTGAGCCAGGAAGGAACGCAGCACCAGAAAGACTTCGTCAAGCGGCACAGCAGCCTCGGGATGGTAGCGATGTTCAAAGAGCAGGTTACGGGTCAGGCCTTCATGGAAAGCACATTGATGCTCCTGCCAGTTATAGTCCGCCGGACAAGGCAGCTGCCAATGACGCGCCATGGCCTCCACCATGGTGCTGTCGGCACCGGTCCAGTCCATCACCCTCAGCCAGTCTCCACAGCTGCGGGGCGGCGCCCCCTGCTCCTCCCGCCGGCGGGCATCAATAGCAAGCAGCTGCCGGATACTGTTCTCACGATCCTCGTGCGTCAGGCCCCTGCGTATTTCGTCCATGTCATCCGTTGTCAGGCCAAGGGCTGCGCCCAGCAGCCGCTGCTCGTCAGCAAGAGGCGCCAGAATCAAGGCCAGCTGCTCGCGAAAGTGCAGCCAGTTCTCTCCCACTGGCTGATAGCCAGCGCGACCGGCCAGTTCATGAACACCTATGGCTGTCTCACGGGCGTGCAGTGGCGCTGCGGCCAGAGCGCAGGACAGCTTCACCAGATCCAGCGGGAACCGGGCCTTGAGCAACAACCGCTTCACCCGGTACACCGGATTCCACCAGCCATGTTGGCTCAGGAGGTACCCGGGGCTCACCTTCAGCGCCAGCCCCAACCCCAGGGGATCAGAAAACCCCAGCTGCTGGAACAAGCGCAGGACATCTTCCTGCGAGGGCACCACGCGTAATGCGTGTAACGGGTCTGCTGCCAGGGCCTGGACACTTCGGGCCGGCAGATCAACCCCCGGTTGACTCTGCTGGCCGGGCCCGGCCGCGCCAGCCTGCAAGGGGACATTCACAGGGGTAACCTGCGTCTGGTGTGGATGTAGTCCCTGAAAAAAATAAACCAGACTTCTCCTCATTGAATCAATCATGAATATCTCCTCCCGAACCTGTGCGGGCTATCACTTGCCTACAAATACACTGGCGAGCTGCTCTCCAGCAGGGCCAGACAACATCAAACGTCTCAGGCACCACCGCAACCGCCTGGTGGTGTCTGTAGAGCCGGGCTGTCGGGCGGCGCGAAAGCCCGGCCCCCTTCTTCCAGCTCCGGGTGATCCCTGCGCCACTGATGAATACGCGCCAGATATGCCAGGTCAACATCCATGCCCCGCACATCATCCGGAGACAGAGGGTCATTGGTCATGGGATGAACTCGGCGGTATGTCAGCGCCTGTAACAGCGGCTGCTTGTCAAAGTAAATCACGCAGTCACTGCGCCCCAGCGTGGGGACAGGCTCTTGCATGTACGTATGTGAGATGGGGCACAGATACTCAGTCGGATGGCCAGAGGACGTCAGATTCAGCTGGCCCGGCGCGCCCTGACAGCTGGCCCGGTCGGCGTCCATGAAAGAGCGAAACAGCTCCAGCAGATCAGAATCACGCGCCAGGCAGGCCAATAGACGCACAGCAGGTGCCGTAGGCTCTGGTGCACACCAGCCAGGATGCTGGCTCAGGTTGTTGTGCGCCATGAATTTCAGCATCGCCACCGGATGACGGCGAATTTCTTGTGCCAGAGCGATGAACCGGGACGCTCGGGGACAGGGCTCATCCAGAGGAACGCTCGCTGACAGATGGCTGTCAGCATCACCGGTCAAACGCGCGACCAGATCCTGCCGGCCCAGCTGACGGAACACCTGCACCAGATGGCCGGTCTCCAGACACCAAGGGCGGCCATAGACGCTCAGCCAGATAGCCAGGGCCCGGTGGTGCCCGATCCTCCAGTGCGTGGCCCGCTTCAGCAAAAAACCATAGTTCACCTTTCTCCCCAGCAAGGCCATCACTTCCAGCGCCTCGCACTCACTGGCAGGGCCCTTGAGCACCAATGTCAGAAGGTCTGATGGGTGAAGAGGCCGGGAGACTGTCTCTACCCGCAGCCCGGCGTCAGACAACTGGCGAATAAATACAGGTTCGATCAAGCCGCAGCGTACCAGACGCATCAGGGCTGCCCAGCTCAGCCCATCACAACCTGAAGCCGCAGCCTGGCCAAGCAGCGACCTTGGCCCACTGCTGCGCACGCGGGCCTGTCTGAACACTTCTGCCTCATCGTTCCCATCGTCCAGTGCCAGCGCAAAGAAAGGCTGGTCAACATAAGAGCGCACCAGCGGCCAGACTTGTCTGAGGGGGACAGGTGTATCGGGGTGCTCGCGGTGCTGATGCAGGAGATCTTCGCTGATTTTCTCCAGCACATAACAGGAGTTTGTATAGCTGTCCCAGCTGTCGAAACGCGGCGGCAGGGGAACCAGCCAGGACCGGGCTATCTCGCGTAAAGTACTGGCGGGCGTTCCGGCTTTCGCCAGGGCATCAACCCACTTTCTACAGCTGGGAATCCGGGGAATGTCTCTTGCTGGCACCTCACCGACACGATTCTGGTGAACCACCTGCCGCACCGCATTCAACCCGCCAGCTTGCGGCAGGCCAGCTCCCATGTTGCCTGTCTTTGGCAGCGCCGCTCGCGTTATCCCCAGGGCCTGACACAACAGCAGTGCCGGCTTGTCACTCAGTGGGTTCAGCAAGGACACCAGCGCGTCCACAAGGGCGGTGTTGTGATCTTCGACCTCCCTGACGCTGTTGCAGCTGGACAGTTCGCGCACCTCGTCTGCTATGGGATGGGCGCACAGGGGACCAGACGCCAGGGCCCGGGCCAGATCTTCCAGATTGCACGGAAGGGCCCGCTGCACCAGGCGATGCATGGCATCCTTACACCTGCGTGACAACGCCAGCAAAAACCTGGCTTCCAGTCCCAGCACAATGCCCAGTTCCAGGGTATGGGTAAAACCGGCCGCAACCAGTGTTTGCGCGACCGCCTGGTCGCATTGTTCTTCCAGGCTCTCTCCGGAACCGGCGGGCGCACCGGGCGCGGGGTCCGCGCGACCCGCGTGGCCCGGGGCCGGAGGGCTGCGGTATCCGCACGACTGGCGTGACCGGGTGCATGAGGCTGCCGCTCCTCTGACGGGGAGCAACCCGCCTGAGCCAGAGCGGGCCCCTCCACGGCCATGCCTCGAGCAAACCTTGTGTAACGGACATTGACGGGCCCGGACGCCGCCCTTTTTCGGCTCCCGACCAGCCCGGCGGGCAGCGGTCCTGCCGCAACGCAGACACCCGGTTCAGGTGTGACAGGGACACAGGTGATGGCTCCATTTCTTGCGGGAGGCCCCGGGGTGCGCAGCTCACCGCCTTGCGCAGTGGCAGAGGAAGGCCCGGCCTCAGCCCGTAACGGTTGAGCCGGCTGGAGCACTGGACCAGGTTCTGGGGTCATGGCGTTTCCTTTTCATATGAGGCAGATGCACATCTGGCTGCCGGTTGTCGTTCTTGTCAGGGAGAATTCGCACTCCCTGAGATTTGGACAACGCGCTCCTGCTCAAGTTCCCTTGACCGCTGTCTGATATCAGAATCGTCCTGCCAGGCGAGGGATATTCCCGGAGGCACCAGCGGCCCGCAGACCGACGCCAGAAAACGCCATCAGGATATGGGGAAACAGCAGGGCCATGCACCGGTTGGCCGGGAGGGAGAAGGGTGCCGTCAGCGCAAGGCGACAACAGCCTTGCATCAAAACGGCTTCGGTTTCGGGACCGCCACTGTTGTCTTTCCTCCGACTCTCGTGTCACAGGTCGCGCAGGAGAACGAATCAAGGTCGGGGGAGCAAAGCCTGGAGGGAAAGGGACCTGGGCAAGGCCCCTCAGGGTGTATCACCGGGGAAGAAAGTCCAGCGGTGAAAGTAGTATTGTCTCGACGTTGTATGGCGAGACAGTGTGCATGCGGAATTCCGGGGAAGACATGTCCCCGGAGTCAGGCTCGTCTGGGTTGTGCGAAGAGCTGTGTGCACCGGCTAACGCCCGATGTGCACATCCCCCTGAATCAGCAGGGAAAAAGTCAGACAATAACAACATCTGCTGCTTCTCTGAGCACTCGACTGCCTTCGCGATCGGGCCGATTGGCTGGATATCCCCGTGGCATTGACGCTTGATTTCTCGCCAGGATAGACAAGGTTTCTGACCGGCAGGAATCCACCGCGACCAAGGTCGCATGACATTTTCGCTCTGTTCAGTGCGGCATGGCTTCTCTTCTTCTACAGCTGCAGCCTTGCGTCTACTGAAGGCCAATATCTCCAGAGATGTGGTGAACGGATAAGCCTGTACATCAAAGTTTGCCCCACTATGAAAAACTCTTGCCGGACTACACCCGACGCTGTTTTCTCCCGACCCACGCGAAAGCGAGCCAACATACGGCGGCACAGCACTAACGACTTGCGGCCACGGGACGCAAGCCCTTGGCACGGACTGCGATTCACCTGCGCCCCGCTGTGCAGTGAACCCTTCAAGCCCCATTCCTGTCATAGGTTGCGTGTTCATAAGCGACTCCTTGCTTTACGTTTTTCGGATTTCATCAGGTCCAGAACGGGCTCACATTTACTGCCCCGCTTATAAAGACGGACAACCCGCATGATCGCATGGTTCCCCCCGGCCCCGTCTGTAACACCAAGGTGGCAGACCATTGACGCCCAATGGTTCGCCGGCATCAGCGCCCATCCCGTGCAGCAACCCCTGTCGAAAAAGGAAAAGGGGAGAGGGGCAGACACTCCTGACCAGCCATGGATATCGGGGCCATCTCTTGACACTCCAGAAAATTGATCGCTATAAGCCCGCCGCATGACGAAAGGCATCCATGCGTAGACTCCCCCACGCAGTGCGCAAAGGAAAACTGGATGTTTTCTTTTCTGGCCTCCGTGCGGCGCACACCAGCCAGACCTGATGAACGTAAAAATCGATGACTCAGGCAACAGACGAGATCGAGCTGACCGGCAAACGCATCGGTGCCGCTGTACGCAAAATCAGCGAGCGACTCGACAGGCACCCTGACACAGCTTGTTGTTGCAATGCCTGGGTTGAGAGGCCTGCGGCGAACAGCCGGGAAAATGACAGGGGGGCGCAGTGAGGCTTCAGCCCTGGCTTTTCACGTAATCACGCAGCACTTTGTCCATCCGTATCTGCCAGCCTTTGCCACTGGCTCTGAAAAAATCGAGCACATCCTTGCTCAGTCTGACAGAGATGCGTGTTCTGGATGTTTCCTGACGGCTTGCTGCCCTGCTGTTGCTTAACCGGTCCTGCAGCCGGGGATCCAGATCCGGGAAGGACAGACTCCTGGCAACCTCATCATCGGTCCACTCAGGGTTGTCCTGGTCTGGTCCTGTGTTCATGGCGTTGAACCTCTCTTCTGTTCGCTGTGCGCCAGCTGATGACCCTTATTCCTTTTTGCGTGGCGGTGAATACGAGCGCATGCACCCGGCCTCCGGGCAGACACCTGGCGATCGAAGCAGATTGAGGCTCCATGCAGCCGACAAGGACTGTCTCCCGCTGACAGGCAATACTGCTCTCCGATTTCCCCTTAGAGATCAGGCGGCACGAAGGGAACGCCGTCCGGTTCCAGTTCAGGATGCGCCTGGCGCCACTGATGAATACGACGCAGGTGCGCCCTGTCAACGTCCAGCCCCCGTACATCATCCGGCGACAAAGGCTCTTTGGTCACCGGGTGGAAGGGTTGCAGTTCCAGCGTCTGCAACAGCGATACCTTTTCAAAGTAAATCACCCGTCCCTTCTGCCCCAGCGTGGGTACCGGCGCTTCCATATAGTCAAGCGTAATGGGACAGGCGTAATCGCACGGAAGCCCGGAATTGCTGGTTTCCATCTCGCCCGGCGAGGTCGCACTGGCAGTGCAGCTCGCCGCTATAACACCCTCAAACTGCTCCAGCACAGCAGAATCCAGCGCCAGAATGTTCAACAGCCGTACCGCCAGTGCGGTGCCCTGCGGTGCACAATATCCCGCGTGCTGCGTCAGATTCTGTGCCGCAATAAATTTCAGCATGGCCACAGGTTCACGACGAATGTCTCGTGCCAGCTGGATAAACTGCTCCGCCCGGGGACAAGCCTCAGCCAGAGGCGTCGCAGGTGTGATGTCGCTGTCAGCATCCCCGATCAACCGCTGCTGCAAATCCCGCCGGCCCAGCGCGCGCAGTAACTGCGCCAGGTGGCCGGTTTCCAGCGAGCCAACGCGGCTGCTGATATAGCCCCATATGCACAAGGCTGTGCGTTGGCCTGAAGTCCACAGGGCAACGCCGCCCGGCCGTTGCAAGTCGCCATATTTCAGGCCTGTCCCCAGCAAGGCGGCTATTTCCATGGCCTCGGCAGCCCCATCCGGGCTACCGGCCACCAGCGCTATCAGATCTGAAGTCTGCACCGCCCGGGAGACGGTCTCCACGCCTTGCGCCCCGGCGGGCAGCTGGCGAATAAATACCGGCTCAATCATGCGACAGCGTGCCAGACGCATGAGTGCTGCCCAGCTCAACCCTCCACCCGCTGTGGCTGCGGCCTGGTTGAGCAGCGCAACCACACCTCGCTTTTGAGGAGCTACAAGGTTGCACGACAACAACCCCGCGCTCTCATCACCCAGTGCCGGCACAAAGAAAGGCAGGTGAACGTAGCGGCGCACCAGGGGCCAGACTTCTTGCAGGGGAACAGCTGCATCAGGACAGGCCCTGTGCGCAGACAGTATATCTTCGCTGATTCTCTCCAGTTGGCGGCCGGAAAAGCCATACCCGTCCCAGTCCTCCCGGACATCAGGAAGGCGAGCCTGCCAGGATGCGGCTATCTCCTGCACTGTATGGAAAGGGGTTCCTGCCCGTGCCAAATCCCGGACCCAGGTCCCGCTGTTGCGTTCTGTAACAGCAGCATGGCAAGTCACCTTTGACACTTGATGGACGGCGTCTTCCTGTATGGCGATGGCCTCCTGCACACCTGCCAGAAAGGCGCGACCAGCCACCAGGCCCAGCGCCTGGTTCAGCAGCTCACGCCGGTTCTGCAATGGCCGCAGCAGCGATGCCAGCTCATCCAGAATCGCCTCATCCGCACTCTCTACCCGGGTGAGACCAAAGCGCTGCGCCAGTCCACGAACCCCGTTGGCTATTGCAACGACATCTTGAGGGCCTTCCTGCAACACTCGGGCCATGGCTTCCAGATTCAATGGCATGGCAAGCTCCAGCCTGCGGCGCAGCGGGGCCGTAGAATCCGACAAGAGTGACAGCAGAAAATCGGATGGCAATCCCAGCACAATCCCCAGCTCCAGCGTATGGATAAAATTTGCCGCCACCAGGGTTCCCGCGACCTCCTGGCCGGACCGCACTTCATGAATCTCTGCCGGGCGCCCTGAAACCCTCTCGATCTCCTCCGTGAGCCGCTGAAGTGCCAAGTACGCATCTCTTTCCGCGAGGGTCTCCGTGCGAACCACCAGGAACTCAGCTCTTTCGGGAAGTGGCGGGTACGCAGCGCTTTCGGCTTGGAAAGCGTCCCTGAGGGGGACGCCTTCAGTGTGAGTACGCATGTGCAGTGCCAGAGAGCGCGAATGTACAAACGCTCGGCCACAGCCAGGGACAGAGCACGGGAACCGCTGCTCGCGGACAGGCCGGGCCTGCGCAGGACGCTCCCTTCCAAGGACAGACTCGCCCTGCGCAGCACTGATAGTGCCTCGCCCGGCGCTCGTTCCTTGAGCCCCACCCGATGGGCGCTCCTCTTCAGGCTCTGGCGTCTCAGGCTCTGGCGTCTCAGGCTCTGGCGTCTCAGGCTCTGGCGTCTCAGGCTCTGGCGTCCCGGCCTCTGGTGTTCGAACAGGAGGAGGTGATGAGAGATGTGGTCGCTCTGGATACATTGGCTCTACCTTCTTTTGTAACGAGATAAACATCTGTACAGCGGCCAGGCTCTTGCCAACGACAAGCATGTACCCAGCCTCTGACCACACGACTACACCACAGTTC
>MKWU01001518.1_pt1 | contig 39493 bp, 39 predicted proteins | sample 809101 | NCBI WGS metagenome assembly MKWU01 (sample SAMN05860141, study PRJNA318959) | sponge metagenome | host: Aplysina aerophoba | place: Slovenia: Piran, Adriatic Sea, Gulf of Piran | collected 2013-05-07
TGTCGGCCGTGATGGCGTTGCCGCCGACCTGGTCCTGGGCCTCGAACAGCCGGAAGTCGAAGCGGTCCGGGTGGTGGTGCAGCGCCCACGCCGCGCCCAGCCCCGAGATGCCTCCCCCGACAATCGCGATGCGCCGCGGCTTCGTCGCCGTCTCGCTGTTCGCCACGGGACCTGTCCTACCACCCGTACCGGCTGTTGGCCAGCCCGTGGATGGGGATGGGCGCACCCGGACCATCCCCATCCGCACGAGGCCCTCCGGCACGCCGGGCTGCCTCGTCGAGGGTGTGCTGATAGCATCGCGGTCGCCGGAGGTACGCATGGAGGTTACGTTCTTCGACTTCCTCGGCCTCGATCGCCACCATGCCGGCGAAGTGGTACTCGCGGCGCTCATCCTCGTCTTGGGCCTCATCCTCGCGTGGGTTCTCTCGTGCCTGACAGACCGAGTGGTACGCCTGCTCGGCCGCTCCGCGGATGCTGAGTTCAACCAGGCCATCGCGCGCGAGGTGCGCTTTCCGATCGTCGCGATGGTGATCGTCCAGTCCGTGTTCTCCGCAGTGTTGCCGCTCTCTCACGTTGACCCGGTCCGGGACGTCCTTGAGCGAGCGTGGGGGGCGGTGACCCTGTTCGTCGTGGTGGTGATTGTGTGGCGCGCCGTGGGTGCGACCTTCACCTGGTGGGAGCACAGGGTGGGGGAGGAGCACTCATCGTTCTCGTCGAGCACGCTGCCCGTGCTGCGCCGGAGCGTCAGGGTCGTGGTCGCGCTCGTCGGGATGCTCGTCGTGCTCGACTCCGTGGGCGTCGCGGTTGGCCCGCTGCTTGCCGGCCTCGGCATCGGCGGCATCGCTGTCGCGCTTGCCGCGCAACCTATACTCGCGAACGTCTTTGCGGGTTTCTACATGCTCTCCGACCGCTCGATTGCGGTCGGCGACTTCATTGAGCTCGACGGCGGCCCGAACGGGTGGGTCGAGGACATTGGGCTGCGCGCGACGCAGGTCCGCACGTTCGACAACAACCTCGTGCTCATCCCCAACTCGACGCTTGCCAACGCCACCGTTACCAACTTCGACTCCAACGCACCACCAAGCGGCGCCCGCGTGGTCTGCGGGATCGCGTACGAGGAGGATCTCACGCGCGTAGAGGCCGTGGTGGTCGAGGAACTCCTGGGTGTCATCGAGACCGTCCCGGAGGTCGACCCCGAGTATGAGCCCTACGTGCGCTTCACCACCTTCGGCGAATCGAACGTCGACTTCCTGATGCGGCTCAGGTCCAGGGACCGCCGCGATGTGGCCCTGGTGCAGCACGAGATGATCAAGCGCGTCCACGCACGCTTCGCTGTCGAGGACATCACGATCAACTACCCGGCGCGGCGGCTCTTCGTCAACGAGGACGACACCGGCGGGTTGGCCCGGCTCGCCGGCCGGGTCACGCGGCGGCCCGGTAGGTAGCGGTGGCGGTCCGCCGGCTGTCTGCGGGCACGCGGTCGAGCGTGCGGCTCAGACTTCGACCGGCTCCCGGGTGTGCAGGACGTACCCCTCGTACCCGGCGGCCGCGATCTCGTTGCACTTCTCGCGGTAGACGTCCAGTCCGCCGGCATAGGGCATGAACACCCGCGGCTTGCCGGGAATGTTGGCGCCCAGGTACCAGGAGTCCGCGAGCATGTAGAGCGTCTTGCTCGCGACATCGTTCACGTGGTCGACCCACTCCGCCTCGGCATCGGCCTCCGCCTCGGCGAGCTCGACGTCGTGCTCGACCATGTAGGCGAGGAAGTCCGAGATGTACTCGACGTGCTGCTCGATCGTGGGTGGCATGTTGCTCAACACCGAGGGGCTGCCGGGGCCCGTGATCATGAACATGTTGGGGAACCCAGCCGGGGACAGCCCCAGGTACGCCTTCGGGCCCTCCGCCCACTTCTCCTTGAGCCTGAGACCGTCCCGGCCCCGGATGTCGATCCGGTTGAACGCGCCCGTCATCCCGTCGTAGCCAGTTGCGAAGACGATGATGTCGAGCTCGTACTCGCCCTCCTCGGTGCGGATGCCGTTCGCCGTGATCTCCTCGATCGGCGCGTGACGGATGTCGACCAGGTCGACGTTGTCGCGGTTGTAGGTCTCGAAGTAGTTGGTGTCGATCAGCGCGCGCTTTGAGGCGAACGGGTGGTCGCGCGGCATCAGCTTCTCGGCCGTCTCCGGGTCGTCGACCATCTCACGGATCTTCGAGCGGATGAACTCCGCGGCCGTGTCGTTGGCCCGCCGGTCGAAGGTGACGTCGCCGAACGTGGTGAGCAGGAAGCGGAACCCGCCCTCTTCCCACGCGGCCTCGTAGATCCTGCGCCGCTCCTCATCGTCGACATCCAGCGCCGAGCCTTCCGCCTCGTTGTAGTGAGTGCCGCCCCTCGACCAGCGGCTCTTTTCGAAGATCTCGTCGTAGCGCCCCTTGACGTCATCGAGGAACTCCGGCGTTACCGTGCCGTGCCGCGCCGGGATCGTGTACTGCGGTGTGCGCTGGAAGACCGTCAGGTGGCCGGCCTGCTTCGCAATCACGGGGATGGACTGGACGCCGCTCGATCCGGTGCCAATCACGCCGACGCGCTTGCCCGCGAAATCGACCCCTTCGTGCGGCCACGAGCCCGTGTGATGCCACTCCCCCTCGAAGTTCTCAAGCCCCTTGATATCGGGCACCTGGCCCGCCGAGATGCACCCGACGCCGGTAATGAAGTAGCGCGCGAGCACGCGGTCGCCCTGGTCCGTCTCGATCTCCCAGCGATTCAGGTCCTCGCGGTAGTGCGCCGCCGTGATGCGCGTCTCGAACTGGATGTCGCGGCGCAGGTCGAACCGGTCGGCGACGTGGCTGAGGTAGCGCATGATCTCGGGCTGCTCGGGGTATTTACCGCTCCAGTTCCACTCCTGGGCGAGGTCCTTGTCGAACGAGAAACAGTAGAGATACGACTCGGAGTCGCAGCGCGCTCCCGGGTAGCGGTTCCAGTACCAGGTGCCGCCAACGTCGTCCCCGGCCTCGAACACGCGTGCCGAGAGGCCGAGCACCTCGCGCAGCCGGTACAGCATGTACAGGCCGGAAAACCCGGCCCCAACGACAACGGCGTCGAGTTCCACGCGGCTGGTGTCGGTCGTCATCTCTGCCCTCCCTCGTCGAGCACGTTCCTGTGGGGTCTCGCCCCTGACACTACTCTCTCCGCACGGGCGTGTCGGCTACGGGGCTGCCCTGGTGGCTTCCCGGGACCGCTCGTGGATCGTCGCCCGCACCGCTTTCACCACCTGCTGAAAGCCGCGCTCGCTCCCGGGCAGCATCAGCATGGTGAAGAAGCCGTGCGTCTGGCCCTCGTGACGCATGAAGTTCACCGGCACCCCTGCCTCGCGGAGGCGTTCCGCGTAGGCCTCGCCTTCATCGCGCAGCACGTCGTGCTCGGCGGTCATCACCACCGCGGGCGGGAGCCCCGCGAGGTCGGCGGCGCGCAGGGGCGAAGCGTCCGCCTCGGTGCGCTGTGCCGCGTCCGGCGCGTAGTGGTCCCAGAACCAGACCATCGCCTCGCGTGTCAGCAGCAGCTGGTTCCCGGGGTCGGTGTACGACGGCCGCTCGAAGTCGGCGTCCGTGACCGGGTAGATCAGGATCTGAGCCCCGATCGGCGGGCCTCCGCGGTCGCGCGCCCGCAGCGCCATCACGGCCGCGAGGTTTCCGCCCGCACTGTCGCCGGCGACGAACAGCGGGGCGCCGGGCCCGGAGATCTCCCCCAGGTGTTCCCCGACCCACTCGAGCGCTGCGTACGAGTCGTCGACGGCCACCGGGTAGCGGTGCTCGGGCGCGAGGCGGTAGTCGACCAGCACCACCGCGCACGACGTGCGCTCGGCGAGCTTGCGCGCGACCGTGTCGCTCTCGTCGATGGAACCCACGACCCAGCCACCCCCGTGGTAGTACACGATCACGCCGGCGGTCCGCTCAAGCGGCACCAGCACCCGCAACGGCACTGCGCCGCCGGGCACTGCCAGGCTGTGCTCGTCGATGCGAACCATCGGCGGGGCTGGCCCGTTCATTTCGGCCAGGCCGGCAGCGAGCGTTCTCGCCTCCTCGACGCTGTTCTCGTGGAGGGGCTTGCCGCCCCCTTCCGCCATCTGCTCGAGCAACTCGGCAGTCGCGAAGTCAATCGTCATGCAGTACATCCCCGGCGCGTCGTGTTCTGCTGCGCGCCCACGGCGCGAACAGCATAGGGATGCGGCGGGCGGGACGCATCAACGGTATTCCCGGGACTGCGCCACCAGGGCCTCGCTCGCCTCCCAGAGCTTCGCCCCGTTGCCCGCATCGGCTGCGGCGGGCGACACCTGCTTCCGCTGCATCAGGTGCAAGTACATCCCGGTGGAGCTCCCCGCTTCCTCCTCACAGCAGAGGTACATGATCGGTTCGATGGCCTCCTCCGGAGACTGGAAGAACCACCCCAGCACCGCGTTGACGACCGGCCTCAGCAGCGCCGGCGCGTCCCGGGCAATGTTCGTGGCCACCCCTCCCGGGCACATCGCGTGGACCGCCATCTCCACCCCATCCCCCGGGTTCAGCCGGCGGGAAAGCTCGGTCGCGAACGTGCACTGGACCAGCTTGCTCAGCCCGTACCGCCGCATGCCCTCATTCATGCCGTATTCGGTGAAGGCACCGAAGTGGTCGAAGTCGATGCCCCGGGCGGACCGGTGCGACTCCGATGAGACGAACACGATCCGCGGGGTCTCGCCCGCCCGGCTCGCGGGACGAATCACACCGTCCTGCAGCCATCGGTCGATCATCACCCGCCCTGCCAGGAAGTGGACCGCGAACATGAGCTCGTAGCCCTGCGGCGTCTTCCTCGCCCTGCGGGACATGAGGCCGGCATTCAGGAGCGCGATGTCGATGCGGGTGCCGCGCTGCTGCAGTTCGTCGCAGAAGCGATGGACTGAGCGAAGGTCCGCAAGGTCCACCTCGACCAGCTCCACCGCCTCCGAGCCCGAGAGCCGCCTGATTTCTCTTAGGGTGTCCGCGTGACCGGGCCGGCACGCCAGGATTACGTTCCCGCCGCGCCTTGCGAGTGCAATCGCAGCGGCTTTCCCCAGCCCGCTGTTGGCTCCGGTTACCAGGCAGGTCTTGCCGTCGATCCGCACGCTGTCCGGGACCGGACTGATGTCGGAAACCGCGGGACTCCTGAGGTCCCTGACCGCCGCGATCACGGCGTGGACGAAGTTGCCGTCACCGATCGCTTCTGGTTCTCGTGCCATCGCTGTGGGCGCCCCTGGGGCCGGCCGCGTCTCTTCGCTCACCGGCCAGTTGCGAGCCTACTCGAACGGGATCGCATGTTGCTTCCGGTAGGCGGAGAAGGTCTTGTCCACGACCTCCTCGCTCAACCCGAAATCGTCCAGCCGGTAGGTGTGTGTGCCGAACCGGCTCTGCGGATTCGCGTTCATCCATCGCGCCGCTTCGCGCTCGGCTGCGTCGTCGAACCCGATCCCCGCCAGCTCGCAGATCCGCCGCAGCTCGGCGATCGGGTCGCTCGTCAGGTCGTAGTACGACACGTCAATGAATCGGCGGTCTTCCGCCCCTGCCCGGGCTTCCATCGCCTGTTCGACCATCCTGCGGGACTTCCTGGTCCAGTGTTCCCCTATCTCCCTCGGATTTACGTAGTCGCTGAGGATGCCGCGGGCGTGGGCGACCATGCTGCAATATGAGGCCAGCGACACCCGTGGGTCGCGGTGCGTCTGCACGACGGTGGCCTCCGGGAACACCCGCAGGAACACGTCCAGGAACTCCATGTGATGCGGGGTCTTGAGCACCCAGGGACGCCCTGGACGCTGCCAGGAGAGGGCCTGTAGGAGTGTGCGGAAGTACTCGTAGGCCCATGTGTGGTCCTGTTCCTCCAGCCAGCGCGAGTAACCCGGTACGTGCATGGTGGCCTCGGGCGATTGCGTCATGAAATTCAGGTCGAGCAGCAGGATGTCCTCTTCCGCATCCTCGTGGCTGATGGGGTGAATGGCCCTGAAGTCGGGCGCCAGGTAGGCCATGCCCCTCTCGGCGATGAGGGCGCGCCGCTTGCCCGCCCGCCCACCGCGTCCTCCGGCGTTGGCGGCCGATGCCGGGTCCAGCGCTTCCGCTCCGGAGATGCCCCGGATCCCCGGATGGGCATTCAGCAGGCGGTGCAGAAGGGTGGTGCCGGTGCGCTGCAACCCGGTGACGAGGACGATGGGAGCGAGGGTGACGTCGTGGATCTCGGGATGCCTTCTCAGCAGCTCCTGGATGCGCAATCGCTGGATCAGCGCGCCGCCAAGCTGCGACTGCTGTATCAGCCGCCCGGTTGCAGTCAGTCGGGCCTCGTCGGTGATCGACTCGACGAGCACGTGCAGGGCATCGAGGTGCCGGTCCTCGCCGAAGTCCCTCAGCCCCGTCTTCCGCCGTGCAGCGGCGACGAGTGAATCGACCTCCAGGCGACCAGGCAGCCCCAGACGCAGCCCCGCTCTCCCGATCCGGTTGAACAGCCTGACCGGGAGAGGCCGGTAGGGGTGCTCGTAGTCCCTGGAAGTCACAGATGTCCCCTGGCTAATTCTGCAGGCTGCTCAACTTGACCACCCGCATCCGGGGTTGCGGATGCTCCTCCGCCCGCACCCACCGGAAGCACATGGTGCCGAACGTATGGCCCGCGGTCTCGATCCAGTTGGGATGGCCCGGATCCTCGTGCGCGACGATCAGGCGCACGGAGCCGTCGTCCTCGTACCGGGCCAGATGCTTGTTCGTGTGGATCGTGAAGTGGCGGTAGTCCAGCGACTCCATCCAGTAGTTGTTCAGCTGGAAGTTCCAGTGCTCGCACTCCGGAGGCGTGACCTCTATCACCAGCGCCTCGTCCTCGGCGAGCGCCCAGTGGCTGTGGTAGTAGGCGATGTTCGGGTCGCCCCCGGCGGCCAGCGACACCTCCGGATCGAACTGGGGGAGCTCGTTGCTGTGCTTCTGGAAGTCCCGCGCCCACTTGGCGAACAGGAGTGGTGCGCCCGCTGCCAGCGCCGCTGCGTTCTTGAATCCCTCGTCCAGCGCCGTGGGTGTCAGGTGAGAGGCACGCCCCTCGTCCTCGGGGCAGTTGATGCGCTCGATGGCCAGGTCCGCCGGCACCTCCGTGTCACGGTCGAGGAAGGTCTGGCGCACCACCAGCGCCCCCGTCTCCGGCGTCATGGGTAGCCAGTTCCCCTCCTGGGGCCTGGCGCTCAGGACCAGCTCGAAACACCCGTCCTCGTCCATCTCGATCTGGTCCGACTCGATGTAGCCGGTGGGGGGAAGGCCACCACCCTGACCGTAGTTGCCGGCCTGGGTGCCAAGGCTCAGGTAGGCGATGGTGTTGCGCCGTCCGGTGAGCTTGTAGTCGTAGTTCCCGTCCAGCGAGGCTGTCTGATAGAAGTTGTCGGGATTGTCCGCGCCCAGCTTGGTCGTCTCGTTGGCAACGCGATGCAGCACGGGCGCATTCGGGTCGGCGTGTTCGACGAACGCCATCAGGCCGGCGCGGGCGAGACGGCTCAGGTACCGGTACCCCTCCGCCTGGCTGAACGGGTCCCGCGGAGCGCCGGGGAAGCTCAACGCCGCTCCCGCCGCCTTCAGCGCATCACAGAACTCGTTCCAGGACTGCCCGCTGACGACCCGCTGGGCGGCGACATCCTCCGGCGTCTTGCCGCGAAGCCTCCAGACGAGCAGGGAGATCCTGCGAAACAGGGCCAGCAGACCTACGGCGAACCTGGGCATGGCCACACTCTCCGGTCGATTTCTTCAGATTGAGGCGGCACGCCGTTCTGCTGCGTACCCCTGACGGGGAATGTACTACGACGTTCGAGCTGTCCGTGGAGCGGCGGCGGCGGTCGCCGCGGTCTGAACGTACTCCTCGCGGTCTGAACGTACTCCTTCTGGTAAGCCACAGGAGCAAGCCTCCAGGGAAAGTGTGCTAGAGATGTTAGGGATAGAGGTCTTATCTGTGTTTCTTTCGTGTAGCTGGCGAAAGTCCTGTGAAAGCGGCGATAACCGGTGTCAGACTGGAGTGCCTGGGAACCCCGCCCGCGGACCATCGCCGCGGCTCGCACGCTCGCGCTCGACGGGGAGACGGTGGCGGGGGTTACGATCCGGGTGCCGTAGGGGTGGGGAGCGGACCCCCTCGGAGTGCGGCTGAGAGGAAACCGCGGTGACATCGAACGAGCGCATCAGGGTGATGGTGGTAGACGACCACTCCATCGTCAGGGAGGGGCTGAAACATGTCCTGGAGCAATCCGGCGAGTTCGAGGTGGTGGGACAGGCGGCGGACGGCGAGGAGGCAGTCAGAGTCGCTGCCGAGGTGTCTCCGGACGTAGTGGTGATGGACGTCATGATGCCGGGGAAGGACGGGGTGGAGGCGTGCCGGGAGATCATGGAGTTCGCCCCCGAGACCCGTGTCGTCATGCTGACGGTCGCCAACGAGGAAACGGCCGTGCTTGAGGCGGTAGCCGCCGGCGCCACCGGGTACCTGCAGAAGGAGACGGACAGGGAACGGCTTCTGTCTACGGTGCGAGGCGTTTTCCGGGGCGAGCTTCGCTTGCCCGCCGAGGCGGTGCGGGGCGTGATCGCGGCGGTCCGCGGTGTTGCGGAGGCGGGAGATGCAGCTGACGCCGCCGGGCTGACTGCGAGGGAGCGGGAGATACTCATCTCCTTTGCAGGGGGCATGTCGTATGCCCGCATTGCGGAAGAGAGGGGTATCAAGCCGGTGACCGTTCGGAACGCCATCTACGGCATCCAGGGAAAGTTGGGGGTCACCTCGATGCAGGGCCTGGTGCTCTGGGCCGCGCAGAACGGGCTGCTGGATGACTATGATCCGCAGCGTTGAATAGATTCGCCGGTGATGCGCCGGGGGACGCCCCCATGATGGCGCCCTGAGACTCAGCGGTGTTCGGGAGGGGAGATGGACCGAGTATCCCCCTACAGCCGTGGCGTTCACCTGGTCACGACAGCGGTAAGTGTCCTTGGCATGACCGACTGGGAGCGCAGCGACGGCGACCCCGACGGTCTGCGATTCATCGCGAGGACGGCCGTCTGGGCACGCTGGGTCTTGGCTGCCTTCATGCTCGTGCTCCTGGCGTACCGACCTGTGGATTGGCCGGAGAGCTATGCGGTGTATGTGCCGGGGTTCGTGCTCCTGGTCGCGCTCAACGGATACACGCACTACCGGCTGGCGACGAGAAAGGCCGTGACACGGGGTTGGATACTCGCCTTTGGGATCTGGGATGTACTCATGCTCTCGGCTGCTGGGGCAGCAGGCGGAGGATTCAGCAACGACTTCCTGTACTTGCTGTACTACGTGCAACTTGCCGCGCTCGCGGTCGTTCTTGCGTCCTTCTGGCTCACGATGGCCGGCGCGACCGTTGTGGCCGGTCTCTACCTGGCCATCAGCCTGACCGTCGCGGATGGCATCGACACTGCTGCGGGTGAGGAGGAGGCCCTGTTCGCCCGCATTTTCGTCATGTATGCGGTGGCTGCGATTGTCAACATCATCGCCAGGTTCGAGCGAGTGAGGTGGAGGCAGGCTGTGGAGCGCGAGCGCCACCTGCAGCGTGAGCGGGTCGAGCTCTCCCAGGCGATTCACGACACGACGGCGCAGTCGGCGTACATGATCGGGCTCGGCATCGACACTGCACGGGCCCAGGCGGGGGCCACCAACCCGGAGCTGGCCGCTACCCTGGAGGCGACCTCCCGGCTGTCGCGCTCCGCCATCTGGGAGCTGAGGCACCCCATTCACATGGGCGGCATCTACGAGGGCAGCGCGTTGAGCGCCGCTCTGAAGTCCCACGCCTCCAGTTTCACCAATGTCACCTCTGTGCCCTGCGAGCTGACGCAGACCGGAGTGGAGCCGCCCCTCTCGACCGAGACCAGGGGCCTGCTCTTCTCGATAGCGCACAACGCGCTCACCAACGCCTACCGCCATGCCGAGGCAAGCAAGGTGGCGATCCACCTGGCGTCCGGGAAGGAAGAGGTGCGGCTGTCGGTCTTGGATGACGGAGTAGGACTTCCCGCCGACTACGCCAAAAGGGGTCGGGGCTTCGAGAACATGGACGTGGACGCCCGGCGACTGGGAGGCCGTCTTGTCGTCGAACAGCGGGGCGCCATGGGCGGCGCGAGCGTGACGTGCGTGATTCCCCAGCAAGCCATCCCGCAGTAGCAGCTCGCAGGCTCCTGGCGTGCACGAGGTGCGAGCGCTCTCCCAGTGGTTCAGACAGGGCAAATGCCCCGTCTGGAAAGGGCGTTTGGTACTTGTTTCGCGGCGAGGAGGGCCGTGACGATACGGGCACGTGTTCGGGAAGAGGAGCGGCTCGGTGCGCACTCGTTACGGTCCCAGCTTGGCCCAGGTGGTTGGGGAGACCGGGCGAGGGCGTTTGGGGGTAGCTGGAACAGCTCACCCGGGCGAGCCCAGCACGCGACCGGTTCAGACCAGGGCCACCGGGAACGACGCCGGTTCGCACGTCCGGACCCTGCGCTTCCTTGCCCCTTTGCTCCTCGCGGCCGCGTTTGTACAGGCGTGCGGGATCGGAGGAGGTGGAGGCTCCGATTTGGCCGGGATCCTGGCACTCGTCCCCGCTGACTCCGAAGACATCACAGTCTATGACTTCGAGCAGATGAGGAGAGATGAAGCCCCCTGGGCACTCTGGGACGAAGTTGAGTTCTACGTGAGCGAGTACGGCCTTGAGGAGATGGGAGTCCTGACAGATGAACTCACGACGCTGGCCGTCGCCTTTGGAGATGATTGGTATCTCCTCGTGGTTGAGGGTGACATCGACCCTGTGCACGTCACGGACCGACTCGAGGACGGCGACTTTGACAACAATCAGTACCGGGGCTTCGAGCTGTGGGAGGGAGGAGCGTGGCCTTACGAGTCGGTCGCGCTCTTTGAGGACCGAGGCCGGATGGTCATCGGAGATACCGAGGCCGTCAAGAGGGTGTTGAGGATGCTCGACCGCGGCTCCGGATCCCTGTTAGACGACGCCGACAGCGACTTGGGGAGGGCTCTGAAGCGAGCAGGAGCGGGTTGGATATCCGGCGCAAAGGGCCAATGCCCGGGTTACGAAGTCCGTGGCTGCCGTGCCCTCGGCGTATCGCTCCGCAAAGGCGATGATGACTATCTGGTCGAAATTACGGTCGCGGTCCTGTTTCGCGACGAACGGACAGCCGAGTCTGAGGTGGACGAACTGGAGAGCCAGATCGAGGAGGACAGCTCGTTCGAGTTTGACATCGATGACGTCCATCTTGACGGCGACTTCGTCATCGTGACCGGCTCAGGTGACAAGGACGACCTGTTTGAGGGGGAGAGCGCAGTTCCTGTCACCCCGACGGCCACTGAAGTGGGTGACGCCCCCGCCACCAGGGCTCCCGCCACCAGGGCTCCTGCCACCAGGGCTCCCGAGACCACGGACGACCATGGAGACACAGCCGACGAGGCCACCCTCGCGAGGGTCGGGGATGCCGTGGCCGGTGTGCTGGGCTACAGGGGAGACATCGACTACTTCGCCTTCGCAGCGAAGCGAGGAGAGACGTACCGGATCGACGTGGATCTGGGAACGCTGGAGGACTCGGTCGCGACCCTGTTTGACTCCGGATTGCGGCCGTTGGATTTCGACGACGACGGCGGGGAATCCCGGGGGTCGCGCATCACCTGGACGGCCGCCGAGTCCGGTACTCACTACGTCGCGGTGGAAGGCTGGGGGAGCGACACAGGCTCCTACACCCTCATGGTCACTGAGCTGGGTGACGCCCCCGACACGAGGGCTCCCGAGACCACGGACGACCATGGAGACACCGCCGACGAGGCCACCCTCGCGAGGGTCGGGGATGCCGTGACTGGTGTGCTGGGCCACGGGAGAGATGTCGACTACTTCGCCTTCGCTGCGGAGCGCGGACGGACGTACCGGATCGACGTGGATCTGGGAACGCTGGACGACTCGGTTGCAGCCCTGTACGACCCCGCCTCGCGGCAGTTGGAGTTCGACGACGACGGCGGGGAATCCCTCGGGTCGCGCATCACCTGGACGGCCTCCGAGTCCGGTACTCACTACGTTGCGGTGGCAGGCTGGGGCGATACGGGCTCCTACACCCTCACGATCACTGCGACCGAATCCGGGAACACTCTCGATGAGGCCGAGGCTGCCGATGAAACGGACGAGGACGCACCGGCCCCGTCCTTCGCGCCATACCCCGGAGATACGCTGGATGAGACACCCGCTACGTTGGGTACTGGAGGAGGCGACCGTTTCCAGTTCGAAACGAGGAGCGAAGACCCCTACCGATCGGGCGACTATGTGTTGGCGCACGGTTGGTGGCTGAACCTCCTCGACAACTCACCTCCAAGTGCCGAGGTCTCGGTTAGCCTTCTCGCGTGGTGGTGTGACTCTGAGGGCTGCCGGTGGAGAAGGGTAGCCTTCCAGGAGAGAATCATCGCGCCCGGAGGTGATCAGAGGACAACCGCTCAGGTAATGTGCACCTCGGATGAAACAACCGGCTTCCTAAGCCTTGTTGAAGTGGATCTTCGGGACACGCCCGACTCAAGCGAAGGCGCATTTACTATCGCGAACGTTGACTGTCGGCCCCAGGGCAACTGAGCGGCTCGCCCCCTGACGCCCCGCCCCCTGCCAATCAGCGCCACGCACTGCGACGGCTCGGCCATCATCCTGACGCAGGTGCGGAGCCGCGAGCAATTTGCCCTGCCTCAGAGAGGGCAAATGCCCCGTCTGGAAAGGGCGTTTGGTACTTGTTTCGCGGCGCGCCGGGACGGGACGATTGGGACACGCTTGCCCGAAGAGGAGTGGTCCCATGCACACCAGTTTCGCCCCCCTCCAGAGTGACGACCCCGAAGTGGCCCCTGGGAAGCCCAGTGCGCAGTCACCGGGCCGGCGGCGAGTGAAGCCTTCGGTGGGTAAGTGGGTCGTGGGAGTCCTGGCCGCGGTGCTAACGCTCTCGGCCATCGCCGGTGCAGGCGCCCAGCAGGAGCCCGCGGATCCCGAGACTGCCAACGTCGATGTCACTGTGTGGCGTCGCGTCTCGGACCCTTCGCTCCTGTACGTCAGCACCCGTCCCGAGGGCGGCAGCTGGCGGACGTTGAACACGCCCCTCGACATGTCGGCGCTGAGCAGTTCGGGGAACTTCCACCAGAGCAATGCCGTGCGCGTACGGGTACCCCTCGAGGGGGGTGATGCTGCAAACGTGGACGTCACCGTCTGGCGTCGCGTCTCGGACCCCTCGCTCCTGTATGTCAGCACCCGCCCAGAGGGGGGCAGGTGGCGGACGTTGGACACGCCCCTCGACATGTCCGCGCTGAGCAGTTCGGGCAACTTCCACCAGAGCAATGCCATACGGGTGGAGGTGACCCTGCCCGGGCCGCCCCCGTACACCTGCGTGGATGCGACACGGCACACGCCCCTGCACACCGCCATTGCGGCGGATGACACGCGGCTCGTGCGAACCATCGCCAACGCCTGCCCGCAGTACCTGGACCTGGTGAGCGGGGAGTTTTTCTACGACCAGACACCGCTCAGCCTCGCCACCGGCGGCCGGGATGCGGGGATCGTGCAGATCCTTGTTGATGCCGGCGCCGACCCCGACAAGAGAGTCAACCCCGCCTTTCGCGTGGGGACGCACCTGACCTACGCCATCGGCCTCTTCGAGTACGAGATCGCCCAGATCCTCCTCGACGCCGATGCCGACCCCAACGTCGTCGACACCGAGCAGTTCCGCGAACAAACGCCACTGAGCCTTGCGATAGCCGACGGCAACGAGGACCTGCTGGACGGGCTGCTCGCCGCAGGCGCCGACCCCAACAAGCGAGTAACGCCCGACTTCCGCGTTGGAACCCACCTGACCTACGCGGTCGGCCTCGGCGACGTGAACGTCGTGCAGAAGCTCCTTGATGCCGGGGCGGATCCCAACGTCATCGACACCGAACAGTTCTACGACCAGACGCCGCTGAGCCTGGCGATCGAGTCCGGCGACCAGGACATGTTGCGGAGGCTCATTGCCGCGGGCGCCGACCCCAACAAGCGAATTCAACCCGACTTCCGCGTGGGAACGCACCTGACCTACGCGGTCGGGCTGGGTGACACGGGCGTGGTGCAGATACTCCTCGATGCCGGGGCCGATCCAGACGCGATCGACAGGGAGCAGTTCTACGACGAATCCCCCCTGAGCCTCGCCGTCAAGGATCGCGACGCAGACATGGTCCGCATCCTGGTCAATGCAGGCGCCGACCCCAACCAGGTGCTGGATCAGTTCAACGACGTGAGTCCAATCGACATCGCCACCGAGGAAGGCTACACAGAGATCCTTCAGATTCTCCTGGCGGGGGCCCAGAGTCCTGCAGGGCCTCAGGAGAGTGATTCCGAAGATCCGAACGAACCGTCGAGCACATCACCGACCACCACACCCTCAACAGGCGGCGATTGCTCGGTCGGCCTTGTCGTCGGCCCTGGAGAGAGTTGCCTCTATCCCGGCACGTCCAGCGAGTTCTCCGTCGACGCCGCTGGAGACGGACGCTTCCTCGTCTTCACGTCCGGGAGTGCCATTTCCTACCATGAATCGACGTACAACGGCGTTCGTTATGACTTCGCCGCCAACAAGCAAGCCGACGGCACCTGGCTCATCACGACTGCCGGGAGTTGAGCCAGGGACCAGCGAGGCTGGGGTAACGGTGGAGATTGGTATGCGCCCAAAGGTGGGACCTCTTGTCGCGATAGCGGTGTTCGCGCTCACGTTCCTGGGCGCGTGCGGCGGCGGGGAGGAGCCTGTCCTGACAACGCAGGAGTACGCGGAAGCGATTGAAGATGCTTTCGCCACCCTGCAGGACGGCTCTGAGAAGTCAGGCGAAGCCGCGGAACAGGCACTCGAGGACTGGTTCGAAGAAGTGGGGGACCGGCTGGCCTCATCCGGTTCCGAAGATTCCTGGTCGGAGGAAGACGGGAAGTTGGCCAGCGAACTCGCAGAAACGCTGGTGCGTGCACTCACCGATTCCTTTGAAGGCACCCTCGAAGCGCTCGATGACTTCGGCGACGAACTCTCAAGCCTGCGACCTCCCGCACACCTGGCTGAGCTCCACGACGCGATGACCGAGGGCATTGAGGACTTCGTCCCGGAGGCCCGGGGGATGGTCGTCGACGACCTGAAGGACATGGACACGGACATCGATACTCAGGCCGACCTCATCGAGTTCTGGACTTCGCTAGGCTCCATCCTTGAGTTCGACCCTGGCTCAGGGGAACGGCTTGACGAGGCCTGCCAGGAGTTGCAGGCCAGCCTTGAAGCAGAGCTGGAAACCAGCGTCGCAATCTGCGACTAACGACCGACCTGTGCGGCTTGTAGATGCCTGAGTGAGTGCGGCCATTGTTGAGTTTCTTGTGCCAGGGGTAGATGTTGCACTACTCCTGAGTGCGATCGTAGGCAGCCAATGTCATCGCTCCTAGCTCAGTCGGCTCCCGCGAACACCAACCCCAACAGGCCCACTACAAGGAACGAGGCCGAACCACCCCAGAGAGCGTAAGCAAACACACTCGGCCACCACCGTAGCCTTGCTCCCAGGGGACCAACCAACCACGCCGTGACTGTGATCGAAATGACCACCGCAAAGCCAATCTCCACTTCACGACTGCTGGCGCCTTGGCCTCCGAAGATGCCTAGCACCAGTCCCCAGGTGATCAAGAACATGCAGAGGGCGCTCGCTACGGCTACTACCAGGTTGAACATGACACGCGACACTTTGACAGGAATCGGGGGGGGGCTCTCCGTAGCGTTGCCGCGGTGAGGTCAAGGACATTCCCCTCGCCCCCTGGGGCACTCTGCCCAGCGCGGTTCTACCTACGGTAAGGCTTGGTACCCCCGGCAGGAATCGAACCTGCGCACATGGTTTAGGAAACCACTGCTCTATCCCCTGAGCTACGGGGGCCTGCCTGTATGAGAACCCGCTTTCGCCGGGCTGTCTACCGCCCCTGGCCTAGACCGAGACCTCGCACAGGTCGGGCGCCGGCACGACCGGCGCGCCCGTGAGCTGCTGCACCTCGTCGACCGTGTAGCCGGGCGCGATCTCGCGCAGGCGGAACGACTCGCCCGCGGGCTCGAACAGCCCCAGGTCCGTCATCACGAGCGTGACTACGCCCGCGGCTGTTAGCGGCAGGGCGCAGTGTTCGAGCAGGCGGGGACGGCCGTCGCGCGTCGTGTGTTCGAGCAGGAGGAACACCTGCTGCGCCCCCACCGCCAGGTCCATCGCCCCGCCGATGCCGCCGCCCTTCCTCCCCGTGATGCGCCAGTTCGCGAAGTCGCCGTTGGCGGCCGCCTCGTACGCTCCCAGCACCGCCACATCCAGCAGCCCGCGACGGATGATCGCGAAGGCGTCGGCGTGATGCACGATGGACGCGATGGGCGTCAGCAGGACCGGCTGGGCGCCGCCGTTCACGACATAACGCCCTGCTTCCTCGACCGTCGCGTTGCGCCCGTAGCCGATGACCCCGTTCTCCGAGTGGAAGATGACCTCGCGCCCCTCGGGCAGGAAGTCCGAGCAGCGCGTCGGCATCCCCACCCCGAGGTTCACAATCCAGCCGTTTTCGAACTCCGCCGCAACGCGCGCCGCCATCAGGTCCCGTGTCAGCCGCTTCGCTGTCTCGGTCATGTCCGCGACGTCCCGCTGAACATCGCCAGTGGCGGCGCCTGCAGCATGCCGCCCGCCTCCGGGATTGAGACGACCCGCTGCACGAAGATGCCCGGCGTGTGGATCAGATCCGGGTCGAGCTCACCAGCTTCGACCACCTCCTCCGCCTCCACCAGTGTGCAAGTGGCGGCCATCGCCATGATCGGGTTGAAGTTGCGTTGCGACCGCCGGAAGACAAGGTTCCCGAATGTATCCGCCTTCCAGCAGCGGATGAGGGCGTAGTCGGCGACGATCGCCTCCTCCAGCACGTAGGTGCGGCCACCGAACTCGCGGTGCTCCTTCCCCTCCGCCACCTCCGTCCCCACCCCCGCGGGCGTGAAGAAGGCGGGGATGCCCGCCCCACCCGCGCGGATGCGCTCCGCGAGCGTGCCCTGCGGGAGCGTCTCCGCCTCGATCTCCCCCGCCTCGTTGAGCTCCTCCAGCGGCGTCCGTCGCGAAGGGTGCGTCGAGGCCGTGAACGCGAGGATGACGCGGCTCACGCGCTTTTCCTCGACCAGGTTGCCGGTCGTGATGACGCCGTCGTCGCGGGTCATGCCCGCGCCGTTGGCGATCAGCGTGAGGTCGGAGGCGCCCTGTTCGTAGAGCGCCCGCACGAGGTTGTGAGGGTTGCCCGGTTCGCCGAAGCCCGCCACGAGGATGCTTGAGCCGTCCTCGACGCCGGCGACGGCCTCCCCGAAACTCCCGACGACCTTCGAGCGCATCGTCTGCCGCTACCCCCGGCCCAGCCGCGAGACCAGGTACGCGGTCGTCCGGCCCTCCGCCTCGGGGTCGACCGGCATGATCGAGCCGGAGAAGTCGCTCACCCCCATCGCCTCCAGCCGGTCGAGCGCTTCGTCCAGCGTGCGCTCGTCTCCGAGGATGGCCACGTCCTCGGGTTCCGCCGCCCCCTCGCGGTCTAGCATTGCGCGGTAGGAGGGGATGGGGCTGTAGCCCCGGAGCATCTTGCCGATTGCCTTGCGGCCCGCATCCGGGTCGTCCGTGACGGCGATGGGGAAGGCCGCCACGATTCGCGGTGCCTGCTCCCGCCCCGCCCGCTCCGACGCCTCCCGCAAGGCCGGCTCGATGTAGCTCTCGATCGTGTCTGGCCCGGTCATCCAGAGGCTCGTGCCGTCCGCCACGGACCCCGCCAGCGCCAGCATCCGCGGCGCCATCGCCGCCAGCAGCACGGGCGGCGGCTCGGCGCCCGGCACGCCGTAGGTCGCGTGGACGCGGTAGCTCTCGTTCTCGACGTTCACCTCCCCGCCCCGCAACAGGGGCAGGAGCGCCTCCAGGTAGTCGCGCATGTGCCGGGCGGGCCGGTCGAACGACATCCCCCACATGTCCTCAATGACGAACTTGTGCGAGAGCCCGATGCCGAGCGCGAAGCGATTCCCCGAGGCGGCCTGCACCGTCAGCGCCTGCTGCGCCATCGTCACGGGGTGTCGCGGATAGGTGGGGACGACCGCCGTGCCCAGCTCGATGCGCTCCGTCTCCCGCCCGATCACCGTGAACGCGCCCATCGCGTCGAGCCCGAAGACGTTGGGCATCCAGACACTGTCGAAGCCCGCTGCTTCCAGCTCCTGTGTGCGCGCCACCAGACCCTCAAGGTCCTCGCGACCGCCGATCATCGCGCCAATCCGCATCGAATCCCTCCGAAGGCGCAAGGCTACCAGAACCGCCGCCGCGCGCTCGCGCGCCTGTCTCGGCCCGTTCCCCTACGATTGGCGGCGGGCCAACAGGACGCCCCCCGGAGGACTGCCGTGGACGGCTTCATCGACGTACATCACCACGTGCCCTCGGCCGAGATCGCCGAGGCCGCCACGCAGGTCGGCATCCCCATGGCCGGCGCCTGGACCCCCGAGACGGCGATGGCCGCCATGGACGCCAGCGGCATCGCCGCCGCCGTCCTCACCCCGACCGTCTTCGTCGCCGACGTTAGCGACCCAGAGGCCGCCATCCCCCTCCACCGCGCGACCAACGACTACCTTTCCGGCGTCGCGAAGCGGTGGCCCAACCGCTTCGGCGCCTTCGCCACACTCCCCCTCGTCGACCCCGACGCCGCCCGCGCCGAGCTCGACCGCGCCATTGACGACCTGGGCATGGACGGGGTCCTCCTCCCCAGCGGCGTCGGCCCCGACCTCGTCGGCGCGGAACGCTTCGACTCCGTCCTGGCGGCGATGAACGAGCGCGGCGCCGTCATCCACCTCCACCCCACGAAGTCGCACATCGGCATCCCCAACCTCTCCCCGAACATCATCGACTTCCCCGTCGAGACGACCCGCGCGATCGGCAGCCTGCTCGCCTCGGGCGCCTTCGAGCGCTACGAGAACCTCACCTGGATCATGGCCCACGCTGGCGGCTGCTTCCCCTACATCGCGGGTCGCGTCGCCCGCTCCGACGGCGCCGAGCCCTTCAGCACCACCGCCCCCAGGGGCGTCGCGACGTACGTGAGCCGCATGTACTTCGACGTGGCCGTGAGCTGCCACCCCAACGCCTTCCCCAGCCTCCGCACCGTCACCGACACCGACCACATCGTCTTCGGCACCGACTACCCCGCCTTCTCCCGAGAGGACGTGGACGAAGCGATGGCCTTCCTCGTGAACGAAGCTGGCTTCACCGAGGACGAACTCGACGCCATCGGCTCGAAGAACGTCCAGCCCCTCTTCCCCCGCCTCACGGCCGCCATGGCGGCTGCCGGCTAGGGCCTATCGAACGGCCTCCGGGATCGCGACCACGTCGCCGACCCCGAGCCCCTGCCGCTCGAACCAGCCGCCGTTGACCTCGAGCGTGTACCAGTACCCCTGCGAGGGCGTGAGGATGTCGAGGCTGAGCGGTACGCCGTGCACGATCTCGAGCACGGCGCCGTCCGCGCCCAGGTAGGCGATGTCGAGGGGGATGAGCGTGTTCCGCATCCAGAAGCCGCCATGGCGCTCCCCCTGGAACACGAACAGCATCCCCGCCAGTTCGTCCATCGACTCCCGGAACATCAGCCCCCGCTGCCGCTGGTCCGACCTGTTCGCAATCTCGACCGTCAGGGTCACCGACGTTTCGCCGTCGGCGCTGGCCACGGCCACCTGGGTGATGGGCAGCACGCACCAATCGGGGACGTTCGTGCGGCACCGTTCCGGCGTCCAGTCGGCGGCCATGCCGGGGATGAGGTAGCGGTGCCCCTCGGGCGTCGCCTCTTCCTCGACCGAGGCTGTTCCCGCTGCCTCGGTTGCTGCCTCCGGGACGGTCATCGCTGGCTCGCGCTCCTCCGCCTGCACGGTCACGGCGAGCACGGTGGCGACCGCGACTACGACGGCCAGAAGCAGCGCTCCGTAGCGCACGAGGTCAGCCCCCTTGGTGGCGCGCGACCCAGGACGTGATCAAGCGGTTGGCGATGCTGATCGGCCCCGGGATGTTGGGCAGCTCGCTGACCGGGAACCAGTCCGCCGCCGCGATCTCCTCGTCTTCCAGGACGATGTCGCCGCCCGCGTACTCGGCGAAGAACCCGAGCATGAGCGAGTTGGGGAATGGCCACGGCTGGCTGCCCCGGTACTCGAGGTTCGTCACCTGTAAGCCGACCTCCTCCTCCACCTCCCGCGCCAGCGCCCCCTCGACCGTTTCTCCCGGCTCGACGAACCCCGCGAGGGCGCTGAACAGGCCCTCGGGGAAGCGGTGACTGCGCGCCAGCAGCACCTCATCGCCCCGGTGTATGAGCGTGATGATTGCCGGTGAGAGCTGCGGGAACCGAAGCAGTCGGCACTGCGGGCAGCGCATCGAGCGTTCGCTCGAGACCGCCTCGTTGGGGATGCCGCAGCGCCCGCAGAAACGGTTGATCCGCTCCCACTCGACAATCTGCACGGCCCGGCCCGCTGCCATCCAGATCTCCTCGTTGGCCATCCCGTACACGGAAAACAGGTCGCAGAAGTGCCAGCCCTTGCCCGCTTCCGCCTCGTCCTCCACCCCCGCCGTCCAGACCGGCTGCCCGTCGAGCATCCCGATGAAGTGCGCCGCCCCCGTCCGCGGCAGGCGGTCCGCCTCCCGCTGTCCGGCGAGCGCCGCATCCGCCTCTCGGAGCAGAACGCGGTCGCGCTGCACGAGCATCCACAGCCGGGGGGCATCGGTCTCGACCGGGGGAACCACTCCGGGATCGAACATGACTGCGCCAGCCTACAGCCTCGGGCGCGAAGTGCGACCGGCCCTCGCCTACGCGACGACCGCCGCGAAGGCCCGCAGTTCGCGCTCGATGTCCGGCCCCATGGGCTGCCACATCAGCTCCGTGGCCCCGCCCGCCTCCAGCCGCGCCAGCCGCTCCCGCACCTGGTCGGGCGTCCCTGTGAGCTGCGCGGGGCTCATCTCCTCGGGCTTGAGCGCCTTGCGGTCGTGTTCGCTTAACTCGACCAGGTGCCCACGATGGATCTCGAGGTGCCGCTCCTCCTCGGGAACGGCCTCGATCGACGCTGTCCACTCCGTGCCGCCGGGCAACCCGTCGAGTGCCTGCCCGCGCGCGGCCAGTCCGTGGTAGCGCACCGCCAGCGACGGCGCCGTCGCCGCGAACGCGCGCTCCGAGGTGGGCGACTCGCCCGGGTCGAGCACGGTGCCGGTACTCAGCACCGCGCACCAGTCGAACCCCGCCACCGGCGTGAAGCTCACGGTGATGCCGTCTGCGACCTCCCGCGCGAACGCCTGCCCGCGCGGTCCCTGCGCGTTCACGAGGATGGGCACGTCGATGGGCCGGGGCGGCGCGAATCCTTCCGAGTGCAGCATCTGGGTGGCGGCGCCGTCCACCTCCACCACCTCGCCCTGTAGCAGCGCCATCACCTGCCGCACCCCGCCCTCGAACTGCCTGCGCGAGAGCATTGGCTGGCCCATCGCCAGCCTCCCGGTGAAGCCCGCGCCCAGCGCCACCGCCAGCCGTCCGGGCGCCAGCTCGTCGAGCGTGGCGATGGCCGCTGCCTGCGTCATCGGGTGGCGCAGGTGCGGCACCAGCACCCCCGGACCCAGCCCGATGCGCTCCGTCCGCTCCGCGATTCGTGCCAGCGTCACCCAGACGTCGTGGTAGAGCGCGGGCGAGTCGTAGATCCAGACCCGCCGGTAGCCCAGCTCCTCCGCCAGGACCGCCGCCTCGACCGCCGCGCTGTTTGCCGGGAACGCACAGGAGATGTCCATTGCTTCTCTCCTCTTCGTGAGGAACGGATGCTAGCAGGGGCTCAGACGCGCGGCTCCCAGGAGGAGAAGCGCAGCGTCACGATCAGCCCCGCCACCCCCCATGCCGCGATCACGCCCAGGTGCACCGGCTCGAACCCCGCCCCCGTCTCGAACGGGTTGAAGCCCGTCTGCAGCGCCTCCGAGAGGTGCCGCACCGGGAAGATCGAGCTCACGTGCTCGACCCACGCCGGCGTTCCCGCGTCCGGTGGGATGAACACGTCCGAGATGAACAGGAGCGGCAGGATCGAGGCGTTCACGACCGCCGGCGCGGCGTCGGCATTCGGCACCAGCGACGCGACCGCCAGCCCCAGCGCGCAGAACGCAAAGGCGCCCACGGCCAGCGTCACGAGGACGGCCGGGAGCGTCGTGCCGGGGATGTCGACGTCGTAGAAGATGCGTCCGAAAGCCACCACGATGACGGTGAGCACGATCATCAGGATGACGGTGTAGGCGATCCGTCCGAACAGGAATGCCCACGCGGGCAGGGGCGCTCCCCGGATGCGCTTGAGCACGCCCTGGTCGCGGTTGAACACCCAGCTCATCGCTACCGAGGTGTAGCACGAGTTCACCACCGTGAGCGCCGCGATCGCCGGTACGTAGAACGTGGCGCCGCTGATGACGCGCTCACCCGTGTCGATCTCGCCGCCCCCGAAGATGACGTTGAGGATGACGAGGAAGATCAGCGGGAACGCGATCGTGAAGAAGGCCGCCGCGGGATTCCGCCGGAAGGAGCGCTCCTCGTACTTGAGCTGCCGCAGCGCCAGACCGATCGCCCTCACGATGCCTCCTCGCTCTCGTCCTCGTCCTCGTCCGTCAACCGCAGGAACACGTCCTCGAGCGAGAGGCGGCTCACTGTCAGGTCCTCAAGTACGACTCCCTCGTCCAGCGCCCAGCTCGTGAGGGTGTGCAGGTCGCGCGTCAGGTCGGTCGTGCGCGCCTCCATGAGCCCGTCCTCCCGCTCCCCGAAACCGAGGTTCTCGGGGACCGCCGCCCCCTCCGGCGCGCGGAAGCGGATGACCGCATCCGCGTCCGCCGCCACCAGCCCCGCGGGCGTGTCCTCGGCCACGATCTCGCCCCGCACCATGATCGCCACGCGGTCGGCGAGCGCCTGCGCCTCGTCGAGGTAGTGGGTCGTCAGCAGCACCGTTTTCCCGAGCTCGCGCAGGTTGCGGATCATCGCCCACGCCCCCCGCCGAGCCGTCGGGTCGAAACCTGTCGTGGGCTCGTCCAGGAAGAGCAGTTCGGGGTCGCCCGCCAGCCCCACGGCCACGTCCAGCCGTCGCTGCTGCCCCCCCGAGAGCCGCCGCACGCGCTGGTCGCGCTGCTCCTTCAGCCCCACCACCTCCAGGATCTCGTCGAGCGGCAGCGGTCGGGGGTAGTAACCGCGGAACATGTCGACCGTCTCCGCAACCGTCAGGTACGGCTCCGGCCCCGGTTTTCTGCGCCCCAACCCCGGCGGGTCTTTTGGTGTCCCCCCCTTCCCCCCCCGCGGCGTTCTTTGAGCGCCACCTCGTGCCGCCCCGGGTCGTAGCCGAGCACGCTCACGTCCCCGGCCGACCGGTCCCGGTGCCCCTCGAGGATCTCGACCGTCGTCGTCTTCCCCGCCCCGTTCGGCCCCAGCAGCGCGAACACCTCGCCCCGCTCGATACGCAGGTCGACGCCGCGTACGGCTTCAAGCTCGCCGTATCGCTTGCGCAGCCCCCGCACCTCGATGACAGCCTCACCCATCCCGCGATCCTAGGGCAGGCGCTGCGAATGGGCCGTCCGGTGTGGGGTGCAGTGTGAGGCTGGCTCCCTAATCTTCCTTCGTGGGTCGTACTCCACTGACTACCCCCAGGTCCCGGTCGAAGGTCTTGATCTCGCTGACGCTGCGACGCCGGCAACTCGCAAGATGGCAGAGGTCCCGGGCGTCCAGGTGCGGATGGCGCTCGTGCAGCTGGCGGGCAAGCGTTACGTCTTCGAACTCGAGCGGCCACACCTCGATGCCAAAGCCAGCGATGATCCCCAGAGCCTCATCGAATGCATCATGTCTGGTCGCTCGCAGGTAAGCATGCGCCAACTCCTGCACGACTTCGGCGGATGTGCAGAGGGGAATGTTGGCCCGGTGCGACTCTCTGAAGAACTCGCGGGCTGCGCCACGCAGCGGATGGCCGCGGCCCACGGCATACATGAACACATTCGTGTCGACGAAGATCACGTGTCCGTGGCGCCGCTGCTCCGCGACGCATTGATCACCTTGAGGTGTTCTTCCCAGTCTGGCTCTCGGCCCGGACCTGCTTGCTTATCACACTCACGCCAGAAGGCTTCAATCTCGGCTTCCGACTCGAATCGCTTGGTCTGCTGCTTCCGCTCTAGACGCTCGTGGGCGGCCGCACGCAGCCACGCGCTGAAGGACATGCCTTCCTTGCGCGCCTGGTGGACGAAGCGCTCACGGTCCTCATCGGGGATCACCAGTTGCACTCGGGCCACGGTACCTGCTCCAACCGAACGTGTGTAAGCAGTATACACATCCACGGCCCCAATCCAGTCGTGCGGTCGACGGCTGTCGAGCCCGCTCCCACCCCCTCGTAGACTAGCGCCGTTGTGTCCAACGCCTGGCTTGTAGCGGTCTTCTCCGTCTACTTCTCCCTCCTCATCGTCATCGCCGTTCTTGGCGCTCGCCGCATGAAGGACATGTCCGAGTACGTCCTCGGCGGCAGGCGGTTGAGCAGCTTCACGGCCGCCCTCAGCAGCGGCTCTTCGACCACGAGCGCCTGGACCATGCTCGTGCTGCCCGCCCTGGCCTACATCGGCGGCCTCGTGGAGCTGTGGGTGCCCGCCGCGGCCGCCATCGGGCTCTGGCTCAGCTGGACCCTCATCGCCAGGCGGCTGCGCCGCTACACCATCGAAGCCGGCGACGTGCTCACCATCCCCGAGTTCTTCGAGGTTCGCTTCGGCGACAAGACGGGCGCCCTGCGCGCATTGACGGCCGCCATCACCATCCTCTTCGTCGTCTTCTACGTGAGCTCCGGGCTCCTGGGCGGCGCCAAGCTGCTCGACACCATGTTCGGTATCGAGACGAACACCGGCATCTTCGTGACCTTTGTGACCGTAGCCTCCTACACCCTCATCGGGGGCTTCCTCGCCGTTTCCCGCACCGATGTCTTCCAGGCGCTGCTGATGGTCGTGAGCCTTCTCGTCATCGCTGCCGTTCTCGTCGGCACCACCGGTAGTCCTTTCGTCGACACCGCCGACGAGGCCCACGGCTTCTTCAATCCCCTCACCACTGGCGATGGCTCGCCGATCACCGTCGTCTTCGTGCTGTCGGCGGCCGGATGGGCGTTCGGCGCTTTCGGCGCCCAGCGCATCTTGCAGCGCTTCATGGCGGTCGAGCGCGAGGACCACATCACCCGCAGCCGCAACCTCTCCTTCGTCTGGATCGTGGCGGTCTACGCCCTGGCCCTCACCATTGGGCTGGTCGCGCACAGCGCCCTGGCCGAGGAGGGCATGCTGCACGAGGTTACCGACTCGGAACGCATCTACCTGGTCGTGTCCGAGGTCTTCTTCCACCCAGCCGTGACCGGGCTCCTGCTGACCGCCGTGATAGCCGCCGTGATGAGTACCGCCGACTCGCAGTTGCTCCTCGCCTCCGCGGTCGCCACCGACGACATGCCCCTGCTCAAGCGTCTCGCCTACGCGCTCTCGGAGAACCGGCGGGTCTGGCTGGGACGGCTGCTCCTGATCGTCATTGGCGGCATCGGCATCGTCGTCGCAATCGCCTTCCCGGAGTCCATCGGCGACCTCGTCGCCTACGCCTGGGGCGGCATGGGGGCGGCCTTCGGGCCGGTGACCATCCTGGCACTCTTCTGGAGGCGCTTCAATGTGCAGGGCGCCTTCGCGTCGATCCTGGTGGGCACGGTCGTGGCCTCCCTCTGGGCCTTCTCCGATGGCGGCCCCTCCGGCATGTGGGACATGCAGCCCGCGACTCCGGGCTTCATCCTGGCTACCGTCGTGGCCGTGGTCGTCACGCTCCTCACCCCGCCGCCACCCCGCGAGGTCGTCGACCTCTTCGACAAGGTCAACACCGCACAGGGCGGGCCGTCGTCCTGAGGGTGAACGCCTAGGGTATGTGGAGCTCGGGGAAGTACGTCGCGTAGAAGCGTTCGTCCCTGGTAAGGAACGTGTCTGCGGCGGCGAGGGCATGGGCGCCGATCAGGAAGTCCGGAAGAATGCGGGCCCTTGGCCCACCGGCGCGTCGGTACTCCATCCAGCGCCGGCCCGCCTCGAAGGCGATGGATGTATCGATCGGTGAGAGCGTCGCGTTGATTTCTGAGAGTGCGCTGTCCAGCGAGGCTCGGTCGCCGAATCTGGGTACGAGTTCGGCATACACGATGTCGCAGGCGATGATCGCTCCAGCGTCATACGCTGCCGCCACCCTGTCTCGCGACTGAGAGTGGAATTGTGACCCTGACAGGAAGATGTCCAGCAGGACGTTCGTGTCGATTGCCGTAATCACCGGCCGCGGATTTCCTCGATGTACTCGTCCACGTCGCTCGGAATGCCGGGCTGCTCAACGCCGTCCAGGATCCCGCTGACCCTGTCGACGGGGTGTTCCACTACGGTTTGCTTGCGGAGGAGGAGGCCTTCGTCCGTCGGCGTGATCTCTACCTCGACGTTGTGGTTCATGCCGTAGCGATCCCGCAAGCGCTTGGGAATGGTGATCTGACCGCGTTCAGAGACTCGCATGATTGGCCCGGTATGAATTTCAGATTGTGTTAATCATACCAACCCCGGGGGTAAGCCTGCCCTACATGGCCAGCAGCCGCTGTGCGATTTCCCGCGCCTCGTCGATGTTCGCGGCGAAGCGGTCCTCGGGGACGCGCTCGAGCACGTTCAACGCCTCAAGCGATTGCTGCGCCTCTCCCCGGAGACCCATCACGATCACTTCGGTGTCCTGGCTGATCGCCGTATCCACCAACTGCTCCACGACGAGCGCGGCGCTGTCATCGACATAACCCGTCTCCGAGAAGTCGAGGATGACCACCTCGTGGTCGCGGATGTCCACGCTGATCGTGCTGATCAGCTTGTTCGAGGAGGCCACCGTGAAGCTGCCGCGCAACCTCACCAGCCCGACCCGGGCGGAGAAGGCGTCCACATCGTCGCCGCTCTCCTCTCCCGTGAAGAAGCTGCGGTCGAGCAGCGGCACCGACACCACGCTGTCGAGCTGCAGCCGCTCGAACTGGCGCGCACTCGCCATACCGGCTGCGATTAGGCCGATTGCGACGGCCGAAACCAGGTCCAGGAATACCGTCAGGCCCAGGGTGATCACCATCACCAGCAGGTGTTCGCGCTGCACTCGTAACAGCCGGGTGAGGAATCGCCAGTCGATGATGTCCCAACCGACCTTTATCAGGATGCCGGCGAGCACGGCCTGGGGAATCTCCTCCGCGAGCGGCCCGAGACCCAGCACCAGTGCTAACAGGATCAGCGCCCGCAGCACCCCCGAGACCTGCGTTCTGCCGCCGGCCCGCAGGTTCACCACCGTGCCCGGGGTCGCCCCGGCCCCGGCCAGTCCCCCGAAGAGGCCCGCTGCCACGTTCCCGATGCCCTGGCCCACCAGCTCCTTGTTCGGGTTGTGTTGCGTCCGCGTCATGGAGTCGGCGATCAGCGAGGTGAGCAGGCTGTCGATGGAACCCAGCAGGGCCAGCGTGATCGCAGGCTGCGCCGCTCCCGCGAGGAAGCCTGGGTCGAATGTCGGCAGACTGAAGTCGGGCAGTCCCCTGGGAACGGGACCGATGTCGCCGATGACCAGCGTGTCGCTCAGCCAGAGCACGCCCAGCGCCGTCCCCACCACGAGCGCCGCCAGGGTCGGGGGAAGGTACTGCCGGAATCTCGCCGGCCAGGCCACGCCCACGACGAGCGTCGCGAGGGCGATCCCGACCGCGCTGAAATTCACGGCGCTGAAGGCCTCCGGCCACTCCCGGATAGCCGCCAGCGGCCCACCCTCGGCGCTCTTGTGGCCCAGGAAGGGCAGCGTCTGGATCAGGATGATGATGACCCCGATCCCCGACATGAATCCCGATGTCACCGAGTAGGGGGTGTAGGAGACGAAACGTCCAATGCGCAGGGCGCCCAGCAGGATCTGGATCACCCCTGCCATCATCGCGATGGTGAGAGCTTCGGTGATGCTGTCCGCGTGGGTCGTGACGATGACGGCCATCGCCACCGACATCGGCCCCGTCGGACCCGATATCTGCGACTTCGTTCCCCCGAAGACCGCCGCGAAGAACCCCACGGCGATCGCCCCGTAGAGACCCGCCGCCGCCCCCAGCCCCGAGGCAACCCCGAAGGCGAGGGCCACCGGCAGCCCGACGACCGCCGATGTAACGCCGCCGAAGATGTCGCCCCGGAAGGTCTCGAGGCTATAGCTCACTCGTGGCATGGCGATACCAGGAAGATACGTCAAATCAAGAGACCGGAAGCATACGAGAACGCGGGTCTCTTGTGGAGAACACCCTCAACTCCCCTGAAGAGCGCTGATCAGGTGACTTCGTTCAGGCTCCCCGTGGCGCAGTCGTAGACGAAACCCCGCACGTCGTCCTTGTTGGGGATGAACGGGCTTGCCTTGATCCGCGCGATCGACTGGCGGATGTCGCCGTCGAGGTCCGGGAACGCCTCCATCGCGAACGCCGGCCGGATGCCCGTGTCTTGCTCGATGGAATCTTTCACGTCGTCGTCGCGGAAGGTCAGCATGCCGCAGTCCGTGTGGTGGATGAGCATGATCGAGGTCGTCCCCAGCAGCCGCTGCGAGATGGTCAGCGACCGGATCGCGTCGTCCGTCACGACCCCGCCGGCATTGCGGATTACGTGGGCATCGCCCACGCCGATCCCGAGCAGGGCGTGTGTATCGAGACGCGCGTCCATGCACGCCACGACGGCCAACCCCAGCCCCGGTGGCAGGGGCGCATCGCCCTGGTCGAAGCTGGCGGCGTAGCTGGCGTTGTTGGCGAGGAGGTCATCGATAGCGGGCATGGGATGCTCCTTTGCCGCGTCGGTGGAGTTCGTTAGCCCGTGTCGGGCGGCGCGACGCGGACCGTGATGATATCCGTATCGGCGTACTGCTGGTGTGTCACCGACTCGGCGTAGCTTCGCAGCAGCACCAGCGAGAGCTCCTCCTCGACCGCGGTCAGCGAGTCGTGCTCCTGGATCTGCCGGATCTGGTCCTCAAGGTTGGCGCCCGCGCCGCCCCCGATGAACTCGAGGTCGGCGGTCGTGCCCTCGCTGGAGGCGAGCACAACGAGCTGGCGCTCATCCTTCGGTTTCTCCTCATCTTCGTTCCCAAGGCTCAGGTCCAGGGGCGCGAGCGTGAGCAGGGTCTCTTCCGCGACTGCGCCTAACCGTTCCTGCATGGCCGAGTCCCAGCCCCGGCGCTGGGCGAACCTCGTGATGAATGCGTTCAGGTCGGGCAGAGCGTCCACGTCGAGCTGCGACCTGAAGCGCATGCGCCGCGGGTTGGTCAGCTCCAGGTAGAGGATCATGACGATGGCGGCCAGTCCCCCGGTCGTGATGCCGCTCTTCAGCAGTGCTCCCCACACCCGCCCCACGTCCGGGAGGGTGAACAGCTCGAACTGGAACGAGGCGGCGATCCAGAAGCACACACCGGCGACCGCGATTTTCTCCTGGCTCTGCTCGTTCTGGATGACCGTGCGCGCCCCGTCCACGAAGAGCGCCCCCGTCACCATGATCAGATAGCCCGTCATCACCGGGCCCGGGATGCTGCTGAGCACGGCGGACACCTTCGGCAGGAAGGCCACCAGGATGAGGATCAGGCCGATGCTGTAGCCCACCCGGCGCGCCGCCACCCCCGTGATCTGCGTGAACGAGACCATGGCCGGGTTGATCGCATTTGGCACCGTACCGGCGAGCCCCGCGAGCAGGTTGCTCGCGCCCGCCCCCGCCACCGCGCCCTGCACCTGGCGGAAGCTCACAGCCCGGTTGTCCCGCCACGAGACGCGCTGCATGGCGATGGCCGCGCCGTTTGCCTGGATCGAGATGATCGCGCCCAGGAAGAGGAAGGCAGGCACCAGCACCCAGAAGTCGACGCCGAAGTCGAGCGCCAGCCCCGGCGACTCGGCCGGAACCCCGACCCAGCCCGCCGCCGCGATCCGGCCCGTGTCGAAGATTCCCAGCCCGGCGGCCACGAGGCAGCCGACCACGATCCCGACAAGTGGCCCCCAGAACCGCAGGAGGGCCGAGCCCCGCAACATCAACGCCGCCGCCACCACCATCGTCGCCAGCGCCGTCAGCGACGCCTCCTCCGGGTCCGCGCTCGTCGCCTCGTCCAGCAGGTCAAACACGACCGAGGCGAGGGTGATGGACAGGATCATCATCACCGTGCCGCCCACCGTCGGCGTGACGAACCGCCTCAGGATGAAGAGCCACCGCGACATCACGATCTGCACGATCGCGGAGAGGATGACCAGCGTCGCCAGGGTGGCCGGCCCGCCGTCCACGAGCGCCGTGATGCAGAAGGGGATGGCGAACGCGGCCGTGAACATCGGCAGCACTGCCCCCGCCCCCACGAACCCCAGCTTCCGCACCTGGATGATCGTCGAGAGTCCCACGACGACCAGGGAGGCAAATACCATCCAGGTCACGTAGGAACCGCCCCGGTCTGCCGCGTTCGCCACGATGACCGGTGTGACCAGCAGCGTGGCCGACGCGATCAGGCTGAACTGCAGCCCGTAACCGAGCGAGGGAAGCAGGGGCGGATTCTCATCCGCCTCGTAGCGTGGGTGTTCCGGGGACGCCGCCGCTGCCATGGACGCCGACATTCTAGGCGCGCCGCCTGTGCCCGTGTGGCGGGGTGCTTTCAGCCAGGCCCCAATGCTCGCCGGACTGCCTTCCCCTGGACCCGGGCTCCCTCAGGAGCAACTGCCACATCCTCCCAGTTGCCCAGGAGTTCTCCTTCACCAAACCCTCCTTAACCCTTGCTTGAGTTCTTTCCATTGTCGGTGTGAGGCCTCTCTAAGCTGTTTGGTAGTAGGACACGAAAGTGAGAGCAAGCAGTGGCACGAGGAGGTGCTGAAATGCAGGGCAGTAAGGGAACGTCCCTTGTTCCGAAGGCCACAACGATCGCCCTCCTCGGGATGGTGGCCGCGATAGCCGGCGTGCTTGCCGCGACGATCCTGCTCGTCGTCCGCGCCTGAACGCCGCCAGCCCCTCCCCCGCGCTGTTCCCCCGCCCCGCCTGACGCGCGACCGGGTCGTTTCGCTTACACCTGGGCCAGCCCCGCACCTGTAAGCTCCGAGGCTGAGACGTCACACGCTAAAGGGGGTCTGCGGTTATGTGGGAGTGGATGGGCATCGAGCACCTGTTTGAAATTTCGACCGGCCAGAAGATTGCCGGCCTCTTTACGCCGCTGGCCATCTTCGCCGCCTTCGCCATCGTGCAGATGATCCTGCCGGCAAAGTGGGTGCCCGGGTACGTCACCGACGAGAAGACCGGCGAACCCCGCCGCTACCGGCTCAACGGCATCCTCGTGTTCGTGGTCGCGTTCCTCGTCTGGGGCTTCGAGGTCATCCCCGGGGTCGACCGCGAGTACTTCTACGAAACCTCCCTCTTCGCCGTCGCCGGCGGAACCGCCTTCGCCCTCCTCTTCACCGCGATCGCCGTCTACACCCAGCCGAAGGTCGAGGACCGCAACCCGATCATCGACTTCTACCTCGGCCGCATCCAGGAAATTCGGTTCTTCGGCGACCGCCTCGACCTGAAGATGACGTTCTACGTGGTCGGCGGGACGATGCTGGGCATCAACGCCATGTCGGGGGCGGCCTGGCACTACGAGCAGTTCAGCCCGACCAACGAGGTCAACCTCGGCGTCTTCCTCTACGCCGCCATCTTCACCTTCTACGTCTTCGACTACATGGTCTTCGAGCGCGTCCAGCTCTACACCTTCGACCTCATCCACGAAAAGATGGGCTTCAAGATGTTCTGGGGCGACACCGTCGTCTACGGGTGGCTGTTCATCGTTCCCCTGTACGGCATGGCCGCCCAGCCCGACCCCGGCTTCTCGACCGCCTGGACGTACGTCCTGCTCATCGGTGTGTCCGTCCTCTTCCTCGTCGGCTGGAGCATCTCGCGTGGGGCCAACCTGCAGAAGTACACCTTCAAGCGCTGGCCCGAGCGCAAGTTCCTCGGGATTATCGAGCCCCGCTACATCCAAGCCGGCGACCGCAAGATCCTGACCAGCGGCCTCTGGGGCGCCGCCCGCCACTTCAACTACATGGGCGAGGGCTTCTTCGGCATCGCCGTCGCCCTCTCATTCGGCCACTTCGACAACCCCTGGGCCTACACCTACATGGTCTTCGTCATCTCCATGTTCACCTGGCGCCAGGTCGAGGACGACCGCGCCTGCGCCGAGAAGTACGGCGAGGAGAAGTGGGCCGAGTACCAGGAGCAGGTCCCCTACCGCATCGTCCCCGGCATCTACTAGGGGAACCAACATCGACGCCGCCACCGACGGGTTCTGCCCGCGCCGACTTCCTGACTCTGGACATCACCTTCGACACAGGCCCGAGCCACCCCGTATTCGACGCCGACGGCTCCGCAAGCGTCGTGCACGAGCGTCACCACCACGGGCCTGAGCGACTCGCCCCCAGGGCTACCGTGAGCCGCTGCCTGGGACAAGGCCACGGGCGGGGTATTTACACGACAAATACACATAAATGATCTGGCAAAACACAGAAACAAAACCAATTGCGGTGCTATCCTTGGCGGTGCGCTCACATATATTCCAGCGTTCTCGGAGGTTTCTCGATGAAGCCCAGCGCTATCGTCGCTGCCCTTGGCACTGCACCCATCGTCACCATCGCGCCAACTGTTCGTTTTCGCTTCCTTCCTCTCCTGCTGATGGCTCTCGCCGTGGTCGCGTTGACCGTTGCCTGCGGGTCCGACGAGGACGAACCGCCTCCCGCCACCGAAGCGCCGACCGAGGCCGCGACCCCCGAGCCGACGGCTCCTCCACCTCCGTCCTCCACCCAGCCCGCCACCGGCCTCGATGGCCTCGCCATCACGGCCGCCACGACGGGTCAGGACGTTCTGGACCACGTCTCGGAGGCCGAGGCCGCCTGCCTGGGCGAAGCACTGGACGCGGCCGGCTACGAGGCCTTCCTCGGCGCCGAGCTCGTGACCGCCTATCGGGACGCCACGGCCTTGGGCCCCCTGTTTGGCTGTCTGACGGGCGATAACTTCGTAGCCTTTGGGATGAATTACACCGTTGCCAGGGCGGGTCTCGCGTCGGCAGCGCAATCGTGTCTGCTTGCACTCGGCCGCGAGCACCCCGACGCCGTTGTGACCATCCTGGGTATCGAGGAAGCCCCGGAAGCCGTCGCCACCCTGGCTCGCGAGACCCACAACTACGTGTTCGAGCTCTACGACTGCCTGAACACCGGGGAGCGGGTAAAACTTGTGCTGCACATGTGGAGCGAGCTCGGGACCTACGCGGTCCCAGCTGAGGAAATGATGGCCGCCTTCACCGAAGAAGAGATCACTTGCTTCACCGAGGCTTTCGGGATAACGCGGGAGCAACTCGAGACGGTGCTGGCAACTCGTCAGCCGGGGCAGTCGTCTCCCGAAGCAACGCCATGTATCACGACGGAAACCTATGGCCGCATCATCACGGCCATGCTGGGCGTTCAGGTTGGCGGGCTGACCGAAGAGTCCGGCGCCTGCGTCCAGAACTTTGCCGCCGAGCATCCCCATTTCCTCGAGGTGGCGCGGGTCGGCAACTTTGACCCCTCCGCCATGAGCGAAAGCGAGTTTGAGGAGATCGCCGCCGACGGCTTAAGGCTCTTCGAATGCCTCACCGAGGATGAGCTGAAGGAGATACAGGCGGCGACTGCGCGCGCCCTGGCGTCCTTCGACGGGACCGAGTAGCAACAGGGGAGGAGCGGCCCCACTTATCTCGTGGATCAGTGGCGCGGGTTCGGCAGAACCCGTCCCAGCCCGGCAGCGCTACTCCGTACGCCGTGCTTGCTACAGTGCGCAGCAGCACGGGGAGGAGCGACGGCATGGCGACACTCGTGTTGATTCACGGCGCATACCAGGGCGGCTGGATCTGGTCGCCCGTCGCGACCCGCCTCAGCGCCGCCGGGCACCGCGTCTTTGCGCCCTCCCTGGATGGCTGCGCCGAGCGCTCGGCACAGGTGAGGCCCGGCATCACGACAGAGACGCAGGCCGAGGAGATCGCCGAGCTGCTGCGCTACGAAGACCTCGACCAGGTGGTGCTGGTCGGAACCTCGGCGGGGGGCATGGTGCTGGCGCGGGTCGCCGAGCTCGCCCAGGAGCGCATCCAGCGCCTCGTCTTCGTCGACGCGCTTGCGCTCCTCAACGGCGAGAAAATCCACGACATCGTCACCGATACTGCCGCGGTCACCGATGAACTCGTGACCGGTCCCTTGCCCGGCCGGATGCTCGAGATGCTGCAAGCAAGCATGGAGCCGGAGCTGGCCCAGTGGGCCGCGGACCGCTTCGGACGGCATCCCGTCGCCACGTTCGACCAACCGGTCGTCCTCGACTCATTCTGGGAGCAGGCGTGGGATGCGTCGGTGATCTGGTGCCGCCAGGCGCCCAATCCCGGCGAGCCGCACCAGCGCCGCTGCGCGGAGAAGCTCGGCGCGCGCTGGCACGAGCTCGACACCGGTCACTACCCAATGCTGAGCACACCTGACGAACTCACCCGACTCATCCTGGAGGGCTAGGTACGGTCGGCCAGTCGCCGGCGTGCCTCCTCCCACGACACATCCTCGGGCTGGTCCGTGCGCCACCGCACAAACGCCGACCTATCCCGGACCGCGATCTCGTCGAACACGGCCAGGGCGGTTCGGTGCTGCCCGCTTTCGACGAACGGCCGGATGGCCGCGTCATCGGCCCAGACGGACAACGTCGAAAAGCGCAGGCGCAGGAAGTCGGCCTTCAGTGCGTAGCTGATCAGGTTCGGGTCGGCCTTCAACTGGCGGACGACCGCGTTGTTGACCCGGAAGAACCGCGGCAGCTTCAGCCAGCTCCGCAACTGGAGCCGGGTGGCCACAACGGTCGCTGCGGACTCCCCCACCGGCAGCTCCCCTTCCGACGCCACCCCTGCCCCCAAGCCCCGCGGCTAGTCGATCTCTGCGTAGGTGAGCAGCCACTCCCCGTCAAACTGCTCGTAGAGGAACTTCATGTTCACCGAACCCCCGCTGAAGCGCGCCGTGTGCTTGACCTGCCAGATGCCGGGCTCGATCTCCGTGGGCGGCGATGTCTCCTCCGGCGTGAACTTGATGTTCCGCGACTCGAAGGGCTTCATGTCGTCCCGGAGCTGCTCCTCTTCTGCCAGCCAGTAGCTGGGCTCGTAGAGGGTCCTGAGGCTCTCGAGGTCGTAGTTGTTGTAGTGCTCCCACAGCAGCATGGTCTTCTCGCTGAGGTGGGCGGCAAGCTCCGCGTCCTCCGCGCTGAGCGGCTCCGTGGGCGGAGGCGGTTCCGCATCCCCGCCGCCGCCGCACGCCGCCAGGGCGGCCACCGCAAGTGCCGCCAGCACCAACACCAGCGCCACCGTCCCGCTCTGGCGGAGCGAGCGGGCCCGGGCGGCTCGAAGAAGACAGTCTCTGGCGGTCACCGCGTCCTCACTTCCGAATCGAGAAGTGATCCTAGCCGCACGCGGGCCCGGTGCATAGATCGCGGTTGCGGCCAAAGGCGATGGACCTGAAACACATGAAAAACCCACGAGTATCTTGCTGTATACACAGTTATCACACAAATGAACGTAGTAGGCTATGGGTTCACGAACACCCTCGGGCGACTCGAGGGCTTCCTTTACGGAGCAAAGTGATGCCCGCAAGGACCGTCATGATTCGCATCACCATCCTGTTCGCAGTGCTTATCGTCCTGCCGTTCACCGGCATGGGTGGGGCGCTCGCGCAGTCCGGGCCGGGTGAACAGGCGACGGCGGCCGTCAAGGTGACGGTCTGGCGACAGGTCGCCGACCCATCACTGCTCTACATCAGTACGCGCCCGGAAGGGGGAAGGTGGCGCACCTTCAACACCCCTCTCGATATGACCACCCTCGGTCCGTCGGGCCGGTTGCACCAGAGCAATGCCGTGCTCGTCCAGGTACGGCTGGAGCCGGAGACGACCGTCAACGTAGAGGTGTCAGTGTGGAGGCAGGTGTCTGACCCATCGCTCTTGTATGTCGGCGCGCGCCGGGAGGGAGGAGGTTGGAACAGGCTGGACACCCCTGTCGACATGTCGGCTCTGAGTCGGTCCGGGAGGTTCCATCAAAGCAAGGCCGTCCGAGTTGAGGCGCCGGTACCGGAGAATCAGCCCCCCATGCCGACGGGAGCACCCCAGGACATCCTCGTTTCGGTGGGAGGGGCGGCGTGGCCCTTCCTTGCGAGCGGGCTGTTCAGGGACGCCGACAACGATGTCGCCGAACTCTCCTACACGACTACGTTGAGCGACCCTGCCGTAGCCTCCGTTGAGGTTGTGGTGGACAACGAGAGGCATACGGCCATCATCGTCACCGGCACGATGGCCGGATCCGCGACGATCGAGGTCACGGCCACCGATCCCGGTGGCCTCTCGGGGGAGCGGACCCTCAACGTGGTGGTGGACGATTCGGGCTTTACGCCGCTCCCCGGGATCAAGGTCGACAACAACAAGATCGACCTCGGCAACGGGTTCCTCACGCTCACCGGCACATGTACTCCACCGATCGGGAACACACCGTTCCCATCCGGCCTCGTTGTCACCATCAACAGCTCGGAATGGCAGACCCGCAGCGATTCGTCGCCTGCGTGGATCGACGTGCCGGACACAGAAGTCACGACCGGACAACTCTGCACGTACGCTACGCGGACGCCCGGGGAGTACCGGCTCGTCCTCGACGTTACGACCGTTATCGACCCGCACCTGCCCGTCCTCTCGGGAGCGTTCCGCGCCGAGAACACGTTCATCGTCGAGGAGTCGACCGGAGGCAACCGGGCGCCGGCGCTGAACGTGGATGTCCCCCCCGCCTTCGACCAGTTGTCCGTGGGCGGCGGGCCGCTGTTCACGGAACCCACGCTCTTCTTCACGGATCCGGACGGCGACGACCTCGCGTTCTCCGTTGCGCTCAGCGACTCGGCCGTGATCGACGCGGAGATCGTGACGGATGTCGGGGGACACCGGTTCCTTGTCGCCACGGGTACGGCCGCGGGCAGCGCCACCCTCACGCTCACGGCCACCGATCCCGCCGGGCTCTCCGCCGACCTCGCGCTGGAAATCGACGTGAATGACGAGGGCCTGACGCCGTTCCCCACGATCGGCGTGGACAACGGCGTCATCCTGCTGTTCGGACGGAGCTTCGGCGCTTGCCTGGGGCCATTCAACAATACGCAGGTCGCACGGTACCTCTACACAGTTCACTCGATGAAGTGGCAGGGCAGAGCCGATGCTTCGGCCGACTGGGCCGACATCGAGGGCACGGTGGTGACGGACGGTCGGCTTTGCCCCTACACCACCGACGTGGCGGGCGACTATCGGATGGTGATGGAACTCAGCGTCCAGCCCGACGAGCACGTTCCCGCCCTGCGAGGGTTCTATACCGCCGCGAGCACGTTCACTTTGTCGGGTGGCCAATAGGGACCAACGCCACTCGTGCGCTGCACCGTCTCCACGGCCGAGGCCAGCCTGACACCGGAGGTCCCCCCTCGGAGGCCCCTGAAACGCCTGGTTCTGGCTTCGGTACGTGCTGGTGGGCCTAACTTGACGGTAGGCAGTACCACCTTCGAGGTGCTGTTCAGCCTGTAGCCGTTCGTAGCCCATGCGGGATTGGGACAATTCATGGAAGGGATCGCCCCTCGGCAGGTCGTCGAACACGCCGCCGGCAAGCAGACCCCTGACGGCTTCAGCCAACGTCGTCGCCATCTCGTGGTCTATCCCAGTGTCCTGGTTCAAGCACCTCCAGCAATCCCGGTCCTCGAGAGGGTCGGCCAAGTGATGGCGCCTATACATGTAGTCCGGCAGCAGGATCGACACCTTGTCGAAGAACAGCAGCAGCGACTTCACCCACCCGCCTTCACTCATGTGCCGGTAGGGCGCGGGATAACAGTAGGGCGACGTCCAGTCGCCCGCTGGTCGCGGCTGCGCCTGTGAGGGTTCATCGCTAGCCCCTGGCCTGAATGAGAACGAGACCGCCGCTCTCGACTTCGATGCTCAGCGAATACCCGTTCAGCAGCAGCATGCCCACCAGGGGAGTCGTGTCCGCCTCGTCGATGAGCACAACCCTCGACTCGCCGTCCCAGAGCACCGTGCCGTCGTAGGCATCGAAGGAGACTTCACTGCCGTCGGCCAGCGTCCCCTCGCTCGTGCCCTTGAACACCAGTCCCAGCTCCGCCACGAGCGAGGGCGGCAGGGTCAGGAATCCGGTGAAGCCGGTGTCTATCACGGCCTCGACTTCACGCGCTTCCCCCAGCGGGCCTAGCAGGGGAAGGGGGATGACGGCCTCGTATGCGGCGTTGACCACGCCTTCGATCACTCCGCCCTCCGCCAGGGCCGACCCCCGAAGTGGTGCAATGCCCGATGCCCGATCCGAAGGAGGAAGACGTCCAGCGCCTCGGGGCGCTGCACGCGCAGACGGTTCGCCGCGGATAGGGCATCACCAGACATCGCCCAGGTTCCGCTGTCCACGTCGATGGCGACGTACTCGCCGTGGTGGCCGGATTCCACCTGCGCCTTGATGTCCTGTTCGTAAATCTCACGGCCGAGGCGAGTGGTTTCCTCCCTGGGCCTGCGTTCGCGGGCTGGAGTCTCTGTGTTCGTCATCCCGTTCTCCTTCGCGGGCACGCCCCTCGTCCAATCATTCTACGGTGGGAGCACGCCGGCGACACGGCGAATCAGCTCACTGTGTCGTCACCAAGCGTTCCAGTTCGGCAGGCAGCCGGTCCGCGTCCACCAGACTACCGGCCGGCAGGAGGCATCAAAGGACTCGCCGTGAGGCCGTGTAGCGCGTTCCTGACGGCGAAGCGCTTCGGGGGTGCCTCCTTCGAAGGGCATCATTCCTTCCCTGGACGCGGACCGACGCGCGCCCGCTTGCGGCGCTGTTCCGGTAGGCGATGAAGACGGCCCGTGCGTCAGCCGGCCCCGTCCGCGTCGTCGAGCGGCGACTCCTCGGGCGGCAGCTCATCGAGCGGGGGCGTCTCGCCCGCCGCCATGCGGTAGCCGACGCGGCGCTCGGTGAAGAGGTAGGCGGGGCTGTGGGCGTCGTCGCCGAGCTTGCGGCGGAGGCGCTTCACCACGTCGCGGATGGCCCACGGCTCGCCCACCCGCTCCGGACCCCAGACTCGCTGCAGCAGGAAGCCGTGGGACAGCACGCGCGGGGCGCGCACCGCCAGCTCGTAGAGCACCGCGTACTCCGTGGCCGTCAGCTCCACCGGCTCTCCGGCCAGCGTCACCCGCCGCCCGGCGTAGTCGATGCGCAGCTCGCCCGCGGCGTAGGGCGCCGAGGGCTCGTCCTGCTCGGGCTCGAGCCGCTTCCTGAGGGCCGCGCGGATGCGCGCCGCCAGCTCCGTCGGCGAGAAGGGCTTGACGACGTAGTCGGCGGCGCCCATGTCGAGGGCGCGGGCGACGGTC
>MKWU01001520.1_pt1 | contig 39487 bp, 34 predicted proteins | sample 809101 | NCBI WGS metagenome assembly MKWU01 (sample SAMN05860141, study PRJNA318959) | sponge metagenome | host: Aplysina aerophoba | place: Slovenia: Piran, Adriatic Sea, Gulf of Piran | collected 2013-05-07
GGGACGCTGTCCGGCAGCTTCGTCTGGTCGCTGGTGCTGACCGATATCGCCAGCGGCTGGACGGAATGCGTCCCGCTCCTCGTGCGCGAAGCACACCTGGTGGTCGACGCGCTGGATCACCTGCGCGGCGCGCTGCCGTTCCCGCTCCGCGGGATCGACACCGACAACGGCAGCGAGTTCCTCAACGAGGTGTTGGTGGCCTTCTGCCGGGAGCAGGGGGATCGAGCTCACACGCTCCAGGCCGTATCGGAAGAACGACCAGGCCTGGGTCGAGCAGAAGAACGGCGCCGTCGTTCGCCGGATGGTCGGGTACGGCCGCCTGGAGGGGTGCCGCGCTTGAACGTCTGGACATGCGACCGTTGCGGCGCTCGCGTGGTCGCGCCGAACGTGCCGCCGCCGTCCAGCCGCGATCACTGTCCTGACCGGCCGGAGGCCGGTCGCCGGCCAAGAACCGCCCCGCCCGCGAAGCGGCCGAGCATCACGGACCGGGACGGTGGCCGGCGTGGAGGCTGAAGGCCCTGCTACCCGCCGCCCGCAGCGATCTTCGTCGGGAGGCTCCCGCGAACGCGCGTGGGTAGCCTCTGCGAGCGGCGTGTCAAGTCGCTTCGCGCCTCCTCCGCTCCGCTCCGGCCCTCCAGCGGCGCACCGTCAACCGCTGCGCGGGGCTTGCCGCTTCGCACCGGCCTTCGGTGGCGGAGGTCGCCGGCGCCGGGCGGAGGGTTCGTTGTCGCCGCAGCGCGACAACCACGCCGCCGGCCGCCGCGTCAACCGCTGCGCCGTCCTCCACTTCGTTTCGGCTCTTCGAGTGACCCGTCGGCCGCCGGCGCGGTCGGGCTTATCTGGACGGAAGCTCGCTTCCGTCCGTCAACGAACCAGCATCGATCAACCCAATCCACGCCAGCCGGCCGCCCAGAGACGGAGATCAAGCCGGCCGAATCACCCGAATCCACGATCAGGTACACGAGGCAGCCCGAGAGCCATCGCTGCGTTCATCCGGCTCCGGAAGCGCGCGGCAGACGACGCGGACGCCCTCCTCCCGCTCAACGGTCGGTCTGGAGCGGCCGGCGGCCACTCGCGGCACTGGGGTCCACGGTCATCGGGCTTTCCAGCGTCGCCGCGCGAGCCAGAGCCCTTGATCGTGTAGCGGAACGTGTTACCGTGGTGGACGTACCACACGCGTTTCGGATCGGACCGTTCGTCTCGACGCCGGGTCGCTCGCCGAATACGACACCCCGATCCTGGGGAAACAGGCGAGGCCCTGCAACTGAACGGTCCAGGCGCGTGTGGTAAACCGGCCCGGCGACCGATTCAGGTCAGGACCGCAAGGAGCCTTCAGATGCGCGTACTCACCGTTTCGTCAGCGTTGCTCGTGGCGGTCTGCGCGGGACCGGCGTTAGCCGACGAGGCGGCGGACCTGCTGCGCGCAGACGTGAAGGCGGGCAGGCTGGCAACGATGATGCAGCAGGGGGATGGGAGGAGCGTCCTGGATCCAGCGATCCAGCAGCTTCACGCCAACAACCCGTACCGCATCGGCATCGGGGTGTTCGGGGCGTACAACCCGAGCATCTTTCCCAACGAGACGTGGATCGACGTCGCGTGCTTCGGGCAGCCGGGCCGGAGCTATCCGCACGGCTTCAGCCTGATGTACGTTGACGTCTCCCTCTACCGGAACGGGAACAGGGTGTGGAGTTCCACGTCGAGCGGCAATGACCGCGGCATCTGCGACATCAGCCGCGGGGTCGATACGACCTTCATCGAGATCCCGCGGGGCTTCCGATTCGACACGTGGACGGTCTTCGTCACCTCGGCCGAGCGGCAGGGGCGCGAGCCGCTACCAAGCTGGTGCGATGACGACCGATGGGATTGCGCTGACCCCACCGTGCGGTACGTGAACCCCAAGCACATCTACAGATGATCGCAGCCGGCGGCGGGAGACTGCCGCCGGGACGGAATCAGGCCGAACGCGCGAACACCCGGGCGCGGTCCGGATCCGTCCGCAGCCGCTGTCCGAGGTGCGATGCAGTCTCGTTCACATTATGGGGTACAGGATGGGGAGCCCGAGCGGGTAGTACAGCCGAAACCGTTTACTTATGAGTCTGTTACGGCGATAGAGTGGCGGTCGTCTGCTTCGTCGACATCTTCCCGAATGGGAAAAGTACGACCGGGAGCGACCCGCCGACCCCGGCGGGCGTGTAAGCAAACACGCCCGCCGGGGTCACGAAACGCCAGTTTCGTGGGGGTCGCTCCCGGTATCGCCGTGACCCGTGGAGGGTCACGGCGTGAAGGACCGCAAGCCCGGCGCCTGGTCCAGGCGAGAACGCTACGATTCGTCGCCGGTGTACTCCCGGGTGTAAGCCGGGCGGTAAGCGGGAGGTCAACTTGCGCTTACACGGCAGCGTGACCCGTGACGGCCGAAGATCCTGAGATTTGTCGGTCGGTCAATTGAGGACGGGCGATCGAGTGCACCGTGAAGGCGCCGCTTCTCCAGCGGGTGCGAATCCCGCCCGGCAACCGTCGCTCCGGCCGGTAGCGGTCGGGGCGGACGATGGAGGCAACGACATCGGTTGACGCACTTCGACGGAGAGGGGCGCCTTGGGGCGGTTCAGCGACCACGCGGGCCGTCAAACGACGTGAACGGGCCGCGCAGGCCTCGAAACGTCTAATGCTGTCAAGCGACACTCAAACTGACCCCCGGCGACACTGAGAACTGGCCCCGAAGAAAGAGCGTAAGTACATCCGTATCGACAACAACAATAGATCGTGTGGATGCTCGTGGGCGGCGCGCAGCGCCGTCCAAACAGGGGTGGAAAACGCTGCGCCGATGCATCCTCTAGTTCCGGTGCCCGCGCGATTTCCACGCCTGTGGCAGCATCCACATGACGCCCGTGGCAGTGCTCATGTAGAAGCCTGCGGCCGGGTTTTTCGACGCCAGCGGTTTCGGCACCCCGGGATCTTGAGGGCACCCTTGCCGAACACCTTGCCCCATTCGGCAACCGACCGGTTCGACTGTGATCGGGATTCTGCCGCGCCCCATAGCGCCGCGGGATGAACTGGAAGAACAGGTGCGGTTGAGAGTTGAGTAAAGCGGGCTCAGTTGAGATGGCCACCCGTGGGTCAGCTCCCGCCGGACGTACTGCCAGCCGTACTGCCAGCCGTTTCTGCTTCTGCCAGCCGCTTTCTGCCACTTTCTGCCGTGTTCTTCTCTCGGAATCCCCAATAAATACGGGGTCTCTTGGGATCTCGGGGAATCCATGATCGGTTTAGAAGACCGATGCTCTATCCACCTGAGCTACGGGCGCACGCCTGACGTCCACCGACCCGCCTAGGATACCCGACAGCCCTCCTCCCGGCGGATCGCGACCGACGACGGGCCGAGATCGCCCGGCGAGCGGCCGAATCGCCGATCCCGGTCGCAGCGCGTCCGCTGCCGGGGCACGGCCGGTCGGCTGAGAGCCGCTCCTACTTCGCCTCGCTCCCGGGCTTGGGGAAGAACTGGTCCACCAGCACCGGGTTCCCGTCGGGATCCAGGAACGTGATGTGGGCCGGCCCCGTGCCGCCCGGGTCCGTGTCGGTGGACACCTCGATGCCGGCTCCGACCAGCGACTCCCGGATCTGCCGGACGTCCGTGAAATCCGACACGCGCGATCCGTCCTGCGCAAGGCCTGGATTGAACGTCAGGATGTTGCGCTCGAACATTCCCTGGAAGAGCCCGATGATGACCGGCCCGTTGACCAGGATCAGGTAGCCCGTCCCGTCGCCGCCCGTTTGTGAGAAGCCGAGCTTCTCGTAGAACGCCCTGGACGCTTCGAGGTCCTTGACGGCGAGGCTGATGGAGAACGCGCCGAGCTGCATCGATCTGCCTCCTGGGTCAGAGTTGCAGGACCGCCGCGAGATGGGCCGACCCGTGCGTCTTCCTCGACGTACCGTCGCAACCGCCGCCCGTACTCCCTAGACCGCGAAGCAAAAGTCGTGCTCCTCTACGCGGGACACCTTCGCGCCGCGGAACGCGTTCGCCTGCGTCTTCCCGACTTCGGTCGTGACACCTTCGTCGACCAGCCGCACCTCACGCCCGAGACCACCGGTCAGGGAGCGCAGCAGCCCCTCCCTCAACTCAGACTTCTGAAGCCGGCGCCCGCCGACTCGAATCACCAACCTCGCGCGTTGGGCCAGCAGCGGTGCCAGCCCCAGCATCGACGCCTGGATGAACCTCCAGTAGATGTCCTTGTTGTAGTGCCGGTCGTCGCCCCGGCCACGAGGCGTCCGCGCTTCGCCTCCGAGAAACCAGAGGCGCAGCCACTGATCCTCGCGGTAGTTCGTCGTATCGAGGTACGGCGGCGACGTGATCACATCCGTCACCCGACCGACGAGCGCCGGGAACGCGTCGGCGACCCGCCGGGCATCGGTCTGAACTACAGCCGCGCATCCGGCCGGGGGACTGGTCCGGAACCTGTATTCGAGCATCCGTTCGAGGATCTCGAAGACGTCCCGCGACGGTGGCGTGTACCCGCCCCGAGTCCACCACCGAATCGAGTATTCCGGCTTCGTGCTGATTGTCCGCGGCATGCGGTTGCTGAAGCAGTTCGGCGACTTGTGCGACTCGCCATGCAGCGCGCCGAGACACAGCGCTGCGATGAACCGGTCGTCCTTGCGGTTCCGCCAGTCCAGGACGGACCGCAGATAGCGCACCTGCAGTAACGGGCCTCGGTGGAAGCAGAGGTCAAAGAACCGGTCGAGATCCCCCTGCCAGCCATCGTCGCTCGGTTCTCGACAGCCCTGCCGCAGCTCATCGATGCGCGATCTGGCATCGGATAACGCCGGCGGATCGCCCTTCGCGCCGGAGACGCAAACCGCTACCGGATTTACGTCGGAGCCCGCGGCGTCCCGTCCCTGCAATAGCGCCTGGAACATCGTCGTGCCTCGCCCGCAGTACGGATCGAAGACGACCCCGTCGTGCGGGGTCGCTGCGAGGTGCTTCTCGACGAACGTCTCCGGGAACATCGCGAAGTACGGACAGATAGAGTGGAACCGATGCCTCATGCCGCTCTGGCCTGCCCGCGGTAGTCCGCTACCCAACGCGCGACCTCTGCTAGGCGATCGTACCCCTCGATCGCAACGCCGGCTTCCACCAGCCGCTTCGCCTCCGCCACACGACGGGGCACGCGTAGCCGGTGCAGGACGTTGCCCATCACGCGAACGTCATCGACGAAGCGCCTGTCGGCGGTCGCGAACGGCACGATCATGTAGGGCAGAAACTCGGTGACCGGCTGCGTTCCGAACCAGCGGCTCTTGAACGGACCCACGTGACCCTTGAGCGACTTCCTGGCTGCGTCCTGTCCGGTGGCCACCTGTCCGACGGCCAGCAGAAACCCGGGCAGTCTGTCGCGATGCAGGCGGGCGGCGAAGACATCGACCTGGTCATCCTTCGGCAGCTCTGGCGCTCCGGACTGCCGCTCGATGCGTCCGTCGCGAAGCTCCCGCCAGATGTCCCTCAGCTTGTCCAGAAACCCGGAACCGTCCAACCGCGGAAACCCGAACGACCAGGCGTTGCCGTGCATTTCCCCCGCCAGGGCCGCGGTAGCGAAGTACTGAAAGTACTGTCGCAGTCTTCGCACTTCCTCGTCGCTGGGATGGAGATCCGAACCAGCGAGGATCTGCGACATCGGCATCAGGTTCGAAAGCACGAGGCACAACACGTACGCGGCCTGCCCGAACGACTGCTCGTCCGGCTCGCAGGCCAAGACGTCGCCTCCCGGCTCCAGCCTGAACGGGTACTCCGTGTCCAGGGCGTCCTGACGTGACCGGACCCTATTCACGGCACGGGCACGGAGCTCCTCCGCCCCGTCGCGCATCTCATCATCCAGGTCGGCGTAATCCTCCGTCGCACCCAGTGAAGCCGCATTGATGAGGTCCGAAGTTCGAGCGGCTGCGTCGACCGCAAAGAACGCGGTGAGCTCCAGGTAGTCGGCCAGAAGATCGACGTCGACCCGACGTCCGGTCACCGAGTCCATGGGTAAGTAGAGCGCCATCAATCCGCCACACTTGCGTCCCGGCGCTTCTTCACCATGCGCAGATGCACCGTCTCCGCCGCTTCGCGGATGTCTTCGGCGATGTCGAGCAGCGACTGGTCCCGTCCGTCGAAGGCCTTCAGCGAACCGGCTGCCTCGCGAATCGCGTCCCGCGCTCGCAGCAGGGACGCGGTGAACCGACTGTCGGCGGGCTCCGTGCTCTCGTGCGCATCGTCCAGGCTGCCGGTCTGTTCCAGTACGTGCCGACCCTCCGCGTTGGCGAGCACCTCGCCGAGCCGCTTGATGTCCGGGTTCTGTGCCTGTACGACGGGCTGCACGCCGTCCGTCTTCGATCCGTATATCCAGACGAGAACCTGCTTCAACCGATCCAGTTTCTCCCGCGGCACCTGGTCCGGCTCGGGATCATGGCGTGCCCACCCTGTTCCCAGCCCCAGGTACTCCATGTACTGAGAGCGCGAGAGCGCCGTGTACAAGTGAGAGAAGCTGAACCTCTCCGTCTTCCGGTCGTCAACCTCGAACAGATCTTCCTTGCGCGCCTGCTCCAGCACGTAGATCGCCGACACCATCCGTTTGACAGTATCGTGCCGGTCTCCGATGGCATTCGCGATCTGGTCCAGTCCAACGCCTTCGGCTCGTCCCTTCCGATACCACTCCGCCGCGAACCGAGCCTTCGCGTAGGCGTCCCATTTCGCCGGGCCGTTGATGTGCTTGAAGCCGATGAACGCCCGCGCGCGCTCACGGCTTGCGACGGGGTAGACGGACACCTGGTCGAGTGTCGCTCGGAGGTCCTCGCGCACCTCCGGCACGGGGATTCGACGCTTTTCCCTGGACGCGATCCGGTTCACCAGTTCCGGCTCCCGGAGCAAGCGGAGCGTGGCGAGCCGCCGGTTGCCCTCCAGGACGGTCAACTTCTCACCGTCGGACTCCCGAAGAACGACGAGCGGCTCGATGTCCAAGTAACCGTTCTCGGAGATGGATTGGAGCAGTTCCTCGAGCTCGGCCGAGCGGTAGAGCCGCGCGATGATCCACTCGTCGGACGCACCCGCTCCCTCGCCGACGAGCCGTGGGTTGCCGCGGTCCAGCCGCAAGCTCTCCACCGGCACCTTCGTGGTGGCCTCAAGCTCCATGATCTGCACCGCTGTCACTCACGGATGATGACCGTCAGCCGACTCGCTCCCCCTACGCGTCCGCGCGGGGCACGAACGGGTTGACGATGGTCATCCCGTCGATGCGTTGTCGATCCTGAAGGTCTTCGCTGTAGAGGGTCGCGCACCCCGCGTCAAGTGCGGCCGCGACGATTAGGGCGTCGTAGTATGCGAACCGGTACCGCGACTGGATTTCCAGGGATGCGCGATAGAGCCGCAAGCTCGGTTGCACTCGGAGCAACGGTGCGAGCACCGATTCCAGATAGCGCCTCATGTCATTCCCTTCGAGAGGAACGAGCGCCTTGCGGAGCGCCGTGTTGAGGCATTCCTGTACGACTTGAAAGCTGATGCATGCAGTCCCGCTCTCGATTCCCCGCCGAATGAGATCCTGCGCGATCGAGGCCTTCCGGGCGTCGCGCCCCTCAAGCTGGTATACGAACACGTTGGTGTCGAGGAAGCGGTCAACGCTCATGAATCTCTTCTCGCGTCAACCGGCGCCCCACTTGCAGTCGGCCCTGCAGTTCACGCATGACGTGCCCCGCTTCGTCGGCCTGTCGTTTCCGGCCGACGTAATCCGCCAGCCACCGGCGAAACTGCTCGTTCAAGGTGGTTCGCTCGCTCGAGGCCCTCGCACGCGCCGCCTCGATCAAGGCGTCGTCGGCGCTCAACGTGATGTTCTTCATGTCGGCCTCTGGACACGACGCTCGTGCACACGATTCTAGTGCATCGTAGCGCCGTCGCGGGGCAGAGCGGCTAGCTCATCGTGGTGCGGCGCCGCGCAGAGCCCTACAGCAGCCGCTCGGCCAGGACGCTCCACACGGCGTAGGCGAGGCGCCGGCGGGCGTGCCGGGCGATGGATCCCTGCCAGAAATCGCCGGTGACCAGCTCGCAGCCGTCGGGAATGTCGCCGATCGGGAGGAGCTCCTTGTGCTCCGGCGCGTAGCGATCGAGGACTTCGGGGCCGGGATTCGCGGTGTTGGCGATGACGACATCGACCGGACGGCCGAGGGCTTCGCCGACGCGGCGGACCGCGGCACCGACGGAGAAGCTCTCCATGCCGCGGCCCTCGGTGAGGATGTTGGTGACGACGACGATGGGGCCGGACGTGGCGCGCACGGCGTCGGCGACGCCGGCGACGAGCAAAGTCGGCATCAGGCTGGTGTAGAAGCTGCCGGGGCCGATGATGCAGGCGTCGAAGGTCCGGATGGCGTCGCTCACCGACGCATGGATCCGCGGCGTGGGGTCGAGGAACACCCGCCGGATCGAGCGGCCCTTGCGCTGCTGGCGGTCGACCTCGACCTCCCCGTGGGAGCGCGAGCCGTCCTCGTGCTCCGCGCAGACGGCGGCGTGCTCGACGCTGACCGGCCAGACGCGGCCGTTGCAGTCGAGCAGCGTGCTCAGTCCGTCGACGGCGGCCAGGAAGTCGCCGCTGTACTGCTCCATGATCGAGAGCAGCAGGTTGCCGCCGGTGTGCCCGCCGAGGCGGCCGTTCTCGAGCGCGGGCAGGCGCGACAGCAGCAGCCGCCGCGCTTCCGTCTCGTTGCGGGCCAGGGCGAGCGCGCACTTCAGCACGTCGCCGGGGGGGAGCACGCCGAGCTGGTCGCGAAGCTGGCCCGAGCTGCCGCCGTTGTCGAACATCGTGACGACCGCATTGACGTGCAGCCACGGGTTCTGCTTGAGGCCGCCGAGCAGGCTCGGCAGGCCCGTTCCGCCTCCGAAGCAGCCGACGTTGATCTCGCGCAGTTGCACGGACGGGATTGTCGCACACCGGTCCCGGCCGCCGACCTCGGCCGCGGCGCCCCCGCGTGCGGGTACCTGCCGCCACTGGCCGGGTGGGCGCGAGCGGTCGATACATGGTCCGCATGGTGCGTGCGACCTGGTACGTCGGCGGCGCGCTCGTCTTCGGCCTGCTGGCCCTGCTCAACGTCGGCGGTTACCGCTACGGCGTGTCCGATCAGGCGTTCTACGTGCCGGTGGTCCTGCAGCAGATCGACCCGAGCCTGTTCCCGCACGACGCGGAGCTCCTCGGCGCCCAGAACCGCTTCTTCGCCTTCGACGACTGGTTCGCGGCGCTGATCGTCGCGAGCGGCGCCAGCGTTCCGGCGGCGTTCCTGTTGGCCTACCTGGGCGGCTTGGCCACCCTGTACGCGGCCGCCGCCGCCATGGGGCGGTCGCTCTACTTCACCGGCTGGGGGACAGCCGCGTTCGTGGTCGCGCTGGCCATCCGCCATCGGATTCCCGACACCGCGGTCAACACGCTGGAGTCGTACCTCCATCCCCGCCAGCTCGCCTTCGCGGTCGGCCTGGCGGCGACGGCGTTCTTCCTGCACCGGGGCCGGTGGTCCGTCGTCGCGACCGTGGCGCTCGCGGCGCTGTTTCATCCGACCACCGCGCTCTGGTTCGCGGTGCTGCTGGGGCCCGCGCTGCTCGTGGCGGACCGCGGCGCCCGCCGCCCCCTGCTGGCGACGGCGGCCGTCGGCGTCTCCGTCGCGGGCTTCGCGGCCGGCTTCGGCGCAAGCGCGATCGGCGAGCCGATGGCTGTGATGGACGCACAGTGGAGCTCCCTGCTCGAAGTCAAGGACTACCTGCTCGCCACCGACTGGCCGCTGTCGACGTGGATCGTCAACCTCGGTCTGGCCGCGATCGTGGCGGCGGTCTACGGCCATCGACGCCGTCAGGGATGGGCGACGACGCGCGAGACCGGCCTGCTCGCGGGGGCGTCGGTGCTGCTGCTGCTGTTCGCGGTATCGGTGCCGCTGGCTCACGCCGGCGTCGCGCTGGTCGTTCAGTTGCAGGTGAGCCGCGTCTTCTGGATTCTGGACATCCTGGCCCTGTGGTACGTCGTCTGGGTGCTCGTGGAGAGCCGATGGGCGCGGCGCCCGCTGCCCTTCCTGCGGGATCGGGGGGCGGCGGACGTGCAGTTCCGCCACGCCGTCGTCGTCCTGATCGTGGTGGCCGCCGTTGCGCGGGGCAGCTACGTGACGCTGGTCGAGCGCGCCGGACGGCCTCTGGTGGAGGTGGATCTGCCCCCGACCGAATGGACGGAGGTCATGCACTGGGCGGAGCGGCAGCCGGTGGGCACGAACTTCCTGGCCGACCCGGGGCACGCCTGGCGCTACGGATCGAGCGTGCGGGCCGCCGCCGGCCGCGACGTCTACCTCGAGGACGTCAAGGATGTCGGCATCGCCATCTACTCCAGTGCGGTGGCGGAGCGCGTGAGCACCCGGCGGGCGGACCTCGGGGATTTCGCGGCGCTCGACGCGGAGCACGCCCGACGGCTCGCGCGCCGCTACGAGCTGCACTTCCTGATCGCCGAGCAGGCCATCGACCTGCCGGCCGCCTATCGGCACGGCCGGTTCACGGTCTATGATCTGCGTCCGGCGCTGCGCTCCGCCCGGCGCCGCACGGAGACGCCGGCCGGCAACTGAGCGCCCGCGCACGACCGCATCCCCGAACCCGTTCCGAAACCGGTGACCTGCGACGGCGACCCCGGCGTCTTCCGACCCGCCCCGCGACTGGACGGCGGCCACCGGATGACCTTGTTCACGTGGGGCCGCCCGCGGCGCTTCCCGCGCCTGCCACCGCCGGTGCGCCGCTACTTCGACGTCGCGCCCGACGCCCGGGTCCTCGCCCACTGCCACTGGTTGCCGAACCCCCGACGGCGTCCGACCCTGCTGGCCCTCCACGGTCTCGAAGGGTCGAGCGAAGCCCACTACATGCGCGGGCTTGCCGACAAGGGGCGGGCGGCCGGCTTCAACGTCGTGCTGCTCAACCAGCGGAACTGCGGCCGCACCGAGCACCTGTCGCAGGGGCTGTACCATTCCGGGCTGTCCGCGGATCCCGCGGCCGTCATCCGCGAGCTGATCGAGGTCGACGGCACCCCGGCCATCGCGGTCGTGGGGTACTCGCTGGGCGGCAACCTGGCTCTCAAGCTCGCGGGCGGCTACGGGGCCGGGGCGCCGGCGGAGCTGCGCGCGATTTGCGCCGTGTCGCCGACCCTCGACCTGGCGCTGTGCGTCGACGCCCTCGAACGACGGAGCAACGCCGTCTACGAATGGAACTTCGTCCGCAACCTCAAGCGGAGGATGCGGCGCAAGGCGCGCGCCGCACCCGGGCGGTTCGACCTCGCGCGGCTCGCCGGCGTGCGCACTGTCCGCGCGTTCGACGAGGCCTTCACGGCCCCGCACCACGGATTCCGGGACGCGGCCGACTACTACCACCGGGCCAGCAGCCTCCGCGTGATCGACAGGGTGGCGGTCCCGGCGCTGATCCTGAGCGCGAGTGACGACCCGTTCGTCCCGCCCGCGCAGTTCCGCGATCCCGCTATCGCCGGCAACCCTCACCTCCGAACGGTCATTACGGCCCGCGGCGGGCACTGCGGCTTCCTGGCGCGGCCGTCCCCGGGCTTCGACGGCTACTGGGCGGAGCGCGCCGCGGTGGAATTCGCCCGGCGGCACTGCGGGGAGCGGAGCGGTCCAGGACCTGCGCCGTAGCACGGCGTGGATTCCGGCAGGCCGGCTGGGGCGGGAATCGGAGCCGCGGGCGACGACTACGGGTCAGGCTTCGTCGGGGACCGGTGACGGGAGGCCGAGGGCCTCGGTCAGTTGCTTCGCGAGCGCCGGCCCCTTCCCGGACTCCTCGTGCTTGAAGTAGACGAAGACCTCCGTGCAGGCGGTCGTCGCCCGCACGATCGTCTCCGCCCACCGCGTGACGTCGGCCTCCGTGTAGCCCTCGTCGCGCAGCCGGAAGTAGGCGTGGCCGGCCGTGATCCGGACGGGCGTCGACATCCGTTCGCTGTCGGCGACGCACAGCGCCTGGCCGGCGGCCGCCAACCGCTCGAACACCGCATCGTCGTGCCAGGACGGGTGCCGGAACTCGAAGGCGGCGCGCGCGCCGGGCCGCAACGAGCCGAGGAAGGCGTCGAGGACCGGGAGGTCCTTCTTGAAGGACGGCGGCAGTTGGAAGAGCAGCGCCCCGAGCTTGGCGCCGAGCGAGGCGGCCGCGTCGCAGAAGACTCCGGTCACCTCCTCGCAGCGGCGGAGGCGCGCCTCGTGCGTGATCCGCCGCGGCGCCTTCAGCGTGAACGCGAAGCCGGGCGGCGTCACCTCGGACCAGCCCGTGAGCAGGCGCTCGGTCGGCAGTCGGTAGAAGGTGTAGTTGATCTCGACCGTCTCGAGGCGCTGCGCGTAGAACGGCAGCATCTTGCGGGCCGCCAGCTTCTCGGGATAGAAGCTCCCCTTCCACTCCGGATAGTTGTACCCCGAGGTGCCGATGCGGAAGCGGGGGGCCGAGGCCGGCGGGCTGTCACTCATCACGGCAGCTCCCGGGCCGCGCCTCAATCGAGGTCGAAGTCCCGAAGCGGCTTGACCACCGGCTGGTCCCGGGCCTGCCGGAGCGCCTCCTCGAACCTCTTGGAGAGGGCGTCTCCGCGGCCCTTCTCGTCGGCGACGGACTGTCGAAACACCGCCTCGCGCCGCGCCGCGGCCTCGTCGAGCAGTCTCTGGGCGTCGCTGAGCTCGGGCACGTCGTCGCGCACCGGCCCGTGGTGCGACAGGACGCGCCGGAGGCTCACGTCGACGACGAGCGTCGACCCGCAGCAGGGGCAGTCCACCTCGATCTCGGACGCCAAGTGCGCCATCTTGGGCTCCCTCCGTCTCCGGGACCGCGCCGTCCGCCGGGAGCCGCCCCGCAAGTGGGCCACGCCCAGCTTTGGCCGATCATACATGGAGGAAGCGCGAAGGAAGGGCGCACCGGGCCGGGGGGGGGGCGAACAAGAGGGGTGGCGTGCCCGATCGGGGCGTGCCCGATCAGGGCGTGCCCGATCAGAACGAACACGGGAGGCGAGGTCCTTCCGCGGAGCGATTCCGCCGCGGGGCCGGCGTGGTTCCCGTCAGCCGCGGGCCGCGTGGAGGGGCTACCCCTCTTCCTCGTACTCGCCCTCGGTGGGTGGGCTGATGCGCGTCGACGGACGCAACGCTTCCCGATAGTCGTACACGGGCAACCCCTGCACGTGAATCGACAACCGGCAACCGCCCGCCTTGCGGTCGACGACCACGGTCACGGGGCTTCCCTCTACGCCCTGCCGAAAGCCGATGCGGCAACCGCAGGCGAGTTGGCCGTGGTCGAGTCCCTTGCGCATGTCCGGATCATACTACACGCCGCCGTCCGCGCGCCCCGGGCGCGAAATCGGGTCGCCGGCGCCGGGTCCTGCCGCCCTCCGACGCCCGGCGCGCCCGCGTCAGAGCAGGTCGTCGATGTCCCGCTGCAACTCCTCGCGGGTGACGATCCCCATGTGGGTGCGGCAGAGCGTGCCTTCCCGATCGATGAAGAACGTGACCGGAATCCCCCAGACCGGCCCGTAGGCCTCCTGGAAGTCCTCGTGGCCAAGCCCGACCAGCATCGGGTAGTTGACCCCGAACTCCTCGGCGAACGGCTTCATCTGCTCCGCCGTGTCGTCGACCGAGAAGCCGAGCACCACGAGCCCGTCGTCCCGGTACTGCCGCTGGAACTCCACGAACCAGGGGATCTCGATCTTGCAGGGCCCGCACCATGTGGCCCAGAAGTTGATGATGATGACGTTGCCCTTGAGCTCGGCGAGACGGACCTCGCCGCCGTTCATCTCGGGCAGCGTGAAGTCGAGGTTCGCCGGCTTGGCGTTGGCGTCGCAGGCGGCGCCCTGCGCCGAGCTCTCGAACGACGGGAAACCGCCGGCGTGAGTCGCGAAGCCGGGCGCGCCCGGCAACGTCAGGAACCCGAGCGCAAGCGCTGCGGCGGTCGCCGCCACCCACCGTGTCCTCATGTCCGTTCTCCACGGCGATAGCCGTTGCGGCCTCGCCGGATGCGTGATCGCCGGCAGCGGGAGCTGCCGCGCCCCGCCGACGCTCGCTCCCACCATGGCGGATCGATCCGTCCGCGAGCGCGGTGGCGCCCCCGCCACCCGATCAGCCTACCGCGTCGCGGCCGGGGAACTCAAGGACGGCGGCCCGCGGCGCAGACCGGCTCCGTCGGATGCGCACCCTGTCCCCGCGGGGAGCCGCCGGCGACCTCCGGCGGGGACAGGGACGGGAAGTCACCCGGAACGAGGCCCGAAGCGGGTGTTGCGGCGCTCGCGGGCACGTTCCTTGCTTCGGCTCCACTTGGCGGACGGTCGTCCGCCGTGCGGTTGCCGCCGTCGTCGGCGGCGCATAAGATGACTCTGTTGGACCTGTTCCGGCGCCGTCCTGGCCGCGGCCTCCAGGCCGGGATCACCGCGAGGCCGCTCCGAGGTGTTACCCATGTCACGCCACAGACCCGCGCGCGGCGCCGGCTGGCGGCTGTGGGCCCTGCTCTCCGTCGGGTTGGCCGTGGTGGCCGCCGACGTGGCGGCCCAGACCCAGTTCTATCCCTACTACGGCAAGAACCGTGTCAAGTACGACAAGTTCGGCTGGCACATCTACACGACGGACCACTTCGAGATCTACTACTACCCGGAGCTCGAGCAGCACCTCGAGCGGGTTGCGTCGTACGCCGAGAGCGCCTACCAGCAGGTCAGCGCCGACCTCAAGCACGACCTCGCGTTCCCGGTGCCGCTCGTCGTCTTCAAGACGCACAGCGAGTTCGAGCAGCAGAACATCATCCCGGGCACCGTTCCGGAGGGGGTGGCGGCGTTCGCCGAGCCGTACCGCAACCGCATCGCCCTGCCGATCGACGAGCCGCCGGACAGCCTCTACCGGCTGATCACGCACGAGCTGACGCACATCTTCGAGTTCGACATCATCCCGCGCTCCCTCATCCGCAACACCGTGCCGCTCTGGGTCGACGAGGGGCTCGCCGACTTCATGACCGGCGTCTGGCGCCCCCTGGACCTCATGACCGTCCGCGACGTCGCGGTCTCGGACGAGGTCCCGTCGATGAGCCAGTTCTCCGGTTACGGCGGGTTCGCCAACGCGCGCGTCGTCTACAACCTCGGCCACGCCACCTTCGAGTTCATCGAGGACCGCTGGGGCATGGAAGGCATCCGTCAGTTCCTCTTCGCGCTCCGGCGCGCCGCGATCGGCGGCGGCGAGGACCCCTACGACGAGGCGTTCGATCTGGAGGCGGAAGACTTCGACGACGCTTTCAAGTCGTACCTCGACGACCGCTTCGAGGCGTTCCGGGACAAGGAGCGCCCCACCGACTACGGGCGCAGCCTGGTCCCGGACCCGCTGCGCAGCGCCTACCCGGTCGTCTTCTCGATAGAGGCGTCACCGAGCGGCGAGGTGATCGCCGCCCTGGCGGTGAACCGCAAGGACCGCGAGCTCGACGTGGTGCTGCTGTCGGCGGCGAGCGGGGAGGTGGTCCGCAACCTGACCTCGGGCTTCGACCAGACCTACGGCTTCGAGTTCATCAGCGCCCCCGGGGCGCGCTTCAACACGGTGCCGCGCCTGTCCTGGGCGCCGGACGGCGACCGGCTGGCGTACTTCGTTCGGAGGGGCAAGCGCCGGGCGCTCGTCGTGCAGAACGTCGTCTCGCGCGACATCGAGCACCTGATCGACCTGGAGTCGGTCGACGAGCCGGAGTCGCCCGACTTCTCACCCGACGGGCGGACCGTCACCTTCTCCGCCCTGAGCGAGGGCGTCGGCGACATCTACGAGATCGTCCTGTCGACGGGCGAGGTCACCAACCTCACCCGCGGCGACTTCGCCGACTACGCACCGATCTACGCCCCTGACGGCAGCTACATCGTGCACATGACGCGGGTGAGCGGCAACAACAAGCTGTTCCGCCGCGACGGCCAGACGGGGCTCCAGACCCAGCTCACGTTCGGAACCCACGACGACGCCGGTCCGCAGTTCCTCGACGAGCGCACTCTCATGTTCGCGTCGACGGCCGTCGATCCGACGCAGCCCCTCGACCCGGACACCGCCCGGGACGGCGAGATCTTCAACATCTGGACGCTCGACCTGGAGAACGGCGAGCTGCGGCAGCTCACCGACACCGCCACCGGCAACGTCAACCCGGTGCGCCTGGCACCGGACGAGGACGGGGAGCGCGATCGGATCGGCTTCATCAGCTACTTCAAGTCCGAGTACGGCGTGCACACGATCGAGCTGCAGGATCCGCTCTACACCGCCTCGACCAGCGACTTCGGCGGCCCGGGCCCGATCATCGACTTCCAGGCGCCGCTCACCCACACGCTGAACCCGGGCAACGTCCGCCGCAAGGGCCGCTTCGAGAACATGTTCATGGAGGGGCGGCCGCCGATCAACTTCGGCGTGACGAACAGCGGCGACCTGCTCGGCGGGACCGCCATCACGTTCGCGGACGTGCTCGGCGATCAGTTGTTCAGCCTGCAGGCCTACTCCATCGATACCTACCGGACCTTCGGCGGGTCATATGCCAACCGCTCGAGCCGGCTCCAGTACATGCTGCAGGGCTTCTCCACCGAGCAGTTCTTCTATGGCCTCTACCCCGGGGCCTACTACGGCGGCTTCGGGTTCCTCCGCCGCGAGGACGCCATCGCCACGCGGCGGATGCGCGGCGGCAACGCTTTCGCCATCTATCCATTCGACCGGTTCCGGCGCGTGGAGCTCTCGGCGGGACTCTTCAACTCGAAGGAGTCGTTCAACGATCCGAACCTGCGCCAGCAGTCCGAGTCGTTCCAGGTCCAGGAGTTCGGGACGACGCTGTTCCAGGACGGCACCTACATGCCGCTCGGCGTCCGCTACGTGCAGGAGACGACGGTGTTGCGGGAGTTCGGACCGGTGTCGGGCAACACCGTCATGTTCGGCTACACGTACGCCCCGGGCGCCGGCGGCCTGCTGTCGCGCCAGACCCTCGACCTCGACGCCCGGTACTACATGCGCCTCGCGGAATCGGGCGTGCTCGCGTTCCGTGCCCGCGCCTTCCGGAGCTGGGGCGAGTTCCCCGACTTCACGTTCTTCGGCGGGAACTCCGAGATGCGCGGCTACGACTACCTGGAGTTCCTCGGCCACAAATCAATCTACGCCAACGCGGAGCTCCGCTTCCCGCTGATCGAGGCGATGCTCACCCCGATCGGCGTCCTGGGCGGCATCCGCGGCACCTTCTTCTTCAACTTCGGTGTCGCCGGCCTGGCCGGTCAGCCGATGCGCATCTGGAGCCGCGACCCGGTCACCGTGCGGCCCGTGGTCGACTACGTCGGCGACCCCGACACGCAGTCGATCCGGGCGGTCTTCGGCGATCCGGTGACCGTCTCCGGCTTCCGGCTCGACAACGCGCGCGCCTCGTACGGGATCGGCCTCACCACCTACGCCATCGGCTTCCCGGTCCACTTCGACTGGTCGTGGCTGACGCTGTTCAACCCGGCGTGGGAGGACACCGTTTTCGCTTACGCGGCCACGCGGCGCGGGGTGGTGCGCGGCAGCGACGCGTTCCGGCGGGTCCGCTTCCAGATGTGGATCGGGTACGACTTCTAGCCCGGGAACCGTCGCCTGCGGCTCCGACTCCCGCCCGGCCGGCCTATCGGAGTCCACGCGGTTCTACGGCGCAGACTCCCAGGCCGGCGGCCTATCGTTTCCGAGGTCCCCGCGCGCGGGTGCTGGACCGCCGTTTCCCGGGCGCGGGCTCCGGCTGCGCCCCGTCGCCGCGGGCCAGGATCTTCCGGGCCGCGCTCTCGATGACCTGCTGCGTCAGTCGGGCGGCGCTGCCGCGCCCGGACGCTGTGGCGGGACGGCCCGTCACCCAGACCTCCGGCATGTCGGCGGCGAGGATGTCGTCGAAGTCGCCGTCGCTCACGACGCTCCGCGGCGCGAACTCGGTGATGTCGATGGGGCCCGACCAGAAGTCGGCGTGCTTGATGAGCAGCCAGTTGCGGCCGCGCTGGGCCGGTGCCGTGTCGGCGCGGTCGCGGAGGCGGACCAGGGCCCAGGACCCCTTCAGCTTGTAGCCGTCGAGCGAGAACTTCAGGTCGCCCTTCGCCAGCGCCGCCTCGACGTCGTCGACCTCCGGGGTCCACGTCCCGCGATCCCAGAGCATGACGATGCCGGCGCCGTAGCCCTCCGGGATCACCCCTTCGAAGGCGCCGTAGTCGCGCGGATGGTCCTCCGTCCGCACCGCCATGCGCCGGTCGTCCTTGTTCAGCGACGGCCCCTTCGGCACCGCCCAGGAGAGGAGGACGCCGTCGTGCTCGAGGCGCAGGTCGTAGTGCAGGTGGCTGGCGAGGTGCTTCTGCACGCAGAAGGCGAGGGGAGCCGGCCGCGCGCTTTTCCGCCCCCGCCGGGCCCGCTCGTCACCGGAAGGCTCGGGCGTCTTCGAGAAGTCGCGCTTGCGGCGGTACTCGTCGAGGGGCATCGATCGCCGGAGGTGCGGTCCCATCATACCCGTCCCCGACCGCCGGCATTCCCCGTATGATGGCCCGATGCTGACCGCGGTGATCGTCTACTTGGCGGTGCTCGTACTGATCGGCACCCGCCGCAGCCGGCAGGTCAAGACGGGCGACGATTTCCTCGTCGCGGGGCGCACGCTGCCGGCGCGCGTGCTCGTCTTCACGCTGCTCGCCACCTGGATCGGCTCCGGCAGCCTGTTTGCCGGCGCCGGCCTCGGGTACCGGGAGGGATTCCCTGCGCTCTGGCAGTCGGCCGGAGCATGGGCCGGCATCGCCCTCGTCTACTTCCTCGCCCCGCGGGTGCGGCGGATTGCGCAGTACACGGTGCCGGATATCCTGGAGCTGCGCTACGGCCCGGCGGCGCGCATCCTGGGCACCGTCACGACCGTGCTCGCCTACGGGACCATCGCCGCGTATCAGTTCCGCGGCGGCGGCCGGCTGCTCAGCCTGATCGCGGGCGTCGATCCGGAGACCGGCGCCCTCGTCACCGCCGCTGCCTGCATCCTGTTCACGGCGCTCGCGGGGATGCTGTCGATCGCCTACCTCGACGTCGGCAACGGGCTGCTGATGACGCTGGCGGTGATGCTCGGCGTCGGTTTCCTCATCGGGGACGGCGGCGGCCTGGGAGCGTCGCTCGCGGCGCTGCGGCCGGAGCAGGTATCGGTCTTCGGCAATCTGGGGCCGCAGGCGGCCTTCGCGCTCTTCCTGCCGACGATGTTCCTGCTGCTCGGCGAAGCGAACATGTACCAGAAGTTCTTCTCGGCCCGCGACGAGCGGGCGGCCCGCCGCGCTCTCCCTGCCGACGTTGTCCCTCCTGCTCGGCGAAGCAAACATGTCCCAGAAGTTTTTCCCGCCCCGCGACGAGGGGGCGGCCCGCCTCGCCGTGGTCGGCTGGATCGCCGGGACGATCGTCGTCGAGACGCTGATCGAGGCGACCGGCATCTTCGGCAGCCTGGCGGTCGGCGGCCTGAGCGTTGAGCACTCGGAGGAGATTGTCCTTCGCGTCGCGACCGGCGTGCTGCCGCCGGCGCTCGGCGTGCTTCTGGTCTGCGGCGCCGCCGCCATCATCGTGTCCACCGCGAACAGCTTCCTCCTGACGCCGTCGACGAACCTGATCCGGGACGTCTACCAGCGCTTCCTCAACCCGGCGGCAACGGATCGGCAGCTCGTGCTCTACACCCGCCTGGTGGTCGTCGCGGTCGGCGCTCTCGGCTACGTCGCGGGCAGCTTCTTCCCCACGATCCTCGCGATGGCGCTCTGGGCCTACACGATGTACGGAGCCGGCATCACGCCGGCCCTGCTCGGCGCGCTCATCTGGAAGCGGGCCACCCGCGCCGGCGGCGTTGCGTCGATTCTGGTCGGGATGGTGACCACGCTCGGCTGGGAGATCGCCGGGCTGGCGCGCGCCGGGGCCGACGGCGCCGCCGTCTACCCGCTCGGCTGGCAGACGGCCTACCCGGCGCTGGCGCTCTCGATAGCGACGCTCCTGGTCGTGAGCCTTGCGACCCGTCCGCCGGCGCGGCACGAGGTCGAGCTGCGGGCCCCGGCCCCGCGCCGATGACCGGCGACCGCCCCCGCGCCGTGCTCATCTCGACCTACGAGCTCGGCCGCCAACCGTTCGCGCTCGCATCGCCCGCCGCGTGGCTTGAGCGGGCCGGCGTGGACGTGACGTGCCTCGACCTGTCGCGCGAGCCGTTCCGCCCCGACCTGGCCGCCGCCGCCCCCGGCGGCCGCGCCGCCCACCGGCTCGCGTCCGCCCCCCCCCCGGGGGGGTTTGGGGGGGCGGGCGGGGCCGTGCCTGGCCCCGCCCTGCCGCGCGAGCCGTTCCGCCCCGACGTGGCGCACGCCGAGCTCGTCGCCCTCCACCTCCCGATGCACACCGCCGCGCTCCTCGCCCTGGCGGTGATACGGCGCATCCGGCGGCTGAATCCCGACGCCACTCTCTGCTGCTACGGGCTCTACGCGCCCCCGAACGCATCCGTCCTCCGCTCGCTCGGCGTGCAGCACGTCCTGGGCGGCGAGTTCGAGGCCGATCTCGTCGACCTCGCGCTCGACCCCCGCCGCGGCACCGCGGACGCGCTGCCGCCGCGCTCGGTCACCGCCGGGCGGCCGCCGCACCTGACGTTCGTCCCGCCGGCGCGCGCGGGACTGCCGCCGCTGGAGCGCTACGCCGCCCTCAACCGCGGGGCGGTCCGGCGAGTCGCCGGCTACACGGAGGCGAGCCGCGGTTGCCGCCACCTCTGCCGGCACTGCCCGGTCGTCCCGGTCTATCGCGGGCAGCTTCGGGTCGTGCCGGCGGACGTGGTCGTCGCCGACGTCGAGGCGCAGGTCCGCGCGGGCGCCGAGCATGTCACGTTCGGCGATCCGGACTTCTTCAACGCCGTCGGTCACGCCCAGCGGGTCGTCGACGGAGTGGCGCGCGCGTGCCCCGGGACCACGTACGACGTGACCATCAAGGTCGAGCACCTGCTGCGGCACGCGGCGGTGCTGCCGCGCCTGCGCGACACCGGGTGCCTCGTCATCACCAGCGCCGTCGAAACGTTCGACGACGATCTCCTCGCGCGCCTCGAGAAGGGTCACACCCGACGCGACGCCGAGCGGGCGGTGGCGCTCTGCCGGGCCGCGGGCATTGCGCTCGCGCCGACGTTCGTGCCGTTCACGCCGTGGACGACACGCGAGGGATACTGCGACCTGCTGTCGGCGATCGCCCGGCTGGGGCTGATCGACAGCGTCGCGCCGATCCAGCTCGCAATCCGGCTGCTCGTGCCCGCGGAGTCTCGCCTGCTGGGCGACGATCTGCGGCCGCATCTCGACCCGTACGACCCGGTGCGGCTGGTGCATCCCTGGCGTCACCCCGACCCGGGCATGGACCGGCTCGCAGCACGGCTCGCCCGGCTGGTGGCGCGTCGGCCGACCGCCGGTAGGCGCGAGGTGTTCAGGGAGGTCTGGCAACTCGCGCACGGGGACCGGCCCGGGGCGCCGCCGCCGCTGCCGAACCGCCCGCGGCGCCGTCGCTCGGAGGGGCCGTATCTCGACGAGCCGTGGTACTGCTGAGCGGAGCCCACGCCGGAGCCGGCGGCTCCGGTCTAGCGCGGAAGGGGCGGCGAAGATGCCTCGCGTGCTGCTGGTCACCACGACCACCGGCTACCAGATGCGCGCGTTCGCCGCCGCCGCCGAGAGGCTCGCGGTCGGTCTGGTGATCGCGTCGGATCGCTGCCACGTCCTCGAGGATCCGTGGCGCGACGGAGCGCTCCCCATTCGGTTCTACGAGGAGCAGGAGGCCCTCCGCGCCATTCGCGAGGCGGCCGCGGCCCGCCCGATCGACGGGGTCGTCGCCGCCGGCGATCGGGCGGCGGTGATCGCGTCGCTGGCCGCGACAGCGCTGCGGATTCCCGGCAACCCGCCGCCGGCGGCGCGCGCCGCCGGGAACAAGCTGCTCACCCGCGAGCGGCTGCGCGCGGCCGGCCTTCCCTGTCCCCGCTTCGGCGCAGTTCCCCGGGAGTCCCGCGCCACCCGGTTTGCGGGCGCAGCTCGGCTTGCGGTCCGGGTCGGCCTGCCGTGCGTGGTGAAGCCGTTGGCGATGTCGGCGAGCCGCGGCGTCATGCGGGCCGACACCCCGGAGGCCGTCGAGCGAGCCGCCGCCCGCCTTGGGCGGCTGCTCGACGAGCGCGAGGTGCGGGCGCTCCGGGATCCCGCCAACGACGCCATCCTGGTCGAGGGCTACGTCGACGGGCGCGAGGTGGCGGTCGAGGGCCTGGTCACAGCGGGCCGGCTGCGCGCGCTGGCGATCTTCGACAAGCCGGATCCGCTCGACGGCCCCTTCTTCGAGGAGACGATCTACGCGACGCCGGCGGGGCTCACTGCGCGCGAAGAGGGCCGCGTCGTCGAGCAGGTGGCGGCGGCCGCCGCGGCCCTGGGCCTGACCCACGGGCCGGTCCACGCCGAGTGCCGCCTGAACGCCCGCGGCGTCTTCGTGATCGACATCGCCGCACGGCCGATCGGCGGCCTCTGCGCGCGGTCGTTGCGCTTCGACGATGGCGTCCGCCCCGGCGCCAGCCCCGGGGCGGCGCGGACGCTCGAAGAGCTCCTGCTGCTGCACGCGCTCGGCCGGGACGTGACGGCGTGGCGGCGCTCGCCGGGAGCCTCCGGCGCAATGATGATCCCGATACCGCGCGAGGGACGCTTCCGGGCGGTCGAGGGTGTCGACGAGGCACGCCGCGTGCGAGGCATCGAGGATGTCGTCATCACGGCGGCGGTGGGCCAGCAGATCGCGCCGCCGCCCGAGGGGGCGAGCTACCTCGGATTCGCCTTCGCCCGCGCCGCACGGACGGACGACGTGGTGACCGCGCTGCGCCGCGCGCACCGGCGCCTGCGCTTCGATATCCGCCCGTCCATGCCGGTCCGCGGGCAAGGGGACGCGGCCGGTCGCTGAGGGCTACTGCTTCGCCTGCGGAGGAACGTACTCCGGGGGCAGCGCCGCTTCCTCGCCGAAGAAGAACTCCTCCATCTGCGTGGCGACCAGCTTCTGCGCCTCCTTCTGCCAGGGCATCAGCCGGTACTCATTGAGGATCATCTTCATCCGCTCTTCCCAGAGCTGCCACGCCTCGAGGGAGACGTTCTCGAAGATGCGTCGGCCCAGCTCGCCCGGCCACGGGGGCTCGTGGAGTCCCGGCAACTCCTTCTGCAGCTTGGCACACTTGACGAGGCGGCCGCCCCCCGAGGCGCCTGGTGCGTTGGCCGGCGGATCTTCGCAAGAACTCATGGTCGGTGTCGGGAATCGGCAAGGTGCGGCTCCGGGCGCCACCCCGACCGTCTGCACACTAGTGTAACCGGTCCGGCGGCTGGTCCCCCGTCCAGAGGGCAATGCTCTGGCCCTCGAGGCCGGCGGAGACGATGCGCGTCACCTCCACCCGGGCGTCGTTGAAGCAGGCGCCGCCGCCGAGGTCGGTGAGCGTGTCGGGCACGACCGCGTTCGCGGTCGAGCCGTTCAGGGTGCTCTTGCGCCACAGTCCCTTGGGGAGGCTGACGACGCCCGGGCGGACCCCCGCGTTCACGGTCACGGGGCAGTGGATCTCGCCCGCGGCGTTGAAGACCCGTGCCGAGTCGCCGGTCGACAGGTTGCGCCGGGCGGCATCGGCGGGGTGGATCTGGAGGCTCGCCAAGCGCTCGCGGAGCTCGCCCAGCGTCGACGTCACGGTCTTGTCGCTGGCGGGGGAGACCAGGGCCAGCGGGTACGCGTCGGTCCCGGGATCGGGCTGGAAGCGGTACAGGCCCTCCGGCGCCTGCTGCTCCAGCGCCTCGGGGAAGAGGTCGACCTTGCCGTCCGCGGTGCGCGGGAAGACGTCCACGAACTGCACCGGCGCCGCGGCCCCCGGCGGCTGGGCGATCCCGTGCGCGAGGAGCTCGTCGCGCACGCCGTCGGGCAGCGCGCCGGCGACGTGCAGCAGCGCCTCGGGGTCCGAGGCCAGCGCGGGGCTCGCGTCCACCCCGAGGCGGCGCGCAAGCTCGGCGAACACTTCGGCGTTGGGCCGCGCGTCGCCGACCGGCTCGATCACCGGCTGCACGAGCTGCAAGGCGCCGAGGCCGTAGCTGTGCGCAACGTCGTAGTGCTCCAGGAACGTCGTGGCCGGCAGGACGACGTCGGCCCAGCGGGCGGTGTCGGTCATCACCTGATCGAAGACGACGGTGAACAGGTCCTCCCGCGCCAGCCCGCGCAGCACGCGGTTCTGGTCCGGCATCGTCGCCGCCGGGTTGCAGTTGTAGACGAAGAGCAGCTTGACGGGCGGTCCGTCGTCCCCGGTCAGCGCCCGTCCGAGGTGGTTCATGTTCACGATGCGGGTCGGCGGTTCGCGGGTGGCGATCCACGGCTTGGCGGAGAGGTCGACGGCGGCCCCGTTGCTCATCGAGTAGCCGCCGCCGCGCACGCCGAACTTGCCGGCGACGGCAGGCAGGGCGAGCACCGCCAGGGCCGCGTTGCCGCCGTTGCGGTTGCGCTCGAGCCCCCAGCCGCAGCGGATGACGGCCGGCGACGTCTCCGCGTACAACTCCGCCACGCCTTGCAGCAGGTCGGCGTCGATGTCCGCTGCCGTCGCGGCGCGCTCCATCGTCCATTCGGCCGCGCGCTCCCGGAGCCGATCCGCGCCGTTCGCGTGCAGGTTCAGGAACGTGCGGTCCGCGAGCCCTTCCTCGAAGAGGAAGCGGTGTATCGCGAGGGCGACCGCGACGTCGGAGCCCGGGCGGACGGGGAGGTGGATGTCGGCCTGTCTGGCCAGCGGGGTGAGGCGCGGGTCGATGACCACCAGCGCGGCCCCCGCCTTGACGGCGGCCCGCACGTGCGGCACCAGGTGGATGCCGGTGTTGGACGGGTTCGCGCCCCAGACGATGATGAGCTTCGCGTGCTCGTAGTCCGCGTAGGTGACGCCGGGCATCCGGCCGTAGAGCGCGGCGGCGGCGGTGGTGGTCGGCGCGGCGCAGACGGTGCGCGCGAGCCGCGCGGCGCCGAGCCCGCGGAAGAGCTCGGCGTCGGCCGTGTCCTGCGTGACGAGCCCGTTCGACCCGCCGTACGAGACCGGGAGAATCGCCTCGCCGCCGTCGTGCGCGCGGACCTCCCGCATCCGGGTTGCCACCGCGTCGAGGGCTTCCTCCCAGCTCACGTTCCGGAAACGCCCTTCGCCTCGGGGCCCGCTGCGCAGCCCGGGGCGTTGCAGGCGGTCGCCGCCGTAGACACGGTCACCGAAGCGGCGCACCTTGCTGCAGATGTACCCGCCCGTGACCTCCTGCCGGTGCGAGCCGTCGATGCGGGTGAGCCGTCCCTTCTCGACCGAGACGGCCAGGCTGCAGGTGTCGGGGCAGTCGAGCGGGCAGGCCGTCTCGACGGTCGACCGGCCCCACCGCAGATCGTCCCGCTCCTGCATCGGCGGAGTGTACCATGCAGCGTTCAGCGAGGTTGGTGGATGCCGGTGCGCCTGGATCAGCTCACGAAACGCTTCGACGCGACGGTCGCCGTCGACCGCGTGAGCCTGGCGATCCGGCCGGGCGAGCTGCTGGTCGTGGCGGGCGCGCCCGGGTCGGGCAAGTCGACCCTGCTGCGGCTGCTGGCGGGTATGGACGAACCGTCGGGGGGCGCCGTGGTTGCCGGCGAGATGAAGCTCGTCGCGGGCGCCGCGGACCGGCCGATCGCGTTCGGCTCGCTGGCCGGTGCGGGCGCGAGCGGCGCGGGGGCCCCCGGCGGCACGTCGGCCTCCGGTGTCGCTGGGCCGCTGCCGGCGGGGCCCGATTCGTGCCTTCTCCTCGACGAGCCGCTGGCCTCGCTCCGCGGTCCGGAGCGTACCGCGGCGCGCGACGAGCTGCGCGCCCTCCCCGCCACGTCAGGGGCCGCGGTCGTGTGCGCCATGGACGCCGGCGACGAGGCCGACGCCCTGGCGGTCGCGGATCGGATAGCGGTGCTGCACGAAGGCCGGCTGCGGCAGTGCGGTACCCCTGCCGAGGTGGTCGACGCTCCGGCCGACGAGGTCGTCGCCACGTTCTTCGGCCGGCCGCGGATCAACCTCGTGCCCGCGATTCTCGAGAAAGACGGACAGGCGATCCTGCTGGGCAACCAGACCGTATCGCTGGCGGGCCGAATCGACGAGACCTTTTGCCGCGACGTCACGCTCGGCATCCGCCCCGAGCATGTCCGGCTGACGCAGGACGGCGCCGGCCTGCGCGGGCGGGTGCGCTCGACCGAGCCGGGCGACGGCTCGACGCTGGTGCAGGTCACCGTCGAGGGGGTCTCGATCCGCGCCGCGGATCCCGGCGGGGCGCCGCTGCGCGCGGGGGACGCCGTGCGGATGCGGGTCGATCCGAGGCGCTACATCGTCTTCGACGACCAGGGCGTGCGCCTGGAGCAGCGCTAGGGGTCCGCGCCGCAGAACGCGCCATGGAGAGTTCCGTGCCCGCGCAGACTCCCAACGCGCCCGTCAGGGCGTGCCAGTCGCCGTGACGCGATCGTCACGGCGCGTGCTGCCGCCCGGGGCCCTCGTCCTCGTCGGGCTGGCGGCCGCCGCGGCCGTCGTCCCGACACCCGCGTCGTGGGTCGAGCGTCTCTACTCGCGGCAGGCCTATCTCACCGCCCAGAACATCCTCACGCGGCTCAGCGACCTCGTCGGCTTCGCCTGGCTCGACGTGCTGATCCTCGCGGCCGCGCTGGGGCTCGCGGTCTGGTGGTGGCGCGGGCTCCGGCGGGCGCGGGGCGACCGGGCGGCCTTTCGGCGCGCCGCGGGACGGCAGCTCGTGCTGACGGCCGCGCTCGCGGCCGCGCTGTACCTCGTCTTCGTCCTCGCGTGGGGGTTGAACTACCGGCGCGTGCCGCTGAAGGAGAAGCTCGACTACGCGCAGCACCGCGTCGCTCCCGCGGCCGTGGCCGCGCTCGCGGGGGAGGCGATCGAACGGGTGAACCGGCTGCACGGTCCCGCCGGGTCGCGGCCGTGGCCCGCGATGGCGGACCTTCCGCCCCGACTGGCGCCCGCCTTCGAGCGGATCCAGCGGCACCTCGGGGCGGAGCGCACGGCGGTCGCCGGACGTCCGAAGGCCACGCTGCTGTCGGCCTGGTTCCGCCGCGCGGGTATCGACGGGATGATGAACCCCTTCTCGCTCGAGGTGCTCGTCAACCGCGCCGTGCTGCCGCACGAGCGTCCGTTCGTCCTCGCCCACGAGTGGGCCCACCTCGCGGGGTACGCCAACGAGTCCGAGGCCAGCTTCGTCGGCTGGCTCACCTGCCTCGCCGGTGACGATCAGAGCCGCTACAGCGGATGGATGTTCCTGCTGCGGCACCTGCTCGGGCACCTGTCGCCGGAGGCGCGCATCGAGCACTGGCAGGGCCTCGGCTCCGGGCCGCTCGAGGACTACCGGGCCGTCAGCGCTCGCATCGGCCAGGCGGACCCGGCCGTCGCCCGGGGCGCCCGTCGCGTCTACGACCAGTTCCTGCGGGCGAACCGCGTCGAGGCCGGAATCGCCAGCTACGGGCTGGTCGTCGATCTCGTGCTCGGCACGGACGGCACACCGCTCTGGCGCGGCCTCTCGCGCTGACCGGAGTCGGGCGGTGATATGATCGGCGGCCGGATCCCGGAGACGACGATGTTCAAGCTGGTCACCACGGTGCGGGGCGGCGCCGTCAACGCGCCCGCCGCCTCCGCGCAGTACGCGTCGGCCGACGAGGCACGCGAGGCCGCGAAGGCGCTCATGCACGAGCACCAGCGCGTCGTGCGGGTGATGATCGTCGAGGAGCCGTCCCGCTTCGTCGAGTGGATGGACCGAAGCTGAACGTTCGCGGACGCGGCTCGACCATCTCCGACCGCGCTGCGCCGAACGTCCCTGTCGTCCTGCCCTCCCGTTCCCTGCAGCCTGCCTACCCCGCACCACCGAACGCCGCTCAGCGGGTGGAGGATGGGTCCAGGCCGCGGTCGGTGACCAGGTAGGTCGCGAATGTCCCCAGCCAGTGCCCGCCCTCGTAGGTCGCCCCGGTGACGGAGGCAAGCCCCGATTCGCGGTGCGCGGCGGCAGCGGCGAGCAGTGCCGACCCACGTTCATCGCGCGCGGGCAGGCCGGCGGCGATGCCTTCCAGCATCCAGGCGCGGCTGAGATTGAGGCCGTCGAGGTGGACCAGTTTCCCGTCGGTCGGGTCGCTCACCACGGCCGGCTCGAGCCAGCCCGCGCTGCCGTCGGTCGGAACGCCGGGCAGGAACCGCCGCAGCCAGTCGGCGAAGGCGGCCGGGGCGGCGACCCGCCGAAGGAGATCCGCCTCCGCCAGGCAGGGCGAGAGGAAGTCGTGCCCCGACGGCTCGTAGTGCAGGGGGCAGTCGGAGTCGGGGAGGTAGTAGTCGGCGACGCGGCGCTCGACCAGGTCGATCATGCCGGTATCGCCCGCCGTGCGGGCCCAGTCGAGGATGAGGCCGAACGCGAACGCGGTCTGGGAATGCTCGCCGCTGCGGATCGGATGCGTCAGCTTGGGCAGCCAATCGCGAATTCGCTCCGCGGCCAACGCCTCGACCGGGGAGAGGGCGCTCTGCCAGCGCTGGGCGTCGGGATCGCCCCACTCGCGCAGCTCGGCCCCGAGCTGCAGCAGCCACGCCAGCCCGTAGGGCCGCTCGAACCCTTCGCGGCCGCGCCCGGCCAGGTACTCCGCTTCGCGTTGCAGATTGGCGGCGGTGAGGCTCTTCCCCAGCGCGGCGCGAGCTGCCGCAGTCGTCTCCGCGCCGGGGTAGAGCCGTGCGAGGCGCGCGAGCAGCCAGTGCCCGTGCACCGACGAGTGCCAGTCGTAGCAGCCGAAGAAGGCCGGCGTGAGCTCGCGCGGCGGTCGCGCGTCGCCGTCGTCGTTGAGGACGTGCGCGATCTTGTTCGGGTACTCGCGGTGCACGCAGTCGAGGGCTAGTCCGGCGAAGCGTGCCGCCACCGCCTCGTCGGGCTCGGACTGCGTCGCCGCAGCCGGAGCGGCGCCCAGGGTCAGCGCGAGAAACGCGGTCGCGAAGGCAGGCCTGCGGTCTCTCCAGAGCATGCCGCGCAGGTTACCGGATCCTCTGGCCCGGAAACCGTGGCCTGCGGCTCCGATTCCCGCCCAGCCACGCGTGCTGGGAGTCTGCACCGTTCTACGGCGCAGACTCCCAGGTCGTGCGACTACCTCCACTGCGGGCTCCCGTCTACGCGAGCCCGAGGTTGCGCAGGATCGCGAGGGTGGAGCGCGAGCGGTTGAGACCGTAGAGGTGGAGGCCCGGCGCGCCGCCGGCGAGGAGCGCCTCGCACTGGCGGGATGCGAAGTCGATGCCGAACTCCGTCACCGCCTCGTCGTCGTCGCCGAGCCGGTCGAGATCGGCGACGAGGGCCGGCGGCAGCGTCGCGCCGCAGAGCGCCGTGAAGCGCTTTACCTGCCGCGTGCTCAGGATCGGGAGCACCCCGGGCGTGATCGGCACGGTGACGCCGAGCGCGCCGGTCAGGTGGTCGACCATCGCGAAGTAGTCGGCGTTGTCGAAGAAGAGCTGCGTCAGCACGAACTGGGCGCCGTGGTCGATCTTGGCGCGCAGGCGGCCCCAGTCCACCTCGCGGCTCTCGGCGCAGTCGGGGTGCCCCTCGGGGAAGCCGGCGCAGCCAATCGCGAACTCGTGCGCCCGCGCCTGCAGCACGTCGACGAGCTGGTAGGCGTAGTCGAAGCCCCCCTCCGGGCGCTCGAAGCCCGCCCCCGCGGCGGGCGGGTCGCCGCGCAGGGCCAGGATGTTGCGGATGCCGAGTCCGGCCGCCTCGTCGAGGAAGCCGTCCATCTCCGCGCGCGTGAAGCTGCTGCAGGTGACGTGGGCCATGGCGGTCAGGCCGTGCTCGCGCTGCATCCGGTCGACGATCTGCAGCGTCCGGGCCCGCGACCCGCCGCCGCCGGCGCCGTAGGTGACAGAGCAGAAGTCGGGCCGCGCCTCGGCCAGCCGGGGCAGCACGCGGTCGAACAGGCTCTCGTCCCCCTGCGGGGTCTTCGGCGGGAAGAACTCGACGGAGATGACCGGATGCCCGGCCACGCGCTTCGCCGCGTAGATGTCGGGGATGCGCTGCACGTCCGCCGGCGCCGGGCGCAACAGGCCGGGATCCGCGGTCACGGGGGCCATGCCGGTCCAGTATAGCGGGGTCCCGCGGTGGTCACGGAGAGGCGAATGGCGTCAGAATCTGTCACGCGACCGATGGTCGCCGGGAGGAGCCATGGCTGAAGCGACACCGCGGAAACGGACCGCCACGGGCGGAGGGCTCGTCGATCGTGCGCTGAACGGCATCGAGACGATCGGCAACCGTCTTCCGGATCCGGCCGTCCTGTTTCTGTTGCTGCTGGTGCTGACCTGGATCGTCTCCGCGATCCTGTCGCCCATCGAGTTCGCCGAGATCGATCCGCGCAACGGCGAGCCGCTGCGCATCGCCAACCAGTTGACGGGCACGGCGCTTGCCACCTTCCTGGTGCGGCTGGTGCCGACCTTCACCACGTTCGCGCCCCTGGGCGTCGTGCTCGTGGCCCTGCTCGGCGTCGGGGTGGCCGAGAAGACCGGGTTCATCAACGCCGGGCTCAAGCTGATTCTGGGCCGCACGTCGCCGAGTCTCCTGACCCCGATGCTGATCCTGGCCGCCATCGTCAGCCACTCCGCCGCCGACGCCGGCTACGTGCTGGTCATTCCCCTCGGCGGGGTCATCTTCTACGCGGCGGGCCGGCATCCCCTGGCCGGCATCTCGGCCGCCTTCGCCGGGGTGTCGGGCGGGTTCTCGGCCAACTTCATCCCCTCCGGCATCGACCCCCTGCTGCAGGGCTTCACCCAGCAGGCCGCCCAGATCCTCGACGCCGGCCGGATGGTCAACCCCCTGAGCAACCTGGGATTCACCGCCCTCTCGTCGCTGCTCGTCATCGGCGTCGGCTGGTACCTGACCGACCGCGTCATCGAGCCGCGCCTGCAGGCGACCCCCGTCGACGGCGATCCCGCGGCGATGCCGAAGATGGAAGAGCTGACCGACCGCGACCGCCGCGGTTTCCTGGCCGGCATGGGGGCCCTGGTCGCGGGGCTTCTGCTGCTCGCCCTGTGGGCGCTCCCGGTGGGGTCGGCCCTGCGCTCTGCCGAAGGCTCGCTGACCGGCTTCGGTGCGCCCCTGATGGGCATGATCGTGCCTCTCATCTTCCTCCTGTTCCTCATTCCCGGGGTGGTGCACGGCTACGTCGCCGGCACCGTAAAGAACCACCGCGACATCGTGGCGGGCATGACCACCGCGATGGGCACGATGGCCTACTACCTGGTGATGGCCTTCTTCGCAGCGCAGTTCATCGCCGCCTTCAACAACTCCAACGTCGGCCTGCTGATTGCCCTCAAGGGCGCCAACTTCCTGCGCGACCTCGCCCTGCCGCCGCAGGTGACCATCGTCGGCATCATCGTGCTGACGTCGGTCATCAATCTGTTCGTCGGCTCGGCATCCGCCAAGTGGGCGCTGCTGTCGAGCATCTTCGTGCCGATGCTGATGGGCCTCGGCATCGCCCCCGAGCTGACCCAGGCCGCGTACCGTGTCGGCGACAGCGTGACCAACATCGTCACCCCGCTGATGCCGTACTTCCCGCTGGTCGTCGTCTTCTGCCAGCGCTACGTCACGTCGACGGGCATCGGTACCGTGGCGTCCCTGATGCTGCCGTACTCGGTGACGCTGTTCGTCACCTGGACGCTGTTCCTGATCGTCTACTGGATCGTCGGCCTGCCGCTCGGCATCCAGGGCGCCTACACGTATCCGTGACATCCCGGGGTGCGTCGGGCAGAATGGCCGGATGGACTCGAGCAGCCCCTCCCCGCCCGGCTCCTTCACGCCGTTCGTTCCCGAGTCGTCGACCCTCCCGGAGCTGACGTTCCGGGCGGTCTTCCTCGGGACCCTGATGGCGATCGTGCTCGGCACCGCCAATGCGTACCTGGGCATGCGGGCGGGGCTGACGGTCGCCGCCATCTTCCCGGCCGCGGTGGTCTCCATGGCGGTGCTGCGCCTGCTGGGCGGGTCGGTGCTCGAGGAGAACATGGCGCGGACCACCGCGTCGGTGGGGGAGGCGCTCGTCGCGGGCGCTATCTTCACGATCCCGGCGTTCGTCATCAGCGGCGTGTGGGACGAGTTGCGCTACTGGGAAAGCACCGCCATCATGCTGGTGGGCGGCATTCTCGGCGTGCTGTTCATCATCGTCCTGCGGCGCACGATGGTTGTCGAGGCGGATCTGCCGTTCCCGGAGAGCGTCGCCGCCAGCGAGCTGGTCAAGGCCGGCCAGGGCGGCCGCCAGACGGGCGCCGCGTTCGTCTTCCAGGCGATGGGCGTGGCCGCTGCCTGGGAGCTCGTCAAGAACAGCAACGGCCTCACGCTGGTGTCCGACTCGGCGACGTGGTTCGTGTCGCTCGGACGGTCGACGATGGAGGTGGCCGGGCAGCAGGTGAGCTACGTCGGCGGGTTCCTGCTGCAGTCGCCCGCCGCCTCGCCGGCCCTCGTCGGCGTGGGATTCATCGTCGGTCCGCAGATTGTCGCGACTCTGTTCGCGGGCGCCATTCTCGGCTGGCTGGTGCTCGTGCCGCTGGCGCTCTTCCTGAACCCGGAGCTCAGCGCCGGGGTGACCGATGCAGCGGGGTTCGCCGGGTTGGCCGAGGAGGTGTGGCTGCGCCAGGTGCGGCCCCTCGCCGTCGGGACGATGATCGTCGCTGCCTTCTACACGCTGTACAACCTCCGGACGTCCCTCATCGAGGGCATCGGGGGAGCGTTCGGCAACCTGGGGGCGTCGCGCGCCGCGGGTTCGGGCCGCCTGGACCTCGACATCGACTTCCGCAAGGTCGGCCTCGCCATCGCCGTCCTCGCGGTGCCGCTCTTCGGCCTCTACTGGTACTTCAGCGGGAGCTTCCTGGGTGCGCTCCTGCTGACGATCCTGATGGTCGTGCTCGGCTTTCTGTTCGCCGCCGTCGCCGGCTACCTGGTCGGGCTGCTCGGGAGCTCCAACAACCCGATCAGCGGCCTGACCCTCAGCACGCTGCTCATCGCGGCGATCGTCATGGTGGCCATCGGCGTAACGGGGAACAGCGGCATTCTCGGCGTGCTCGCGGTGGCCGGCGTCGTCTGCTGCGCCTGCGGCATCTCCGGCGACATGCTGCAGGACCTCAAGGTGGGTCACATCCTGGGCGGAACGCCGTGGAAGATGCAGGTGGGGGAGCTGATCGGGGTGACCATCGCCGCGATGGTGCTCATCTACCCGATGATGCTGATGGACCGGGTGTACGAGATCGGCAGCGCCGAGCTCCCGGCCCCGCAGGCCGGCCTGATGGCGCTCCTCGCGGAGGGCATCGTCGGCGGCGAGATGGCGTGGCCGCTCGTGCTGGCCGGGATGGCGCTGGGGGTCGGACTGATTCTCGTCCAGGCGCCGTCCCCGATGCTGATCGCGGTCGGCATGTACCTGCCGTTCCCGTCGACGTCGGGGATTGTCGTCGGCGGCATCGTCCGCTGGTGGCTCGACCGATCCCTGAAGGAGCGTGAGGCGACCGGCGAGCAGGTGACGCGCGCCACCAACACCGGCGTGCTGCTGTCGTCCGGCTTCATCGCGGGCGAGGCGCTGCTGGCGGTGCTGCTCGCGTTCGTGGTGGGAGCGAGCGAGGTGGTGCCCTGGCTGGCGCTCCCGCAGATCGCCGACAGCGCGCTGGCCGGCGCGCTCGTCTTCGTGCTGCTGTACTACATGCTGGTTCGGATGTCGCTGAACGCCGCGGGCGGCGGATCGACCGGCGCCGGAGGGCGGTGAGGGCCGGGGAGCACGGGAAGCGGGCGGCCGGCGGCGTCCCGGCGATGGGGTCCGCCGAAGCCTTCTGGAACGCCCGCCCCCGTCGGCTCCTCGACTGGCGCGACATCGGCGAGGGGCGGTGCGTCGTGTTGCGCCCGAAGCTCGGCGGGAGCCGCGCCGGCCGCTGGCTCGCGTCCCGCCTCGGCGATCCCTGCTACCGGATCCGCCTCGACGACGTCGGCGCCTTCATCTGGAAGGCGTGCGACGGCGAGACGCCGCTGACTGCCATTCTCGACCGGATGCGCGACGGGTTCGGCGCGCGGGTGGAGCCGGCGGACGAACGCCTCGGGCGGTTCGTGCAGTCGATGGTGCGGTCGCGGATGATCGAGATGTAGGCGGCGCCCGGGTCCGCACGCGGTTGCCGGGCGCCGCCCGGTTCCCGGGCGCTTCCACCCGCTACACGATCGCGGGCGACCCGGGTCGCCTTCGCTCCAGGCCTCCGCGGCTACTGGTCGGTCGACTCGCGGTGTGCCTCGCCGCTCATGAGCGCCGCGCGGATGGTCGACGCCCAGATGCGGGTGCCCTTCTCGTTCAGGTGCAGGCCGTCGTCGATGAAGATGTCGTTCATGACGCGGCCGTCCGGCCCGAGAAGGGGCGTCGCGACGTCGACGTACGTCACCAGGTCGTTGGACGCGGCGAGATTCTGGTAGAGCACGTTCGCCTCCAGCGCCTGGTCCCACACCGCCTCGCGCGCCAGGCTCGGCTTCACCGACAGCACGTAGACCCGCGTGTCCGGCAGCGCGGCGTGGATCCGCTCGACGATCGATTCGAGCCGTCCCGCGATCTCCTCCGGAGGCACGCCGTAGAGGCCCGTGTCGTTGTCGCCTTCGTAGATGGCGACGGCGCGCGGCTCGTACGCCAGGACGATGCGGTCGAGGAAGTGCTCGACGTCCTGCATCGTGCTGCCGCCGAACCCCCGCGGCAAGACCGTGAGCGGGGCGAGATCCTGCTGCAGCGTCGGGTGCCAACGGCGGATGCTCGAGCTGCCGGTGACCACGATGGCGCCCTTCGGCGGCATCGCCGCGCGGTCCTCGGCCTCGAACGCCTGAATCGCGCCTTCGAAACGGGTCGGGTCGATGGCGCTGCTCTGCGCAGCGGCCAGACCTGCGAAGCCGACGACCAGCACGAGAGCGAGGAACGCGTGCAGGGAGCGGGTCTTCATAGGGATCCTCCAGTCAGCGATTCGGGGTCAGGGGGTGTCCGTCCGGCTGCCAGGCATCCGCCAGCCGGCGGCCCTCCCGGGTGTCCTCGGTGGTCATGCGGTCGGCCAGCTCGTCGCGGCGCTGCGCGTAGATCCGCCGCGTGAAGTCGTCCGGCGCGCCGCGGAAGGCGAGCTCCAGCCACATGTATGCGAGCACGTGGTTCTCCTCCACGCCGGCGCCGTAGATGTGCAGGTAGCCGAGCCCCGCCTGGGCGGGGGCGTAGCCCTGTGCGGCTGCCGCCCGGTACCAGCGGGCCGCCTCGGCGTCCGAGCCGGCGACGCCGCGGTTCCGGAAGTGCAGCAACCCCAGGTTGTACTGCGCCGGCGCGTAGCCCTGCCCGGCCGCGCTCCGGATCCAGCGGGCGGCCTCCGCGTCGTCCCGTGCCACGCCGCGGCCGGCGTAGTAGCGGCTGCCGACGTCGTTCTGGGCGGCGGCGTCCCCGCCTTCGGCCTGCTCCAGCAGTCCGGGCGGAAGCTGACCGCCCGCGGCCGTTGCGGCAGGCAGCGCCAGCAGCGCCAGCAGCCCGGCCGCCGCCGCTCGCCGGTGCAACGCGGTCCTGCCTGTCGCCGGTCGTTCCGGCCGGCGGGCGGGGGCGAGCGTTGGTCTCCTCACGGCGCTCCTTCCGGGCACGACGGTGCGATAGGATCCGTGCAGCGCGGTGGGCCCGTCGGCCGGTCCGCGAGGCAGTCGATTCTACCCGGCGATTGGGCCGCGGCCAACGGGCCCGGTCGCGGCCGCGTGGCGGCTCTCGGGCGGAACGGCTCGCGCGCCGCTGCTGCACGGAGTTCACCGTATGGAAGATCACACCGCCTACATGCGCGCGGCGCTGGCCGAGGCTGCCCGGGCGCTGGCGGCTGGCGAGGTGCCGGTCGGTGCCGTCGTCGTCGACCCGACGTCGGGGCAGATCGTCGGCCGCGGTTTCAACCAGCCGATCAGCCGGGTCGACCCGACGGCGCACGCGGAACTGCTGGCGCTGCGCGACGCGGCCCGCCACGCGGGCAACTACCGGCTGACCGGAGCGGCGCTCTACGCCACCATCGAGCCGTGCATGATGTGCGCGGGCGCTCTCGTGCACGCTCGCATCGGGACCCTCGTCTACGGGGCGGCCGAGCCGAAGGCGGGTGCGGTGAGAACCGTTCGGCGCGTCCTCGACCACCCGTCCCTGAACCGCCGCATCGAGGTGGTCACCGGCGTGCTCGAGGCCGAGTGCCGCACCATCGTGCAGGCGTTCTTCGCCGGCCGCCGGGAGGAAGGGCGGCAATGACGATGCCCCCGCGGCAGGCGGGCGGCGAGGCCGACGGGAACGCCGGCGCGCTCTTCCTCGCACTCCCGCCGGTGGTGAGGCTCGACGAGGAACAGTTCTACGACCTGTGCCGCTTGAACCGCGAGTTGCGCATCGAGCGCCTGGCCGGGGGAGGTCTTCGCCTCATGCCGCCGGCCGGTGGGGACACGAGCCGCAGGAACGCGGAGATCGGGAGACAGCTCGGAAACTGGGCCCGGAGGACCCGAACCGGAACCAGCTTCGACTCCTCGTGCGGATTCGTGCTCGCGAACGGCGCCATTCGTTCCCCGGATGCGTCCTGGGTCCGGCGCGAGCGCCTGGCGGCCCTGACGGAGCGGCAGCGCAGCCGTTTCCTCCCGTTGTGTCCGGACTTCGTCGTGGATTTGCGCTCGCCGAGCGACAGCCTGCCCGTGCTCCAGGACAAGATGCGGGAGTACATCGACGGTGGGACCCTGCTCGGCTGGCTGATCGATCCGGCGCACCGGGAGGTGTTCGCCTACCGCCCTGGCGTGGCCGTCGAACGCCTTCGCGCGCCGGAGCATCTGTCGGCCGATCCCCTCATGACTGGCTTCCGCCTGGAGCTGCGCGACGTCTGGTAGGCGCGGGAGAGCATCTGTGTGCCGGCGAGGCGCAACTCCTGGTCGCGCCTCGCGAGCCAGGACTCGGGCATGACCGCGCCCCTGTTCGACCTGCTGCCGTCCGGCGACGCCTCCGCCGACGATCTGCTGGACCGCTTTCTGGAGTACGTCGACCGGCTGGGCCTGACCCTGTATCCGGCCCAGGAGGAGGCGATTCTTGCCCTCCTCGAAGACCGGCACGTCATCCTGAACACGCCGACCGGCTCGGGCAAGTCGCTGGCCGCGTTTGCGCTGCACTTCGCGTCGCTCGCGCGCGGGCGGCGCTCGGTCTACACCTGTCCCATCAAGGCGCTGGTCAACGAGAAGTGGATGGCCCTGTGCCGCGAGTTCGGCCCCGAGAACGTGGGGCTGGCCACCGGCGACGCCACCGTCAACCGCGACGCGCCGCTGCTGTGCTGCACGGCCGAGATCCTGGCCAACCTGGCGCTCCGCGAAGGGGAGCTGGCGGCGGTGGACGACGTGGTGATGGACGAGTTCCACTGGTACGCCGACCGCGACCGCGGCGTGGCCTGGCAGGCGCCCCTGCTGACCCTGCCGCAGGCGCGCTTCCTGCTGATGTCGGCCACGCTCGGCGACGTGACGTTCTTCGAGGAGGAGCTGACGCGGCGCACCGGCCGGCCGACGGCGACCGTCACCTCGAGCGAGCGGCCGGTGCCGCTGGAGTTCGCCTACTCCGAGGAGCCGCTCGCGCGGGCCGTGGAGCGGTTGGTCGAGGCCGACCGGGTCCCGGTCTACGTGGTCCACTTCACCCAGAGGGACGCGGCCGCGAGCGCCCAGAGCTTCACGAGCCTGCAGATCGCGACCCGCCCCGAGAAGCAGGCCCTGGCCGCGGCCGTCGAGGGCGTGCGCTTCGCGACCCCCTACGGCCCGCGCGTCCGCACCTGGCTGAAGCACGGGATCGGCATCCACCACGCGGGCCTGCTGCCGCGCTACCGCGTGCTCGCCGAGCAGCTCGCCCAGCGCGGGCTGCTCAAGGTCATCTGCGGCACCGATACGCTGGGGGTCGGCGTCAACGTGCCGATCCGCACCGTGCTCTTCAGCCGCCTCTCCAAGTACGACGGGGAGAAGACGGCCGTGCTCTCGGCCCGCGACTTCCACCAGATCGCCGGCCGCGCGGGGCGCAAGGGCTTCGACGAACGCGGCTACGTCGTGGTCCAGGCCCCGGAGCACGTCATCGAGAACCGGCGGCTCGCGGAGAAGGCGAAGGCCGGCAAGAAGGTGGTGCGGCGGCGCCCGCCGCGCAACTTCGCGCCGTGGGACGAGCAGACGTTCGAGCGGCTCGTCCGCGCCCGCCCCGAGCGGCTCAGGTCGCGCTTCGCCGTCTCGCACGGCATGCTGCTGAACGTGCTGTCGCGGCGCCGCGACGGCTGCCGGGCGATGCGGGAGCTCGTGCGCGACAGTCACGAATCCGAGGCCGCGAAACGGATGCACCGGCGCCGCGGCTGGCAGCTCTTCCGGTCGCTGGTGGCGCGCAGGGTCGTCGAGATCGTGCCCCGCACCGCCGACGGCTCGCGGGTGCGGGTGAACGTCGATCTCCAGGACGACTTCTCGATGGACCAGGCGCTGTCGCTCTACCTCATCGAGACGGTGCCGTTGCTCGACCCGGACGCCGAGACCCACGCCCTCGACCTGCTCACGCTCGTGGAGAGCATCCTGGAGAACCCGGCTAGCATCCTGCGGCGGCAGCTCGACAAACGGAAGGACGCGGCGGTGGCCGAGATGAAGGCGGCCGGCATGGACTACGAGGAGCGCATGGAGGAGCTCGAGAAGATCGAGCACCCCAAGCCGCTCGCCGACTTCGTCTACGCGACCTTCAACGACTTCGCCGACCGGCACCCGTGGGTCGGCGAGGAGAACGTGCGGCCGAAATCGATCGCCCGCGAGATGTTCGAGACCTTCCTCTCGTTCTCCGACTACGTCCGGGAGTACGGCCTCGAACGGATGGAGGGCCTGCTCCTGCGGCACCTCTCGAGCGTCTACAAGGTGCTCCGGCAGACCGTGCCCGACGGCCTGAAGTCCGACGAGATCCTGGAGATGGAGCTGTATCTCCGGGACCTCGTGCGCCGGGTGGACGCGAGCCTGCTCGAGGAATGGGAGCGGATGCGCGATGCCGACCTCCGGCCCGCGCCCGCGGACGCGCCCGAGCCGCCCGCCCCGAGCCGGGACGAGCCGGTCGACGTCACGCGCGATGCGCGCGCCTTCACCGCCGCCATCCGTACGCGCGTATTCGCCCTGCTGCGCGCCTGGTCGAGCGGCGACGACGAGGCTGCGCTCGACGGGCTCGACACGCGGCTCGATGGGATCGGGCAGGCCTGGACGGCCGAACGCCTGACGCAGGTGCGGGAGGCGTTCACCGCCGAGAACGGCGGCCTGCGCCTGGATCCCGAGGGGCGCAACCGGCGGCACACGTACACCCGGCCGTCGGACGACGGCGCAACATGGCGGGTCGAGCAGATGCTGGTGGACGCCGAGGGGCACAACGACTGGGTGGCGGAGCTGGCGGTGGACCTGACCGCCTCGCGCGCCGCCGGCGAGCCGGTCATCCG
>MKWU01001522.1_pt1 | contig 39464 bp, 33 predicted proteins | sample 809101 | NCBI WGS metagenome assembly MKWU01 (sample SAMN05860141, study PRJNA318959) | sponge metagenome | host: Aplysina aerophoba | place: Slovenia: Piran, Adriatic Sea, Gulf of Piran | collected 2013-05-07
GGCGTGTCAGCGAGAGTACGTCTATGCAGCCACGCAGTTCGTGCGAATGTTCGGCGAATCGCTTCCCTCTGTATTCATCCTCCGTAAACTGCATGCCCTGAAGCAATACGCCCCAGGCACCGTCCATAACCATTATTCGCTGCTCAAGAATCCGCTCAAGCTCCGATGTGCGGTCCTTAATCTCATGCTTTATCAATTCTTCACTATCCATCCACAAGTTTGTTGGAAGTCATTCGGCAGGAGTGTCTAATATCAGTACAGCGTTTCCTCTACATCTGAAAGGAAACGCTGTTGATTCGGATTGGTGACAGCTGTCTGATTACTCTACTGCAATAACGCAACTACACGATGAGCGGCGTTCCTTCTCTGTTTGCCCATTCGCCCATTGATCCGTCGTAGTTTCGTGCCCGATCATAGCCTAGCAGCTTCAGTACAAATACACCGTGCGCCGCACGGATGCCTCCCTGTCAATAGGTTATGATTTCCTTGTCCGGCGTCGCTCCTACTTGCTCCAGCATTTCTCTCAGCTCGTCAGCCGGCTTAATCGTCTGATGGCTGTCATCTGTTATGAAATTCAACCATTCGAGATGAACTGACCCGGGAATGCGTCCTGCGCGGGAGTTGCCTCGCGAGTTGCTGCCGTCCCACTCGCCGTCCGAGCGAACATCTAGGAACACAACATCGTCATTCCCGACATTGGCAACTCCATAATCGAGGGTGCAAACAAGGCTGTCATCGCCCCTTGGCGTAAATGTCACTTCTGCCGGACTGGGCACGCTGATCGATGTTGGGCGTCCCTCGTCATACCATTTCTTCCAACCACCGTTGAGCACCTTAACGTTGGTGTGTCCGTGATGGTTCAGAACCCACCAGAACCTCGTTGACCAAAGGCCCCCGTTGCTGTCATACACCACTACCAGGTCATCGTCGCCGATTCCCATTCTCTCCATGAGTTCCTTCATCGTGTCGGGAGGGGCGACTAGCGGATTGCCGCGAGGATCGTCATCGTAGCCCGATTCCTTGATGTAGTGGTGAACCGGAATTCCGATCGCGTTCTTAATATGAGCGCGACCGTAGGCGTCGTATGGGTCGCAATCGACAATGCGAAGGTTGGGGTCGTCAAGCCTCGCATTGAGCCAGTCGGTTTCAACCAGAAGCTCCGGATTGACATATCCCTGGGTCGTCATTTCTGTCACCTTGTTCGTTCAGACTACAACCGAGTTTTCAGTACATCTAACTATATCAGAATTCACCCTGGCTAGGACCGGTTGCGAACTCTACGGATACCGATACTCTCGAATGCCACGTACCATCAGCCAAACTATGAGCACAACAACGATCCCGACACCTCCTCCAAGAATCAGCGTGTTATCCGCGCCGATTACCTCGGACATATACCCCACCTCGAAGGTCCCGAGGTTGTTCGCAGTCATTGCAGAAACCGACGAGAAACTGACTGCTCTTCCACGCATGTTGTCCGCAGTCGTAAGCTGCACTGTTGTCTGACGCGTCGCCATGCCTACGGCGTCGGATGCTCCTAGGCCCGCCAGGATAAGAACTCCTAGCCACAGTGCGGTTGTGAAGCCGAATGCAATGAGAAGAATCGCATAAAGGAAGGTGGCGTAAACGACTAGCATACCCTTAGCGCGAAACCTCGTAAGAAACAGGACGGAGAATGTGCCAAGGATGCCACCTGCGGAATTCGCTGCCGTTAGAACTCCAACCGTGGCGGGCCCCCCTTTGAACAGCCTGTCAGCGAACAGCGGCAATATCTGGCGGTAGTGACTTACGATGGTGACGCCAATGTCCATAGTGTACAGTCCAGGCAGGATTGGGTGTGTCCGGACGTAGAGGAAGCCATCCCACATGCGCCTGAGAACCGAGGCGCCCTGCTGTCGATCGGCGGGAATGCCGGATACCCTAATCATAAGGGGCAGCACGACACTTGGTATCGCGATCAGAGTTGTTATTGCGAAGATATAGACATATTGCCCTTGGGATAGCTCGATAGCGGCAGCAAAAGCCAGTGGCGCCGCGACAGCACCGACCTGAAATGTGGCAGTGTTCAGCGCTACGGCATGCATCAGGTGGGTGCGAGGCACCACGTTTGCAGTGAGGGCAGAGCGTGAGGGACTTCCAAGTGTGCTAGCTACGCTCAGGACTGCGGTGACTGCGTAAATGTGCCAAGGCTTGAGACTGTCTGTAGCTGCCAGTGCTGTCATTGCTGCAATGAGTATCAGACTGACCAACTGGGCATAAGCCATTAGCTTCTTGCGGTCGATCTGATCGGCAAGAGCTCCGCCGTAGAGGATCGCCGGTAACTGCATGACCAGTTGCACAACTCCAAGTAGGCCAAGCTGCAGTCCAGAACCAGTTACATCGTAAAGCCAGACGATGCTTATCAGCGTTCTCATCTGCATGGTAACCATCTGGGCAACACCAGACAGCCAGAGCATGCGATAGTCTCGGAATGCGAGCGCCGACCAAGGTCGTGGATTCTTGCCGGCTGGGAGACCTTTGCCTCGAAGTTGCGAACTTTCTCTACGGGGAGGGCCGCCTAATGCCAACGGTCTCTCGCAGAAAATAGTACAGAAATCAGTCTATTCATTGTGCAGAATTATACTTTCTCCGCGTCTATACGGCAAAAGTGTCACTCGGACTGGTTAAGAAGACTTCCTCCTGATTCTCGTCCGCCTGATATCATTGATGCAATAGTGCTTTTGGTACTAGTGCCGGCGGGTTGTAAGGAGGGAGGTGCTCGGTGCCTAGTTGGGAAAGCTATGTCGCCGCTGCAATCGCGGAGCTTGAAAAGCGTGAAGTTGTACGCAGGATATGGGATCGCGACCATTCGGTCTGGGATTCCGACCCGACCGAGATCAGCGACAGGCTTGGATGGCTCACGGTCGCGAGCGAAATGCACCAGCAGATTGCTGAACTGAGAGCCTTCGTTGAAGAGATTCGGAACGAGGGCTACGAACAGGTCGTGCTTATTGGCATGGGGGGCAGTAGCCTGGGCGCACTCGCTTTAGAGATGCTTTTTGGCAGCGCCATTGGGTATCCGAAGCTTGTCGTACTAGACTCGACTGTTCCGGATATGGTCGCTAGCGTGGGAGCGGCTAGCCGTGACACAAAGACACTGTATATCGTCGCATCCAAGTCTGGGACAACGATCGAGCCGAACATGCTCTACAGGCACTTCAGGGCACTCGTTGAGCAGTCTGTCGGGACTGAGAATGCCGGCAGAGACTTCGTAGCCATCTGCGACGCAGGCACGGAGCTTGAGCGCCTGGCTCGAGAGCAGGGCTTCCGCGAAACTTTCATCAACTCGGCCGATATAGGCGGACGGTACTCAGTTCAATCCCTTTTCGGGTTGGTGCCATCTTCGTTGATTGGAATCGATATTGAGGCATTTCTGTCGCAGGTCGAAAACATGGGAGCGAAGTGCGCTGCTACGGTCGCCTCTGAGGACAATCCCGGCGCGTGGCTTGGCGCCGCGATTGCCGGATTATACAAACAGGGACGCGACAAGCTGACGCTGGTTACTACAGAATCTCTTGCTGGGTTCGGCCTATGGGTTGAACAGCTCTTGGCTGAGAGCACTGGCAAGGAGGGCAGGGGGATTATCCCTATCATAGGAGAACCGCGGCCTGCGCCAGATGTCCTTGGCAACGACAGATTCTGTGTCTATGTGCGACTTGACGGCGACAATGCAGACGAGATTGATGCATATATGGATGAGATCGAGGCTTCCGGCATTCCTACGATAAGATTGAGCCTCTCCGACAAGTACGAAATCGGTGCGGAGTTCTTTCGATGGGAGTTTGCCACGGCAGTTGTGGGGAGCCTGATGGGCATTCACCCATTCGACCAACCTGATGTGCAGAGGGCGAAAGATAACACCGCTCGTCTGCTGGAGGAGTACCAGACTGGAGGAGTCCGTCCATTGCTGAATCCCGTCGGCTCCCTGGACGATCTGATTGCTCAAGTGAAGCCGGGCTGTTATCTGTCCTTAACTGCCTACGTTGAGCCAAGCCCGCAGTTTGAGCAGGCAATTGCTGTCTTGCGCGCATGTATCAGCAATCAGAGCCACATACCCACGACATTCGCGTATGGTCCGCGTTACCTGCATTCCACTGGTCAGTTACACAAGGGTGGAACCGATTCCGGGTTGTTTCTCCAACTGGTCCAGACTGGGGACAGCGATGTTACAATACCGGGCGAGGCATTCACTTTCGGCGTGCTCGCCGCAGCACAGGCTAAGGGCGACTTGGATGCCCTGTCTGCGTTGGGCCGTCCGGTTGCCCGGATTGACCTTCGCCACGATGCCGGAGTTGTAATTTACGATTTGGCGAACAGTCTTGACTGACTTGATACGGTATTCACCGTCCGGGGAGGTGACAATTGGAACTGGGAATGATTGGGTTGGGACGGATGGGCGGAAATATGACGCTACGCCTGCTGAGAGGCGGCCATCGGGTTGTTGTTTACGATCATGATGATGAGGCACGCCGGTCAGCTGCGAATGCGGGCGCAGTAGCGTCAAACTCCGTAGCGGAACTCGTCGATGCATTGTCGATCCCACGAGCCGTCTGGGTAATGGTTCCAGCCGGTGAGATTACCGACAACACGATAGAGAACCTAAGCGAGGTCTTGTCCCTCGGCGATACCGTGATCGACGGTGGAAATTCCAATTACAAGGAAACGATACGGCGCGCCAACGCCTTGCAGGCTAAGGGCATTTCGATGCTCGATGTCGGCACAAGCGGCGGTATCTGGGGACTAACCGAAGGGTATAGCCTCATGATTGGGGGCGACGACGGGGCGTATTCTCGACTTGAACCTATTTTCAAGACGCTGGCTCCCGGCGAAGACATCGGATATGGTCGTGTTGGGCCTTCAGGCGCTGGGCATTTCGTTAAGATGGTTCACAATGGAATCGAATACGGCATGATGCAAGCCTTTGCCGAAGGGTTCGAACTCATGGAAGCAAAGACTGACTTGGCACTAGATCTCGCGCAGATCGCTCACATCTGGAGATATGGGAGCGTTGTGCGGTCTTGGCTGCTGGATCTCACGGCGGCCGCTCTGGATGAGGATGCGAGCCTGGATAGCATTCAGGCGTATGTGGAAGACTCGGGCGAGGGCCGATGGACGCTCGAAGAATCCATTGATATGGCGGTGCCCATTCCTGTAATTGCTGCGTCGCTTCAGGCGCGTTTTAGATCGAGGCAGGACTCGCCATACGGAGCTAGGTTGCTCGCAGCAATGCGAAACCAGTTCGGTGGGCACAGTGTCAGGAAGACAGACGGATGACCAGCGCAAGCACGAGCATTGTCATATTCGGCGGCACAGGGGATCTGGCCCAACGTAAGCTGATTCCCGCGCTCTTTGAACTTACATACCGCAAGCGAATTCCCGATGACCTTCGGGTGGTCTGCTTTGCCAGGTCAGACTACACCAGTGAGTCGTACCGGGAGTTCATGTGGAACAAGGTGAGTGAATTCCTTGACCTTGCGGCGCACCGGGACGCTTGGAGCGAATTTGCACGGCGCATTCACTACATTCGCGGAGACCTCGGTGATCCCGAAGGGCTTGGCATATTGAAGAATGGGCTTCATAAGTTGGATGGTGGCGATGATGTTCCTGCGAATTGGCTCTTTTACCTTTCCATTGCCCCTTGGCTATTTGAGCCGGCACTGAGAAACATGTCTGAGAAGGGGCTCGCTGATGAAACGGACCGGGTGGCGCAGGGTAGTCATCGAGAAGCCGTTTGGTAACGATCTGAAGTCGGCTGTTGAGCTGGACAGTCTTGTAGGCGAGGTGTTTGACGAGAGACAGGTATTTCGCATCGACCACTATCTCGGCAAACACATGGTGCAGAACTTATTGGTGTTCCGCTTTGCCAACGCCATTTTCGAGCCACTCTGGAATCGGAACTACATTGATAATGTGCGGATAACTGTCGCCGAATCGTTAACGGTAGAAGATCGAGGGAGCTATTACAACGAGTCGGGTGTCGTACGCGATATGGTCCAGAACCATCTCTTACAGCTGCTTACGCTGGTGGCGATGGAGCCGCCGAACAATGCAGACTCGGAGTCGCTTCGAAACAAAAAAGTCGAGGTCCTGCAAGCCATTCGCAGACATGACGGATTCGAAATGGCCCAAAATGCCGTGCGGGGCCAGTACAGAGGCTATGTTGCAGAGAATGGAGTGCCCGAGGGATCCATCACGCCGACATACGCGGCTTTGCGGCTCGACGTCGATAACTGGCGCTGGAGGGACGTGCCGTTTTATCTGAGAACGGGAAAGGCTATGGCAGAGAAGACATCCGAGATTGTCATCGAGTTTCAGAAGCCCCCTCACTCTATGTTTCCCTTTACATTCGGCGAAGAGATTCCGTCCAACTTCCTTAGGATCACTCTGCAACCAAATGAGGGAATTCACCTGGGATTCCAGACCAAGACTCCTGATACCGACATGGGATCGATGGAGCGGACTAATCTCGAGTTTCACTACAGATCCGCATTCAGAGACCTCTCCATTCCTGAGGACTATGAGCGCCTGCTTCAAGATGCACTTCTTGGGGACGCTAGCCTCTTCATTCGCAACGACCATATTGAAGAGGCATGGAAAATAGTTGACCCTCTCATAGAGGCGTGGACTGAAGCCGACACATCACCTCTGCATATCTACGAGCCCGGAAGCTGGGGGCCTGCGGCAGCTGACGAACTACTCGCCAGAGACGGTAGGGAGTGGCTGCGCCGAGATTAGTCGCTGCAGATTTCTGACGATAGTGCGAGTTGGGCACATCTTTCCTTGGCGTTTCCCACAACTTCAAAGTGCGTGGGTGGAGATTCCGCATCCTTCCATTTCGTCCAGCATCTAATCTTATGACAGAGATATGGGGCTGGAGCCTGAAGAACTTGGCAACGTCCGGGCATCTTAGGGCGGACATAATCTGTTCTTACATAGGCCATAGTTCAATTGGAGGATCACTTGCAAATCAGACTTTCACGATCATTGTCGGCAGGAATCCTCCTGATTGGAGTTTTGTTCGTCTTCGCGATTACGGTTGCCTGCAGTAGCGTGGCACCCGAACCAGAGTCCGAGCAACAGCTAACTCAGTCGTCCGGTGCTCCCAGCCAGCAGGCGCCGGCTACTCCTGTCCTCGAAGTTACGCCTCAGTCCGATGCGTCGGATGCTTCGCCCATGCTTGCGCCGACGATTGAGCCGGCGCCGCAGAGTACAACAGTCGTAGCGCCTAGTGCGACACCCTTTGCTGCGACGGCAACCGTACAGTCCGCCACCGCTACATCTGTGCCCCTTTCGGCTTCGGAAGTCAATGAAGGCGGTGTTATGCCTGATGCTGACTTTGAACGCGCGTTGAATGCCGCCAGACTCAACACCCGCGGGTGGGACACTGATTTCAGGCTGCATACAGTGCCTTACAGCGAGATAAGGTTCGTCATTCCACGCGACAATATTCCCTCTATCGACTCCCCTGAGTTCATCGGACCTTCAGAGGCGTCAGCGTGGCTGAAAGATGTTGAGCCTGTAGTCGCACTAGAGATATTCGGCGATGCTCGTGCCTACCCGCTTCAGATTCTGACCTGGCATGAAATAGTGAATGATAGCGTCGGTGGCGTGCCTGTAGCGGTTACCTTCTGTCCCCTGTGCAACTCGGCGATCGCGTTTGACAGGCGACTGGATGGCGAGGTGCTTGAATTCGGCGTATCTGGCAACCTTCGCAATTCTGACCTGATTATGTATGACAGGCAAACGCACTCCTGGTGGCAGCAGTTCACCGGTGAGGGGATCGTCGGCCAACACGCCGGCCGAGACCTGGAGCATCTATCGGCGTCTATCGTTTCATTTGCTGATTTCAAAGAGGCGCAACCAGACGGAAAGGTGCTGTCGCGTGACACGGGCTTTGCACGGCAATATGGCCGAAATCCCTATGCGGGTTACGACACTGCGGACGGCAATCCGTTCTTGTTTACAGGAGACCTAGATGGCAGGCTGCTTCCGGTTGACCGCGTCATCGCGGTGACGGTGGACGAAGTAGATGTGGCATTTCCTCTTGGCGTAGTGCAGGAGGAAGGCGTTATAAATTACGAGATTGGAAAACGCCAGATTGCCGTGTTTCACAAGTTTGGGACGACTTCTGCACTTGACGCGACTGTAATCGCCGAGTCGCGCGATGTAGGATCGGCTGGGGTATTTGACGCGGTGCTCGACGGACAACTGCTCACCTTCAGTATCCAGGATGAAGGGATTGTCGATGACCAAACGGGCAGCAGTTGGAACATTCTCGGCACTGCCATCGATGGACCTCTTGCCGGTCAGAGTCTTTCGCCGGTTGTACATGGCAACCACTTCTGGTTTGCGTGGGCGGTGTTCAAGCCCGATACAATCCTGTATGAGGGCAGGAACGGAGCCTAAAGAACCGTGCGAACCGGATAAGCATGACTGAGGAGGATATACGGGCATTTAGTATTCTCCGTTTGCCAGAGATAGGCGTGATGTGACCGCGCTCCTAGTTGGCCGCAATATCCTCGAACAGGTCAGCCCAGCTTTCGAAGTCACCTTTGCCGAAGCCGTAGCGGTGGATGATCTTCCCGTCGCTTCCGATTGCCATCTTGGACGCCTGCGTGTAAATCTGAAGGGTGTCCAGCATGCCTTCTTCAGCGGATGCAGTGATCCACGGCAGATCCAGGCGCTTCCTGTCAGCTTCCAGAATCTCTAAGCTCTCGGACGGGTCTGTGCCTACGATGTAGAAAGCCACTTGATCATTATACCTGTCGCCAATATCTTCCTTTATGCGTCGCAACTCGAAGCTACACGTTCCTCACCAAGTCGCGTGAAAGTAGATGAACACCGGCTTACCTTCCTCAAGGAGATTGGCCGATGTTACCCTGTTGCCCTCCAGCAGGCTCATTCCGAATTCCGGCACCTGCATTCCTACTTTGTAACCGACTTCCACAACTTCAGGCTCAGGCTTGCTCTCCTTGGCCTGCGTAGATTCATGGGGCGAGGATTCTGATTTGAGCACATTTGCAGCAGGAGCAGACTCTGCCGGCTGGGTGTTCACGCTGGCAACCTTTGATGCAACTGAGGCTGTTTCTATTTCGGCTGTCTGAGCTGCGGGTGCTGTGCCGCAGCCCAAGAGTACCACGGTGAATGCGGCGAGCCCTAGCAACGGCAGCCTATTTCTGATTTTCATCTCTCAGCCTTGAATCTCTTGATGGCGCAACGCAATGAGCATAAGCAAGCCATTCCGCTGGTGGAGGAAAGCATACTCGAAAAGTCAGTGGAGAACAAACCAATTAACCTACTCGGGGCGGGCCTGCAGCGTAACCGCTATTTCAGCTGTTTCGCCTCCGTCGCGCACGACACTGACCGAAATCGCATCTCCGGGCCGGGTGTTTTCCAACAGGTATATTATTAGTTCATTCATACCGGAAATTTCATTGCCGTCGATTGCCGTGATTACGTCACCACCGTATCTTATGCCGCCTTCGTCCGTCTGTTTCGTCTTTGTGCTCCCCTCAAGACCCGCATTGTCGGCAGGTCCGTCATCTGCAAGAGCTATTACCAGAGCGCCACGGGTACCTTCCGGAGCGCTCATCAATTCAACTGCTTCCGGTGAGATGGTCGTACCTCGAATGCCAAGCCACGAATATGTAAATGTGCCACTACTGATTAGTTCAGGCACAACTTGCTTGGCGATGTTGACGGGTATGGCAAATCCGATTCCCGTGCTTGCCCCACCGCGGGAAATTATCTGCGCGTCGATTCCGATTACCCTTCCCTTACGGTCAAGTAATGGTCCACCGGAATTGCCTGGATTCATCGAGGCGTCAGTCTGAATCACCTTCGGCAATGAGAAGTGAGAATCTCCAGTGCGAATGGTGCGGCCTATGGCACTGACAATTCCTGTTGTCGTGGAGAATTCTTGACCGAAGGGATTTCCGATAGTAATCGCGAGCTGTCCAACACGTACCTCGTTGCTGTCCCCAAGGCTTACAGGAGTGAGAAGTTCAACGTCCTTGTCAACCTTGAGGACGGCTAGGTCCGAATCTTCGTCCATGCCGACAATCTCGGCGTCAGCATCTCTTCCGTCGGAGAACACGATTCTGATGCGCTCGGCGTCTGCAACCACATGGCGGTTTGTTACAATGTGGCCTTCGTTGTCCCAGACGAATCCCGAACCCTGCCCATTCTGGTAGTAGAATTCTCGCTGTGAATTGCCGTCAGGTGACGTGCCTTGGTTGAATGGAAATGGAACTGTGAAACCCGGTAGAGTTCCGGAAATTTCAACGCGATTGAGAACGAAGATGCTTACTACGGATGGCAGCACACTTTCATGAACGTCGCCGATCACCCTTTCGTAAGCGGCGACGACACTGTCAGCATCTAGTTCAGTACTGTCGGAAGGGCTTCGATCCTCTGATGTTCCCGCGTCATTTAGTGTTTCAACAGAAGCCTGACTGCTGGCAGGCGCTTGCCATGAGGTTTCCTGAATCTCCACCGAGTCAGAATCGTGTGCGGCGGAAATGCTCTCCCGCGCTTTGTCGTCCCTGACCGAGGTGGCTGGGGTGACAGCGCATGCCAGCATAGCCGCCAATCCGGCTAGCAGCCCGGCGAGAATCAGAGGCAATGAGCGTCTATGCGTATTTGTCATGTCGTGTCAGCCCCAATTTCAGTCCGTGACAGCTTCCATTCTGGAAACGCCATCCTGCGCAAGCGGATGGACGCTATTCATATAGCATATAACGAGGAACCTAGGCTCTTGGATAGCATGTGCCCACAAGGCAGAAAGAGTGGGTCGCCGACGACATCCGATTGCGCTCATTCCGATTCTCGTGACGGAATGTAGATCGGGCAAAAACTCAGGCTAATCCGCTGGTGTCGCGACCCAGATCATATCAGTACTGCCCTCGTCGAAATCTCCTCTTTCGAAGTCACCGTAGAGCGCAAGTACATCGTATCCGCAGGCGCGGAGGAGGTGGTGCATCTCCCACCGAAAAATATACCGAAGTGAGAAGTCGCGGTACATCTTGCTTGACACATATCCTACATCGTCAAGCTTCTCAATTGTAGTCCGGATGCTCATTATCTGGCTGAAAGGATCGTAGCTTGCCTGGTTCCAGATAACCAGGCGTTGTCCAGTTGCCGGGTCGGTCACATCCTGAAAGTGGTAAGGCACATCGCCTTCTTGCACCAACATATTAATGTCGGGCACGAATATGTCCAGTGCCACTTTCCCGCCTGGCTCCAAGTGGCGTTTGATATTCGATAGAGTGCGTAGCTCATCTTCGACGGAGAGCAGGGAAAGAAAGCCCCTGAAGGGGATTACTACCAGACTGAACTTTTCCTCCAGCTCGAAGTCTCGAATGTCAGCTTGTACAAGCGTTAGGTTCGACGCGTCTGTCTCATAGGCCTTTTCTCGCGCGCGTTCAAGCATAGCTGCCGACGAATCAATGCCTATAACTCTTGCGCCGTTGAGCGCCATCGGGATTGCCACTCGCCCTGTGCCACATCCCAGTTCGAGAATAAGACCTTCCGCCTTCTTAGCTTCGTCCACATAAAAGGGGATGTCTTCCATAACATACGAGAACACGGCATCGTAAGTGTCTGCCCAGTCGTCGTATGGTGAAAAAGCCATATCGGCAGTTAACCGACCAACTGCTGAAGCGCGAGACGAACCTTGTCTTCAGAGGTAGGACTTCCATCTTTCGGCAGCGCAGATAGAGCTTCCCGTGCCTCGACGGGTGTGTAGCCCAGTGCGGTCAGGGCATCCAGAGCGTCTGCATCGAGTGTCGATGTGCCAGCGCTACTCCAGTCAAGCTCGAGTTTGCCCTTTAGTTCAAGGACGATACGACTGGCTGTCTTGCGTCCAACTCCGGGCACCGCCGTGAAGCTCTTGATGTCGCCGGCCTCAACTGCACCTGCGAGGTCTTCGGGCTTGAATATGGAGAGAATGCTCAATGCAACGCGCGGCCCGATTCCGCTGATTCCGATTAGTGTCTCAAAGGTCTGTCGAGCCTCTTCTGATTCGAAACCATACAGGCTTAGGCTGTCCTCCCTGACCTGCAGCGAGGTAAACAGCCGGACTGGACTGCCCACTTGTCCCATTGCGTCAACTGAAGGGGAGGGGGCATTCAGTCGCAAAGTGATGCCTCCAATAGAAACGTCCGCCCAGTCAGGGCCCGTGCCTTCGAGTGTGCCGCGCACTGACGAAATCAGAGAGGTCATAACTTTACAGCCGTTCTTCCAGCGTGAGATCTTGTACCCGCCGAGAGTTGATGTGGCATATTGACACAGCCAAAGCGTCGGAGGCATCGAGGGACATCGGCTGTTCAATTACACCGAGCGTGAGGAAAACCATTTCCTGTACCTGTTCCTTGGAACTATGTCCGAAGCCAGTGACGGCTAACTTGACCTCGCGTGGGGCGTATGACGCCACATTCAGACCCGAGGCAGCGGCGGCAATCATCGCTACGGCCTGTGCCTGTCCAACTGCAATTGCTGACTGAACATTACGCGCGACGAATGGTTCTTCAATGGCGACTTCGTCAGGCTCGTAGAGGGCGATGTACTTTAGCAACTCGGAGTACAATTTATGGAGTCGCTCAGGGCGGGCAATGCCTCTCCGTACCTTAAGCACATTCGCATCCACAAGTGAAAGCACATCTCGATCCACATTCACCACGCCTACGCCCATGTTGTACGTGCCGGGATCGATACCTAGTGAACGCACAGTCTGCTATTCGTCGCGGTACTGATCCAGGACTTCATCCGGGAAGTCCGCATTGGAGTACACCTTCTGAACGTCGTCCAATTCTTCAAGCTGGTCGAGCAGGCGGAGCGTTTGATTAGCAGCCCTAGCATCGAGAGTGATCGTACTGTTGGGAATCATGGACAACTCAGAAGATACGACAGCGGCTTCCGTTTCGGTTAGGGTTCGTCTTATATCTTCCAAATTCTCCACTGGTGAGTAGATCTGCAGAGTCGAATCGAATGTTTCGAAGTCGTCTGCGCCGGCGTCGATGGCGACTAGCGCGAACTCCTCAGCGTCGTCGGGTTCCGCATTGACCACCACTATTCCCTTTGGCTCGAACTGCCATGCCACCGCGCCCGATTGTGCAAGATTTCCACCTGCTTTCGTCAAGGTAGAACGGATGTCGGATACGGTGCGATTGCGGTTGTCTGTCAGTGTCTGCAGCATTATTGCAACACCGCCCGGGCCGTATCCCTCGTAGGTGAACTCTACCATCTGGTCTTGCTCACCCGACTCGCCGGTGCCTCGCTTAATGGCGCGGTCGACGTTGTCGTTGGGCATGTTGGCGTCCCTAGCCTTTTGCACGGCCATCCGCAACCGAATGTTCATGCTGGCGTCGCCACCGCCCTGTCGCGCCGCGATGATTATCTCGCGAGTCAGCTTGGTGAATAACTTGCCTCTTCGCGCGTCCGTTACCGCCTTGGCGTGCTTAATCGTGGACCATTTGGAATGACCTGACATAAGGCAACCTCTACAGAGCTACGGGTATGTTAGGATGCTTCATTTTAGCATGGGCTTCATGGTCGGTCAAAACACCGGATAGGTCATCCATTGGGCGTACTTGCCCGCCTTCCTAGAGTCCGACCTTCGACAGATACTCCCCTTTGCCGGCGATGCCTAAGTTGATCCTGTATAGGCATCCGGCGCCGGGCCCCTCTCCGGTCTTATCCTGCCCCCCTGCTGTTGTAACGTACATGTTCGTGTAGTCGCCGCCGCCGAATATGACACTTGACACCTTGCGGGCGGGGAACCAGATTCGATTGACCTGCTCGCCTTGGGGCGAATAGCGGACCAGTGATGAGCCGTCCCACCGGGCGGACCAGACATACCCCTCAGCGTCCACAGTCATGCCGTCTGGTATGCCATCATTCTCCCCCGTGTTTACAAACACACGCTGATTAGAGAGTTCGCCTGTGGCAATGTCGTAATCGAAAATGTAAATGTTGTGAGTTGGCGAATCCGTGTAGTACATCTGCTTGCCGTCCGGAGTGAAGCCCATTCCATTCGAAATGCCGATTCCGCCTAGGACGTGGCTTATCGACCCGTCTGTATCGAGGCGGTAGAGACTACCCAGATGACTGTCAGAAGGCATTGTGCCGCAGAACACGCGACCCGCCGGATCGGCGATGACATCGTTAAATCGTGTGTCGCGCTCCGATGCAATTTCGTCTATGAGATATTCGAGCTTACCCTGGCGCAGGGATGCGACCGTGCCGCTCTCCATAAAGAGCAACAATGAGCCGTCATCCTGCACCGTAAATCCACCCACTTCACCGCCTTCGAAGAAGAGACCGTGCTCACCTGTGTTTGGATCGTATCGGAAAATCCTGCCTTGCGGAATGTCGGCCCAATAGACCGCATTCTCGATGGGATGCCACATAGGACCCTCGCCCACGATGCAATTGTAATCTGCTATAAGCTCAAGGTTCATTTACGGCTCCTGCTGCAAATTTGCGAACTAAGTATTTACAATTCCTTGTCGTTTGGGATATATTCATTGCATCTACAGGTGAGATGCTGTTTCAGAGTCTGTAAATCGAAGTATAGAGTGAGCTGCAAGCCATGTTTCGGATGTGCTGCGGCGCGATGAATGCTAAGAAACACCACAGAAACTGGCTCAGTACGTGAGGGCCACGGTCATTATCGGTAATGACTGGCACAATGACAAGGGAGGTAGGGAATAAATGGCGACCCTTAGGAAGAATGACATCTCGAGGGATGTGGCTAGAAAGTTAGGCGGCACTCATTCGCAGGGCGAGGCGGCGTTGAACGCCGTTTTGAGGAGCATTCAAGAAGCGCTTGCAGCCGGGGATCGAGTGGTGCTTACTGGCTTCGGTTCTTTCGAGTTGCGAGATGTAAAGGCTCGTAAGGTTCGGCCCATACGAGGCAGTAAGGCGGGCGATCTAATTGAAGTGCCTGCCCATAAGCGCGTTGGTTTTTCCGCTGGAGCTGAACTCAGTAAGGCTGCTCAGCAATAGCAGAGCGATCACAATTCATCAGGGCAATTCTAAGTGGACCGGCTAAACCGGTCCACTTTCCTTTTTAGGGGCTTCATGCACTGGCAGAGGCCGAGTAGGAACACAAGTGTTTGGAATAAACTATCTAAAGGCTCAGAAAACACCTTGACCGTCTAAGTACGACTGTTCTAATCTTTCAACATCAACTGATTCTTGGATTAGGAGGACGTACTTAATATGCATATAGCGAGCCACAATAGAACCATCTACCTGAAACAATGTCCGCGCTGTAATGGCGATGTGGGAGTCGGCAGTGACCAGTATGGTAGGTATTTGCACTGCCTTCAGTGCGGATATATGTCCGACATCGGGCACGCAAATACAGATGAAAACCGACATTCGGACGATTTGCGCGACTTCGTTGCATAGTAGCGGTCATAACTGTAATGTCTTCTGCACCGAAAAAGAGGGGGCGGAGTTGAAAACTCCGCCCCTTCGCATACAGAATTGAACCGTTTTTTCTAAGTGCCAAGCAAAATTAGATCTACTTAGTCGCCCTGTGGTATTGCCGCTCCAAATTGAGCACTTGCTGCCGCGACTCCAGAACCACGAGCCACCTCGTAACCTTCCTTCGGGAGTACATTCTCGAGAGCAGAGAGTAGCGCGAGCACATATTCTGCCTTGCTCGATTCTCCCATAAGGCCGACGCGCCAGACGTTGCCGGCCAGTTCGCCCAGCCCGCCACCAATCTCGATACCGTAGCCGCGTAAAAGCCTCTGCCTGACCGGAATATCGTCAACTCCGTCGGGGATACTTACAACGGTAATCTGAGCAAGGCGGTGGTCCTCAGGCACTACGCATTCCAGACCCAGAGCCTCCAGCCCGGCAGCAAGAGCCTTAGCGTTTAGCGTGTGGCGCTGGAACCTATTTGTCAGGCCCTCCGTCAGCGCATCTCGCAACCCCTGCCTCAACGCCAGTATCATGCTGACCGGCGCTGTGTGGTGATATACGCGCTGCTCCTCCCAGCCCCAATAATTGCCCAAAAGTGCTAGGTCAAGATACCAAGACGATGGTGCCTGCTTTCGGCTTCGCATGGCTTCAATCGCTCGCCGGCTCATCGCGACGGGAGAGAGGCCTGGAGGACATCCGAGGCACTTCTGTGTTGCGGAGTAGGCGTAATCTGCATCCCACTCGTCGAACTCCACTCTATTGCCGCCAAGTGAAGTGACAGTGTCAACCATGAAGAGCGCGTCGTGGTCCTTCGCAATGCGGGCAAGTTCTGACATTGGCTGACGCACGCCCGTCGATGTCTCCGCGTGTATGGCTGTTACCAGCTTCACATCCGTCCGGTTTCTCAGTTCTGCTTCCAGTTTCTCTTCTGGGAAAGGGCGCCCCCACTGCGCGCGTATCGGCACGACATTTGCTCCGATGCGAGTAGCCATCTCCACCATTCGTTCACAAAAGAAGCCGTAAATGCACATCACAACGGTATCACCGGGCTCCAGCAGGCTGCTCAGACCGGCTTCCATTCCAGCGGAGCCTGTGCCGGAGATTGCTAAGGTGTTCGCATCGTCAGTCTCGAATACTGCCTTCAGCAACTCCCGGACTTCGTCCATGATCAACATAAAGTCGGGATCGAGGTATCCAATCATTGGCTGCATCATTGCTTGCAGGACCCTAGGGCTGACATTGCTTGGACCGGGTCCCAGCAGAATGCGAGAGGGAACGGCCGGCATTTTCGATCCGGGTACGCAACTCTGAGTCATGTATTCACCTTAATTTCTTTTCCTCATAAGATATCGGCAGCAGCCCTTTAGGTATTGTCGCGGATGTGTCGATCATACCTGTCTTCAAATCGCACGATGTCGTCTTCTTCAAGATAGCTACCTGTCTGCACTTCTACGACTTCGAGCGGAAGTGTGCCTGGATTCTCCAACCGGTGCTCAACACCTACCGGCACGTATGTTGACTGATTCTCGGTTAGCAGAAACACTTCGTCTCCCCGGGTGACTTTGGCAGTTCCTTTGACCACAACCCAATGCTCCGCCCGGTGGTGGTGCATCTGCAGTGACAGCGCTTCCCCCGGAGAAATCGTGAGACGCTTGACTTGGAAACGATCTCCGGCATCGACCGTCTCGAACGAGCCCCACGGCCGGTTTATCTCGAGATGATTCTCCTGCTCCGGTCGCTCTTCGAGCTTAAGCTGCTCCACCAACTCCTTCACTTCCTGAACATGCTCCTTGTGAGTCGCCAATACGGCGTCTGGGGTCTCTATTATTATCACATCCTTCAAGCCAACTGCCGCGACTAGGCGCCGCTGGCTAATTACGAGTGAGTCTGACATTGACTTGGCGTAAACATCGCCCTCAATGATATTCCCTCCATTGTCCCTCGCTCTCTCTTCCCACAGCGACGACCAGGCTCCAAGGTCGGTCCAGCCTATGTCCATCGGAAGTACGAGGCACTTCGCCCCTTCATCCGCTGTTGTGCCTTTACCCATATGTTCCATTACAGCATAGTCGATTGACTCGCTAGGGCACTGCGCGAAATGTGTCGCATCCGGTCGATAGAATTCTCCATCGCGTCTTAGTTTGGAATGCGCTTGAATGCAGGCACCTTCTATGTCGGGTCGTCTGCGACGAATCTCCCCCATCCAGACTGATGCTCGCATCAGGAACATTCCACTATTCCATAGGTAAGCTTCGGACTCCACCATCTGCTTGGCGACGCTCTCGCTCGGCTTCTCCGTGAATTCTGCCACTTCGAATGATTCGACGCCATTCTTGGGCAAGTGTTGATCACCCTTTCTGATGTACCCATATCCGGTCTTGGGTGAATCAGGAAGAATGCCGAATGTAACTATGTTGCCCTTTCTTGCCTCCGCGGTGCCGTCCTCGACAAGCTTTTGGAATCTTGTCGTGTTCCGCACAACGTGGTCGGCAGGCAGCACAAGCATCACTGGGTCGCCACTTGCAAATTCGGCATCTTCGTCAAGCAACATGAGTGCCGCTAGTGTCAAGGCGGGAGCCGTGTTGCGCCCAACGGGTTCTAGCGCGATTGCCAGCGCTTCCTTGTCCAACTGTCGAAGGTGCTCCGCCACCAAAAAGCGATGTTCTTCGTTGCAAACTACGAGCGGAGTTGCGATGTCCTGCATCCCGTCCAGGCGACGAATTGTGTCCTGCAACAGTGAATATTCGCCCATGAGGCGTAGGAACTGCTTGGGGTGTGCCTCTCGGGAAAGCGGCCACATCCGAGTGCCAGAACCTCCGGCCAATATTACTGGATGCAGGGGCATGTCTGGCCTCATGAATGGTTCCGTGGTGTAACCGCAGAGTTGATTGAAGGTGGATGCTATTATATGAGCCACAAAATCGACAGGTCAACGCGGGCCTCTTTTAGAGCATCGTAAGGAACTGTGCAATGTCGACCATCAATTCACGGAATTGCACTTGACATATCGCTCGGTCTGACTTACCTTACACGCAATATCATTTAGAATCATTCTAATTATCACATTTTATTGTCCTAATTGTGATTACCCAATCATCCGAACAAGCCACAGGATCTAATATGCGGGAAAGCGGATTGGAATTGCGCCTTGCTGAGATGAAGGCCGCGCTCAGAGACAGGGGCGTGGTGGTAACGCGCAAGCGGGCTAAACTGCTAGAAGTTTTACTTGCCAGCGATCGCCATCCATCCGTGAGCGAGATTCACGAAGGTGTCAGAGCGGCATACCCCGGCACCAGTCTCGCCACAATTTACAACACTATTGAGATCTTAAAGGAAACGGGTCAGGTGTTGGAGATTGAATTCAGTGCCTCCGCCAATCGATACGACGGCAGGATACCTGTTTCCCATCCACACCTTGTTTGCTTGCAATGCGAGAAGGTAGAGGACATGGATGGAGCTATGGATGGCGCGGCACAACACCACCCGTTAGACCGTGTATCGCGGGCTACCGGATACGAAATCGTCAGACTCCGCACAGATTACTATGGCACATGCCCCGAGTGCCTCTCCGCATCACCTTTGCTTTCGGGCGAAAGGGGGTGCTTATAGTTCTGGCGATATCAAACCGTTTTCAATTGTCACCAGCGTTAGTATCACATGTTGCGAAAGGAGTATGCGCATGTCCAATAGAGAGGAAATTGCCCTGCTAGCCCACCTTATGAGGCGTGCCGGCTTTGGTGCGACTCGCGACGAGCTCGAGGCGATGGCAGAGCAGGGATATGAGACAACAGTCGAGCAACTGCTTGACTACGAAAGTCAACCCCCCGTAGATGAGTACACGCTATACAGGTACCACCCAATAACCGAGGTGCCCGGCGGTGCAGCCGCTCCGGGGCAGGCGAATTGGCTGTATTTCATGGTGAATACTCAGAGGCCGCTGAATGAGAAGATGGCTCTCTTCTGGCACCATGTTTTCGCCACAGGCAACTCCAAGGTTGACAACTGCAATCACCTTCTCGAACAGATTCAGATGTTCCGAGATGTTGGAATGAAGAACTATCGTGGCCTGCTGCTACAACTGGCGAGCAACCCCGCCATGATCTATTGGCTGGACAACAATGAGAACCACAAAGTCGCCCCCAACGAGAACTGGGGTCGCGAGCTTTTGGAGCTCTTCTCGCTAGGCGTCGGCAACTACACCGAACAGGACGTATTTGAGTGCTCGCGGGCCTTCACCGGCTGGACAATCTCGGCGAAAATGCCTCGATATCCCTATGGTAGGCATCCGTGGCGGTTCGAGTATCGTTCAGAAGACCATGACGAGACCGACAAGTCATTCTTGGGTTACACGGGGAATTTCAATGGCGAAGACATCATCGAAATTATCCTGAAGCAGCCCGCCTGCCCTAGGTTCATCGCCCGGCACCTGTATAATTTCTTCGTTGAGGATGAACCACAGGTTCCGGCATGGAATATTGAGCAGCCGCGCAACCCTGAGGCAATTCGTCTGCTTTCCGAGACCCTCGTCGAGAACGACTACGACATAAAGCCTGTATTGCGCGTTCTCTTCAACTCGGACTTCTTCAAGGATGCGATGTACAGAAAGGTCAAGAACCCGACTGAGGTTGTTGTTGGAACGTTGCGACTCACCGGCGACCTGCAAGGTCCGGATCCGCGACTGGAGTCCGTTGCGAGGGAGCCCGGCTATATGGGGCAGGACATCCTCGATCCTCCCAGCGTGGAAGGCTGGCACACCGGTCACGAGTGGATTAACAGCGGTTCTCTTGTAAAGCGCGTCAATTTCGTTGCAGATAGGATAAGCGACACGAACCTGCCGGGAGTGAAGCGAATCGTTGAGAGAATTGCATCAGCCAACGGCCCGACCATGACACCAGAGGAACTGGTAGAAAACTGCCTTGACCAGATGGGACCGATGTCCGTGTCGGACCAGACGCTTAAAGAGCTGATTAGCCAGGCGGAGAGCGAGGGCGCTGTCAACTGGCAAGACGCTTATGACGATTCCGCGCGCCGCGCTGGAGAGATGCTTGCCCTCATCGGCGCAACCCGAGAGTATCAGTTCGGTTAGAGCCACGGCTTGTTACAGGGAATTATCCTCAGGAGGAAAAAATGGCAAATACGAACAAACCGCCGGTGTTGGTCGTACTGCAGCTCACGGGCGGCAACGACTACTTCAATACGGTGATTCCGTACACGGACGGAAACTATTACGACAGCAGGCGCTCGCTTGGCATTTCGGAGAACCGTGTGCTAAAGCTCAACGACGAGCTTGGCCTGCACCCTGCGATGGCGCCGATGAAGGGAATCTTCGAGAGCGGCGACATGGCGGTTATTCATGGCATCGGCTATGAGAACTCTCCACGTTCCCACTTCCGCTCGATGGACATTTGGCACACCTGTGAGCCGGATAAGGTCGGGACAGAAGGCTGGCTGGGACGCGCAATGAAGCAGATTGATCCCGCGTCTGAAAATCCTGTAACCGGCGTCAATGTCGGGCAGGCTCTCCCTCGCGCACTGGTCGCCCCCGGCGTGTCAGTCGCGTCGGTTGCCGATGTCTCTACCTATGGCCTGCTCACGAACATCGAGCAGGAAGAGCAGCGATTGCAGGTACTTGAGCGCTTCGCCAACATGTACGGCCCTGCAGTGGGTACGGGTCAGGTGATGGAGTATCTCGGGCAGACAGGGCTGGACGCGCTCAAGGGCGCAGACATTCTGAAGGTTGCACCGCAGCAGTATGAGTCCAGTGTGGAATACGGTGCAAGCCCGATTGCCCAGAAGCTTAGGGACATAGCCATGATCCACACAGCAGATGTGGGCACGCGCGTGTTCTACACCGACCATGGAAGCTTCGACACCCATGCGGCACAGGCGACAACTCATGCCCAGCTCTGGACAGATGTCTCTGAGGCGGTCGCGGACTTCTGGGATGACCTCCGAGAGCACGATGCCGATGACAACGTCATAATGTTCCTGTTCTCCGAATTCGGTCGCCGGGTACGGGACAACGGTTCCGGCACAGACCACGGCGCGGCAGGGGTTGCCTTCGCAATGGGGCCGAGCGTAAATGGCGGCTTCTACAGCGAATACCCTGAGACGCGTGCAGAGGCTCTGCAACAGGGTGACCTGGTACCTAACCAGGACTTCCGTGGCGTTTACTCGACTATCCTCGAGGACTGGATGAAGCTGGACGCGCCGAGTGTGGTTAACGGTCACTTCGAGCAGCCTGGATTCATCCATACCAACGGTAACGGGCACTAAGCCGAAGCGTTAGAACTTATTCGCTCGCTAATTATCCCCGCAGTCCTAGACTACACTGGACTGCGGGGCAAGCAGCGTATTTCGGGATGAATCGGAAGGTGAAAAGATGCTAACGACAACTGTTTCAGGCCGGACCTGGAACTTCAGTCACGCCATCGGAAGGAATGCTGCGGCTGGGAACGGCTTCACTCAGCCGACCGATGTAGCGGTGGCTCCAGGCGGCGTACTCTACGTCCTAAGTAGAGGCCAGGAAGGTGCAGGTGGCGTTCAGGCGCCGAACAAGCGAATAGGTAAAGTCACCATTGAAGAGGATTTCATCGGTGATTTCGCCCGTGAAGAGCTTGTATGGCCAATGGGAATCGCCGTTGATTCCCACGGCAACATCTACTGTGCTGACGAATTTGACAAGCAAGTAAAAGTCTACGATGCCGACGGACAGCGCGCTGGCGAATGGGACGGCGACGGCAAGTTGGGCAGCCCCTCTGGGATCGCCTGCGATGCTGAGGACAATCTCTATGTTACTGACGCCGCCTCAAACGAAGTGCATAAATTCACGAGCGATGGTAAGCACCTGATTTCGTTCGGCGGCGCGGGAAGTGCGCCTGGCCAACTTAACAGGCCGTGGGGCGTTGTTGTAGGCACAGATGGATGCGTATATGTAGCCGACTGGGGCAACAACCGCGCGCAGAAGTTCTCCGCCGACGGTGAGCACCGCGTAACTTATGGCGAAGAGACCGGTGGCCCGGCGGGCGCCCTGAACCACCCTTCAGATGTTGCGGTGGACAGCGAGGGCGACGTTTATGTCTCGGACTGGGGCAACAAGCTCGTCAAGATATACGAGAACGACGGCCCTGTTCTCACGCAGCTCGAAGGGGACGCAGTCGAGTTTTCTAAGTGGGCTAAAGAGGTGGTAGAGTCTAACCCGGACGTGGTGAAAGCCTACCGGAGAGTAAGCGACACCAGGCCGCTCGGTCTGTTTGAGCGACCGGTTGGAATTGCAGTCGACGAGGAAGACCGTTTAATTGTCACCGACAGCACACGCGGTCGCCTTCAAGTCTATGCCAAAGAGAAGGACTACATGGACCCGCAATTCAATCTCTAGCTCGGCAAAGCTGGACTAGACGACACAGGGGACGCATCTGTTCAGATGCGTCCCTTCTATTTTGCTGCAGGCATTCAGGTCAGGACAACGGGATCAATGTCAACGGACCAGTTCCTGGGGACATCGATTTTATCAAGCAACGTCCGTGGATCGTCGCCTCTCAAGATGATGTGCCAGCGGTAGCGCCCGCGCAGCCGAGCCGGAAATGCGGGAATTGGTCCCAATATATCTGTTTCCGTGATGTCCCACTCGGCCTGTTGCTTTCGGAGTTGTCCCGAAAGCCTTGATGCCTCCGCCTCGCACTTTGCCTGGCTAGTGTGGGTGTATATAAGGCGAATCAGACGGCTGTAGGGTGGATTTTGCTGTTGTCTGCGATACGCCATTTCACGAAGATAGAATGCTTGGTAGTCTTGTGCAGCAGCAGCCTGTATTGCGTAGTTGTCAGGCTGGAAGGTTTGTATGATGACTTTGCCCTCGCTGCTCCCTCGTCCCGCGCGCCCTGCGACCTGATGCAGTAACTGAAAAGTGCGCTCGCCTGCGCGATAGTCTGGAATCGTCAACCCGACATCGGCAGAGACTACTCCCACCAGGGACACAGATGGGAAATGTAGTCCTTTGGCAATCATCTGCGTGCCCACTAGAACCTGCGCCTCACCTGAGCGGAATCTCATAAGCAATTCCTCATGCGCCTTCGGGGATGTGGCAACATCTCGGTCCCAACGCAACACACCCACATCTGGGAAGCGCGTAGCAACCTCATCTGCTACCGCCTCCGTACCGATGCCGTAATTCCGAAGGCGATGTTTCATGCACTGGGGACACATTTGGGGCGCTCTGCGACGCCTACCACAGTAGTGGCACACGTAGCTCTTCGATGCTGAGTGATAGGTAACACTTACATCGCAGCTTCGGCAGCGCAAACTGTATCCGCAATTGAAACAGCGCAAGTGCGAGGATGTGCCGCGTCGATTAAGGAAGAGCATTGCTTGCTCACCTGCCTCTAGGCAAGCTTCCAGAGATTTGCTGAGAGCCCGGCTGAACATTTCCGTATTACCATCCCGCAGTTCCTCTTTCATATCAACAATGTCCACTGATGGTAAAGCGCCTGAATGTTCCGGCCTGCTTGCGCTGCTGACGAACCTCTTAGTGAGTCTGTGGACGCGATGCCTTCCTTGCATCCCTGCATAGCATGTCCCCACTTCGGGAGATGCGCTTCCCAGAACTACCAGAGCATCACTTAATTCCGATTGTTTCAGGGCGACCTGCCGTGCGTGGTAACGGGGCTGGGCATCCTGTTGCTTGTAAGTCCATTCGTGCTCTTCATCGAGGACGATGAGACCGAGATCAGGAACTGGGGCGAATACCGCGCTGCGTGATCCGACAACGAGGCCGTATTGCCCGCGACTGATTTTCCACCACTGGTCGAATCGTTCGCCATCAGTAAGTCCGCTATGCAGAACTGCCACATTACCGGGAAACCGAGATGCGAAGCGCTCTATCGTCTGGTATGTAAGGGCAATCTCCGGGACGAGAACGATGGCTTGCTTGCCCATTTCCAGGCAGCAATTTACCGCGTCGAGATAGACTTCAGTCTTTCCACTACCGGTTACTCCCTCTATGAGGAATGTCTTACCAAGGTTGGACGACTGCTCGAATTCGCCGTGTATGGCCGTTGCCGCCTCGGACTGCTCCACGGTCAGGCGGAGCGGACCTACGTCCTCAAAAATCCTTCCTTCAAGCGGGTCGCGGTCTATGAGCGCGGTTCTGGTGGTCAGCCAGCCTCTGTCCATTATTGTTTTGACTATGCTGCCACCGAACTCCTGGCGGGCCTCAGTGATGTCGAGAGGCTTGTCAATATCGCGTAGGTGTTCGACAAATGCGGACTGTTTCTTTGCCCGGCGACCTAGAGTTAAGAGCCACCCATTTATTTTAGAGGCGGCGTCGGGATTTATGCTTATCAATGTGCGATAGCGATGCTTGATGGCCGGGTCGGGTAGGGCGTATTCCCGAATGAGGATGTTTTTGCGAACGAGGCTTGCTATGGACGCTGCCGCGCTGTCGCCGACTGCTCGGACTAAAGCGTCCTGCGTCGCGGAGTTGCGCTTGGCGATGTAATCAACGATGCGAATCTGGAGTGGAGTGAGTGAAGTGCGGTCTGGTTTTGGCTTTGCCAGAGTGAGGTGGATGCGGGCACGGACACGCCCCCCGGGCGGCAGCATAGGCGCGGTTGCTTCGAAGAGGGAGCAAATGTAGTAGTCGCTCACCCAGCTGGCAAGTTGAAGCCGAACATCGTCAAGAAGTGGCTCGTCGAACACAGGTCCAGCGATGTCCTTCGTTTCAGCCTCGGACACCTGAGAGTGCCTGCCGAGCGAAAATACTACTCCCTGTAGAGTGCGAGCGCCGAATGGAACGCGCACCAGTTGCCCGGGTAGTATGTTGACTCCATTAGGCACCCGGTAACTGAACGTCCGACCTGGAGCGGTCGGAACATCCACGGCCACTTCGGCAAATCTCATGTTGGCAGAATCGACCATTCAAGTCTCCACAGTACCATTCTGACCGACATGCTAGCAGTATATAGTTCGCTCGTTATGGCAAGAGGGACAGACCTGTTAGTGTCTGCCCCTCAGCTATTACTTAGTTAAGCAAGAAGAATTAGCGGCGTTCTTTGATCCTGGCCGCGCGCCCTGAGAGACCGCGAAGGTAATATAGGCGGGATCGTCGAACTTTGCCGCGGCGCGTGACTTTGACGGACTCCACATTGGGGGAGTGCATAAGGAAAGTGCGCTCTACGCCGATTTCGTAGCTAACGCGCCGAACGGTGAAGGAAGCCCCTGGGCCTCCGCCTCGCTTGCGAATGACAACGCCCTGAAACGCCTGTAAGCGCGTACGCTCACCCTCAGTAACCCTGATATCGACGCGCACCGTATCACCCGGTTGAAACTCTTCAATATTTGGGTTGGGCTCCAACTGAACTAACTGATGTGCTTCCATAAGAAGATTCCTACTTGAATTATGCCTAATAGACTAGGACTTCCATTGTATCGCCATAGTCGCTTGACACGCAAGTTTTGTGGTCCCCAGTAACCGTCCCAAAGGCGGTGTGGAGTTGTGGAAGCAATCGAAGAGGTGCGGCTTACTACGCTGTGCCTTTATGCCGCCACCAACTCACTCAGCGACAGACCGTCATCACCGGTCCAAATCCATTGTGTCAACCCTAATCCGTTCAGCATCCCCTCAACGCTCTTATCCCCTTACCGTCTTGTACCTTATACCTGATCAAGTCAGGCACATGCCTTGCTCCTTCCTATCACCCTCTCTGTGCAGTTGTTCGTCGCAGGAAGAGTTCTTATCCGTTTGTATCCGGTCAGACTCCTCCACTTGTTGCTTAACTCCACCACTAACCGCCTCAGCTCCGCGTTCCCCCTCACCTTGCGCTCCATCCTCATCAACTCCCCGCCTCCTCCCTCCGGCAATTCATTCAGCAACAACCATATCCTTGCCTTGTGCCACTCCCATCCCTCTATCTCCTTCAGGCGTCTAGAGACATTCTTCCTCACATGCGCCAAGCATATCTGATGTTCCAAGCCCAACTCTTCTACCACAGGCTTGTATGTACTCAGGTCATCGCTGACTATCGCCTTCACTCCCAACTCCTGCACAAACCCACTCAGCCAGTCAACAAAGCCCGCGCTGTCTTGCTTCATCAGCAGGTCTATGCCCACCAGCCTGCCGCTGCTGGCGTCCACCACGAACCCGGCCACTACCTTCTCGCCATTCAACTTCAGCATCGTCTCGTCCGCTCCCACAACCTCTACACGCTCCCTCACCCTGCGACCGAGCGCCCTAATCGCGCCGACTCCCGCTTCCTGTACATCTCGCAACTGCTTATCCTCGCCAACTCGCACCCAGCGCAGTCAGCAAGTGTCCCACAGACCTGTGCGACAGTCCCAGCTCCCAACTCAGCGCCGCCACTGCCCTCAAGAGCTTGCTCTGCGCGTGTCCGTCCAAGCCCGAAGGGTAAGCGCCTGACTGTCCTGCCGCAGTCGGCGCACTTGAATCTGACGGCCGTAACACGCTTGATGTAGGGGTCATTTATCCGCTTCTCAAGGCTGTGGCCTGCTTGTGAAAGGCGACTCCGGCGCAATATGGGCAGTTCAACGGAGGAGCATCCGGATACTTGTTGACCTCTGGCAGCGTAAATCGTACTCTTGGCATGGGCTGGGACCCCTAACAGATATTGGCGTGTGCTTCCAGAAACTTATCAGGATCCCCAGCCGTTTCCTTGTCCCACCATATCTGGGACGGTTACGCTCGGGTTGATGCTCTTGCCTCAGCTCCTAACTCATAGTGCGGTATCGCTGCGCGAGGTTTTCGCGGTAGTCCGGGTCTTGCGAGATTACCTGACCTCGGCGCAGTTGCTCTTCGACGGATACTACCCGTGGAGGCCTGGGAGCGGGAGGCGCAGTACCAATCGCACCACGAGCTTCCATATCCTCAATTTGTGCAACTGTTGCGCCCATCATTTCCGAAAGGACGTACCGATTGTGCTGGCCCAGTGTTGGCGCCGCCGAGCGTAACTTACCTGGCGTCCCAGAGAATTTCCACGGCCTGCTGGTATAGGGCAGAGGAGGCATGCCCGTACTCGGATGGTGCTCGGCAACCTCGTAGAATCCACGATCATTAAGGTGAGGGTTGAAGAGTAGATCCTTTCCGTCAAGCACGGCGCCTGCGGGGACGCCTCTCGACTGCAATGCGTTCATGAGCCCGTATTGCTCCAGCCGAGAAGTTGCATCGAAAAGTAAGGCGTCGATCTGGTCGCGGTTCTTCTGACGAGACAAGGCATCCGCAAATCGCTCATCATTGGGCCAAGTGTGTTGCTCTAGCACATCGCATAGCGCCCGCCACTGCTCATCTGTTGACACGGCGATGGTTATCCACTTGTCGTTGCCCTTGCAGGGGTAGCACCCGTGCGGGGACATTAGTGTGTCTTGATTTCCCTGGCGCTCCGAAGTACGCCCATTGACTGAGCGATCTAGCATCGCCTCGGGTATCGTCGAGGTAAGAGTTTCAGACTGCGAAACATCGATAAACTGCCCCTTGCCGGTTCGCGCCCGATAGGCCAGGGCGGCCATAATCGCGAACGCCGTGTGTTCTGCCGCGGTATAGTCGGCGTAGGGTATTTCAGGAAGTACTGGCGGCCCGCCCTTGTATCCGCTGATGTGGGAGAGGCCTGAGGTTGCTTCGGTTGTGTAGCCGATCGCTCCGTAATTGGCCCAGGGACCGGTATAGCCGTAACCGGTTGAGGAAACCATGATTATGTCCGGCCGGATCTGGCGCAAATCCTCGTACTCCAGCTTGAAATTTCGCATCACGCGGGGCGTGAAGTTCTCGGCGAATACGTCGCTGATGCTAATCAATTCTCGCAGGGCGTGGACACAATCTTCGTCATTCAGTTCCAGCGTAAGGCTGTATTTGTTGCGATTTTGCTCGTAGAAATTTGCCGCACGATCCCAGCAGCGCCCTTCGCCGTTGTTCTCGTAGAAAGAGCTGGTGCGATAGTTGTCTAGACGGCTGCAGGACTCGATGCGGATTACCTGCGCGCCCATGTCTCCTAGCAGCTTGATGGCGTGCGGAATGGCAATGAGCTGGCCCATTTCGACTATGCGAACGCCAGACAATGGCAGCGACATACTACACGACTCCTGAAGCTGTCAGCATGCTCAATTCCTCGGGGGAAAGACGCAGTCTCCCGCAGAGTATTTCGTGGTTGTGCTCGCCCAATAATGGAGCTGGACTAAGGGCTTGCCATGGCGTCTCACTCATAATGAACGGCGCGCCAGGATACACTGCTTCGCCAATCGTTGGATGACTAAAGCTTGTGAAATAACCCCGCTCACTATAATGCTCACTTGCGAGAACCTCTTCAGGGCTGTGGACAACGCCGTAGATGTGGCCGCGTCGTCTGTGCGCCTCGCGCATCAGTTCGAATTTACGCCATTGTGTCATTCCATGCTCAAGAGCCTGTTGAAGAGCCTGTGCATTATTGAAACGGCTATCGGGCGTGTCGAACGCTTCATCCTTTAGTGCGGGTGCATCGATAAAGTCAGCAACGCCATCCCAGTCCACCGCGCCGCCGAAATGTATTGGTACGATGTAACCATCTTTGGTTGGAACCGGACTGCGCGGCATGTCGCCGGTGTATGAGGGCTGTCGCTGTCTTGTGGCGCCCGCGTAGGTGTACAGGGAGGTGGTGTCGCGGAGGGCGGACGCAACGCACTCCTGGATGGAGACATCGATGTGCTGACCTTCTCCAGTGAATTGTTGATGATACCAGCCCACAAGCGCGGCGGTGGCGGCGTTCGTTCCTGCCTTGAACTGAGTTTGACGGAGCGCGTGCTTCAGAGGTTCGCGGTCAGCCGATCCGAATATATACATCAGACCGCCAAGGGCGTAGTGTACGATGTCGGCTGCCTTGTAATCCCTGTAAGGGCCGGTCTTCCCGAAATTGGAAATCGAGACCATCACCAGCGAAGGATTATTGGCCGAGAGCGTGTAGTAGTCCAGACCGAGAGAAGGCATCACGCGTGCCGCGAAATTCTCCACGAGGATGTCAACGTCTGCCAGCAGTTGGTGGAACAAAGACATGCCGGTAGAGGCTTTGAGGTCGAGAGTTATGCTCTTCTTGTTCGTATTCAGGTATGCAAACAGAAGGCTGTGTTCAAGGTGGGGTTCGTCGTTTGCAAAAGGAGGCAGGCCACGGGCGGGGTCGCCCGGAGGTCGCTCCACCTTGACTACGTCGGCTCCAAAGTCAGCGAGGAGCTTGGTGCAGTAAGGACCGGCGACATGGTGCGTCAGGTCGAGTACTCGCACGCCCTCTAAAGCTCGGTCTTGCAATGTATCGCTATTAGCTCCCGAGGATCTGGAATCCAGAAGATTCGCAGAGGAAGTATATCACGCAAGCTGTTACCGGTCGTCTGCTGTGTGAGTACGCTATGCTTGTACGAGCCGCTGAGTTGCAAGAATGCGCCGCAAAAAAACTCTGTCAGTAATGCTTGACTTGTGACTTTCCCTGTTTTAGACTAGCAGGACGGTTGAGTGCAAAGATGACATTTACATTCTGACATACAGCATTCAGGCAAGCCTACAGCACGGCTGGGGACTGCCAGCCGTTTTTTTGTGTACCTTAACAACTGAATCCTGTCTAACAATAGACCGAGTAAATGATCCTTAATGTGGGTCAAGTTATTAAGAGTCTACGGTGGATGCCTTGGGGCCAAGGGCCGATGAAGGGCGCGGCAAGACTGCGAAAAGCCTCGGTGAGCTGTCTGGCGAGCTTAGCCGAGGATACCCGAATGGGGAAACCCATCCTGGCTCATACCAGGATACCCCGCGAATGCGGGGAGGTAAGTGGGGGAACTGAAACATCTAAGTACCCTGAGGAAAATAAATCAAAAGAGATTCCCCTAGTAGTGGCGAACGAACGGGGAAGAGCTCAAACCTGTCGGAGTTAGTGGACTGGGGTCCTATGTCCGATGGGGGTTGTAACACTGCCTGCTTAAGCCCCAGCGAGAGCAAGGAGTAAGAAACCCGAACCTTAGCTGAACGAATCTGGAAAGGACGACCGAAGAGGGTGATAGTCCCGTAAGCGAAAGGGTTTGGGCTCCTGGCAAGTTGTTGAGTACCACGGGACACGTGAAATCCTGTGGGAAGCTGGGGGGACCACCCTCCAAAGCTAAATACCCTTGGCCACCGATAGTGAACCAGTACCGTGAGGGAAAGGTGAAAAGAACCCCGGGAGGGGAGTGAAATAGACCTGAAACCGTAGACTTACAAGCCGTGGAAGGCGGGGCTTCGGCCCGGCTGACTGCGTGCCTATTGAAGAATGAGCCGGCGAGTTAATTTAGGCAGCAAGGTTAAGGGACATAAGTTCCGGAGCCGAAGCGAAAGCGAGTCCGAACAGGGCGTGCAGTTGTCTGGATTAGACCCGAAACCGAGTGAGCTACCCATGGCCAGGCTGAAGCTCAGGTAGTACTGAGTGGAGGGCCGAACCCGTGTATGGTGCAAAATGCTGGGATGAGCTGTGGGTAGAGGTGAAATGCCAATCGAACTCGGAGATAGCTGGTTCTCCCCGAAATGTATTTAGGTACAGCCTCAAGTTAGTTTTGTGGAGGTAGGGCACTGGATGGGCTAGGGGGCGTGAGCTTACCAACCCCAACCAAACCACGAATGCCATAAAATGTTGCTTGGGAGTGAGACAGTGGGGGATAAGCTCCATTGTCGAGAGGGAAACAGCCCAGACCGCAGGCTAAGGTCCCTAAGTGTGAACTAAGTGTGAAAGGAAGTGGGAATCCCCAGACAGCTAGGAGGTTGGCTTAGAAGCAGCCACCCTTTAAAGAGTGCGTAACAGCTCACTAGTCGAGGGCTCCTGCGCCGAAAATGTAACGGGGCTAAAGTTCACCACCGAAGCCGCGGAATTTGCTTTAAGCAGATTGGTAGGGGAGCGTTGTCAGGGCGTCGAAGCTAGTACCGTAAGGTCTGGTGGAGCGCTGAGAAGTGAGAATGCCGGCATGAGTAGCGACAATCCTGGTGCGAATCCAGGACACCGAAAGCCCAAGGTTTCCTACGCAACGTTGATCGGCGTAGGGTAAGTCGGTCCTAAGCCGTAGCGCACCGCGAAGGCGATGGACAGCAGGTCAAAATTCCTGCACCACTGTTATTCCGTTTTAAATCAGAGGAGGGACGTGGGAAGGTAGGCAGGGCGTGCCCATTGGACATGGCACGTTTGCCCTTGTAGGCGTCGACGGGGATAGGCAAATCCGTTCCCGGAGCTGAGGGGGGTGAAAACTCCAGGGATAATACCCGGGGGAATCCTGTTGAACCTATGCCACCAAGAAAAGCTTCGCTGACAGGGGTTTCAGTGACCGTACCGCAAACCGACACAGGTGGGCAGGGGTAAAAGTCCCAAGGTGAACGGGAGAACCCTCGTTAAGGAACTCGACAAATTAGCCCTGTAACTTCGGGAGAAAGGGTACCCGTGGGGTGATGGCACTTGCTGTCTAAGCCCTTGCGGGTCGCAGTGAAGAGGCTCAGGCGACTGTTTACCAAAAACACAGGTCTCTGCTAAGCCGAAAGGCGATGTATAGGGGCTGACGCCTGCCCAGTGCCGGAAGGTTAAGAGGCGAGGTTCGACGTAAGTCAAAGCTTCAAATCGAAGCCCCGGTGAACGGCGGCCGTAACTATAACGGTCCTAAGGTAGCGAAATCCCTTGTCGGGTAAGTTCCGACCCGCACGAATGGCGTCACGACCTGAGCGTTGTCTCAACGAGGGACTCGGTGAAATTGCAAGGCCAGTGAAGATGCTGGCTACCCGCGACAGGACAAAAAGACCCCGTGGAGCTTTACTGTAGCTTGGCAGTGGACTGGGGTTATGGATGTGTAGGATAGGCGGGAGACTGTGAAGCCCGGACGCCAGTTCGGGTGGAGTCGACCTTGAAATACCGCTCTTCTATATCTTCGGCCCTAACTCCGTCAAAAACGGAGGACCCTGCCAGGTGGGCAGTTTGACTGGGGCGGTCGCCTCCTAAAAAGTAACGGAGGCGTCCAAAGGTTCCCTCAGGGTGGATGGAAATCACCTATAGAGTGCATTGGCATAAGGGAGCTTGACTGTGAGACCTACAAGTCGAGCAGAGACGAAAGTCGGGCAAAGTGATCCTACGGTTCCGAGTGGAAGGGCCGTGGCTTAACGGATAAAAGCTACCCCGGGGATAACAGGCTAATCACGCCCAAGAGTTCACATCGACGGCGTGGTTTGGCACCTCGATGTCGGCTCGCCGCATCCTGGGGCTGAAGAAGGTCCCAAGGGTCCGTCTGTTCGCCGGTGAAAGCGGCACGCGAGCTGGGTTCAGAACGTCGTGAGACAGTTCGGTCTCTATCCGTCGTGGGCGCAGGAGATTTGAGGAGAGCTTTCCCTAGTACGAGAGGACCGGGAAGGACGGACCTCTGGTGTACCGGTTGTTCCGCCAGGAGCATCGCCGGGTAGCCAAGTCCGGATGAGATAAGCGCTGAAAGCATCTAAGCGCGAAGCCAACTCCAAGATTAGATCTCCCATCCCTTTAAGTAGGGAGTAAGGTTCCCGGTAGACTACCGGGTTGATAGGCCGCAGGTGTAAGGTGGGCAACCACTTCAGCTGAGCGGTACTAATAAACCGAGGACTTGACCCACATTAAGGGTCATTTACGCGGGATATCACAGAATTGACAGGATTCAGTGAAATAGGTATTGATTCGGGCAGGCAACTGCCTGTGACGTAGTTAACAACGCGGGGTGGAGCAGCGGCAGCTCGTTGGGCTCATAACCCAAAGGTCGCAGGTTCGAGTCCTGCCCCCGCAACCAGAAATGAGAGACGCCCGTTATGTGAATGACGGGCGTTTTGCTTTGTCTTCCGGATAAGGTCTTTGCCGACTACGAGACTAGTCCGCGACTGCCACCGTATCCTCAGCGAACTCCGGCATCACTTCGCTTGCGAACATCTCGATGCAGCGCAGTGACTTGTCCAGGTCGAGGCCGGCTGCGCCGAACTTGCCGAAGATGCGGTTGATGCCCTTGGATCGCAGTGCTTCAATGCGCTCGCAAACGACCTCGGGTGTGCCGATGAGAGGGAGGATGCCTTCTTCACGGGCGCGCTTTCCGGCTTCGAGGCGGTCGCGGTCGCGATGCACCCAGTGCTTGTAGTTCTCGGGGATGACGCCGTTCTTGTCGGCAGGGTTGCCGACGCGGTAGAACTCATCGTTGATATGGTCTTCCATGCCCTTAATGTCGTTCTCAGCCTGCTCCATCGTGGGCGCGACGTAGATGTTGGTGCTGACGGGCAGGTCGATGTGCTCGTGCGGGTTCCCATAGTGCTCCATGCGCTCGTGCCATAGGCTGACGACTTGGGGGGTCTGCCCCAGTGTAGTCGTGGGACCACCGACAATAATGGGCAGGCCGCGCTTTGCAGCGTTGTCCACGCTCTCCGGGCTGGTGCTCACTGCAATGTAGATGGGCGGGCCAGGCTTCTGAATGGGCTTGGGAATCACCCATGTATCTTCGAAGTCAACGAACTTGCCCTTGAATGTGGTCGTGCCTTCTTCCCAGCATGCCTGCACGACATCGAGGTACTCGTTGAACATCTCACGGGAATGCGCGATGTCCACGCCAAGACCGTGAAACTCCTGCGCCTGGTAGCCTGCGCCGACGCCGAGGTTGAAGCGACCGTTTGAGATGATGTCGATAATCGCGCTTTCTTCCGCTACCAGCACGGGATTGTGGAACGGCAGCACGACGATGGCGGTGCCGATGCGTGCGTTCTCGGTCTTTGCGGCGACTGCGCCCAGGAACGAAAAGATACCGGAAAGCATGCCGTGCCGGGAGAAGTGGTGTTCGCCGAGCCAGATGTCCTGCAAGCCCAGCTTGTCTGCAAACTCAATTTGTTCCAGCGACGCGTCAAAGGCCCGCTCAGCGGTCCAGTCCTTGTGCCATCGTAGAATGTCGAACATTCCGAATCTCATCGGACCCTCCTATTTGGGGTTATAGCAATTTGGGTTAAGAGGATGGGATGCAGATTACCTGTTGCGTAGGCGAGGGTCAAGGGCGTCGCGCAGTGAATCACCAAATAAGTTGAATGCCAGCACCGTGATGGTAATCGCCAAGCCCGGGTAGAACGCCATCCACCAGAGCGGCTTGAACGAGGAGAAGTTGGCGAAGGCGAGCATGTTGCCCCAAGTCGCAGTTGGCGGCGGCACGCCCGCTCCAAGGAAGCCCAGCCCGGACTCGATGAGGATCGCAACGCCGAGGTGGGCGGTCGCCAGAATGAGGTAGGGTGCGACACATTGCGGCGCGACATGGCGGAACATGATGCGTATGTCATTCGCGCCGATTGCGCGTGCAGATGTCACGTACTCCATTTCACGTATCTGCAGGGCGACGGAGCGGATTACACGACCGCCAAATGGGATGCGCGTTATCGATATTGCCAGAATTACGGTTCCAAGACTCGGGTCCAGGGCCGAAAGCAGAAGCAAAGCCAAGATAACGTCAGGGAATGCTTGAAGTATCTCAAGCAAGCGCTGAATTATAAGGTCAACTTTGCCGCCCAAATAGGCGCTCACAATCCCAATAAGTGACCCACCGGTGGTACCGAATAAGACCGCTACGATAGCGACGGTAAGCGTTGTGCGGGTCCCAAAGATAACCCTGCTCAGAATATCGCGCCCCTGCTGGTCAGTACCGAAGTAGTGATCCGCGTTGGGCTCGCCTGACATGTGGGTGAAGTCACCCTTATGCTCCGGCCATGGTGTGATCAGAGGTGCGGCAAGCGCCATCAAAATCAACATAAGTAGCACCGCTGCTCCTGCTGCGCCCAGCGGATTCTGTACGATGAATCGCCGCAGTCCTCGCCAAAGTGCGCCGCTTCTGGCGGGTAGCGTTTCCTCTAAGAGGGGAGTTGCTTCTGTCTGCATGTAAGTCTATTGTCCATCATATTTGCTGCTGTCGGACTATGAGTAACGTATTCGAGGGTCTAACCATCCATACATAATATCAACGAAAAAGTTCGTCATAGTGAAGATAACTACGGTTATTGCCAGCAGGGTGGGAATGGCGTACAGAAGCCTTCGTATTAGGTAGGTTCCGATTGTCTAATCCTCCGGAATCCAACAGGATGGACACGATGGTGAGGGTATCCCGACGCCCACCATTACCCTCCCCCGCTGAGGGGGAGGGATTTCGGAAATTTTTAGCGCGGGAAATGTGGGCTGTTCTGATCGAGCCACCAGGTTCCGCGGCGCTCAGCGTTGTAGATGCCCACGCTGTACTCGCCGGTTTGCCCCTTCACATAGTCCCAGTAGGCGTCAGCGAACTCCTCCCAGGCAGCGGTCGCGAATGGGACATTTTCTTCGAGCAGAGCGTCAAGTTCAGTGACATACTCTTTGCGCTTGGCCGTGTCCAACTCGTTGTCAATCTTGTCCAGCAGGGCGTCCACTTCCTCATTGCAGAATCCGCCATAGTTTTCAGTCGAGCCGCAGCCGTACCATGCCCTCATGTAGGAGGACGGATCGCCAAATGGGAATACTGCATACGATGTGGCAAGCTCAAAGTTGCCGTCCTGAATGCTCTGAATCGCCACTGGACCGTCTAGTGGAATCTGTTCCACGTTTATTCCCTGTTCGCTGAGAAGCTGGGCAATCAGCGGCCCCCAAACTGCGTAGTGGCCTTCGACCGAGTACTTGATGCTTATGTCCAGTCCATCGCCGTAGCCTGCTTCCTCAAGGAGTGCCTGGGCTTCCTCCAGGTATGGTCCCTTCTCCGCAGTGGGTACGCAGGTCGGACGCTGCCTCAGGTCCTCATAAGGGGAGGCCCATGGGCTCCATCTGAATACATAGCCACAGCCGAAGCCGTTGAGCGACACCGTCTTGAACACGCTGTCCTCCATGGCGTCCCGGTCAATAATCAGGTTGATTGCCCGTCGAACACGGACATCGCTCAATGGACCGCCAGCGTCCTGCTTCATCCAGATGCCCTGGACTGTAGTCTGTGCATAGCGGTGAAGCTTCATTCCGTCGGGCGTGTCTGCCAGCCAGTCATGGTACGACTTGGGGTCGAGAACACGCGCGTAGTCGGATTTCTTTGCGAGGAACGCCGCTATCTTGGTCTGTGCGTCCGGCATGTGATATACGTTGATGCCGTCGAGGTAGGGGAGATTTGGATTCCAGTAGTCGGGGTTCGCCTCGATCTTCCAGAATTCGGCGTCCCTGTGCTCTAGGTATCTATAAGGACCAGTGCCCGGATAGTCGGGTATGGTACGCAGGTCAGAGTTATTGTCATCGAGGGTCTGCTTCCGAACGATGACGTTGAAGCCTGTGGCGAAGGCATTTAATATGAAGTCTGCAGCGCGCGCTTCTTCAAGCACAAGCTTGAAGGTATAGTCGTCCGGCGCCTGGACGCCATCCGCCGCCACGGCGGAGAAGAGGGCTTGTCGTCGGCTGGACACATGGTCCGGCGGGAAGATGATGCGGTCGAAAGTTGCCTTCACGTCAGCCGAGGTCATATCTGCGCCATCGTGGAACTTAACGCCTTCACGCAGTGGGAAGGTGAAGGTCTTGCCGTCGGATGAGACGTCCCAGGATGTAGCTAGTCCTTGTGCGATAATGCCTCTGTCGGGGTCGGTGGGGTCGTTCATAACCAGAAGGTCGAACAAGGGGCACTGTGGAGTGCAGTTGTTTGTTGTACCTGACTGATGCAGGTCGAGGTGCGGAGGGTTGGCGGCAAAGCCATACTCGAGCCAGCCACCACGCTGTGGGCCATCCTCCGGAGCCATCAGATATACCAGCTCCGCCTCTTGTACGGGAACAGGAGTGGCGGCTGCAGGGAGTGCCGGCTGCTGTCCTGTGGTGCCGGCGCCAGCTGCCTGCTTGGCAACGGGTGCCGCTGTCGGAGCCGCTGGTGCTGCCTGCTGTGCCGCCGGTGCTGCGGGCGCTTCTTCGTCAGCGCTCGAACACGCAGCCAGTGCCATCACGAGTGCGAGGCTTGCCAGCAGCGGCAACAGAATCTCTACGTATCTCTTCATTCGGCTCCTCCTTGTAGGGCTCCGCCAGTACGTTACCTGTTCATATATACCGTCCAACTCCACGCGATTATTCAATAGCGAAATAGTCTGAATTGCCCCCGAATATAAGTCCAAGCCTGCGGTTTGTCAACTACGACAGTGCTCGCCGTTTACCAGCCTCGGGGCCGAGGACCTTTCCCCGGCCGACTTTATCAAAGTGAGAGATATAATATGTCATGCAATATGCCTAGAAGAGATTGCGAGAGAATGCTAACCTTTCACTTACCACGGGCGTTGTATTGATGCAGGGCCGCCAAGGGAGACAATTTACTGCGAATATGAGCATTTTTCGTGTAAAGTCATCATTAAACCTTGCATTTCCCAAAGGCCTGTGATATAAATCAGACATTATATAAATTATGTGCAATAAGAGATGCGTCTTATGAACCGAAGACGAGAAAATTGTGCGCTACTTGGAAGGATGAAATGACGACTGTGGAGGCAATCATGGAAGGCCGTGCCGATAGACGGGGCGCAGGCTTTGAAGGCGCCGGAAGTAAGACAATGAAGACTGCACAGAAGAAAGAAAATAAGCCTAGGGACTACGCGGGAGAGACCACGGACACCATTCGCGAATATCTTACCGCGATTGGGCAGCACCCTCTGCTCCAGAAGTCCGACGAAATTCGCCTGGGACTGGCTGTGGAGCGCCGGATGGAGCTTAAACTGCGGCGTGAGAGATTCAGCGACGAATACGGATTTCAGCCGTCCACGGAGGAGCTCGTCTTCGACATTTACATGGCGCTGCGAGAGCGCCTGCCCACCTTGCTAACCTTCGCCGGCATCTTGAGCTTCAATATGGACGAAGATGCGACGATAAGCGATGCGCTGGCTATTGACGAAGTAAGGGAAGCGCTGGACCTCCCCATGAACGCCGGCACGAAGGCAGCGGTTGCGCTCGCCCTCGAAGTGAAGGAAGCGGACGCGGTCGCAGCAGTCGCTGCCATTTCGAGGCTGCGCTGGCTGCTACCGCTCGAGGTCATAGCCGCACTGGATGGCGGGATTGATGGCGAACTTCCTCGCGAACTCGTGCATGAGACGGAGCAGTGGTGGAAAACCATCGAGAATGTAGGCAGGGACGCAGGCGAGGATCTGACGAACTCAAACTTGAGGCTCGTCGTCAGCATCGCACGGAAGTACCAGAATCGGGGCCTGCCCATGCTTGATCTGGTTCAGGAGGGCAACCTGGGATTGATGCGCGCGGTTGAGAAGTTCGACTCGCACCGCGGGTTCAAGTTCAGCACCTACGCTACATGGTGGGTCAGGCAAGCGGTCACGCGCGCGCTGGCGGACCAGGGCCGCACGATTAGGTTGCCCGTTCACGTCGTGGAACGCCTGCAGCAGCTTGGATCGGCAGAGCGAGAGTTGCATCGCAGATTGGACAGGGAGCCGACACCGGGTGAAGTAGCGGATGAGCTAGGCTGGACATCTGAGAATGTTGAAGTTCTCCTTCAGCAGAGACAGCACACGGTATCACTCGAAACGCCCGTCGGTGAGGAGGAGTCCACTCTGGAGGATTTCATCCAGGATACGGGCGGCTGGGCTACAGACGAGATGGCAATCCGCATGGTTACGAGGCAGAATGTAGTGGAGGCTATGCAGGACCTGCCGCCTCGCCTGAGACTTGTGCTAACGCTTCGCTTCGGCTTCTTCGACGATCGTCCGAGGACGCTCGAAGAGGTTGGACAGGAACTGGGAGTGACGCGGGAGCGCGTGAGGCAACTTGAGCGGCAGGCACTAGACCGCCTGCGGAGTTCTGGGCGCCTGCCTAGTATGGCGGAGTACGGCGCAATCTAATCATAATCTCCGAGAATTCACCATAATTGTCAATGTCGAATGAAACGACCTGTTGAAAAAGCCTAGGTTTCCACGACTCTTGGTCAGTGCCCTCGCTTTTTTGAGATGATGACATGTCGTTCGAATGAGTTCTTCCATTCCCCCGTATCCTATGGCCAAAGCCATCGGTCGA
>MKWU01001525.1_pt1 | contig 39430 bp, 30 predicted proteins | sample 809101 | NCBI WGS metagenome assembly MKWU01 (sample SAMN05860141, study PRJNA318959) | sponge metagenome | host: Aplysina aerophoba | place: Slovenia: Piran, Adriatic Sea, Gulf of Piran | collected 2013-05-07
GTGCGTTACACGAAATGTGCGCCGCTCAACGCAGCTTAGATGCGTAGTTGAATGCCTTGTCCCACGCATGGGGAGACGACAATCTGTATCTGCGCCGGCGCGACAGGAAAATCCTCATGACCGTCGAACACCGCGCCGCCGCCGGTATCGGTGACATCGAGATCGAACTCGCCGATGACGCCAACGGACCCGCCCTGCGCCTCGTGACGCAGACACCCGGTCAGGATCCCGCACCACCCATCGAGAGCCGCGTCATCCAGGCCATCAACGAGGCAGACGCACCTCTCTCCAGGGCCGAGATCCGGGCCGCCGCCAGGGCCCGCAACGCAACCGTCGTCGACGCCATCGACAAACTCGCACGCCAGGGAGCCATCGTGCCCGTGCCCAAAGGACGCTGGCGCCTCGCACAACAATCCCGCGGCGACACGGCCGGCGATCCGTTCCCGGCACATCCTTGAGAGTTGCAGGGAACGGGAACGGGAACGTCTCCCTCTCACAGGCAGTTCCTCGCAAGGACACGGGACGCTCGTCGGAGCCCCTGTGACCCCCTACCCGACGGCGACCGTCACCCTCACCGAAACCGCCGTCCACGGCCTCGCCGCAATCAGCCCGATGGACCGCAGCGGGTCACACGAACGCCCTCATCCACAATGACCGCACAATCCGGGAAATCCAGGTCCCAGGCGCGCAAGATAATCCGGGGAATCAGTGGTCAAACAGTCCGCGAGACAACACCCGGATCGGAGGTGCGACGGATATCATGCGCTGTTGGGATCTGGCGGCGGCTTCCCGGCGAGCGGAAGCCTTCCCGCGGGACGGGTCTCGGGACACCGGTCTGGCGTGTCGGCAGGGATCAGCTGGTATCGGGTCCGGTGCCGGTCCGCACCAGACTTCTCAGGTTGCCGCTCCTCGACGCTGGCGTGAGCGAGGGCCATCATCCGAGGCTGGGGCGAGGTTGACCCGGGCTTTCATCTTGCCCAGGCCCCGGATGGTGTGGTGCCCGAAGCCGAAGCTCCGATCCAGACGGCCGTTGATGCGCTCCAGCGCCGAACGTTGAGCGATAGCAGCGTTGCCAGGTGAGCGAACTGCTCAGGTGTCGGGGTGAAGATCCGGCAATCGACGTCGAGAGGAAAACGGACGATACGGCCATGGCCGTTCGTGTGGCAGTCCCGATAGCCTCGCAGGCCTTCCGGCCCTGGCAGTCGAACCCATGAGCTGTCGCCGGACAACGGTCCTTGAAAGTTCCTCTCGTCGCCTCGAAGCCATGGAAGGCGAGATCACGTTCGATGCCGGTCCGGGGACAGATGCAGCGGACCTCGCCGCGTTCCGCGTAGACGATGGTGTCGGCCTTCCCGGCATCGAGCGGCCGGGTGATCCGTTTCTTCGGATCATGGCCGGGCTCCGCCTTCTCCTCGCGTCACATCATGCGCGTGTCGATGATCGGGCGGATTTGCCATGTCTCCCACAAGGCCTTCCTGAGAGAACCGCTGTCGCAGCCCCGGCCGGCGTCGGTGTCCTTGCAGCGCCGCGCCAGGTCAGGTCTTTCCTCGAACACCTAGCAACCCCTTGAGGGCCGGCCTCGGGATCGGGAAGGTTTCATGTCTGGACCAGTGGAACGGAAGCGCAGGTCGAGGGCGTCTGGCTCCGGAGCATGACTCTGTCGTCGCGTTCCACCGCCCCTTGAGACCAACGATGAAGTGGGTTTGGAGGCGACTGGCAACATCACGGCGATCATTCGACTGTTGAGCTTTCGCAGCGAGACTGGCGATTGCCAATCCGCCTCAGGCGCGTGTGAGCGCTCGGCGGAGTCAGGCCCGGGCCGTGAGCAAGAACTCCGGACACAACCGACAACGCCGGCGAAGCTTCGCCGAGGCTGGGCCGAGGATTGGCGACCATGTCCATTCCGGCGGTCGCCATGTCTCGTTTTCACTCCGGCGGGCCGCAAGCAAGGCGGTCGGGACCGGGTTCATCGTCAGGGAACTGTTCCGGACCAGCTGGGAGTCGGTGGCGCAGATGGATCCGGGGATCGACGCCGGCACGCTGAAGTAGCTGCGAAGAGATGCTCCACTCCAGTTATCGGACCGCCTTGTGGTCATAGGTTGTGGCGTCGTTATGGTCGCATCCTGTGGTCTCCTTGTGGTCACAGGTTGTGGTGTACTTGTGGTGTCGGAGATCTGCTTCACGACGAAGCGCGAGATGGGCATGACGCCGATCCGTGCCCACGCGCTGTCGGAGGCCATGATGGAACGCGCCTTGCGCTTCGGCTCCTTCGTGTCCATCATTCGCACAGGCGCTGGTGACCGGGACGACATATGGCGTCCGTGAATGGTGTGACGAGGTGCATATATGATTTATATATCATGAAACCTCAATGCCATTCATTGAATCCAATTGTTCGTGTTTTCCATGTGCTGGCGGATTACCGCCGTAGCTGGCTCATTGAAGAAATGGTATCGATGACTTCCTCGAGTGCAACTACGCGATACAGGGTATGCACTCTAGTACAGGCCATATGGCGTCGGAGGTGCTTGACAGGGGCATTATTGTAGCGTAGTTACAGACGACTAGAGAGGGACGCGTTGTTTGTGGGTCAGATCATACAGGTGCGATGTTCGCTATTTTGGTGTCACACCAGCGTCCCGCTCAGGCCCGCCGCCACCATCCGCTGCGTCATGTCACTCGATTGCGTGCCCGACGCATCCTCGATCTCGACCTCGCCCCAGCCATGGCCCGCCATCGCCCACAGGCTCATGCCCCCCGGCGCCTGCCAGCCCACGTAGGGATTGATGCTCGTCACCGTCGTCGTGAACTCCCCCGCCGAGGCGCCGGCGGACGTGTAGTCCACCGCCCCGCGCGAGCGACCCACCGACACGCCCGCCAGCATCTCCTCGCTCAGTTGGGTGTCGACCCCCAGGTTGGCGCTCAGCACGCTGCCGTCGTAGCCGACGCTCTCGGCATTGCCGCCGGAGATGGTGCGCCAGTCTCCGCTTGCCCACAGCGTCAGGTTCCCGAGCAGACCGCCGGCTCCCGTCCCCGACGCGCCGAGCGGCAGCGTGAAGGACGAGCCCGCGAGCAGCTGGCCGGGATCGAAGGTGCCGTTCTCCAGCGCCTGCCCGTGGGCCATCAGCATATCCTCGAGCGTCGAGGCGCCCCCCAGGTTGAACTCTTCTGACGCCGCCATGCCGGAACCCGCCTGCTCGATGCGGCTCGAGACCGCATCGACCGTGCTCGCCGTCATCGCACGCATCACCTGGGGAAGAATGGACTCGATCACCGTGTTGGGGTCGCCCGCGACCGACGGCGGGGCTGCGGTTCCGTAGAAACCCGACCCGACGATGAGGTTGACCGGGACGACGATTCCGTCCGGTCTCTCGATTTGGCTGATGAACTGCCGTGCATAGCCCACTTTGGGAACATCGGCGCTGTCGGTGTCGTCGGTGGGATCGTCGAAGTAGTACTCCACGAAGCCGCCGTCCGGGCTGCTTTTCGCCGCCTCGATGACCTGTGGCAGAATCAACTCTCCGGTCACCGCATCCCGCACGGTCGGCCGCAGAGGCCGATTCTCGAACCTGTCCGGGAACGCCGCGTGAAACGTGATGATATTGCTGACCGTATCCAGGACGTAGAGATACACGGAACCGTGCCTCCATGGCCCGTTCGGATCGCGCAAGGCAATCCTGGCTTTCGACAGGTCAGCTGCATCGCCGGTCCTCTGGAGATCACGCATGTAGTTTCCCGCTTGCGTGACGAAGGCCTTCAGGGTCGCGCGGTCCACCACGTCGCTGGCCGTGATGGTGGGATTGCCGTAATCGATGGCTTCAGCGCTGATGGGAACCAGGTGCGCCTCACTGAGATCGAATCCCGCGAGCAGCACGATCGGAGCGCGAAGATCTGGCGAGACATAGACGCTGGCATAGCCCGAAGCACCGGGTATGGCTGGCCGTACGCCCGGCACGGGGACGGTGGCATCGAACGCGCCATCCGGTTCCTGATACAGCGTGGCAAGGATCGCGGCGAGGGCGTTGTTGCGCGTATCGGGATCGCGAGAGGCCAGGTTGGCCAGATCGGCCGGGGAGATACCCAGCGCAGCAAGGATCTCCGCATAGATCAGGGGATTGAGCAGCCTGCCCGCCAAGGCCATGTCCTTCGCGTGAAGGAACACCCTGCCGTCGGGCGTCAACATTACGATGTAGGTGGAACCGGAACGCCAGACACTCCCCTCCTGCCTGATGAGACATCCGACATAAAGCCCTTGTTCCACCGTCGTGGCCTGCAGGGCATGTTCCCTGGCCCGATCTCTCGAGGACAGCGCGAAGTCCCTCAGGAGACCAGGGTCGTTTTCCACCTGTTGCGCCGTCACAGGCGGGTCCGCGACGGGGTGAAGGCCAGCGGGAAGGGGACAGGCCTCCTGCGCCAGAGCCGGACGCACATCGTCGAGGACGAAACCCAGCACAAGGAGACAGAACATTGCAGACAGCGATGTCCTGATTCTCCACCCTCCAGTATTCATCTGGCAAGCTCCCCTCTGCCTGGAACGTCTGCACGGTGTATAGCAGGATTTGTGCAAAATGTTAATGTGGAGAGCGAATTACATAATGATCTGAAGGATTTCGAGGAAATGCCAACTGTGTGACGGCGCGGCAGAACCGCCGCCCGGCGCTCCGGTGTTGCGAGCACATCCAGAGGCCAGGTGACTGACACTGATTTGTCACACGAGATCACGCAAGAAAACACCAACGGATGTCAAGTCATCCATGTCATCTGCTTGTCAATCGTCAGCTACGTCATGGCCGGTTCAATGACATGAAGCTCGCGGCGGAACGGTACATCGCCGGGATCGATGTCCGTCCCGAGCTCGCGGGCATAGCGATGACCCTCGTAGACAGCGGTTGCGATGATGCCCGGCGCCTGGCAGTCGCCAACCCTGCGCAGGGTGCGAATGCCGGTATCGGGCGTGACATCGAGCGCCTGCACCACATCATGGTAGAGGCTGTCTTCCGGCAGTCGCGCTGTGATCATGACGACGCCGTCGACCGGCAGCGTCACCTCGCGACGCCGCAAGCTGTCATGGAGCAGCGCCTGACCGGTTTCCACGGCGAGAAGGGTCGTGTTGGCATGAAGGTTCACGCCGGCATCATGAAGGCGTTCCTGGTTCGCCTCGTGTTCCAGCGTGTGGGTCAGCCAGGCGGCGACCGTCGCCATCGGCGTCGCCAGGCTCACGTCGTAGCCTTCCGCGCTCAACAGCTCACCAAGCACGCTGGCCATGTAGTAATGATCGTCGTCGAACAGCAGCACCTTGCGTCCCGGTGGCCGGCGCCCCGCCAGAATGTCGTCGGGCGTGAGGACGTGTGCCGCGTCGCTGCCGGGCACAGGTGAGGTGAGACGGCGGCCGCAGCCATCGCGCCGCCAGGAAGCGCCGGTCGCAATCGCCACGTGATCGGCTCCAAGTTCGAGAATCTGGTCTGCGTCGAGGCGGCTCGAGCGGTAGATGTCGACATTGGGCATGCGCTGGATCTGGCTCATTCGATAGTCACGTACGCGGGCCCAGGCAGCGAGCCCGGGCAGCCGACTCTCGCGGGTGACACGCCCGCCGAGTTCTTCCTGCGCTTCGGCCAGTGTGACACGCAATCCCCGCAGTCCGGCCGCGCGCGCGGCCTCGAGTCCGGCAGGTCCGGCGCCGACGATGAGAAGGTGGGCGTCCGCTCTTGCCGGTGGCAGGGTTTCCGGATGCCAGGCCTTGCGCCATTCCTCGCCGAAGGTCGGATTCTGGGTACAGCGTGCCGGCGCAGTCATCTGGGTCCAGCCGATGCAGACATTGCAGCCGATGCACTCGCGAATGTCGTCAAGCCGGCCTTCCTCAACCTTCCTGGGCAGAAACGGATCGGCGATCGACGGTCGTGCGGCGCCGATCAGGTCGACGATACCCCGGCGGATTGCCGAGACCATGGCGTCGGGGGACGTGTAGCGTCCGACGGTGGAGACCGGTTTGGTCGTCACCTGTTTCACGAAGGCGACATAGTCCTCCTGGTAGCCCTCCGGTGCGAACCGCGACGTCTTCGAATCATTCGCCCAGTCGCTGACGTTGACATCCCACAGGTCCGGAAGCTCGGCCATCATCTCAACCGCCTCGCGACCCTCGGCATGCCATTCAAGGCCGTCCGGACCCATCATCTCGTCAACGGCAAATCGCACCACGACGCCGGTGGTGTCCCCGACCGCTTCGCGCGTCTCCTCGAGCAGTTCGCGAAACAGCCGCAGTCTGTTCTCGAGGCTGCCGCCATACTCATCGGTCCGCTGGTTGTGACGCCGTGCCAGAAAGTGACTCGGCACGGTACCGTCATGCCCGGCATAGACGATGACAATGTCGAAGCCGATATCGCGCGCCCGGACGGCTGCCCGTCTGTGGGCGCGGCGGTATTCGCGGATATCCGCGAGGTCCATGGCGCGCGCCTGGATCGGTGCAAGGCTCCAGTTCGCCGGCCGGTGCATCGGGCCGATCGGGATCTCCCGGCTGTAGAGATTCGGCGTGTCGTGGCCATTGTGGACGAGTTCGATGCCGGCGAGGCTTCCGTACCGGTGCACCTCCTCGACCATGCGGCCGAGATAGACTTCGTCGCCGGCGTCCCACATGTTCGTTTCGGCGTAGGGTGACGCGTCGCCGTTCGCCAGAAAGTCGCACTGTTCGGTGCAGACGATACCCCAGCCACCTTCGGCCTTCGCGCCCCGCATGCCGATCATGGCGTTGGGATAGACTCTGCCCATGCCGTTGCAGTGGGGTACCTGGTAGAATCTGTTGGGCGCGGTGACCGGGCCAATCGCGAGTGGTTCGAACAGGATGTCGTAGCGGGGATCGCGGGTCACAGCTCATTCTCCCGGGTTGTGGTCATGCCTCCTGGCGCGGCCGTTGTCCGCGCAGGTGGTGAGGGCAGTGCTCACCCGTTCCGAGAACCGCAACCATGGCTTTCCAGGTCTCAACCTGATGGTCGACGAACTCAACACCATATCTGTCTTTCAGATCAGTGCGTGCCGCACCCGTCAGAAAGTCGAGTTCACTGCGGCTCACGTCCCTGTACCACGCATTGCGGTTGGTCAGGCTCACGTTCACGAATCCTGCGCCCGTGAGGGCTGTCTCGTAGCGGTCCGGAGAGGCCATGGAAAAGTCGAGCCCCTCCAGTTCGATGTAACGCGCCATCCCGGGGCTCGGAGTGTCATCATGGGAGATCAGCCAGTCCGAGGCAGCGAACCAGCCGCCGGGTTCCAGGACGCGGAACACCTCGCGGGCAAGGAAGTCCTTGTCCGCGACATGGATGATGGCGTCCTTGGAAAAGACGACATCAAAGCTCCGGTCTGCAAACTCGAGCGGGCCTGGCGCCACCTGCTGAATCGTCACCCGGTCGGCGGCTCCTGCGTCACGCGCACGCTCACGCGCCGCAGTGCAGGCCGGCGCCTCGACGTCGATTCCGGTGACATGGCCCGCGCCGTGATCGAGCGCCAGCGAGAGCGTGATGCCGCCCGATCCGCAACCGATGTCGAGAATGCGGGCACCATCAAGGTCGAGACCCTCAAGGATGCGGGTGACCTCGTCCGGTCCCCCGGGCGAGAGGTATCCGCTCCCCCACACCTCCTCGAGAAAGGTGATGTAGCTGTCGTCGTAAAATTCTTCGTCCACGATCTCCTCCGTCAACCCCCGGACACGACGATTCATGCGTCCGGGTCAGGTATCGTTGTCGGGTCACTTCCCCGAGGCTTCCGCAATGGCGGCGTCATCCTCCGCCCTGGGCCCAGGCGTCCTCCATCGTACCCGCCGGGCTGCGGCCAGTCCGCCATGAGGGCTCCGGTGGCGTGCTGACCCACGCAGGACAGTCACCGCGGTAGTGGCCGCACCGGTCATCGCCGAAACCATGGGACATGTAACCCAGCAATGCCCGCAGGCGGGGTCCGTAACGGGCCGCAATCTCGGGTGGCGTCGTCAGGTACTGATTGACTTCCGGTCGCAACCAGCCGAGGCAGTAACTGTTGATCAGACCCAGACGTGGCGCATTGCTCCGGTTGCCGCCGCCGCCATGCCACGTCGAGCCGAGGAAGAAGAGTGCTGACCCCTTTGGCATTTCGGCAACGCTCCAGCGGGATATGTCGGGCAGATGCCATGAGCGGAGGTAGCGGTGGCTGCCGGGAATCACGCGCGTTCCGCCATTCTCCTTCGTGAAGTCGCACAGGGACCACATGACTCCGAGGACCAGTTCCATGCCGGCGATGTCGATGGGGTAGACCGTGTCGTCACGGTGCAGCGCCTGGTCTGTTTCACCCGGCATGATCTCGATCGCCGTCAGGCTGCTGATCCGGTAGGTCTCGGCAAACGGCAGGAGAATTCGGTCGGCGACAGCGACGACGAGATCGTGATCCACGAGTCCAGCCGCACCTGGCGCCGTGGACAACACGCCACCATAGCGGTGCGTCAGGTCTCCGTTGAAGGCACTGCGTGATTTCAGTCCCTCGGCATCGAGCTGGGGCCGCAATTCGCCGGCCACGGTGTCTGCCAGGTCCGGCGGAGCGAGTTCCCCCACGGCAACGGCACCGTCACGATGCAGGATGCGTGCGACGGTATCGGCATCGGCGCTGCGATCGAGTACGGCGAGGTCCATCGTGGTCTCCATGGATAGAGGCACGACATGCGCATGCCTTTCGTCCAGTTCCGGCCGGCAAACTATACCACGTCGTCACCAGCCCGGCACCGTGAACACATCCTGTCTTCCTGCGGGGCCCCTTGTCCTCAACCGTGTGCGACAGTGTCGTCGCCCGCCTCGCCCGCCAAAGGAGTTTCCTCTCAGTGGACTTGAGGCGATAGAGGGCGCCTGGGCAGGTCCCTCCACCGTCCTCATGCGAAGTCGGACATTCGGGCGACTTCCGGGTCCCCGCCAGGGAAAGAGCCACAAGGCGCCCGGGATTGTCGGCGCGGTCCATTCCCGTGATAATCGCCGCAAGGTGCAGCGCGGAGGACGAATGCAGGGCTACCACAGCGCGCAGGCAGCCAGAACGGCCGCCACTCTCGAGGTCATGTCCGCCATGGCGGCAGATGGCAACGCCGGATGGGTGACGCTACCGACAGATGCATACTGCAATCTGGACATCCATGCCCTTGAGATCGAGAAGATTTTCCGTGCGGGATGGATCGCTGTCGGCCGGACTGACGAGGTTCGCGAACCGGGCAGCTACCTTGCCCGCGAGATTGTCGGGACGCCGGTCGTTATGGTCCGCGATCGTGACGGGTGCCTCAGGGTCTTCGCGAACATCTGCCGTCACCGTTGGATGAAGGTTCTTGAGGGGAAGGGACGCAAGGCCGTCATCACCTGTCCCTACCACGCCTGGGTCTACGGACTCGATGGGTGTCTGCGCCGGTCGCCGGGCATGGAGTGCCATCCCGGGTTCGATGCCGCCGCCACCCGTCTGGAAGAACTCTCTTTCGAGGTTTGGCACGGATTCGTGTACGTTAATCTCGACGGTCGTGCCGGCCCTCTGGCACCTCGCCTGATGGGCCTTGAGGACACGTTGCGTCCCTACGGCCTCGACAGCTGGATCACCGTGCGCACCCTGGATCTCGGAGAGGCCCCCTGGGGATGGAAAGTGATGCAGGACAACGGCGAGTGTTACCACCACGCAGGCTTGCATCCCCAGACTTTCCAGACGGTCTTTCCCGGCGAAGAAACCGGCACGAGCTGTGGCGATGACTGGATATTGCAGTGGAGTCCGGCCCGGGAAGAGAGCCTGGAAACTCTCGCCGATGGGACCAGTGTCATGCCCGGGTGCTTCTTCGAACCGCTCGATGGCCTCGACACATTTCACCGCACCCATTTTGTCCTGGTCTACGTCCTGCCAAACTACCTGATCTACTTGCAGCCCGACTGCGGGATCATGATCCGCTTTCTTCCTGTCGATGCCGGACGTTCACACATGGAGGTCGATCTTCTGGTCCCGGAAAGCGCCTGCCGCCTGGCGGACTTCGACGCGCGGCTCGATCGCTTCGAGGCGTTCTTCCATCGCTTCAACGACGAGGATGTTCCCGCCAATTCGGCAATCCAGAAGGCCCTCGAGAGTGGCCGGGCCACCCGTGCGCTGCTCTCCCGTCACGAACAGCACAACCGACATGTCGCCTGGTGGGTCGCCAGCCGACTCACAGGCCCCCCGGTACCCTGACATCGCCCCCGTTGCCGGGGCCCGCCCGCGTCGTTCGTTCACTTCATGTCAACGCCGCGTCACGCTCTCTGAAGTGCGTGGTCGATCGGATCGCTGGGGCACAAGAAACGGGATCGACCGCTCCCTCCGCGCAACAGTCAGCGCCCGGCCTGTGCTGTCGTGAACGACCCACGGATCACAGTGGTGACCGATCTGCAGCTGGATCGGCTCAGGTGGTCTCCACGGCACCGTCGCCTGATCCGGGAAGGAAGTGAGGTTCAGGGATGGATGGTCACCAAGATGCAGGAGGCCCGGTTGGTGTCGTGGAAAACCGTCTGTGTCGCGACGACGGGGCTCGCACCCTGACCGAACGGTTCGCCGGTGTTGAGATTGCGGTCATAGCGGTTGAAGTTGCTGGATGAGACCTCGACGGCGAGACGGTGTCCGGGGGCGAGCGCATAGCTGGTTGACCACAGGTCAATGTCGAGTTCCTGGATCTCTCCCGGCTCCATCAGCTCCTCCCTTTCGATCCCGTTGCGGAAACGACAGCGCAGGATGCCGTCCTGAATGAGGTTGGCGCTGCCATCCTCCGCCACATCGGCGAGCGCCACGGTGACATCCGTATCCACCGCGCTGCTGGAGAAGAAGAGGTGGGCCGAGATGGGGCCGGTCAGTTCCAGCCCGTCGGCAAACGGTTCCGACATGTAGACGAGAACATCCTGGCGTTGCTGGACCTCGCGCCGGTCACCCATCTGCCCTGCCAGGGACCAGCAGTCGTAAGCCAGTGTCTCGGCCACCGGATCGGCGGGGTCATAGCGATAGCTCTGCGCCGGTTCGCTGCCGGGGGGATCAAGGGAAAGAATGAGAGCGCCTGCAGACCTCAGGTAGAAGCGCTGTTCCCGGCATTCCCGGGGCGGCCAGGTTCCGGTATCACGCCAGATGTCCCGCCCCATGACGTAATAGCGAATGGCGCCGTCCGCACCGAACCCGTTCTCCCCACCCTTGAGGTAGCGGTCGAAGAAGGTGGCGAACGCGTCCCACTTCGCTTCAGCCGTGTTGGAGTTGACCGGCATCAGGCCGACCCGGTGGCAGCGATCCGCCGTGCCCTCGTGGTCCCAGGGGCCGATGAAGAGATGCTGGTTGCCGGCGGCGCGGTTGCGTTCCTCCATGGTGCGCCAGTCGGCAATGGTGGGGCCGAGGTAGTTGTCGTACCAGCCGCCCCAGTGAAGCACCGGAATGCGGATGGTCTCGTAGCCGGGAAGGAGGCTGTGCTGCTCCCAGAACCGGGAGGGCAGGGGGTTGGCAATGAGTTCGTCGAAGTAGCGTGACGGGGCGCCGGCGGCATTGGCCATGTCGGCGAGCGGAAGATGCCAGTAGTCCAGCCGCGAGAGATCCTGGTAGGTCTGGTCCGTCATCGAGATTGCCCAGGTTCCCACCGTGTTCAGCTGCAGGCAGCCGTAGCGCATGGTGGCGCGATAGCGATCAAGGGAGATATCGCCGGGCGCGATGCACTGCAGGGCCGGATGGCCGCTCACGTCTCCGGCATAGCTGGTGAAACCGAAATAGCTCTCGCCCCACATGCCGACCCGGCGGTCGGACCATGCCTCGCCTGCAATCCAGGCGATCGTGTCATAGCCGTCAGGGACCTCGTTGTCTGCGAGATTGGGTTCGAAATACCCCCCTGACCCCCATTTTCCCCGGACGTCCTGGACCACGGCGGCATAGCCCTGACGCACCCAGTGACGGGCGATGGCGGGCATGAAACAGTAGGGTTCCGTCTTCCCGTAGGGCATGCGCGTCAGGATGGAGGGGAAGGGACCGTCGCCGGCAGGAAGATAGACGTCCGTTGCCAGTTCGATGCCGTCGCGCATGGGCACCATGATGTCGCTGATCACCGGACCCTGGGCGGCTCGTTCGGGCAGGGCCGACGGGATGGTGTGATAAGCCGGCGTCTCGTGTTTGTCCTTCCATGCGCGAAACCCATCCGACACGCCCATGGCACACGCCCTCCCTTTCACGTCGTCATCCGATGTTACCACGGTTGTTGCCCGGGAGCCGGTGATGGCTTGACGCCTCGACGATGGTGCGGCAGGGATGGTGCATCGCGACAAGGGGGGAAACCTGAATTCATGTACAAGGTCGATCCCCGGCGCATGGATCTCGTGGCGGAGTTCATGCGGCAGCCGGACGGACCCCACAGCCCGGAACTCACGCTCCTGGTCAACCGCCTTCGCCTGCTGCCGTTGGCCGCGCGTGTCATCGTGGTGAAAACCCGGGCGGGGAACGGATGGCGCCTGGCGCGGATGCCGGCGAGGGGTGAGCCGATCGCCTTCACCGACGCAACCGTGTTCGAAGACTATGACGACGCCTGCCGCGAGGTCTTTCGTCGGCGCTGGCAACATGTGACGGGCATCGATCCGGGCCGGGAGGACCAATGAAGACGATCGTCGGCTATGCCAACCGGTGGAGCGCCACGCCGGGCGACACCGTCGAGTTCAAGGTCAGCACCTATGGTGCGGAGCACTACCGTGCCGATCTCGTGCGCATCATCTGCGGCGACGACGATCCCCATCGCGGCCTCTATCACGAAGAGGAGATCGAAGCCTCCTTCAACGGCATTCATGAGGGGCGCCGCCAGGAGATGGCAGCAGGCTCATGTGTCATCGTGCCGCAGGCGGCTCCCGTGGAACGCCTCGCAAGCTTCACGGTCCAGGCATGGATCTACCCCACGCTGCCAGGCGGGCACGAACAGGGGATCATCACGCATTGGAATGGTGCGGCGTCTCGCGGGTTTGCCCTCGTCATCACGGCCGCTGGCGTGCTCGCGCTGAGGGCCGGAGATGGCGCCATCCATGAGCTGAGTCTCAATACCAGGCTCGAGCCCCGTCGCTGGCACCTTGTCGCCGGCACCTTCGATGCGGCGACGGGCACCCTTGGCCTCGGTCTGCATCGTCAGGCGAGCGAGGTCGAGGCCGGGCAGAACGCGCACGCAAGCGGTGAGGGCGGCTTCCGGCCCGCCTGCGGGGCGCTTGTCATCGCCGCCGGAGAGGCAGGCAGGAGCGGCCACTTCAACGGCAAGATCGATCGGCCGATCCTCACCGGACGGGCCCTTGATTCGCGGGAAGTCGAAACCCTGGCATGGTCCGGTTCTCCCCATGAACGTGAACCGGCTGTCGTTGCCGCCTGGGATTTCTCGCAAGACATCGGGCGTGCGCAGGTCACGGACGCCGGGTACCACCGCCTTCACGGTTCGACGGTTAATCTGCCTTCACGCGGGGTCAAGGGATTCAACTGGTCTGGCAGGGAACAGAACTGGCGCCACGCACCCTCGGAGTATGGGGCGATTCACTTTCATGAGGACGATCACTATGACGCCGGATGGGAGACGGACTTCACCTTCACTGTGCCTGATACCCTTGCAAGCGGAGTCTATGCCGCCAGATTGAGGGCCGGGGACGATGAATGGCATGTGACGTTCTTCGTGCGGCCGCCATCGGGAACCGCGACGGCCCGACTCGCCTTTCTTGCCTCGACAGCAACCTACATGGCCTACAGCAACTATCGCTGGCACATGAGTGAGCCCTTCGCGGAGGTGACCGAGACCTTCTGGACAACGCTGACGCCCAACGACGTCTTCCTTCAGGAACATGAGGAGTTCGGCCTGTCGACCTACGACACCCATGCCGACGACTCCGGTGTGCGCTACGCGTCGAGATTGCGCCCCGTCCTCAACATGGCGCCGCGCACACCCCTGTGGAGCTTCAATCCCGACACCCACATTCTGGCCTGGCTCGAGCACTGCGGATTCGCCTTCGATGTCATCACCGACGAGGATCTGCACCGCGAAGGGGCGGGTCTCCTGCAACCCTACTGGGCGGTGGTCACGGGAACCCATCCGGAGTACTACACGACACCGATGTGGGATGGCATGCGCGGCTATCTTTCACAAGGTGGCCGCCTTGCCTATCTCGGGGGCAACGGTTTCATCTGGCGCTGCGCCTTTTCGGACGAATGGCCAGGCGCCCTGGAATTGCGCCGCGCCGAGGACGGCATCCGTTATCGTGACGAGGAACCCGGCGAATACTACCTGGAGTTCACAGGAGAGTATGGCGGGCTGTGGCGGCGCCTGGGCATGGCGCCTCAGGCGCTCGTCGGTGTAGGAACCGTGGCCGTGGGGTTCGATCGCTCGGGATTCTACCGGCGGACCCCGGAAAGCCTCGGTCCACGGGCAGCCTTCATCTTCGAGGGCATCGGCCACGACGAGTTGATCGGCACCTTCGGCATCCAGGGAGGCGGCGCCAGCGGTTCGGAGATTGACGCCACCGATCCCCTGCTGGGCACACCCCGCCATGCCCTTGTCGTTGCCCGCTCGGAGGGTCATTCCGCCGACACCTGGCTGGTGCCCGACGAAACCGGCTTCCATCACAGCGCCATGGACGGAGTGCAGAACCCCGGGATTCGCGCCGACATGACATTCTTCGAGACACCCGCAGGCGGCGCCGTATTCTCCACCGGATCCATCGCCTGGGGCGCCAGCCTGCCGCATGCTGGCTGGCAGAACAACGTGGCGAGGGTCACCGGCAACGTGCTGAACCGCTTCCTTGACCCGGAGCCCTTCGCCATGCCTGCCGGGGCACCCGATCCATAGATCAGGCGGCAATCATGTAGAACTTTCGCAGGGTGTTGGTGATTTCCCAGGTGCAGGCGGCACCCTTGGGAATGAAGAAGGTGTCGCCCGGGGTATAGGTCTCGGCCTTGCCGGTTTCATCGGTGACCGTGACGGACCCCTCGAGGACGGTCATCATCTCGTTGACCGGATAGGCATCGATCTCTTCACGGCACGGTGCGCACAGCCACACTCCGGTCAGGATGCTGCCGTCATCGGCGGTCCAGGCATGGGAAATGAGTTCGGTCGTGTCCCCGGAGGTAAACGCTTCCTGGGCAATGAGGTCGGACGCCGTCATGCCTGCGGCATGTCCGTCGTGGTTGAGGCGCACGGGCCTGTCGGTCATGGGATGATCTCCGTTGTGGCTGGAGGGACGAGCATGATGGGCGGGACCGGCCGTCGACTCAAGCCTGGCCGCGAAGCCGGAGGAACACCCAGACGACATAGAGGCTGTTCGCGTCTCCGGCGAAGGCCTCGAGGGGGCCTGCGCTTTCGATGCGGCGGACGAGGCCTTCGGTCTCCAGGTCCCGCGCCTCCTCCTCGAATCCACCCTCATCCATGCCTTCGAGACGAACGGAGAGGACAAGATGCCCGCCCTCCCTTGTGAGGCGGACCATCTCCCGGAAACCGCTGGCAGGCGCGTGTGTGATGCCGAAGGCGCCGGCGGAGGCAACGGCGGCAAAGCGGCCATCCGGCAGGTCGATCGGCCGTCCGAGTTCACCGGTCTGGACGCCGCTGTAGACACCCCGGCAGGCCGCATGCTCGAGCATGCCCGGTGACATGTCGAGGGCAAGGAGGTCGCCGAATCCGGCCAGCGACAGCCACTCCCCGAGAAGGCCGGTGCCGGCCCCGGCATCAAGGATGGTTCCGGCACCGGTGGTGACATGACGCGCCATGAGGGCAGTGATGATTCCGGGTAGCCTGTATTCCTGGCGTGCGATGTCGTCATCATAGTCGTCGGCCCAGATGTCATACGACTGGCGCAGTTCCTGCGTGTCGCGCGGCTGGTAGATCCGTCTCATCAGTTCTTCGTGCGACAGTGCCATGGCCCTTCTCCTTCGAGTCCGGCATCGGCTCAGTGGCCGGTTGGTCAAGTGTCAGGCATCTTGTATCCTCCCCCGCAAGAAACCTATCGCAAGGAGACGACATGACCGGAATCATGCCAGTTGACGAGTTCAAGGATGCACTCTCCAAGAAGGCGCTGACGAGGAGGGATGTCGCGAGGACCCTGGGTGCGGTCGGTGTGGCCTCCGCCACCATACCGCTCGTCCATCAGCCCGTGATGGGGCAGGATGAAGGCTGGCTCTACCTTTTCACATGGAACGGCTACGAACTGCCGGAGCTTCATCCGGCGTTCTCCGAGAAGTACGGGCGCGAACCCGATTCGTCCTTCTATGCCGACAACGACGAGGCCCTGGAAAAGATCCGGGCCGGCTTTGATGCCGATATCGTCTGCCCCAGTGGAAGCACCGTCATCCGCTGGATTCACGCCGGTCTGGTGGAGCCCATCGACACCAGCCGGCTGAGCCACTGGCCCGACATCTTCGATCAATTGCGGAACATCCGCGGCACGTCCGATGACGAAGGCAACCAGTACTACGCACCGTGGTCGTGGGGAAATTCCTCGATCGTGTTCCGCAGTGATCTGGCGCCGGAGTATTCCGGCAAGGAGAACCACACCTGGAAGATTCTCTGGGATCCCAAGTACGCCAACCGGGTGGCCATGCGCGACAACTGGGCGGGAACGACCATTCCCGCGGGATTGATCGCCGGAGTCGAGGATCCCTTCGCGATGACCGATGAGGAGATCGTGGAGGTCCGCAGGCTGCTCCAGGAACAGCGTGAGCTCAACCGATTCTACTGGGCGAGCGAAGTGGATGCCCAGGCGGCCCTGGCGACCGGCGAGATTGTTGCCATGTATGCCTGGAACTCCGCCTACGCGACACTGAAATCGGAAGGCGTCGATGTGGAGTACATGGTTCCGAAGGAAGGATTGCTGACCTGGGTCGACGGCCACGTGCTCCTGAAGAGCTACGTGGGGACCGAGGAACAGCGCTACGACTACCTCGATGCCACTCTGGCCCCGGAAGTCGGTGTCTTCATGATCGAGGAGTACGCTTACGGCGCCACCAACGCGAAGTCCTACGACATGGCGTCACAGGCCATCATCGAGAATCTCGGCCTCGAGGATCCCGAGGGGATCCTGTCGGGGAGCCTGTGGTTCCAGACGGTGCCACCCGACATCCAGCGCAAACTTGTCAATCTGCATGACGAGGTCCTCGCCGGCATGTAGTTCCTGAAAGGGCCGGAACGATCCATCGTGCCGTTCCGGTCCCTTCAGTTCTAGGGGCGGGCCATGACATGTGAACTCGATGTACTTGCCGGTGATGCCGGTGTGGGCGACATCGTCGAGGTCGTTGACCGCGACGGGGCCGCCATCGTCGCCGATTTCGTCGACACCGACTGGCTTGACCGCTTCAACCGTGCAATCGACCCGGCGGTCGAAAGGGCGCGCCGGGTTCCCTTCGACAATCCCGCCATCGATTCCTTCCTCGGTGAACACACGGTGCGCCTGCACGGTCTGCTGGCGAAGGCTCCCTCATTCGTGGACCTGATGATCGAACCCCGGCTTCTCGCCATGATGGACCACTGGCTGCTTCCCCGCTGTTCCAGCTACCTCTTCAGTGCCGGCGAATTGATCGAGGTCAGGGGAGGGGAGACCGCACAGCGGTTTCATGTCGACGACGGATCGTGGCCGGTCTGGCCGCGCCGGGGGGCGGGCCTTCTGCAGATGAACGTCATGGTGGCGGCCACGGACTTCACGTGCAGCAACGGTGCGACACTGGTGGCGCCGGGCAGCCACAGATGGGAGAGCGGGCGGCTGCCCGGCAAGGGCGAGGTTGCACAAGTCGTGATGCCGCGAGGTTCCATCGCCGTCATCAGGGGCGATTGCCTGCATGCCGGAGGAACCAACACCGACGGCACCCGGCGGCGGGCCCTGTCGTTGTCCTGGTGCCTTGGATGGTTGCGCACCGTTGAAAACACCTGGCTCACCCTTCCCCTCGACGTGGTGGCCGGATTGCCCCCGAGAGCGCGGGAACTGCTGGGCTACGAGATCTACGACGGGTCAGCCGACGAGGTGCGAAGCGGATTTCTCGGCTACTACGAGATGGGGAGCCCCCGGGTCCTGTTCGAAGACTGAAGGTCCAGGCGGTATCACGTCGGCGCCGTGAAGGTTGCAGCGGTGACCTCGGTTTCATATGGGACCGCGAGCAGGCCGGCCTCGTTGACGAAAGGGGCCAGCGCCCTCTCGATGGTCGCAAGGATGACCTCCCGGTCGTGGTGGGCCTCGGCTGCGCGAAAATGGGAGGTCGAACGAACGTAGCCAAGCCACTCGTCCCTGGTGCGGGTCCAGACCCATGCAAAGCGCCGGGTCCGGACAGACCGGACATGGGACAGCGCAGCGAGTTCGCCGGCACAGACGTGATCGCGGTAGGTGCGCCGATAGCCCGGAGAGATGTTCTCGAGAGCCGTTTCGTAGGCTTGCGAGATGGCGGAATCCCTGATCCTGTTGTTGTTGAGGATGGCAAGGATGCCGCCTGGGCCGAGAACGCGGCTGCACTCGGCATGAAAGAGCTCACGGTCGAGCCAGTGAGCGGCCTGTCCGACCGTGACAAGATCGAACGTGCCATGCGCCAGCGGCAGCCTCTCTGCCCTGCCACCAAGCCAGTGGATACCACGAGTCGCACCTGAGGCGGTCTTGAGCATGTCGCGGGCCGGCTCGATGCCGACGATGAGGGAATCGGGAAAGTGGGACCGCAGCTGGCGCGTGAGGATTCCGGTGCCGCTGGCGATGTCGGCGATACGCCGGGGACGGTGCGCCAGCCAGTCGATCGCCTTTGGGAAGTAGCGGGGACGGAAGCTGTCGTAGTCCGACGCCAGTCCCTCGAAGATGGTGCCGGGATCGGCCCAGCGGGACGACCAGAGGTGCCTTGTGGCCGGCCGTTCAGTGAACCCCATGTCGGGCGTGCTCCACGCGGGCGGCGCAGAACTTGAACTCCGGTATCTTGCCAATGGGATCGAGAGCCGGATTGGTGAGCAGGTTGGCGGCGGCTTCCACATAGCAGAAAGGCACGAACACCATGCCGGGCTGAAGGCCCGAATCCACGCGCACCCTGGCCTCTATGGCGCCGCGCCTCGTCTGGATGCGCACGTCGTCCCCGGGTGCCAGGTGAAGGCGGGCCATGTCTCCAGGCGCCATCATGGCTACCGCCTCGGGCTCGAGGCTGTCGAGCACCGTGGCGCGCCGGGTCATGGCGCCGGTATGCCAGTGCTCGAGCTGGCGTCCCGTCGTCAGGATCATCGGGAAGTTCTCGTCGGGTGTCTCATCGGGCGGGATGATGGCCGCCGGCACCATGGAGCCGCGGCCGCTCGGCGTCGGGAAGGCGTCCGCGAAGACGATCTCCTGGCCGGGATCACTTTCTGATTCACACGGATAGATCACCGCATCTTCGGTGCTGACCCGTTGCCAGGAAATACCGGCAATGGAGGGCATGGTCCGGCGCATTTCCTCGTAGACCTCACTGACTTCGCCATAGCGCCAGTCGAGTCCGAGGCCCCGGGCGATCGCCTGGATGATGGCCCAGTCCTGACGCGCCTTGCCGGGCAGGGGCACCGCCGTGCGGCCGCGCTGGACCTGGCGGTTGGTGTTGGTGACCGTGCCGTCCTTCTCGGGCCAGGCACTTGCCGGCAGGACGACATGGGCGAACATCGCGGTCTCGGTGAGAAAGAGATCCTGCACCACGAGATGATCGAGCTTCGCCAGGGCGGCACGGGCATGATGTACATCGGGGTCCGACATCGCCGGATTCTCGCCCATGATGTACATGCCCTTCATGGATCCCTCATGGACCGCATCCATGATCTCCACCACGGTGAGGCCCGGATCAGCGCTGAGTTCCGTTTCCCAGATGGCGCTGAAGTGCTGTCGGACGTCCTCGTCGGCCACCGGTGCATAGTCGGGGAAACTCATCGGGATCAGTCCGGCGTCCGAAGCGCCCTGCACGTTGTTCTGCCCACGCAGGGGGTGGAGACCGGTACCCTCACGCCCGGTGTGGCCGGTCATGAGCGCAAGGGAAATCAGGCAGCGGGCGTTGTCCGTGCCATGAACATGCTGGCTGATGCCCATGCCCCAGAAGATCATGGCACGCTCGGCGTTGGCATAGGCGCGCGCCACGGCCCGCAACGTTTCCGCATCGACGCCGGTGACCGATTCCATCGATTCCGGGGAATAAGCCGCCAAGTGGTCCTTGAGATCCTCGAAACCCTCGGTCATTGTCTCGATGTAGGCGGTGTCGTGAAGCCCTTCCTCGACGATGACATGCATGATCGCGTTCAGCACCGCCACATCGGCCCCCGGACGGAACTGGACCATGTGGGTGGCGTGCTGGCGCAGGGTCTGGCCGCGCGGATCCATGACCACGAGGCTGGCGCCGCGCTTGGCGGCATTCTTGAAGAACGTGGCGGCAACGGGATGATTTTCCGTCGGATTTGCGCCTATGACGACAATGCAATCCGCCTTCAGCGCTTCGGTGAAGGGAGCGGTCACGGCACCTGAGCCGATGGTCTGCAACAATGCCGCCACCGAACTCGCGTGGCAGAGCCTGGTGCAGTGATCGACATTGTTGCTGCCGAAGCCGGTCCGTACCAGTTTCTGGAAGAGGTAGGCTTCCTCGTTGGAGCCCTTCGCCGAGCCGAAGCCTGCCAGGGCGCTGCCGCCGTGGCGGTCACGTATGGCGGCGAGACCCGAGATGGCGACCTCAAGGGCCTCGTCCCAGTCCGCCTCGCGAAAGTGCGACAAGAAATTGGCCGGATCGACCCACTCGTCGGCGTTTCGGGGCGCATCGTCACGACGGATCAGCGGGCGCGTGAGACGCTGGGGATCATTGATGTAGTCGAAACCGAAACGCCCCTTGACACACAGCCGGCCGTGATTGGCCGGGCCTTCCTTGCCCTTCACGGCAACGATACGGTCATTCTCGACCTGGTAGGTGATCTGGCAGCCCACGCCGCAGTAGGGACAGACGCTGTCCACCTGCCGTGCCGGCACCGGCCGGCCGATGCCGGCGTCGTCGACGAGGGATTTTTCCATGAGGGCGCCGGTGGGACATGACTGGACGCATTCCCCGCAGGCGACACAGGTCGATTCACCCATGGGATCGTCGAAGTCGAAGACGATCTTCGAGTGCGGACCGCGCCCGGCCATGGCAATGACGTCATTGACCTGGATGTCCCGGCAGGCTCGCTGGCAGCGGTTGCAGTGGATGCACGCGTCGAGATTGACGGCCATCGCCGGGTGGGAAAGGTCGGGTGCCGGCTGGGACGCGCGCCGGGGGAAGCGGGAATCGCCCAGTTCCATCTCGTGGGCCCAATGCCAGAGCTCGGATGTGGTGGTGTGGGCTTGCGGTTCCTCGGGCTGGTCGGCAACGAGAAGTTCAAGCACGGTGCGGCGCGACGCCTTGGCACGACTGCTGGCACTGTGAACGACCATGTCCGGCGTCGGCTGGCGGATGCACGAGGCAGCGAGCGTGCGTTCGCCCTCGATTTCGACCATGCACAGGCGGCAGTTGCCGTCTGCGGCATAGTCCTGCATCTCGGTATGACACAGGTGGGGGATATGCGTTCCCGTTCGCCGCGCCACCTGCCAGATCGATTCGCCGGGATGTGCGGTGACGGTTGTTCCGTCCAGCGCAAATGTGATGGTGTCGCTCACGCCACATCCTCCGGAAAGTATCTGAGGACAGTCAGTATCGGGTTGGGTGCGGCCTGACCCAGGCCGCAGATCGAGGCGTCCGCCATCACCTGGCAAAGATCCTCAAGGAGTGGGGCATTCCAGACGCCGCCCTCCATCAGGGCCACCGCCTTCTCGCAGCCGACCCGGCATGGCGTGCACTGTCCGCAGCTTTCGTCCTCGAAGAACTTCAGCAGACTGACGGCCGCATCCGACATGTTGTCCTGGTCGGACAGAACCACGATGGCCGCCGAGCCGATGAATCCGCCGTGGGGCTGGATGGTGTCGAAATCGAGCGGCACGTCACCGAGCGAGGCGGGCAGGATGCCGCCCGAGGCGCCGCCGGGAAGCCAGCCCTTGAACCGGTGACCGTCTGCCATGCCGCCGCAGTACTCGTCGATCAGTTCGCGCACCGTGATGCCGGCCGGCGCGAGCTTGACGCCAGGTTTCCTGACCCGCCCGGAGACGGAAAAACTGCGCAGGCCACTGCGACCGTTACGACCGTGACCGGCAAACCAGTCGGCGCCCTTCGACAGGATTCCCGGGACCCAGTAAAGAGTTTCGACGTTGTGAACGAGTGTCGGTCTGTCGAAGATGCCGACCTTGGCGACGAAGGGCGGCCGGTGGCGAGGCAGACCACGCTTGCCCTCGATGGATTCGATCATCGCCGATTCTTCGCCGCAGATGTAGGCGCCGGCGCCACGGCGCAGGTGAATCCGCGCCGCCCCCTCCAGGCCGGAATCGGCGAGACGCGCCAGTTCACGCGTCAGCGCCAGGCGGATCCCCGGATACTCGTCGCGCAGGTAGAAGTAGACGTCGGTCGCCTCGACCACCCAGGCGGCGATCAGCGTGCCCTCGATGATGCGGTGAGGTTCGGTCTCGAGATAGTGGCGGTCCTTGAAGGTGCCAACCTCGCCTTCGTCGGCATTGACGGCCATCAGTCGCGGTCCGGTTTCCATGCGCACGAAACGCCACTTCCTTCCGGCTGGAAAACCGGCGCCCCCCAGACCACGAAGCGACGCCGACTCCATGGTGTCGATGAGGTCGTCGGGAGTGTGCTTGCCGGCAAGGACCTCCCGCAGCATGGCGTAGCCGCCCTCGGCGAGGTAGGCGTCGAGATCCTGACAGTCCGGCACCTTCGCCTCGAGGTCTCCCGTCTCGATCGCCGCCCTGACTCGGGCGAAACTGGCATGATCGATGTCGTTCAGACCGGCCTTGACCGCGGGAGCGGCGGCGCACCGCCCCATGCAGGGCGCCCGGACTACCCGGACGTCGGACCCGAGCGTGTCGGAGAGGGCGTGGCAGAGATCATCGGCGCCGGCCATGGCACAGGACAGACTCTCGCACACCCTGACGGTAATGGGCGGCGGCGGAGGCTCACCCTCCCTGACAACATCGAAGTGGTGATAGAACGTCGCAACCTCGAAGGCTTCCGCCATGGGGATGGAGAGGGCGTCGGCAAGAGCTTTCAGGTGACGGTGGGAAATGTGGCGGTAACGGTCCTGGATGAGATGGAGGTACTCGATCAGAAGGTCGCGCCTGAGCGGCGCATCACCGACGAGTGAGGCGATCTCGACCGCTGCCTGCGGGTCCGCCTGGCGCCCTCTCGCGGTCGCGCGCGACCGTCTTTTTCTTGCTCCCGGCGACCGGAAAGCGGTACCGCTTCGATCCATCATCAAACCTGTTCGCATTCCCTGGAAAGGGGGGCGAACCATGCCGGATGACACACCGGGTGTCACCCCCCGGGGCCGGATGTACCAGCCTCAGCCGGATTCGGAAAGGGGAAGTGACAACTTGCCATGCGCCCGGGCGCCACCGTCCTCAGCACCGGAGCCTCTGAAAGGCACTTTTCCCGGACAAAGGGGCAGCGGGTGTGGAATTCGCAACCCTGGGGACGGTTCATCAGGGATGGGATCTCCCCTTCGAGTTCCAGCTTTTCGCGGCGCTTGTCGGGATCGGGTTCCGGGACCGCCGCCAGCAGGCCCAGTGTATAGGGATGGGCCGGGCTGGCGAAGATTCCGTCGGTGTCACCTGTTTCGACAAATCGCCCCAGGTACATGATGGCAAGGCGGTCGCTGACATGGCGTACCACCGGAAGGTTGTGGGTGATGATGAGATAGGAGAGACCCAATTCACGCTGAAGGCGGTTCATCAGATTGAGAATCTCGCCCTGGACGGAGACGTCGAGTCCGGCCGTCGGCTCGTCGGCGATGATCAGACGTGGCTCGAGGGCCAGCGCACGCGCCACCCCGACGCGGCGCGCCTGCCCTCCCGACAGCTGGTGGGGATAGGCTCCGAGGAACCCCTCGTGGAGGCCCACGAGGTTGAGCAGCCTCCTTGCGTCGCGGGAACTCTCGCTGCCCGGAATGCGGTGGATGCGGAAGGGTTCGGTGATGAGATTGCGGACGGTCTTGCGAGGTGACAGGCTGGCCACGGGATCCTGGAACATCATCGCCACATTCCGTCTGATGACCCTCAGGCGGGCGTCGTCGAGACCACGCAGTTCGGTTCCATCGAAGGTGATACTGCCCTCGGCCATCTCCACGAGACCGATTATGGCGCGTCCCAGGGTGGTCTTTCCCGAACCCGATTCACCGACCAGCCCGTAGGTCTCTCCCTCGTTCAGGGTGAAGGAGACCTGCATCACGGCATCGATATGGGGATCGGTCAGACTCTTGACGAGCGACTTGACGAGACCGGCGGTGCGGAAGCGGACACGCAGTCCCTCGACGTTCAGCAGTTCAGGCATCACGCACCTTGAAGCACCGGGCCTGGTGCACGGCGTTGACGTCATAGGTGGCAGGCGCGGTATCGGAACACGGTGCATAGCGTTGCGGGCAACGCGGCGCGAAGATGCAGCCCCGTGGCAGGTCGATCAGGTCCGGTACGCTGCCCGATATGGTCGGCAGGTCGCGGCGCTTTTCCTCGATGCGTGCCGGATCACAGTCGAGCAACATGCGCGTATAGGGGTGCTGTGCCCTGTGAAACAGGTCGTGGACTTCTCCCTGTTCAACAACCTCCCCGGCGTACATGACCACCACCTCGTCGCACAGTTCGGCAATCAGGCCGAGATTGTGCGAGACAAACAGCATGGAACAGCCGAAGCGGGCGCACAGATCCTTCATGAGATGAATGATCTGCGCCTCGAGCGTGACATCGAGGGCGGTCGTCGGTTCGTCGGCGATAAGCAGGCCCGGATTCATCATCAGCGCCATGGCGATGCAGATACGCTGGCGCATGCCGCCGGAGAACTGGTGCGGATAGTCGGCAAGGCGCCGCGCCGGATCGGGGATGCCGACCTGGCCCAGCATGTCGGTGGCAAGGCGGCGCTTGTCGGCCATGGACATGTCGAGCCGGTAGAGAATGTCGGTCATCTGGGTGCCGATGGAAATCACAGGATTGAGCGCCGTCATGGGGTCCTGGAACACCATGGAGATTTCCTTGCCGCGGATGCCGCGCAGGTCCGCCGGGCTCATGGCGAGAACATCACGCCCCTTGAAGACCACGGAGGACGAGTCCGCCACCACTGCATTGGCCGCCAGCAGGCGCAGGACACAGTTGATCAGAGTCGACTTGCCGCAGCCCGATTCGCCGACGATACCGACGACCCTGTTGTCGGGCACCGTCAGATCGACATGACGCAGGGCACGCACCGTGCCGCGGCCCGTGAGGAAGTCGACGGAGAGATCGCGCACCGCCAGAACCGTGTTGTCGCGGTCGTTCATCGGTCCTTCTTGAGCTTGGGGTCGAGGACGTCGCGCAGCGCCTCGCCGAGGAAGGTGAATCCAAGGGTGGTGATGATGAGCGGGATACCGCCAGCGACGACGAGCCATGGCGTGTTGCGGATAAACCCGTAGCCGTCGTTGAGGATAGAACCCCAGGACGGAGTTGGCGGTTTGACGCCAAGACCGAGGAAGGACAGTCCGGCTTCGATGGTGATGACCACCGGGATGTCCATGCTGGCGAGGATGAGCAGCGGCTGCACGATATTGGGCACGAGGTGGGAAAACATGATGCGCGGCACGCCGGCGCCGAGCGCCCGCTCGGCAAGAATGAACTCCGTGTTCTTGGTCGCCAGGGTCGATGCCCTGGCAATGCGGGCATAGCCTGGAGTCGTGGTGGCAATCACGACGAAGATGATGGTCTCCAGGCTCGGTCCCACCACCGTGATGACGGCCAGTGCGAACATGATGACGGGAAAGGCGCGCACCGAATCGAAGAACCACATCAGGACGTTGTCGAGCCACGATGGGCCGTAGCCGGCGAGCATGCCGAGCACCAGTCCCAGCAGGAGCGACGAACCGACGGAGACCAGTGCCACGTAGAGGGCAATCTGACCGCCGTGGAGAATGCGGCTGAAGGTGTCGCGCCCCAGGTTGTCGGTTCCCAGGAGATGGTCCCACGACGGGCTGGCGAGCCGCGACTTGACGTCGAGTGCCTTGTAGTCGTGGGGTGCGATGATGTCCGCCCCGATCGCCGAGAGGATGATGAGAAGCACCAGCACCAGGCCAAAGCAGCCCAGGGGGTCGCGCAGAAGTTGCCGGAGCCGGGCGAAGCGGGGTTCCTGGCGGATCGCGACGTCGCTGGGTGTGGTGTCGGTCATCTAGAGGCCCTGGCGGATCCGCGGATCGAGCCAGGCGGCGATGAGATCCGAAATCAGTGTCGACAGGGCGAAGAGCATGGTCGTGACGAGGACGCCACCCATGACGATCGGGTAGTTCCGGGTGTTGACCGCATCCACCACCATCTTGCCGATTCCCGGACGCGCGAAGATGATCTCCGCGAAGACGGCTCCCGAAATGAGGCTGCCCACGCCGACGCCGAGAAGGGCAACGGTAGGCAGGATGGCCAACTTGAGGGCATAGATATAGGTGATGCGCCGGTTGGAGAGACCGTAGGCGCGCGCCATCCTGATGTGGTTCTCGCCCATGACCTCCAGCATCGAGGTGCGCACGAAGCGCGCCAGATAGCCGACCCAGCCCAGTCCGACGGCCAGTCCCGGGAGCACCAGGTGGACAAGCTGGTCCCTGATGTCGCCGGCGTCACCGGCGCCAATTGCCGGAAAGATCTTCAGTTCGACGGCAAAGAGGAGGAGCGCATAGAGACCGACGATGAACGAGGGGATGGCGATGCAGCCCACCGACAGCACGCCGGTCAGTTTGTCGAGGACGCTGTTGCGGTGAACCGCCGAGTAGCATCCCATCGGAATGCCCAGCACGATGGCCCAGCCCAGTCCGGTCATGGCAAGAGCGATGGTATGGGGCAACTGTTCACCGATCATGGTTCTCACCGGGCGCCGTGACCACACATCGACACCCAGGTCGCCGGTGATGACGTTGCCGAGAAACCTGAAGTACTGCATGAAGAAGGGCTGATCCATACCCATGAGAGCACGGAACTCGGCCCGCATTTCCGGTGTGGCCCGGGGGCCCAGGGCGATACCAGCAGGGTCTCCCGGGACCAGGTGAATCGCTGACAGCAACATCAGCATCGCCAGGCAGACGATGAGGATGGCAAGGCCGAGGCGCTTGATGGTGTAGAACAGCATGGTCTGCTATCGGGCTATGGATCGGCCGACAAGTCAACCGTCCAGTTGACCGCCTCGACGGCCAGATACTCAGTTGAGGTCACGGGGAATGGTCTCGTTCCAGCTGCGTGCCCACACTCGCCGGCCATTCTCGAAGGCCTCGCAATCGGCCTCGAACACCCAGTCATCCCGGGTGCACGCAAGGCTGGAGCGCGTCGTCGTGCTGACATCGAAACCGGTGGATTCGCGCATCTGCCGCCACGTCCAGGTGATGGTGATGCGGGCGGACGCGGGATCGTTCTCGGTGATGTCGAAATGCTGTTCACACCGGGCACCGAAGGTCCAGTCGGTGGCCGGATCACGGACGAGCCCGCCGTCACGCAACACCGAGGAACGCACCTCTCCGGTCACCTCCCGGGTCGTCCACCGCCGGTCGCTCGCCGGTGCGATGACTTCGGTCTTCCACGGTTGCGCGCTCTCGGGCGCAGGGAACACCGGCAGCGACGCATCGTCGGCACGACGGGGGCGCCGTGGCAAATGAAGGACGCCGCGGTGCAACGTGAGCGAAACCTGTTCGGGTGAGGGCAACAGCAGCGGCCACATGGCGTTGGAAAGCGCCAGGCGGATGCGATGGCCGGCCGCAAACCCCTGGGCGATGTCGTTCATCTGCACCCGCACCCGATAGATCGTTCCGGGCTCGAGGGGTTCGGGATGTTCATGGCTGTCGCGATGGGTGAGGTTGAGCACCCCGTAGGTCACCCGCGTCGACGCGCCATCAGGGGCGACATCACACAGCCTGGCCGCAACGAAGGCGCATGGCCGGTCGGCGGAGACATCGAGTTCGACGACAGGCGCGCCAAGGATCTCCAGAGGATCGTCGAGAGGGCCGGTTTCGAAGACGACGGAACAGCCATCCTCTGCCCGTTGATCACCCGGTGCGTCGTGGTCCAGCCCGTACTGGCACCATTCGCCCTGATCCTGACCCATGGTGAGCGGCGTGCGGATGATGACGGGCGATGTCGGCTCCCCGTCGCAATCCAGGCGACCGCAGGTTGCGCACTCAAGCGCCACATCCTCGATGTGCGGAGAGGGCCAGCAGGGTTCCGCCACCCAGCGTCCCTCGCGATGGCCACTCCAGGTGGCGGGTGGATGGCTGTCCTGCATCCACACACGGTACATGGGTTCGTCCATGATCCCGTTGTCGACGCCCTTGAGCCAGCGGTCCCACCAGCGAAGGGTTTCCTGGAGGAACCCGATGCGCGGTCCGGGATTGGCGAAGTGCGGGTACTTGTGCGCCCAGGGACCGATCAGGCCCTTCCTCGGGCATGTCAGGCCCGCCAGCATGCGTGGCACGGCATTCGAGTAGCCGTCGGCCCAGCCGCCGACGGCATAGACGGCTGCTTTGATGTCGGCGTGGTTCTCGATGACGGATCCGTGCTTCCACATCCCGTCGCGGCGCTGGTGGTGCAGCCACTTGATGAGCCATGGATCGTTCGCTTCGAGCCGGGCCATCCACAGTTCGCGCCAGTTGTCGACCAGGGCCGGATCGGGCGGGCGCGTGTTCATGCCGAACATGGTTGATGCCCAGGACATCGAGTCATTGGTCATCACGCCGCCCATGTAGTGGATGTCGTCGCTGTAACGGTCATCCGTGGAGGCAATGGTGACGATGGCCTTGAGTTCCGGTGGCCGCCGGCCAGCGATCTGCAGGCCGTTGAATCCGCCCCACGAGATTCCGATCATGCCGCAGGCGCCGGTGCACCAGTCCTGCGAGGCAATCCAGGCAAGGATTTCCAGGGCGTCGTCCTGCTCCTGCTTCAGGTACTCATCCTCGAGAATGCCCTGCGATTCGCCGGAACCCCGGATGTCCACCCGCACGGCCGCGTAGCCATGACCGGCATACCAGGGGTGCGTCAGTTGGTCGCGGTCACGGGTGCCGTCACGCTTGCGATAAGGGAGGTATTCGAGGATGGCCGGAACCGGTGTGTCGCAGGCGTCCTGCGGCAGCCAGATGCGCGCCGCCAGCTGCGTGCCGTCCGACAACCCAATCCACGTATTCTCGATAACCTCGACCTGGTAGGGAAAGTCCGTCACCACCGTGATGTCGTCAGCCGCCATGTTGATCCTCCTCGTCAGCCTCCCGCCAGGTGATCATGCCGTCCTGCCGGCCTCCGTCAATGTCCGCCTCGCGGTTGCGACCCGCTCTTCCAGGATGTGCTGGTTGCAGGAGCGCGCCACCAATCGGGATATGTGATCCGATGCGGGAGGGGTTCCCTGCAGCTTCATGGCACGCGCTCCGCTGGCGAAGGCAAGAACATGGAGTGTGGCGCGGGCCTTCATGCTGCCGGTTCGATGGTGATGCCGTAGACCTCCCTGGCGCGTTCCGCGCTGATCAGGCCGTTCTTTACGTCGCGGCGCACCAGATCTGGGTCGCGCCTGGCCGGGTCGCCGAACCCGCCGCCGTTGCCGGTGACCACGCGGATCACGTCGTCCTTTTTCGTCCCGAGGCCCGAGACGAAGGCGAAACGCTGCCGTTCCCCGTCCTTCGGGATGAACTCGACGTAGTTGGGAGAGCCTTCGCGTCCGCCGTTCAGCGCCCACGCGGGGAACCTGGAGCGCGTGTAGCCGATGGTCAGGAAACCATTGTCGGCACGCACCCGATAGTCCATGACGATGCCGCGTCCTCCGGTGAACGCGCCCTCGCCGCCGGGTTCGAGGTTGAGCTCCATCCGGTCGACGTAAAGCCCGTTGCGTGCCTCGTTCACCTCGGCGGGACAGTTGAAGGTCTCGCCGTGGGCGCCGGAGAACATGGCGCTGTTGCCGTCCATGCCCTCGCGGCCGCCCCAACCGCCGAGCTGGGGCTCGATGATCGTGTACTGGCGGCCGGTGTCGGGATGAATGCCGCCGATGAAGGTGCCGCAGACGGAGGCGAAGTGGCCAGCCGCCAGGCGTTCCGGAATGTGCCGGGCGAGGCAGCGCCACATCAGGTCGTAGGCGCGCAGGTCGATCTCGTAGTAAAAGCCGACGGGTGCGGGCTCCCTGGCATGGAACACCGAGCCCTCCCGTGTCAGCAGGCGGATGGGACGGAACGAGCCGGCATTGCAGGGCGAATGGGGGTCGGTCAGCGACTTGAAGATCATCTGGGCCGACACGATCACGCTGTCCCGGCTTGTGTTGACCGGGCCGGTGGCCTGGTCCGGGTTGTTCGTGAGGTCGACCACGAATTCGTCGTCGGTGATGGTGATCACGACGCTGAAGACCAGGCCATCGTCCTGTTCCTCGGAAAGCGTGAAGACGCCCTTGGGCAGTGTCGAGAGCGCCGCCCGCGAGACCCGCTCGCCATAGTCCATGAACGCGGTCATCGCCTGTTCGAAGGTGGCAGCGCCGTACTTTCCGGCGATCTCGGCAAGCCGGGCGGCGCCGATGCGTACGGACGCGACCGCCGCCCACACGTCGCCCTCCAGCACGTCGGGCATGCGCGAGTTGACCTTGATGATCTCCATCACCGGCTGGATTGGCTCGCCCCTGGAAATCACCTTGATGGCGGGGAGACGGAGCCCTTCCTGAAAGATTTCCGTTGCATCGCCGGTGAGCGAGCCCGGGGCCATGCCTCCGACATCGGAGTTGTGCGCGATGTTTGCGGTCCAGGCGATGATACGGCCCTCGGCAAAGACCGGCATCGCGACCACGATGTCGTTGAGGTGCGTCACCCCGCCGTAGTAGGGATCGTTGGTGATGAAGACATCGCCGGGCTCAACGGCGCCGGGGGCGCCGAACTTCCCGTTGATCACCTTCACGGCCTTGTCGAGCACCCCGACGAAGCCCGGAATACCGGCGCCGGAACAGGCGATTTCGCCCTCCGCGTCGGTGATCCCCGTGCCCATGTCGAGCACCTCGTAGATGATCGAACTCATCGCCGTCTTCTTCATCGCGGCGAACATCTCGTCGGCCGCGTTCTGCAGCGAGTTCTGGATGATTTCGAGGGTGATCGGATCGTTCGTCATGGCCGTTTCGCCCCGTTGCGGACGTGTATGCGGATATTGCCGAAACCATCCACCTCGGCGTCTTGACCGGGGTGAATCACGACCGTGGTGCCGGGGTCTTCCACGATGGCCGGCCCGTCGAAGGCCATGCCGGGCTCCAGCTTCTGCCCGTCGTAGATCGCCGCCTCGTGGATGCCCTCGAGCGCGTAGTCGACCCTGCGCGTGCCCTTGCGCGCCTCGCCCGGGGTCCGCCCTGTCGTCTCGCGCGGCGCCATGGCGAGCCTGCCGATCTCGACAGTGGAGACCACGTGCAATGCCACCATTTCGACCGTGGCATCGAGCCTGTAGGTGTACTCCCGCTCGTAGGCCTCGTGAAACCTGGCCTCGATGGCGGCGATCCCGTCCGCCGTCACCGGGCCCGATTCAAGTGGCACCTCGGTTGTGTGCTCCTGTCCCTGGTAGCGAAACCGGCCGAGGCGCGCGAGACCGATCCTGGACGCCTCGATTCCTTCGGCCGCAAAACGGCTGAGAGCGCGCGCCTCCGTCTCGGCGAACGCAGTCTCGATGCGGGCCGCGTTCCCGGCCACGAGATCGACGAGCAGGGTGCGCATGTCGTCGCGTCGCAGGTCCGACATCATCATGCCCCAGGCGGAGAACACCGACGCATCGGCCGGCACCACGACCTCGGTGACGCCCAGTTCCTGCGCGAGTGCCGCCGCGTGCATCGCGCCGCCGCCACCGAATGCGACGAGCGTGAAGTCGCGCGGATCGAAGCCGCGGTTGACGGAGATCAGCTTGAGCGCGTTGACCATGTTGTTGTTGGCGATGCGCACGATGCCCCGCGCCGCCTCGTCGCCGTCGACGCCGAGCCGCGCGCCCACCTCCCCGATCGCCCGTTGCACGGCATTCATGTCCGCCTTCACCGCTCCACCGCAGAAATAGTCGCGGTTGATGCGGCCGAGCCAAAGATTGGCGTCGGTCGTGGTGGCCTCGTTCCCGCCACGTCCGTAGGCCGCCGGGCCCGGTATCGCACCGGCCGAGCGCGGCCCGACGCGCAGCTTGCCGAAGTCGTCGACCCAGGCGATCGAGCCGCCGCCGTTGCCGATTTCCACAAGATCGACAACCGGCACCATGATCGGATAGCCGGACGAGGCGCGGTTCCGCCCGATCCAGTAGTCCGTCCTGATGCGAACGTTCGAATCCTCGATCAGCGAACACTTGGCGGTGGTGCCGCCGATGTCGAGTGCAAGCACGTTTGGTTCGCCGATCAGGCGACCCAGCTCGGCTGCGCCCCAGACGCCCGAAGCAGGCCCGGATTCCACCATCGTAATGGGAATGTGCGAGACCGTGTCGACCGAATCGACACCGCAATTGGACTGCATGACGTAGAGTCCGCCGCCGAAACCGCGCTCTGCAAGGCCGGAGTCGAGACGCCGGAGATAGTTCTGCGCCACCGGCTGCACATAGGCGGACAGCACTGTGGTGCTGGTGCGCTCGTACTCGCGCCATTCGCGCGTGATCTGGTGGGAGGAAATGGCCGCGACCTCCGGCCAGAGCCGTTTGAGTTCGGCCAACGCAGCCTGCTCGTGCGCGGGATTGGCGTAGGCATGGATGAAGCAGATCGCGACCGCCTCCACGGCCTCGGCCTGGAAATCCGCGACGAATTCCGGCAACGGCGCGAGATCGAGGGAGCGCATCTCGCGCCCGTGGTAGTCCATGCGCCCGGGGAGCTCGCGGCGGAGGTGGCGCGGCACGAAGGGCTCGGGCTTCCGGTAGTGGAGGTTGAAGAAGTCGGGCCGGTTGCCGCGCGCGATCTCCAGCGTGTCGCGAAAGCCCTCGGTGGTGATGAGGCCGACCCGGACCCCGGTGCGCTCGGTCAGCGCGTTGATGACCACCGTCGTGCCATGGGCGAGAAAGTCCACCGCCTCGGCCTCGACGCCGGCTTTCGCCATGACGGCGAACACACCCTCTTCGTAACCACCGGGGGTCGTGTCGGCCTTCGCGCTGCGGACGACCGCTGTTCCGGTGGCGTCGTCGTACTCGCAGACCAGCAGGTCGGTGAAGGTACCCCCGACATCGGTGGCGACGCGGATGTTTCCGGCAGTCACAGGTACGAGACCTCGACGATGGGCGGGCATGAAGGCGCAAGGTGTCTGTGCCGGGCGGTGACTGCGAGCCAGCGCGCGGTCATGTGCGGAACTCTCCTTCAATCGGGTTGTCCCGCATCATCTCCCCCTCACGTGCCGCGACAGGACGCCGCGAACAGTGCGTTTGCTGCGACGGTCCCGATCGGGGGCCGCTTCCCGACATCGCAATGCGATCCAGGGGAGTGCGGACTGTCGAGACCTCGCGGTCGTCGCGCGACTCAAGCCGAATCTCCGCCAGCAGGAACTGCCTTGTGCAAGGTCCGGTTCAACGGCGGATCGAGGGTGTGAACCACCTGTGCGATCGCCAGGATGGCGGTCTCGAGGAGGCGCGCCGTGGCTGCCATTCCCGTGTTTGGCTCGACGGCCGTCTGATCGAGATAGAGTCGCCGGTCAACCTCGATCTGGATGGCGTGCACGCCGAGTTCCGGCCGTCCGTAGCGCCTGGTTATGTGGCCGCCCGGATAGGGATTATTGCGACGGACCATCGCTCCCTGGGCCTGCAGGGCCTCCGTCGCTGCTTGCGACACGGCAGGGGCGCACGATGTGCCGAACCGGTCACCGAGCACGAAGTCGACAGGTTCGCCGGCACAGGCGGGAGGCGCAGACGGCATGGAATGACAGTCGATCAGACCGACGGCGCCGAACAGATGACGGGTTTCGTCGATCAGGTGTTCGAGTGCGGCGTGATAGGGGGCATAACAGCTGGCAATGCGACGCTCGGCTTCGGCCACAGGCAACCTCGAACGGTAGATTTCCGCGCCACCGGCGACGACACGCGGGATGATTCCCAGGCCCGCCCTGACGCGCGGACTGTTGTGACCCGGCGCGGCGCTCATGCGCCCCTCGAACATGGTGCAGTCGAGTTCGCCCGGCTCGCGGTTGACATCGATCCACGCACGGGGAAAGAGCGCCGCTATGGTGGGGGCGCCCAGTGCCGGCACACCGGCAATGAGCCGGTCGACGAAGGCATCCTCGGAGCGGCGGATCGCCTGACTGTCGAGCCGCGTCATCCCGAGAAAGAAGGGATCATAGTGTCGGCCGCTGTGTGGCGATGAGACCAGGACCGGCAGGGTCCTGCGATCCGGGTGGATGATCTCGAGGACCTGAAACCCGCCATTATCGTTTGCGCGTGTCACCGGACCGGTTTAGATTAGGCACATGTCGTTGTCACGCATCGAGTGGAGAGTCGGTGTGCCGGGTTGTCTGGGCAACCGGTGCGGGCGGACATAAGGTCGATGGCACGCATTCTCCTGGTCGCGCAGGACGATGTGCTTCGGGGATATCTGGCAAAGCGACTGTTGAGACAGGGACATGTTGTCTCGCCGATGGCGAACGGACGCGAAGCGATTGCATGGCTTGTGCCTGGGGCCTTCAGGATCCTCATCACCGAGGCGAGGATGGATGACATCGATGGACCGGAACTGGCCAGGCGCGCGGTGGCGACCGTCCCGGGCCTGCGCATTCTCTTTCTCGACGGATTCGGTGTCCTGGCGTTGCGCCAGGGAGCCCTGCCGGCCCTCGACGAGGCGTGCCTTCTCCCGCGTTTTCATCTCAACAGCATCATTGGCGAGATCGACAATCTTCTCGCCGCATGACGTCGCTGTGCCGGAGTCCCGGCCATGACGCAGGAGCGAAACTTCTCGACCATCGAGGACGCGATTGCCGAGATTGCAGCGGGCCGACCCGTCGTCGTCGTTGACGACGAGCACCGCGAGAATGAAGGCGATCTCATCATGGCGGCCGGGAAGGCGACGCCGGAACTGGTCGCCTTCTTTGTTCGCCATACAGCCGGTGTCATCTGCGTTCCCATGGAAGGAGAACGCCTCGATGAACTCGAGTTGCCGCAGATGGTGCAGCACAACACCGAACAGCACCGCACGGCTTTCACGATTTCCGTGGACTACCGTTTCGGCACGACCACGGGTATTTCGGCAGAGGATCGGGCGCGCACCATCCGGGCGCTTGCCGGCGACGGCGGCAACCGGCGCGTCGATGCGGCGAGTTTTGCCCGGCCCGGGCACATCTTTCCGTTGCGGGCGCGCGAGGGCGGTGTCCTGACCCGCGCCGGTCATACCGAGGCCGCCGTCGACCTGGCGCGGCTCGCAGGGTGTGCTCCGGCAGGCATGATCTGCGAGATCGTCAACGACCGGGGCGCTCTCATGCGTCTGCCGGACCTGCTGCCCTTTGCCCGCGAGAACGGGCTGGCCCTCATCTCCATCGCCGATCTCATCGCCTACCGGCGGCGAACCGAACGCCTCGTCACGCTCATCGACCGGGCTCCCTTCGAGACCAGACACGGTTCCTTCGAGGTCTTCGTCTATCGTTCGGAGATCGACGACACCGAACATCTCGCCCTTGTGAAGGGGGACATCCGCTCTTTTGACCACGGCGTACTCGTCAGGGTCCACTCAGCCAGTGCCATCGACGATGTCTTTGGCACGGTGAGAGGAGCGGGACGCAGCCTCGTGGATGTTGCGCTGGAGCGGCTTGCCCGGGAACCGGCTGCCGTCTTTCTCTACCTGCGCGGGCCGCAGGGCTGGGGTCTCGGATTCGGACGCCGGCGAATCTACGGAGACGCGGATGGGGATCGCAACGATGTCCTGCACGGCCTCGACTGGCGACAGTACGGCACGGGTGCCCAGATCCTGCACGACCTTGGCCTGCGCACCATTCGCATCCTGACCAACAATCCGGCACCCTACAGAGCCATCGAGGGCTATGGACTTGCCATCCTCGGCAAGGAACCCTTCGTCGATTCGGTGACCGGTTCCGGCTCCCTCGCGCACAACGCCTGACCGGCCCCATGCCATTCACGGTGCGACGACCGGTTCGGGAGATGGCGGCGTATGTCTCCGGCGAATCCGCCCGGGACATGATTCAGCTGGGTTTCAACGAATCGGCCTTTCCTCCCAGTCCGCGGGCCATCGAAGCGGCGCGTCAGGTTTGCCGTGAAACCCGCAGGTACAACGACGAGAACTACACGGCACTGAAACGGGCGCTTGCCGACCATCACGGTCTCGACGAGGACCGCATCATCTGTGGCGCCGGTTCGATGGACATCATGCGCGATCTGGCAGGGTGCTGTCTGGAGCCCGGGCGCACTCTCGTGACCGGGCGTTTGAGCTATGCCTTTCCTGCCGTTCTCGCCCGTGCGGCGGGAGCGGACGTGAGACTGGTCGAGGACTCATGCTTCACCCACGACATCGATGCCTTCATCGACGCCGTCACCGACTGTTGCGCCATTGTCTACATCGCCAGTCCCAACAATCCCACGGGCACATCGGTGGGTCTGGAGGCCGTGCGCCGAATCGCGGAGGCGCTGCCCGATCACGTACTCCTCATGATTGACGCAGCCTATGGTGACTATGTCACCACCCCGTCTGCGCCGTCTCCGGATGTCCTGGTAGACGAAGGGTACAATGCTGCCGTTCTTCACACGTTCTCCAAGGTCCACGGCCTGGCAGGCCTGCGAACCGGCTGGGCCTATGCCGGGCGTCAGGTCATCGAGGCGGTGGCAAAGGTCCGTGTGCCGGGCATTCTCTCCAGACCGGCCATGGCGGCGGCCATCGCATCGCTTGCCGACACCGCCCACACAACCCATGTCGTGCGGCAGACACGTGCCCTCAGGGAGCGGATGGCGGCGCGGCTCGGTGAACTCGGTCTTGATGTCACACCCGGTGACGCACCTTCGGTGCTAAACTAACGAAATAACGTACTATTTTCCCTCTCTCCGATGCAACTACGGAACGATCCCGGAACGGATTCTCCCGTGTTTGCAACTCAAGGCAAGGGGGACTCCATGGCCACAACACGACTCACTCAGGCACGCGTCGAGGCTCTTCGGTCACGAAAGGCCAGCCGGGATGTCCGGGACGCTGGCCTCAGGGGCTTCGGCGTCCGCGTCTACCCGACCGGACGCAAGTGTTACTTTATTGCAACCCAGTTCGAAGGACAGAGAATCTGGAAGATCGTCGGCGATGCCGACGACATGAGTACGGGCGAAGCCCGCGAACAGGCGCGGACAATGCTTGCCGCACTCCGGAGCGATGGACAGGTCTCGTCGGAGGCGCTGCCGTTCGAGGTCGTCGCCGAGGAAGTGTTTCAGCGCTACGCCAGGAACTGGAAGCCCCGGACGCTCGCGGTGAACCGGGGCTACTATGCCAACCAGATCCTGCCCTGGTTCCGGGGACGGCCGATCGTCGGCATCACGAGCGCCGATGTCAGGGAATGGTTCGCCTCGCTTCACGAGAAGCCCGTTGCCGCCGACCGGTCGGCGCCGGTTCTCTCGGTCATCATGACCTGTGCGGAGACATACGGGTACCGGCCGGAAGGAAGCAATCCCTGCCGCGGCATCAGGCGCTACAGGCGAAAGGGACGAGAACGCTTCCTGTCGGAAGAAGAGATCCGTCGGCTCGGGAGGGTTCTGGAACGTCACGAAGGCGCCCACCCGATGTACGTGGCCATCATCCGCCTCCTGTTGCTGACCGGGTGCCGGAAGCGGGAAATCGTGACGTTGCGCTGGAAGGAGTACCGGGAAGGCCATCTTCACCTCGCCGATTCCAAGACCGGTCCTCGCATGGTGTGGCTGTCATCCCCGGCACGACGGATCCTCGAGGAACAGCCACACAGGTCGCAGTGGGTCTTCCCGTCACGCAGCGCCGGGAACTCCGTCGGCATGTCGTCGGTCGAGCGCTCCTGGAAGCGCATGCGGTCCGAGGCCGGCCTGAAGGACGTCCGGCTGCACGACCTGAGGCACACGTTCGCCAGCATTGCCGTCATGAGCGGGGAGAATATCCTCACCGTCGGCCGGCTGCTCGGCCACAACGATCCCGGCACGACCCTCAAGTACACGCATCTCGCCCGTGACGCGGTCGCTGAAGCCGCCGAGACCGTTGGCGCCGTCCTCGGAGGGTCTGCGGCATGAACCGGAAGACCAAACTGACCGACGCCCTCGTCCGGCGTCTCAGGCCCGGAGACCGGGAATACACGGTTCGCGACGCCGTGGCGCCCTCGCTCGGTGTCAGGGTGCATCCCTCCGGAGGCCGCAGCTACGTTCACTTCGGCGAGGGGAAGAAGGTATCGCTGGGTTCCGCGGCGCTCATGAACATCGGACAGGCGCGTCGGACAAGTCTTGCGTTGTTGACAGGTGGTATCCCGAACAAGGAGACGGTACCGCTCTTCCGGGACTTCGCTGCCGGGCCATGGCGCGAGTCCTGGGTTCATCACTGCAAGCCGTCGACAATCCGGTGGCGCGACCGGAATCTCGAGACCCACCTTCTCCCTGAATTCGGCTCGCTGCGTCTCGACCGCATCACTCGGGACGGAGTTCATCGATGGTTCGACGATTACAGCAGGACCGCGCCGGGCAATGCCAACAACTGCCTGCGGATCCTTCGTCACGTCTTCAACCACGCGGTGGCCTGCGGGCATGTCGTCTCGAACCCGGCACGCAGTGTCAGGCCCAACCCGCGCAGGAAGATCACCCGCTTTCTCTCGCGCGAGGAACTCGGCCGGCTCCATCGCGCTCTTGAGCGCCGTGCCGGCGCCAAACGGATCACCCCCTCGCAACGCCACCAGATCGACATCATCCGGCTGCTGATCCTCACGGGCTGTCGCAAGAACGAGATCGTCCGTCTGCGCCGTGACGAGGTGGCTGGGAGCCAACTCCGGCTTCGCGACAGCAAGACCGGGCCAAGGACCGTGTTCCTGAATGCCGAGGCCCGATCCATCCTCGAAAGAAGGTTGAAGGGAAGCCGGGAGTATCTGTTTCCGTCGCCCAAAGACATCTCACGACCGCTGAGTGATCAACTCCCTCTCTGGTACTCCATCCGCAAGGATGCCGATCTGGAAGATGTCCGTCTCCATGATCTGCGCCACACGTATGCCAGTCACGCCGTCATGCAGGGAACGCCGCTCCCCGTTGTCGCCAGACTCCTTGGTCACTCGCAGACGACCATGACCTTGCGCTACGCGCACACGGGCGACCGCGAGACCGAGGCCGCCGCCGAGAGGGTGGGAGGGGCGATTTCCGCACTGCTTGGGGACCGATGCGCGTCTCCGGCTGCACGGCCGGACGCGGCGGTGCCGTGACCGGGTGTTGCCGCCTTGTGGCCGGCAGCGGTCAACACAGGGACCGCATCGCGCCGG
>MKWU01001527.1_pt1 | contig 39415 bp, 33 predicted proteins | sample 809101 | NCBI WGS metagenome assembly MKWU01 (sample SAMN05860141, study PRJNA318959) | sponge metagenome | host: Aplysina aerophoba | place: Slovenia: Piran, Adriatic Sea, Gulf of Piran | collected 2013-05-07
AAAGAGCGTGTTTGGTTCCTATCGCGCACCTACGGGTGTACGCATGTCGCCTTCAAATCAAACCGAGAATCTCGATGATCTGCGAATGGCAGTGGACGACGCCTCGCGCAAGCTCGGACGGCGCCTCAAGCTGATGATCGGCAAGCCGGGTCTCGACGGACATTCCAACGGCGCCGAGCAGATCATTTGCCGCGCCAGGGATTGCGGAATGGCTACAGTGTATTCCGGCATACGGCACACTGCCGACGAAATTGTGGCCGAGATCGTTGACGAGCAGCCCCATCTCGTAGGTTTGTCCGTCCTTTCGGGCTCACACATGCGACTTGTTCTCGAAATCAGGGAACTCATGGTGGAAAGGGGGTTGGGTCATATCCCACTCGTGGTCGGCGGAATTATTCCCGACCAGGACAAGCATGATCTGCTGACAGGAGGAGTGCGCGCAGTCTATACGCCCAAGGATTTCGAAATAAACCAAATCATGGCGGAACTTGTGGCCCTTGCCGATCTCCAGCGCGCTGACACTGCCGCCCAGGTCTGACCGGCCCGACAATCCTCGCGGCATGCAATGGACTGCAGCACGGCAGCGGCATTGTAGGCCCAGCTGCAGTCTTCGACTGCCCAACTTTCCCAACCGTTTGGCCCAATGGTTGTTGAATGGCAGGCTGCGTTGAAGTGGACTTGGTCCAAGTGGTTGATCCTGACGCATGGTGTCGGTGGTATTTGGGTTCGCCCTCGGCCTTGAAGCCACCTCTCCACTCCTTGCGGGTAGCGGGTCGTCACGGCAGCGGGTTGGAACACTGTTGCCGAGATCCAACGGAAGAGTTCCGGTCTCGAAGCTTCCAGTCAATTGACGGGAAGCGCCATGCCGCCTTGCGGGCGGCTAGCCCGCTCGCGGCTTCGCAATGCCTGGTTGAACCGAGGCATCAGGGTCCCAACTTCCATTCACATGTTCACGATTGAAGCGAATGCAGCGTGTAAATCGACGCTCCTCGGCTTGTTTCAAATCTGCCACCTGCTCCCTGCAAACGGGAAGTGCAAAGGGACACCTCGGCTCCAGGCGGCAATGCTGCGGTGGGTCGATTGGAGAAGTTGGTTCGCCGTCAAGCGCGATGCGAACCTTGCGTTGATGCGGATGGTCGACGGGCGTGGCGGAAACCAATGCCCGCGAGTAGGGATGATAGCCGGAAGCCAAAATGTCCCTGGTTGGACCCGTTTCGACGATTTGCCCGAGATACATGACGGCAACCCGGTCGGCCAGCATCGAAACGACCGCCAGGTCGTGCGATATCAGCAGAAACGCCAGCTTCATTCGACGCTGCAAATCCTGCAGCAGGTTCAGAATCTGCGCTTCGACCGAAACGTCAAGAGCCGAAGTTGGCTCGTCGAGCACCAGCAGCTTCGGGCTGGTGGCCAGCGCTCTGGCGATGCCCACGCGCTGCTGCTGGCCTCCCGACAAGGTGTGGGCATATCGATCAATGTGCTCGCTGCCCAGCCCCACGAGGTGAAACAACTCCGAAACCCGTTTGCGCACCTCCTTTCTGCTGACAATCCCATGCAGCAACAGAGGTTCTGCAACCAGTTTGCCCACCTTGTGACGGGGATTCAGTGATTCAAGAGGATCCTGATAGACCATCTGCATTTGCGCGCGCAGGGATCGCACTTCGACTTCACTCAGCTCGCTGATCGGCTGACCGTCGAGCACAACGTGTCCCGATGTTGGCGCCTCAAGCCGCAAAATGCACTTGCCAACGGTCGACTTGCCACTGCCGCTCTCCCCGACAATCGCCAGCGTTTCACCGGCTTGAACAGTCAAGGAGACGTCGTCCGCGGCGACGAGATTCCGAAACTTCCACAGCTTGGTTCGAACTGGATAATGCTTGCTGAGGCCGGTTACCTCGAGAAGGGGTTTCATTGCGCCAGTTCCCGCCACCGGTGACATGCTATCGAGTGGTTGGGCGCGCTCGATTCCAGACGCGGCGTCGAGACGCGGCAAATGTCCCGGGCATGTTCGCAGCGAGGATGGAAGGAGCAGCCGGTTGGACGGTTCTTCAGTTCCGGGACCTGGCCTGGGATGCTCCTAATGCCGGATGACTGCTCAACCCTTGCTCTGGCGGAAAGCAAACCTCGCGTGTAGGGGTGCCCCGGCGCTTCGAATATCCGGCCCACGGGAGCTTCCTCCAGAATGGCCCCGGCATACATCACGGCAACTCGGTCGCAAAGCTCTGCAACGACCCCGAAATTGTGGGTAATGACAATTTGCGTGAGATTCTGCCTCTTCCTCAGTCGCAGCAGCAACTGAATGATTTGATGTTGTATCGTTACGTCAAGCGCTGTCGTTGGTTCGTCAGCCAACAGGAGGTCGGGCGATGACGAGAGCGCAAGGGCAATCATGGCGCGTTGCGCCATTCCTCCTGAAAGTTGGTGTGGATAGCGGCGCATGACCGCACTTGGATCAGGCAGTCCAACGTCGGCAAGCAATTCCTGCGCCCGGACAGTGGCCTTGCGGCCGCGCAGGCCGGAGTGAACCAGGAGCACCTCCCGCAGCATGCGGCCGACAGTGAACACCGGATTCAGGGACGCTCGCGGATTCTGGAAAATCATGGAAATTCGGCTGCCTCGAATGGCGCGCATCTGCCTCGAATCAAGATCCAAGAGATTCTCGTTGAAGAAACGCACGCTCCCGCCTGAAACATGCGCGGCTGACGGCAACAGCCCGACGACTGCCAGCGCTGCAACCGTCTTTCCCGAACCGCTCTCGCCAACAACTCCGACTATCTCGCCAGGACGCGCTGTGAGATCCACGCCGCACAGGACCTCCGTGCTTTCGTCCGGCAGCCTGAATTCAACCCGCAATCCTTCAATGCTCAATACACGCTCGCCGGACGAGTTGACTCCCGGGCGCAGCGGGTCGTTCACGCTCCGCAACATGGAAGTGGCGGGTTCCTCCATCACTTCCGCCTGGGGTCCAACAGATCCTGCAGTCCGTCACCGATGAGATTGAAGCCCATGACTGTAATGGCGATGGCAAGCCCGGGGAAAAACGAAATCCACCACTGGCCAGTGATGATGCGCGGCGCTCCCAAGCCAATCATGACACCCCATTCCGGGGTTGGGAGCCGAACGCCGAGGCCGATGAAGCTGAGACCCGCGGCATCCAGAATGGCCCATCCACACTGCAGCGTCGACTGGACGAATATGGGCGCCAGGCTGTTCGGCAGCAGGTGCCAGGCGAGAATGCGAACGTCGGAGGCTCCCACGCCGCGCGCCGCCAGCGCGTACAGCGAACTGCGAATGACCAGAAACCGGCTTCGAGAAAGACGGGCATAGACCGGCACATTCACAACTGCGATGGCTATGATCAAGTTGGGAATGCTGGGCCCAAGGACGCCGGCAATCGCCATTGCGAGGATGAAGCCGGGGAACGCCGCGACGATGTCCATAAGCCGCATGCAGACTTCGTCAATCCGGCCACCGTAGTACCCGGCAATCACTCCGACTGTCGATCCTGTGAACAGACCAATGGCAACCGCTCCCAGCCCAATGCCGAAATCTATTCGAATGCCATAGAGCACACGGGAAAATATGTCCTCGCCGAAGATGCCGGTGCCAAACAGATGGTTCAAGGACGGCGCCTGCATCTTCTCACGCGGATTGAGGGCATAGGGGTCGTAGGGAGCAATCAGTGGAGCCAGCAGACCCAGTATTCCCAACCCGACAATTATGCCGAATCCAAGCGCCGTGATCGGGTTTCGGCGGCACCACTTGGACAGTCCGGCAAGGCGTCGCGTCATATGGACGGCAATTTCGGCCATCTACAACCTCACCCGTGGATCAAGCAGGACATACAGGATGTCCACGAGCAGGAACAGGAGCACGTAGACAGTTGTCGAATAGAGTATGAAGCCCTGCAAGGCAGGATAGTCGCTCGAGGCAATGGCATTGTAGACATACCGGCCTAGGCCCGGCCAGGCGAACACGTTCTCCACAAGAACAACGCCACCGAGCAGGTATCCATACACTATCGCGATCATCGTGATCAGCGGCAGAATGGCGTTCCGCAGTGCGTGGCGAAACACGATGGAACTCTCCGGCAAGCCGAGAGAACGTGCGGCCCGCGTGTAGTCTGATTCCAGCGCCTCGATCATGCTCGCACGCGTTATTCGCGCAAGCGGCGCCATTGCGGCAAATGCCAGAACGGCCGCTGGCATCAGGAGCGACTGAACCGTGCTCTTGAGAGCCTGCCAGTTGCCAGTGAGCAGTGAATCGATCGTGTACAGGCCGCTGATGCGGTCAGGTGGCGGAATCATGACGCTGATGCGACCTTGAGGAGCCGGCAACCAGTGCAACAGAAAGAAAAACACGTAGATCGCCACCAGACTGACCCAAAACACAGGCATGGCGACGCCAAACACGGCGAGCAGACGTGAGACGTGGTCGATCCAGGTTCCACGCCAGACCGCGGCCGCAATTCCGAGTGGAACCGCCAACGCAATTGCCAGAAGCATGGCAAACAATGTCAATTCAAACGTTGGCATGAAGCGCGACGTCAAGTCGTCGAGCACGGGCTGATTGGTGACAAAGGAGTCGCCAAAGTCCCCGCGCGTCACGCCTTCGATGTAGCGCAGGTACTGTATCCAGATTGGATCGTTCAGACCGGCGTTCTCCGCAATTCGCTCCCGCGTCTCCTCGCTCGCCAATGGACTGACCATGAGATCGATCGGATTGCCCGGGATGACGCGCGTCAACGTGAAGGTCACAACGGTGACGCCGAGCAGGACCGGGATCAGCAGAAGAATTCGCCGCGCAACAAATGCAGCCATGCCGTGTGGTTCACTCGTGCCGCGGAAGCCAACGCACCGCGGCTGTTATCGACAGTCGAACTGGTGACGGCGGAGCCGGCCTCTTGCCGGCTCCGCGCAGCTTCACCTATTCCTTGTAAAGGTACTGGTACCGCGTCAGATTGTCAGCGGAATAAAACACATACCCCTTCACATTCGAGCGCATCGCCAGTATGTGCTGCGGTTGATACAGAAGCACCCATGGCGCCTCGTCAAGAAGTATGCGCTGAATCTCCACAAGCGCCGCATCCCGTGCCTCCATGTCGGTGCTGATCGTGTTGTCGGCGATCAGGTCGTCGACGGTCTGGTTGGCATAGTTGGCATAGTTGCAGCAGCTGTGATGAAACTTCCAGTACACATGGTAGTAGGGCTCGTTGTTTATCGAAATCCAGAAGTTAGTGAAGAAGAAAATCAGCTCATGCTTTTGGATCTTCTCGAAATACGCCGCCCCGGGAAGTTCCTGGATCTCCACGTCGATTCCAATTTCCCGCAACGACTGTTGAAGGAAGACCGCCGTTTCCTTGGCCTCCTGGTTTCCGATCGGAATCTCGAACACGGTTGAGAATCCATCTCCGAGACCCGCCTGTTCAAGCAGCTCCCTCGCCTTGTCGAGATTGTGCTCGTACACGAAGAACTGGTCCGTGTGTCCCGGCGTGCCCTGGGGAATTGGGCTCTTGAGCTGCACGGCGTACCCGTTCATGACGTCGTTGACAATCGTGTCGTAGGGCACTGCGTAGGATATCGCCTGCCGGACCAGCTTGTTGTCGAAAGGGGCCACTTCGTTGTTCATGCCAATGTAGGCGATTGTGCGACTGGTGTTTCGATGCACGGTGATGTCCGAATTCGCTTCCAGCGACGCAATGTCGAATGTTGGCAGTTCGAGCGCAATGTCGACGGCGCCGCTCACGAGCTGCGCAAGGCGGCTGGACGGGTCGGGAATCACCTTGAAAACTATCCGTTCGATGTGGGCCGGCTCTCCGAAGTAGTTCTCGTTGCGCACAAGAACGTACTGGTTGCCTGGATCCCTGCTTTCGAGTCGATACGGGCCCTGTTCGGTTCCGGTGGAATCCGATTTCAGCCACTCATGCGCCGAAGGATCGTCTTCGGTCATGTATGGGCCCACCACGTTCGGATTGAGAATCGAGTTGCCGGCCTGAGCCATGTTGCCGAAAAGCAGAGAGTTGGGACGGTCCAGGTGGATCGCCACAGTTTTCGAGTCAATCAGCTCGATATGTTCCTTGTCCGGAACCTCTGCCAACGCCATGTTGCCTACGGTAACCCCTTGCTGGTCAAACAGTCTGTCAAAAGTGAACTTGACCGACTCTGCGGTGAGCGGATCTCCATTCGAGAACTTCAGCCCGTCGCGCATCGTGAACGTGACTGTCTTCCCGTCCTCGCTCCATTCGAAGCTCTCTGCCAGGCCGCCGACAAAACTGTTTGGATCGCCCAGAGTGACACCGTCGTCTCCGGTCACGAGCTCGTAGTCGATGAGCCAGGAGTAGACGTTGGTCAGAAACTCCCAGGTGTTTATGTTTCCGCTTGTGAGTGTCGGATCGATGTTCTGCAGGTCCCTCGACACTGCGACGATCAGCGTGTTCTCGTCCGACTGCGCGTTGGCAGCCAGCATGCTGCCAAGGACAAGCGTCGCGGCCAGCGCGACGGCAGTCAGCGCCCGCTGCGCCAACCTTTGTAAAACGTACATGATTTCCCCTCCTTTGAGTTGCCCTCTCAAGACTGTGCGAGAGATGCGAGTCACGCCGTCCTCCGCCGTTTCCGGCAGGACGGCCTGCGTGCTCCTCTGCCTTGTCCAGGCAGTTTGCTGCAACCGGGTCAACCATCTCGTGGCGGACCTGGCAACAGTCGAAACAGGCTTTGCAACAACCCTGTCTCCAATTCAATCCAGTTCGTTCTTGGCAAATTTCCCTGCCTTCATGATGGCCTTGATGTATTTGCCTTGATGTTGAAGGAGGCCCAGATCCTCCAGCGGATTGCCTTCGACCACAATGAGATCCGCCGCCGCCCCCGATTCAATGATGCCAAGGTTTCCGGACTGATTGAGTATTTCGGCGTTGACGGCAGTTGCCGAGGACAGGACTTCGTGCGTCGACTGCGCTTCGGCTTGGAGCGGAAAGCTGAGAGACTGATGTTCCCGCAAGTCACCCAACAGGTCCGATCCAAATCCGATCTTGGCGCCGGCAGTTCGACAGTGCTCCACCGCCCTGATGCCGGCGGACTTCACGCGCTGCAACTTTTCAATGCTAACAGGCGGCAATCCAAGTTCCGCTCCATGCTTGTCCATTACGTCGTAGGTCGCCAAGGTTGGCACCAGGTAGCTGCCCCTCTCGGCCATGAGCTCCGCGGTCGGCAAATCGATCAAGTTGCCGTGTTCAATTGTTCGTATTCCGCAATTCACTGCCTGAACCGTCGATTCCGATGTGTAGGAATGGGCCGCCACATAGGTCTTCCATGCGCGGGCTTCGGCAACGGCGGCGCGCAGTTCCTCGGCGGAGTACTGGACATTGTCGATTGGGTCGACCGGTGACGCGACACCGCCTGACACCATGACCTTGACCTGATCGCAGCCCTTTCGAAGTTCGTCGCGAGCGGCCTTGCGCACCTCGTCCACGCCGTCGGCCAGACGGCTTTGGACGCCAATGCACGACTCCGCGCCCGGAAGCCCGCGGCTTTCGGGCGCCACTCTGAAATCGCCATGCCCGCCGGTCTGCGTGAGCGTTCGGCCCGAGACGAACATTCGCGGACCTTCGAACAAACCCAGTTCGGATGCGATGGCAAGACCGCGGTCCGCTCCTCCGCAATCCCTTATCGCCGTGAATCCGCGCATCAACGTCTCGTGCATGTTCTTCGCAGCGAGCGCACTCATTAAGGTCACCGGGATTGCCGCAAGCTTCTGCAGATTGATGTCCGAAAGCGTAACATGGATGTGGCAATCGATCAGGCCGGGCATCAACACGCCGCCGCCGCCATCCACTTCAATAGCCGACGTGGCTTGAACTCGGGAGTCGGAAACCTCCTTGATCTGCCCGTCCTCGACAAGCACTTCCCCCGGTTCCGGCTCTTGCCGGCGCGAATCCCACACCAATACATTTCGAAAGACGAAGCTAGTCATGATGGCGGCACTCCCCTGCAGAGCAACAATTGTCGATCGTCCGAACAGTCGATGGCGGCCTGAATGCATTTTTGCAATGTACAACGCGCCTTAAATCGGTTTCATGAAACCTGCATGCCCACTTGCCACAGTGTTGGCGGCAATTTCAATGAACTTGTTGCCCATGGGTTCATTTCATCCAGCAGGACGCGCATTGTCCCCATGGAAGCCGTCCTGGCAGATTCGGCTGGTCTCGACCCCTTCCCCTTTTCGGGAACTCCTGGGCATGCGGCGACAGTTCAAGCACATCCCAGTGTTTGCTGTCATGAGGTGCCGCCATTGGAGTGGATTGGGGAGCAAGTCATGCCGCCCGGCATGACTGCAAAAATGGTCCAGCATCGCATCCCATGGCAGGAGGAAACCCGCACGGGAAACACGACATGACGCTTTCGGAGAAGCAGATTAAGGACCTGGCACAGTTCATTCGTGCCATGGACCGCAGCGTGCCGACCTACTATGCGGGCCGCGCGGACATGCTCGCCGACATCGAGAAGTGTTGCCTTGACCTGTGGAAGCAGCCCAAAGACGAAGTGCCCTTGTTCAGCGGCATCACGCGCATTCTCTACGGAGCGCCTGGGGCCGGCAAGAGTTCGACGCTGATGCATCTCGAGCGCAAGTGGAACGCTGCCGCCAATGACAGCAAGTTTGCGCCGCGCATGTTGTACCTTCCCACCCCAAGATCCTTCGTGCATGGCGAACTGCTGAAGGCGCGTGTGGCGGAGACGCTGAAGCCGGGCCTCGGCAAGAGGATGCGCAGGCACAAAACGACCGAGATCTCCTACAAGCTCGGCGTTGATTTGATGGGCTTTGAGAGAGTGACAAGGTCCGGGAGCGAGCCTCCTGCGGACCCAATCGATGCCGTGCTGCAACATCTGCCGGCGGAAAAGTGGGAGCGTCCGCTGGTGTTGGCCATCGACGAGTTCCAGAACATGCGTGGGGACCGGCACGATGCGCATGCCGAAGTGCTGCAGGCATTGCATGGACAGGAATACGACGCGCCGATCATGGTTGTTCTGGCCGGCCCTGGCGACACTGTGGACCGGGCGTCTGCACTCGGCATATCGCGGCTTGCCGGCGGCGCCAGCCACTCGCTTGGCTGTTTCACGCCTGACGAGAGCGCCGATCTCATTGCCGGCTGGGGCCGTCACTTCGGACTGCCGGAAGGCGTCTGGCAGGACGAGATGCGGTCGCTTGCCGCCGAGATGGACCACTGGACGCTGCATGTGCAACATGCGCTGACCGCCTTCGCCGAACAGGTGGTGGCGTGCGGAGGCGTGGAGGATGTGGACTACGCGGCGGTGCGCAAGCGCAGCCGCGGATGGCAACTCAACTACTATCACAGCCGCATGAGCCCGGAAATGAGGGATGCAGAGTACTTGTTGGCGGCGGTTTTGAAGGAAACCCCCCGAACCCTGCCGACGGCTGTCGTTCATTCGGGCAATTGAGAGCAAGTGTCGCCCCGAAACGGGTTGGCAGCCGCCGAATGGCATGCAATCTCGTGAGTTTTTTGATCATCTCGTGCATCGCGGGGCGTTGCAGGTACTGCCTGACAGCAGTGTGCACTGTCCGATTCCTAGTTTCCGCAGGTACATGATCGGACTCGGCGAGCAGTAGGGCGGTGGAACTGTCCTTCGCTGGAGGGGGCAACTTGCCCACTGCCACGCTTGCTCCAGTTCTGGCTGCGGCCGCTTGGGGCTCACTGGGACGATTCCGGTCTCCCGTTCTCGATACAGAGGCTCCGTCTACAGTTCCCATAAGGCACTGAACCAGCCTGACATCAGAGGCGCCTGGAGAGCGTTGTTCGAATGCACGATGTCCATGCTCCAACCCTTTCCCGAAAGCTGCATCCGTTGACTGCTCTTCGGGGAGCATCCAATCGTTCTCTCAAACGATTCCACCGTTGGAAGCGCAGCGAACCGCCGATCTTCGGCGCACCGTCGAAAGTGGCGTTCTCCACCTCAGCAAGGTCGGCGTTGACCAGCTCCTTGAACATGGAGACAAGTCTGAATTGAACAACTGGAAGTGGCGGAAGAACATGCATCGGGAGCGGTGCTTCATAAAGGGATTTTTGCCGGAACCGAAGGGAACCGGCGAACAAGAGTTGCATCCGATGTCACTCGAAAGGCGAAGTTGTGTGACCGTGCTTTGCGGAACTATCGCGAACTGACGCCAATTGCCCCAAGTGCACATGAAATCAAGGGGAGGCTGAATCCAGCTGAAACAGCAAAGTCGGCTTCCAGAGGGGCAAAGCGCTTCCTGCTGGATTGAACGCGCACTTGCCCATCAGCCTCAAGAACCCGTTCTCGTGCCACTTTCAAATGCTTGGCGTCTTGGACCCACGGACACCTACGTGGCCGCAATGACGCGATGGATTGTGAGCCGCCAAACCGGGGTCAATGCCTTGAAATGAATTCGCAGTCTCAAAGTCGCGGGAAGCCACTCCCCGACCGCAGGCGCTCCAGCAAGGGATGGAGCGCCGCACGTCCGCTCCTCCGACCCTCCCTCCGATCTACCAAACTCTCGGCTGACTTCGGTTGCGCAGCAACCAGATGAAAAAGCTGCCCCCAACCAGTCCGGTAATGATCCCTATCGGAATGTCGCCGGGCGCGAGCGCCGTCCGTGCAGCCACATCGGCCCACAAGAGAAAGATGCCGCCGAGCAACGCCGAAACCGGAATGACGCGGAAATTGTCCCCTCCCACAAACATGCGGGCGACATGCGGAATCATGAGACCCACAAAGCCGATCACGCCGGAGTAGGCCACCATCACGCCAGTCAACAGCGCCCCAACGGCAAAAGTGAGGTAGCGAAGTCGAACCACCCTGATTCCCAGTGTGGCAGCCGTCTCGTCTCCGGCAGTAAGGGCATTGAGGGCGCCGGCGTTGACCCAAAGGAATGCAGTCGCGAATGCGAGCGCCAGCGCCGGAAACGCAAGATGCTGCCATTGGGCCAGTCCAAGTCCGCCCAACATCCAGAAGACCACCGTGTGGGCCGCACGCGCCTCCCCAAGATAGATCAGCAGGTTTGATGCAGCCATCAACACAAAGGAAATTGCCACGCCGGTAAGTACCAACCCCGACGCCGAAGCGGATGCCGTGAATCTCGATGCAGCAAGCACGATGGCCGTGGCCAGAAGCGCGCCGGCAAAGGCAAGAATCGGCACGGTAAACGGCCCCAGAACCTGTCCGACATGCAGCAGCGCCACAACCGCCCCCAAGGCGCTGCCCGACGAAATCCCAAGCAGGTGCGGGTCGGCCAACGGATTGCGTGTGACCGATTGGAGCGACGCTCCTACCACCGCAAGGCCGGACCCAACGAGACAGGCCAGCAAACTTCGCGGCAGCCGTACATCCCAGACAATTGGCTCGTGCCCATGAGGCCATTCAGCCGCGGGCTCTCCCAATCCCAGCCTGTGAAGAACTATTTCGCCGACCGTACCGGGCGGCACGGGCACTGCACCGAGGACAAGGGAAATCCAAATTGAACCCATCGCCACGAGCAGCGCAGCTGCCAGTGCAACTGCCAGCTTGCTGCCGGGCGTTCCCAGCGCCACTGCCGGCTTACCGCCTACCATTTGCCATGGCAAGCACGGACGCAAGTCGGGCGAGCATCAAGCTACTGTGACCGAAAGGCGTTGGCCAGCTTCTCGATGGCGCCGATGTTCTGCGGCCCGGGCGTGGCCTCGACGTAGTTCAGCACCACATGACGATCCTGCCTTACCGCGGCGATTTCGCTGAATGCCGGATTCTCCTTCATGAAGGTCCATTTCTGCTCGGCTGTTACAGCGCCATAGTCGACGATAACGACAATCTCCGGGTTCCGTTCAATCACAGATTCCCATCCGACGGTCGCCCAGCTCCTTTCAAAGTCCGCAAACACGTTCTCGCCGCCCGCAGCCTGGATCAAGGCCGTCGGCATCGCATAGCGACCGGCAGTGAAAGGTGCATCCTCGCCGCTGTCGTAAACGAACGCTCTGATGGGATTCCCGCCCGTCACCTTGCCTTGCCGAAGCAGCTCCAGCTTGCCGCGGTACTCTTCGACAAGCTTCTCCGCTCTTGCCTCGACCCCGAAAATCCTTCCGAGATTGAGCAAATCGGAAAACATGTCTTCGATGGACGCCTGATCCTTGGATGCAACGTGGATGCAGGACTCGGTCAGCTCGTAGACGGCAATGCCAAACCTGCCGAGACCTTCGGGACTCATTTCGGTCCCGACGGTGAGACCGTAGTTCCAGCCGGCAAAATAGAAGTCCGCGCCGGCCGCCAGCAAAACTTCCGTGTTGGCACGCTCGTTCGACAGCTCCTTCAGGTTGGACAGCTGCGGCCGCAGCTCCGGCAGGACGTCCGAATCTTCCTGTATGTCTGTGTAGCCCACCATGAACTCCTCAAGCCCCAGCGCCAGCATCATCTCGGTAATGTTGATGTCGTTGGAAACGGCGGCATTGGGCGCCTCCTCGAACTCGAGCACGCGATCACAGCTCCGAACTTCGACAGGAAAGGACAGCGCCGGAAATGGAAGCAACGCAAGAAAGGGAAAGACGATCAAAAACCGCACGAGGCGCCGCCTCCTCTGCTATAGTTGGAATGTGAAGTGGGATTGAGCGCTGCCAACGCCTTGGCTGCGGTGTGCCCTGACAGAGAATGCCCTGCTGATCAAATCGGCGTTGAGCACCGTGGAGCTGTCCCCGAAGGCGAGTGTTCTGCCCCCGCGCAAAACGAGGATCTTGGTGGCGAAATCGGCCGCCATGTTCAGGTCGTGCAGGCTGCAGACAACCGTGACGCCAAGCGAGCGAACGCATTCCAGGAGCTCCAGTTGGTGCCTGATGTCAAGATGGTTGGTCGGTTCGTCCAGAACCAGCAACTTTGGTTCCTGGGCGAGCGCCCTGGCCAACATCACCCGCTGCCGCTCGCCTCCCGAAAGCGTGCTTAGCGTGCGCCGCCCAAGCCGCGTCAGTTGAAGCCGGTGAAGCACGCTGTCGATCACGCCGCCAGCTGCCGCATCCCTGCCAGCAATCGTGCGGCGAAACGGCACCCTGCCAAGCGCCACAATTTCGGTAACCGTCAACGCGAATTCGGCAGGCTGTTCCTGAAGCACTGCAGCGATCGACCGCGCGACTTGTCCGGAACCGACACTCCAAATGTCGGTCCCGTCTATCAGGATGCGTCCGCTGACAGGCCTCAGGAAACGGTAAATCAGTCGCAGCAGCGTTGTCTTTCCGGCGCCGTTCGGCCCGACAATGGCCAGGCGCTCTCCCGGTCCGACTGCAAAGCTTGTGGGATGCAGGACGGTCGGCAACCCCGGCGGATTCCAGCCTGCTTCCTCAACCTCTAGAACTGCTGCCATGCGCATCGACTTGGCCCGTTGATGGGATCGGAGGTAGATTCAGAGGAGGCGCTTGTCCGGTCGGAAACCAGTTCGATGTGCCGCTTCCGGACAACCCCCGTCCGGGTAGACATGTGTTACGGCAGGTCTCCTGACTTGCGGGTCATGGCCCTCTCCGTTCCTTCCCGGTCGATTCCAGTGGATCTGTCCGAAGAGCGCTAGCCGCCTACAGTTGCGGGGGCAGTCACGGAATTGGCACCTTTTGGTTACACCGCACCGTGTTCCCTATTATCCCGGGCGCATGTTCGGCGCCGCGGGAACCGTAGGGCCGACTTACACACGACCTGGCGGTCGGTCAAGCGGGAATCGGGAATGCGTGAAGCTCACGACCGAGCCACATTTGCCTCGCGAACTGATTGGCCAGAATGGCGACACAGCAGCAGGCCGCCGCCCTCAGCGATTCAACCTGTTGCGGGCGACGTCGGCCGTTTGTCGCAGTTTCCCCGGGCCTCAATCGAACTTCGTGCAATCGGCCCTTTGTCCTGGAATGATCATGAACGGGTGCACGAGAGGCTCGGAAGGCATTCCAGCCTACATCCGGCGGTCACTCCAGATCCTCGGTTGACAGGTCCTGAATGTCCTCCAGCGACTCCGACTCAACCCCATCCACATCGTCGAAATCGTCGTCGTCTCCATCATGGCCATCGTCATTGATCTCGCTGGCAGCTGCCTGCGCAACTCTCTTGCGGCGACTCGTCACGTCGTCGGTGCTTTGGACAACAACAGGCTTGTTGCACAACGGGCATTTGATGGCGCTGCGTTCCAAGTCGTAAAAACGTGCTCCACAGTCCTCGCAACGATGCTTTCTTCCCCATTCCGGTTGCGGCATCAGAAATTCATCCCCATTCAAAAAAGCTGCCGCGCCTCTGCAACGGCGCGGCACCGGATGTCAACACGACAGCGGCGTGATCTAGACTTCGGGCAGCGCGGTTACAAGCCCGCGTTCAGGCATGGATCGCGCCGTCTCCGCAGGCAAGCGCGGCTTCCCTTACCGCCTCGGAATATGTTGGATGCGCATGGCAGGTGAGAGCTATGTCTTCGGCGGCCGCGCCAAACTCCATGGCCACCGAGATTTCCTGTATCATGTCAGATGCAGAGGGACCTATGATGTGGCAGCCAAGTATGCGGTCGGAAGCCGCATCCGCCAGCAACTTGACAAAGCCATCTGCCGCGAAGATCGACTTTGCCCTCGCATTTCCGAGAAACGGGAACTTGCCCACCTTGTACGGCCGCTTGTCCTGCTTCAACTGCTCCTCGGTCCGGCCTACCGCTGCCACTTCGGGATGAGTGTATATCACGCCTGGAATGATGTCGTGGCTAACATGGCCCTTGCGCCCGGCTATGTTTTCGGCAACCGCCATGCCTTCGTCCTCGGCCTTGTGTGCCAGCATTGGACCGGCAACCACATCTCCAATCGCGTAAATGCCGGGAACGTTGGTCCGAAGCTTTTCGTCCGTGACGATCTGACCGCCGGGGCTGGTCGCTATGCCCGCGTCTTCCAGTCCGAGATCAACCGTATAGGGCCGTCGTCCGGTTGCCACGAGCACCACGTCGGCTTTGCACGACTGCTCCCTGCCGCTCTTCCGGCTTCTGTAGCTTACCTTTTGGGCGCCGTCTTCGGCAGTCACCGACTGCACTTCCACACCGAGCTGAAACTTCAGTCCCTGGCGTCCAAGCAGCCGCTTCAACACCTTTGCGACCTCTCCGTCCATGCCGGGCGTTATTGCGTCAAGGTATTCCAGCACATTCACCTTGCTGCCAAGTCTGCAATACACGGATCCGAGTTCCAGTCCGATTACCCCTGCGCCAATGACTGTCATCCGGTCGGGGATGGACTCCAGTTCCAGCGCGCCGGTCGACGTGACCACCGACTTTTCGTCAATTGTGATTCCGGGAAGGCTGGCAGCATCCGAACCGGTGGCGATGACAATGCTTCCTGCGCCGTGAACTGCATCGCCGACCTTGACTTCTCCGGGCCCGACGATGCGGCCCCAGCCCTTGATCCAGTCTACCTTGTTTTTCTTGAACAGGAATTCGATGCCGGCCGTGTTTGCGGAAATCGTGCTGTCCTTGTAGGCCAGCATCGTCTGCCAGTCGATCGAGACGCCTTCCGTCGAAAGCCCCATTTTCGAGAAGTTGTGTGTGGCCTCATGGTAGAGGTGCGAAGAATGCAGCAATGCCTTCGACGGGATGCAGCCTACATTCAGGCAAGTCCCGCCCAGCGTTTCTCGCCCTTCCACACAGGCCGTCGACAGGCCCAGCTGGGCGGCGCGGATAGCGCAGACGTAGCCGCCTGGACCGCCCCCGATCACAATCACATCATAACTTGCCATGGGAATCCTCTACTGTATGGCCGCGACCAATGGGCAACCGTACAGGTCGCCCGCGCAAATGGTTATGGAAAACTCCGAAATAGCGTCAAGGCCTGATCATGCGATCAAGCTGGACCCGCAGAAGCTACAGTTCCAGCAGCAATCTGCGCGGGTCCTCGATGGACTCCTTGACCCTTACCAGGAATGTGACCGCCCCCTGTCCGTCGACGATTCGATGATCGTACGACAGCGCCAGATACATCATCGGCCGAATCACCACTTCGCCCCCTTCCGCAACCGGGCGCTGCTGAATCTTGTGCATGCCAAGTATGCCTGACTGCGGCGGATTGAGGATTGGCGAAGACATCAGCGACCCGTAGACGCCGCCGTTGGAAATCGAGAAGGTTCCGCCCTGCATGTCCCCAAGCGAGAGGTTTCCGCCTCTGGCGCGGGTTCCCAGGTCGACTATCGAGCGCTCAATCTCGGCAAACGACATCTGGTTCGCATTTCGAAGCACCGGGACCACCAAGCCGGAGGGCGTGCCCACGGCGATGCCCATGTTGACGAAGCTGCGATAGACGATGTCGTGCCCGTCAAGCTCCGCATTGACTTCGGGAACCTCAAGCAGGGCAGTGCAACAGGCCTTCACGAAGAAGGACATGAACCCGAGCTTGACGCCATGCTTGTCGGCGAACGTGTCCTTGTAGGCTGTCCGCAGCTGCATGACCCGCGACATGTCCACTTCGTTGTAGGTTGTCAGCATCGCGGCGGTGTTCTGCGCTTCCTTGAGACGCCTGGCGATTGTCCGGCGCAGCCTTGACATCGGAACGCGTTCCTCGAGCGCTCCGGTTCCCCGCGCGGGCGGCGGCGCTTCGACAGCCGCCTGCGCCGCAAGCGTTGCCAGAACGTCTTCCTTCATGCGCCGCCCTTGGCGGCCGCTTCCGGCAACCTGCGTCGGCTCCACCTTGTGCTCGGCCATCATCCTTCTGGCGGACGGAGCGTCCTCGACATCCCTTGGAGCGGCAGGCCTTGCTGCCGCGGCCGCAGCTGGCTTTGCCGCCGGCGGCGGCGCTGCCGGCGCGCTGGCGGGCTTCGACGCGACCGCACCCTCTTCAATCATCGCCAGAAGCGCATCCACCTCCACGGCGGAGCCTGCCGCCGCAACGATTTCCGAAAGAACTCCGGTTGCCGGCGACGGCACTTCGATCGCCACCTTGTCAGTCTCAAGTTCGCAAAGGGGTTCGTCGGCGGCAACCGCGTCTCCCGCCTGCTTCATCCAACTGCCAACGGTTGCTTCGGCGATGCTCTCACCGAGCGTCGGAACGCGTACTTCTTTCAACATTGGTCAAGCGTCTCCAATTGAAATGGCCTTGTTCACGAGAGCCTTTTGCTCCTTGAGGTGCTGCGTGAACAAACCTGTTGCAGGTGCGGCCGCTGCCGGGCGGCCCGCATATTTGGGGCGTCTGGATGGATTGCCGATCCTGCCCAGCACCCATTCGATGTTGGCATCGATGTAGTTCCAGGCGCCCTGGTTCTTCGGTTCCTCCTGACACCACACGATTTCCGCGTTGGGAAATCTCTTGAGTTCGTGGATCAGGCTGCGTGCCGGAAAGGGGTAGAGCTGCTCGATGCGCATCAAGTAGACGTCGTCAATACCTTGTTTGTCGCGTTCCTCAAGCAGGTCGAAGTAGACTTTGCCAGTGCACAGCACGACGCGCCGTATGTCGCCGTCCGCGGCCAGCTGGGCATCGGAGATTCCATGCTGCGCATCGTCCCAAAGCACGCGGTGAAAGGAAGTGCCTTCGGTGAACTCCTCCAGACGGGACACCGCCTTCTTGTGGCGAAGCAGTGATTTCGGAGTCATTATCACCAGCGGCTTGCGGAACTTGCGATGCAGCTGCCGCCTCAGGATGTGGAAATAGTTCACCGGCGTTGTGCAGTTCGCAACGATCCAGTTCTCCTCGGCCGACAGCTGCAGCATTCTTTCCAAGCGACCGGAGGAATGTTCGGGCCCCTGCCCCTCAAATCCGTGCGGAAGCAGGACGACCAGGCCCGACATGCGCAGCCACTTGCGCTCTCCCGGCGCAATGAACTGGTCGAACATGATCTGGGCGCCGTTGGCGAAATCGCCAAACTGAGCTTCCCACATCACGAGCGCATTCGGTTCGGCCAGCGAGTACCCGTACTCGAACCCCAGAACCGCAAACTCCGAAAGCATCGAGTCGATGACCTGATACCTTGACTGGCCAGGAGCGATGTGGTTCAGTGGATAGTACTTTTCTTCGGTCTCCTGATCGATGAAGGCCGAGTGACGCTGGCTGAAAGTGCCTCGCGTGCAGTCCTGTCCGGAAAGCCTGACCGGGTATCCCTCCAGCAGCAGGCTGCCGAAGGCCAGAGCTTCGCCCATGGCCCAGTCGCAGTTGCTTCCCGTCTCGAATATCCTTGCCCTGACGCCCAGCAGCCGCCGGAGTGTCGGATGAATGGCGAAGTCGCCGGGAACCTCGACCAGCGTTTTGCCAATCCGCTCCAAGGTCTTCATGGGGACGCCGGTCTTGCCGCGTTCGTATGTCGACGTCAGCGTCCGCATGTCCGACCAGCGTCCGTCCAGCCAGTCGGCGTCGTTGGGGCGATAGGACTTGCTGGCCTCGAACTCCTCGTCCATTCGCCTGCGAACGTTCGCCTTCATCTCGCTGATTTCGTCCTCCGGGATGAGGCCTTCCTCGATCAGTGTCTGCGAGTATTGCTCCAGCGTTGTATTGTGGCTCTTGATGTGCCGATACATGCGCGGCTGGGTGAACATCGGGTCGTCGCCCTCGTTGTGCCCAAATCTGCGGTAGCAGAACATGTCGATGATGACGTCCTTCTGGAACTTCTGCCGGAATTCCGTCGCCACCTTTGCTGCATGAACGACGGCTTCCGGATCGTCGCCGTTGACATGGAATATCGGCGCCTCGGTCATCAGCGCGATATCGGTTGGATAGGGAGAAGAGCGCGAGTGGTGCGGCGCCGTCGTGAAGCCAATCTGGTTGTTTACAATGATGTGAACGCAGCCGCCGGTCTTGTGTCCGAGGAGGCCCGAAAGACCGAAACATTCGGCGACCACTCCCTGACCGGCAAAGGCCGCGTCGCCGTGCAGCAGAACCGGCATGACGCGTGTGCGCCGAATGTCGTTGAGTTGATCCTGCTTGGCCCTGACCTTTCCCAGCACGACGGGATTGACCGCCTCCAGATGCGAGGGATTCGCCGTCAGTGACAAATGCACATTGTTGCCGTCGAAGATTCGGTCAGACGAAGCGCCCAGATGGTACTTCACGTCACCCGACCCGTCGATGTCCGTCGGCTTCGAGCTGCCGCCCCGGAACTCGTTCAGAATTGCCCGATAGGGCTTGCCCATTACGTTCGCCAAAACGTTCAGCCTGCCGCGGTGCGGCATTCCAATGACGATGTCGCGCACGCCGAGCGAGCCGCCACGCTTGATTATCTGCTCCATCGCGGGAATGAGCGACTCGCCGCCGTCAATGCCAAATCGTTTCGTGCCGGTGTACTTGAGCTGCAGAAACTTCTCCAGACCCTCAGCCTCAACCAGCTTGTAGAGAATGGCACGGCGGCCTTCGGCGGTGAACTGAATCTCCTTGCCGTACCCTTCGATGCGTTCCTTCAACCATGACGACTGCCTCGGGTCGGAAATGTGCATGTACTGGAGGGCGAACGTGCCGCAGTAGGTCCGGCGAACTAGTTCAACAATCTGCCGCATCGTGGCAGTCTGCAATCCAAGCACATTGTCAATGAATATCGGTCGGTCCAGGTCGGCTTCGGAAAAGCCGTAGTTCGTGGGATCCAGCTCGGGGTGCGGCTCGACCTTGTGGAGGCCCAGAGGATCCAGTTTGGCGATCAGGTGGCCGCGTATGCGATAGGCGCGGATGATCATCAGGGCGCGAATTGAATCCAGCACCCGCTGGTTCATCTCGCCTTCGTCGATCGCTACTCCCGCCTGGTAGGCACGCTGCTGGATCTGCCGGCGAATTCCGGTGGAGGACCGGTCGCGGAAACCCGGCAATTGGTCCACAAACGCCGAAAGCGTTTCGCTTGCGGGCATTCCCGGCCAGTCCGTGCGTGCCCACGATGCCCGCGTGGATCCGTTTCCAGCGCCGTCCTGCCGGTCCGCCAGCGAGGCGAAATACTCCCGCCACGAAATGTCGACCGATCCGGGGTTGGCGCGGTACCTTGCTTCAAGGCCTTCTATGTAGGCCGCGTTGGTGCCGCTCAGAAAACTGGTCGTGTGAAACTCCGCATTGGATATTGCCATTTGCGTTACCTCTTCTATCCCGTCCGTCCTTTGGCTCCAATTCGGGGGTGCATGCTGCGCGCCGCCCCGCGTTCCGGTCGGCGGCAAGTCAGCGTCCAATGGCCTCGAGAACTGCCTCGCCAAGCGTTGCCGGACTTTCGGCAATGGCGAAACCGGCGGATCTCATGGCCTCGATCTTGTCCTCGGCGCCGCCCTTGCCGCCGGAAATCACTGCGCCGGCGTGCCCCATTCTCCGTCCCGGAGGCGCCGTGCGCCCGGCGACAAATCCGGCAATCGGCTTGCGGCGCCCGCGACGCGCCTCGTCCTTGACGAACTGGGCGGCATCCTCTTCGGCGCCACCGCCGATTTCCCCGATCATGATGATGGATTCGGTTTCGCAGTCGGCCATGAACAGCTCCAGGGCATCGATGTGCTCCGTTCCCTTGATTGGGTCGCCGCCTATGCCAACGCAGGTCGACTGGCCCAGCCCAACGTCGCTTGTCTGCTTCACGGCCTCGTAGGTCAACGTGCCCGAACGCGAAATCACGCCAACTGTTCCCTTCTTGTGAATGTGTCCGGGCATGATGCCGATCTTGCAGGCTCCCGGGGTGATGACGCCCGGGCAGTTGGGACCGACAAGCCGCGACGACGAATCCTGGAGCATCCGCTTCACGCCCACCATGTCGAGAACCGGGATGCCCTCGGTAATGCACACAATCAGTTCAATGCCCGCATCGACCGCCTCCATGATGGCGTCGGCGGCAAACGGCGGCGGCACATATATTACCGTGGCGTCCGCGTCGGTCTTCGCCTTTGCCTCGTGAACCGTGTCGAACACGGGCAAGTCAAGATGCACCTGGCCACCCTTGCCAGGCGTCACGCCGCCTACCATGCGCGTGCCGTAGGCAATGGACTGTTCGGAATGAAACGTTCCCTGCGAGCCGGTGAATCCCTGGCATATGACTCGGGTCCGACTGTCAACAAGTATTGCCATCTGCGCTATGTATCCCCTGCTCTTTCGCCAGTTCCGCCCGTCGGTCCATGCAGCCGTGCCGGCGCGGGCGGATTTGTCCGGTGTTCCGTTAGCTGACTGCTTCGACGATCTTTCGGGCTGCCTCCCCGAGGTCGTCTGCGGCAATCACGTTCAATCCGCTGTCCTCGATGATTGCCTTGCCCTGCTCCACGTTTGTGCCTTCAAGGCGCACGACGAGCGGCACTCTCAGGCCAACGTCCCTGACGGCGTCGACAATGCCGCCTGCGATTATGTCGCATCGCATTATGCCGCCGAAAATGTTGACCAGTATGCCCTTCACCCTCGAGTCCGTGGTGATGATCTTGAATGCCTCGACCACTTTCTCCTTGGTGGCTCCGCCCCCGACATCAAGGAAATTCGCCGGCTCGGAGCCGTAGAGCTTTATGATGTCCATGGTTGCCATTGCCAGTCCGGCGCCGTTGACCATGCAGCCAATTTCGCCGTCAAGGGCGATGTAGTTCAGATCGAACTTTGACGCCGCCAGTTCCTTTGGATCTTCCTCGGACTCGTCTCGCAAGGTGAGAATGGCCGTGTTCCTGTAAAGGGCATTGGAATCGAATGCCATCTTGCAGTCCAGACATCGAAGCTGCCCGGAACGTGTCACGATCAGCGGGTTGATCTCGATCAGTTCGGTGTCGAGTTCAAGGCACATCCTGTAGAGCGTTGAAATCAGCTTCACGCACTGGCGAATCTGGGTGCCAGCCAGTTTCAGCGCCGCTGCCGCCCGTCGCCCGTGAAACGCCTGGATGCCTATAGTCGGGTCAACGGTAAACGAGTGGATCCTGTCCGGTTCCGTTCTTGCAACTTCCTCAATGTCCATTCCCCCCTCGGTGGAACAAACAAGCGATATGCGGGAGGAGCTGCGATCAAGCAGCACTGCCAGGTAAAGTTCCCGGTCTATGTTCGCGCCCTGCTCGATGTAAATTCGGTTGACTTGCTTGCCGCCAGGGCCGGTCTGGTGCGTGACCAGCGTGCGGCCCAGCATGCGGCGCGCCTCGATTGCCGCCGCCTCCACCGAACGCGTCAGGCGCACCCCTCCGTCGCTGCCAGCGTCAGGCTCCTTGAAACTTCCCTTGCCGCGCCCGCCGGCGTGGATTTGCGCCTTGACCACCCATACCGGGCCGTCCAGTTCGGCAGCGGCAGTCTTTGCATCCTCGGCCCGCAGCACGGCGCGGCCATCCGCCACCGGCGCGCCTCTGGCTCTAAGGAGATCCTTGGCTTGATACTCGTGGATGTTCATGGAACATGTCCCCGCAAATCTGATTCCCCAACGTGGGCTGCGGCGGACGCGTGCAGACCACAGGCTCCACCATACTTTGAGAAAGCGCTTCCCGCAATGCGTTCACCATTGCCGCAAGCGACCTTCGGCAGCGCCGCCTTCATCCGGCCCCACGGTCCCGAACCGTGACGTCCAGGAGTGGGCGGCAATCCAGCGAACCGGCGATTGCAGGATCTGGAAAGGAGATCATCCAAGCGACGGGTCGAGCGCCTTGCATTGATCGATTAGGCTGGCAACCGACGCAATCGAAACTTCCAGCATCTCAACCTCGCCCTCGGTCAACGGGATTTCAAGGACGCGTTCAACCCCGTCCTTTCCAATTACCACGGGAACGCCGGCAAAAATGTCGGTGTAGCCGTACTGGCCGTTGAGTTCCGACGCGCAGGGCAGCACCCGCTTTTGGTCCTTGATGTACGATTCAGCCATTTCGATCGCCGCCGCTGCCGGAGCGTAGAAGGCGGACCCGCTTCCAAGAAGCCTGACGATTTCGATGCCGCCGTCACGCGTGCGCTGGACGATTTCGTCGATCCGCTCCTGTGTCGTCCAGTTCATGCGGATCAGGTCGGGAACGGGAATTCCGGCCACTGTCGAATAGCGGGCCAACGGCACCATGGCGTCTCCATGTCCGCCAAGCACGAAGGCGCTGACATCGCGCATTGACACGCCGAACTCCAGCGAAAGAAAATGCCGGAAACGCGCCGAGTCCAGCACGCCAGCCATGCCAACGACCCGGTTGCCGGGCAATCCCGAATAGACCTTCAGGGCCCAAACCATGGCGTCCAGAGGATTGGTGATGCAGATCACGAAGGCATCCGGCGCGTATGTTGAAATTCCTTCGCCAACCGACTTCATGACCTTGAGATTCACGCCCACCAAGTCATCGCGGGACATGCCTGGGCGCCGTGGCACCCCAGCGGTTACGATGCAAACCGCGGCTCCCTCGATGACCGAGTAGTCGCTGCCGCCCGCCACAGCAGCGTCTATGCCCAGAATCGGTCCGCTTTCCCCGATGTCCAGCGCCTTTCCCTGCGGCACGCCTTCGACAATGTCGAACAGGGCAATGTCGCCCAGCTCCCGCATTGCCGCGATGTGGGCCAGCGTTCCCCCGATCTGTCCGGCGCCGATCAAGGCGATCTTCGGGCGTGTCATTTCCATGCTCCTCGACAACATGTCACCTGCGGTCGTTCCTACTCGGGAATTTCAGCTTGTGCAACGAGTCTGGCGCTCATTCGAAAGTCCCGGCTGGATCAAGTTGGCTTTCGGTTCGCCTGACATCGCCAACTGAAACCTGATGATCGGGTGGGCAGGCATGAAGCCTGGCCACGGAGAGTTTTCGGTCGCAATCCGCTTCGGAGATTTCCAGCCAGCGAAGCGGGCGTGTGCCGCCGATTGTCTCGACTTCCTTCCGCCGCACTTCCTGATCTTCCGCCCGGCGACGCCCGACCCCGCCGATTGGCGGAATCTCTGGCCAGGAACATCGGATCGGGATTGGCGCGAAGCGGTTTCGGTCAGGCCGAGGAATCGACCTTGTCGATCATCGCCTGCGCCTGGCGAATGGATGCGTAGTCGATCAGCTTGCCGTCAAGAGTCGCCGCGCCGCGGCCTTCCCTTTCGGCTGCCTTCATCGCCTCCAAAATGCGTCTTGCCTGAGCCAGTTCCGCTTCGGTCGGACTCATGGCCGTGTTGGCCAACGCGATCTGACTGGGGTGAATTGCCCACTTGCCTTCGAATCCGAGGCTTGCCGCCCTGCCGGCCGCGGCGGCAAATCCCTGTGCGTCGGAAAAGTCTCCGAAGGGACCGTCGATGGGGCGGAGGCCGTTTGCCCGTGCAGTCACCACGATACGCGAGCTTGCATAGTGCCACATGTCGTTCCAATGCCACGAGCGGTTGCGGTCTTCGTCGGCGTCCGTCAGCATCGCATAGTCGCGGTTGGCGCCGCCAATGCCGGTTGTGCGGGCGCGGGTCGATGCGGCGTAGTCGGCAACGCCAAAGTGCAGGCTTTCGATGCGCTGCGATGCCGCTGCGATTTCCGGAAGGTTCTGCATGCCCAGGGCCGTCTCGATTATCAGCTCAAAGCCAATTCCCCTGGAATGGCCCATGGCCTGCTCGATTTGCGTTACAAGCATGTCAAGCGCGTAGACGTCCGAAGCCTTGCCGACCTTGGGAATCATGATAAGGTCAAGCGCCTGACCAGCCCTTTCGACCACATCCACGACATCGCGGTACATGTACGGCGTGTCGAGGCCGTTTATGCGGACTGAAACCGTCTTGCCGCTCCAGTCGAGATCGTTGAGGACCTCAATGATGTTTCGGCGCGCCTGCGCCTTCTGGTCGACCGCGACCGAATCCTCCAAGTCAAGGAAGACAACATCCGCAGCCGACTTCAATGCCTTCTCGAAGAATCTGGGCTGGCTTCCCGGCACAGCCAACTCGCTGCGGTTCATGCGCGCCCGCGTCTCCCTGACTTCGACAAAACTCATGGTTGAACCCTCCTGTGACCAGAATCCGAAATGCTCGGCACCAGATTTGAAGCCGTTTCCGACCCTGCACTCCGCCGGAACCTGCATATGTGCCGATCCTGCGGATCATCAAGGCTGAAGCCGGCAAAAACATTGCTGGTGTGTGCACAAATGCCCTGCAAATCAATGCTTCGCGACATTGGCGCCTCGCTGCGATCATCACCGGGACTCTTCGCCTGTACTCTCCCAACTTGGATTCACGAACTTGTTATGAAACTGTGACCGTAGACAAAAGGGTGTCGAAAACAAAACACTTGCAAGGCTCAAGTCATGCAAATGTGGCAAGATCGCCAGCAAATCCCTGACCTCTGAATTGCGGCGGCATCTTGCAAGAATGCCTGTGCTCGGTTAGCGGTCCGCTCACCAGTTCCAGACGGAGGCCGCTGCCTACGATCATCATGTCGGCGGACATCCGGACGGGCAAATCCACTTGTTCCCAAGTTAAAGGGTTGGAGAGATCTATGAAAATGAACACCAGGACTTTTGCGGTCGCCGGCGCCGTGGCCGCTGCCTTCGCGGCCCACGCGCTTCCAGCGGCAGCTGACGGCGAAAACGAGAAGTGCTACGGCGTTTCGCTGGCCGGCGAGAACGACTGTGCCGCTGGCGAAGGCACCACCTGTGCCGGCACCTCGACGGTTGACTATCAGGGCAACGCATGGACATTGGTTCCCAAGGGAAGCTGTGAATCCATGGAGCTTCCCGGCGAGCGCATGGGTTCGCTGGAACCGCTTGAGCGGGACATTCCCAGCTGACCGGGCCCTTGACCCACTGATTGAACCCTCAGAGCGACGCGTCCATTTTCGTGCCGCGTCGTTCCATCCCATGAAGGAGCCTTGCCTTGGCAGCAAGTGTTGGCATCAGGCACGGTGAAGCGCTGCCACCCGGTCCGGGTGTCGGGTACAAGGCCGTGCACTTCAGCGACATCGTCAGCCACCCCGGCAGTGTCGAGTGGCTGGAAATCCACGCCGAGAACTACATGGGCGAAGGCGGTCGGCCGCTTGCGCAACTGCGTCGGCTTCGACGAGACTTCCCGTTTTCCTGTCACGGCGTCGGATTGTCGATCGGCGGGGAAGAACCGCTCGACAAGGAGCACCTGGCGCGCCTCAAACACTTGAACGGGTGGCTTCAGCCAGCCGTGTTTTCCGAACATCTGGCCTGGTCGACCCACGAAGGCCACTACTACAACGACCTGTTGCCGGTCCCCTACACACGCGAAGCGCAGAGCCGGGTTTGCAGCCACATCGACGAAATCCAGGACACGCTGGGCCGCCGCATGCTCCTTGAAAACCCGTCAACCTACATTGAGTTCGCCGAGAGCGAAATGAGCGAGATAGACTTCATTTCCGGAATTGCCGATCAAACGGGGTGCGGATTGTTGCTGGACGTGAACAACGTCCACGTGTCGGCGGTCAATCATGAGCGCGACGCGGAGGCCTACATCGACGCCTATCCGCTGCACGCAGTGGAGGAAATTCATCTTGGCGGCCATGAGGGCGACGAAGACGACGACGGAAACTTGTTGCTGATTGACAACCACGCCAGCGAAGTTGTCGACCCGGTGTGGGAGTTGTTTCGCCGCGTGACAGCGCTGGCGGGACCAATCCCGACATTGATCGAATGGGACAATGACGTCCCGGACTGGGCCACGCTTGAGGCCGAGGCGCAGCGCGCCGGGGACATCCTGGCCTGCGGCGCAGCACGCATCGCAGCCTGAATTGCGCCAGTCCGAGTTCATAGCCTCGATCTGCAACCCCGAACGGGCTGTTCCCAACTGGATCACGAGCCGGGCAAGCCGGCACGACAGGCGGTTTTCCGTTTACCGGAACAACGTCATTGTCAATCTCATCGAAGCGCTCGAAGGCGGCTTCCCGATTGTCAGGAAGATTGTTGGCGACGAGTTTTTCCGCGCCATGGCCGGCGCCTTTGTCCGGCGACATCCTCCCCAGTCGCCCATCCTGACCCTCTTTGGCGGCGAACTGCCCGGGTTTCTGGAGGATTTCGAGCCGGTTCGAACGCTTCCCTATCTGCCCGACACGGCGCGGCTCGAATTGGCGCTGCGCCGATCATATCATGCCGCCGACCACAAGCCGGCGCCTGCGCAACATCTGTCCGGAATGTCGCCTGATCAGATCGAGGGCAGTTGCCTGGAATTGGCTCCCTCGTTTGAATTGCTGCGCTCCCGCCATCCGATCCATGGCATTTGGCTGGCCAACACCGGTGGAAAGGACAAGCCGGTGGCGGTGGGCGAGGACGTTGCCGTAGTGCGCAGGGGATTCGATCCTGAGCCGAGACTGCTGAAATCCGGAGAGTTTGAGTTCCTGCGGGCTATTCGCAGCCGGGAGAGCCTTGGCAATGCCTTTGCATCGGGAATGTCGGCAAGCCCGGCTTTTGATCTTGACGATACCTTGGCATGGTTGTTAGGGAGCGGTGTAGTTGCCGGATTCCGCCCAGGCGGGTCTTCGGGGGACTCATCGACTCGCAACTCTTGAACGCCACAGCTGATACAAGGAAGCAAATGCAATGGTAGAACGTCTACGCATGGTTTTCGAGGTTTTCGAAGGCATGTACCGTTTGATCGACAAGTACCTGGCGCCTTGGCTCGTGCCCACGCTGGCCAGGCTTGTGTTCGTCCTCGTGCTGTTGATGTACTTCTGGGGTTCTGCCTACACAAAGCTTGGAGATGGATTGTTCGGATTCATCAACCTTTCCGTGGGGGCCTACGCGCAGATGTTTCCACGCGTCATGGAAAGCGTGGGATATGATGCATCCCAACTCAACATCATGTACAAGTTGGTGGCATTGGCCGGAACGTGGGCGGAATTCATCCTGCCCCTCCTGTTGCTTGTCGGCCTCATGACGCGCCTTGCGGCGGTTGGCATGATTGGATTTACCTTTGTGCAGAGCTTTGTCGACATCACCGGTCATGGATTGTCGGAGACCACAATTGGCGGCTGGCTTGATCGGGCTTCGGGTTCCTTGATTTACGACCAGCGGGCCTTCTGGGTTTTCCTCTTCATTGTCATGATATTGCGCGGCGCCGGTCCAATTTCGATAGATCGCATTTTTGCCCGCAGCAACGATATGGTTTGACGGCGTTTCTCAGAACTCCCGGATGAAGACCGGCACAGCAATGGCCGACGCAGCCGTCCATTGCCAACATGGCTTGGCTGCCCGGCAAGGGTGCGGCGATTCAGGCGGAGCGTACCGGCGTCAACGGGCTGTGGCCGCCGCGCAGCGCACGGCCGTAGCTTGGGGAACAGGCGGTTTCCAGTCGTCACTCGGGTTCTGACCACGCAATTCCTTGCAGGGCGGAGCGCCAATCCCGCCGTCGTGGCACAACCCATTCAATCAGCTTGCCTCAAGCCAAATTGCGCCTATGAGAGGGCAGCGCTGCAGCTGCAGACAGCCAACGTCTGCGCGAGTTGATGGAGCTGCGCCTCTTCCGTGGAGACAACAACAGAATGATCTGCCTTCGCCCACCGATCACTGAATGCCCGCAAGTCGGCGCTGCCGAAGGAAGCATTGCCTTGAGAAAGACACAATGACCGGCTCTGGACATATGCATGATCACGGTCACTCCTGCTCAGGCGGCAACGCAAGCTCAAGGCGTATTTTCGTTGCATTTCTCCTGATCGGCGGTTTCATGATCGCGGAAATCGCCGGCGGAATCATCTCGGGATCTCTCGCCCTGCTGGCGGACGCCGCCCACATGTTCATCGATGCGGCGGCGTTGGCGCTGGCGTTGATTGCATTCCGGCTCAGCGAACGGCCCTCGGACAGGTCCAGAACCTACGGCTATCATCGCTTTCCCGTTCTCGCCGCATTCGCCAACGGCATCAGCCTGGTGTTCATCGTTGGCTGGATAGTCATCGAGGCAGTCTTCCGCATTTTTGCGCCGACTGCGGTTATGGCCGGTCCAATGCTGGCCGTCGCTGCCCTTGGCTTGGTTGTCAACATTGCCGCGTATCGGATTCTGCACGGGGCAGACCGAAACAACCTGAATGTCAGGGGAGCGCTGCTGCACGTCCTGGGCGATCTCCTTGGCTCGGCAGCGGCAGTCGCAGCCGCACTTGTCATCATGCTAACTGGCTGGACTCCCGTCGACCCGATGCTCTCGATCCTCGTTGGGCTGCTTATCCTGCGCAGCGCCTGGTCCCTTATCAGGGATTCGGCGCATGTCCTGCTGGAGGGAGTTCCAACGGAGCTTGACATAGGGGCGATTGGGCCGGACCTCACTTCGGCGATTTCCACGGTGCAGAATGTGCATCACGTTCATGCATGGTCGCTCTCCCAGGAACGGTCCCTGGTCACGCTTCATGCCAGGGTTGTAGGCGGCGCCGACCCCGATTCGGCTGTGCAGGCGATTCGAGAGAGATTGGCTGAGCGCTTCAACGTGCAGCACGCCACAGTCCAGATAGAACTGGAATCCTGCGCCGACGGACCTGTCCCGGAATGCGGCTAGCGGCAGTTGCCGTGCAGCGCGAATTCTCCTGCCGAGCGGATTGATTCTACTGCTTCTCGGCGAGAGCCGGAATTCTGGTCAACGCAAAGATTGCCAGCGCCGTGACGACAATGGACGGGCCCGAAGGCGTGTCGAGCCTGGCCGACATGAGAAGTCCACCCAAAACGGAGGCAACGCCGACAACTGCCGCTGCCACTGCCATCGCCTCGGGGCCGGTCACGAACCGGCGAACCGTTGCCGCGGGAATCACCAGCAATGCGACGATTAGCAGAACGCCGACTATCTTGATCGCCGCGGCAATCACTCCGGCAACCAGAATGCCAAAAATCAGACGCGCCCGTTCCGGCTTCATCCCTGCAACCGCTGCAAGGTCGGCGCTCACCGTCGCCGCTAGCAATGGCCGCCAGATCCACGCCAACACGCAAAGCGCCAATGCCCCTCCTGCCCAGATCGCAACCAGGTCGCCGCGCGTGACGGCCAGTATGTCGCCAAACAGCAGAGCTTCCACATCGATGCGCACGGAAGTCAGAAATGAAAGAACAACCAACCCGAGCGCCAATCCTCCATGGGCAAGCAAACCAAGAATTGTATCCGAGGGCAGCGTTTCAACCCGTCCTAGGCAATATATCGTCAGCGTGATCAATGACGCCGACACAAAGATCCCCATCGAAAGGTCGATGCCGACAAGAATGGCCAGCGCGACTCCCAACAGCGCCGAGTGCGCTATCGTTTCGCCGAAATAGGCGAGCCGCCGCCAGACCACGAAGCAGCCTGCCGGTCCGGCAACCAGCGCCAGGCCGACGCCGGCCAAAAGCGCGCGGATCAGAAAATCGCCCAGCATATGTGCAACCCACCAGTTGGCCATCCGGACCTGGCCGCATCGGCACATTCTTCAAGCGTCGGGATGGTCATCATGCTCATGGGGAACGAGCGGCACGAAGTCATCTCCGCTCGCCAGCGCCAGTTCCAGGTTGTGTGAGATCACCAGCGCGCCGCAGCCGTAGTCACGCCTGATTTCTTCCACCCGTTCGTGCAGCATGCGTTCTCCAGCCTTGTCCACGCCCTGGGCAGGTTCGTCGAGAACCAGCAGATCGGGCTTGCCAATCAGCGCCCGGGCCAGCAGCAGCCGCTGCAATTCGCCGCCGGAAAGCGTGAGCACCTGCGGATTTCCAAGTCGTTCAAGTCCGACCGCAGCCAATGCGCTGGCGATTTCGCTTCGTTGCGCGCGGTCGGTAAGCGTCAGGAGCCGGCGCACGGTCAACGGCAGGACCGGACTGAATGACAGCTTTTGCGGTATGTAGCCAATGGTGAGCGACGGCGCGCGTGCCACGGTGCCCTCGTCGGGCCGGATCAATCCGAGCACTGTCTTTGCACAGGTAGTCTTGCCCGACCCGTTGGCCCCTATGAGAAAGATCTGCTTGCCGCGCACGATCTCGAACTCCACATCTCGAAATATCCACCGATTGCCTCGTTTCACACCGATGTTGTTGGCCTTGACGAGGATGTTGGAGGACACGGCGATTTCCCTGTTCAAGGCTTGATGTCCTCTTGCAATCCTGTAGTGTCCAAGCCCTTCTGCGGCAGAAGGCTGGAAGCGGCGGCATGTTGCACATTTTGGACCGCAGGACAAGGCAATCCCGAGACGTGCAAGGCAGATTCCTGCTCAGAGCATTTTCAACCGGGCGGCGCGGCAATGCCAACCCGGCTTGCACGACTCAACGGGCGCTGAAATTCCCGTCCTGCTGGTTCGCCCTTGGAAGTTGTCGAAACAGGCATGGTTGCAGGTCAGTTGCCGTGGAACCAGGCGCCGTGCACGCATGTAGACTGGGGTGGATTGAGACGCGGCAAGGAGTTGTGCAGCACGAGTGAACGAAGTTTCCATTGAGATGGAAGAACTTCCCAGCTTGGCAGGCAAGCTGATCCGGCTGGCTGACTTGGTTGCCGGTGCGGTCCAGCGCTTCACTGAATCCTTTCTCAAGCATTCGCCTCGCCGCCGCAATGAGATTGGCCCGAACCTCCCGGCGCTGTTCGAAGGACCGGCGCGATGGAGTGGAGTCGACATGGGCAGGTTCCCCTTGTGCAATCGTTGTGCCCCAATTGCTGCCTTGACAGTTTGCCGTACATGCATAGCTTGATTCGGTTGCCCGTAAGTGAATCGGTTTCCTGTGCCTAGTGCGCTACCTCAAGGGACATCGGTTGGTTGTGGGCCTCTATAAAAAAAGCGATGAGGAAATATAAAAATGAAAACGGTGAAATCCTGCCTGCTGTCGGGACTGTTGACGGCAATGTCAATTTCACTTGCTGCCAAGAGCGCAGCGGCTCAAAGTGAGTTGGTGGTAGTTGCGACGATCAATCCACTGCATTCCATTGTAAGCGGAGTAATGGAGGGTGTTGGTGAACCCCATCTCCTGATTGAAGGCAATCAGTCGCCGCACACATTCAACCTGCGCCCCACAGACGCGGCGATCTTGCAAGATTCAGACATTGTCTTTGCAATTGGCGAAGCGGTTGAGACACCATTGTTCAAGTACATCGACACGCTGGCAACCAATGCCAAGCTCATTGAAATGGCTGAAATCGAGGGGCTGGCAATGCTGTCCTTCCGGGACTCGGGAGACTTTTGGCTTGAGGCCGGCGAAGATGCAGACCACGGGCATGACCACGGCGAGAGTTCGGTGCCCACTCACGAAGACGAGGCCATGCAGGAGGATGAACATGCTCACGAAGACGAGCATGCTCACGAGGAAGAAGCCATGGCTGAGGATGAACATGCCCACGAAGACGAGGCCATGGCTGAGGATGAACATGCCCACGAAGACGAGCATGCTCACGAGGGCGAGTTTGACATGCACGTATGGCTCGATCCGGAAAACAGCGCCGTCATGGCACAGTTGATCGCAGATACGCTGGCCGAAGCGGATCCGGAAAACGCGGTCCGGTACAGGGAAAACGCGGCAGACTTCGAACGCAGACTGCATGAAACGACGGCACGTCTCACAGAGGAACTGGCTCCGGTGCGCGGCGAACCGTTCATCGTTTTCCACGACGCATATCAGTATTTCGAGAAACGCTTTGGGCTCACTCCCGCGGGATCGGTCGTGATCAATCCTGATACGATGCCTGGCGTCAGGCGGGTCAACGAACTTCAAGCGCTCATTCAGCAGACGGGTGCGAATTGTGTGATGGCTGAGCCCCAGTTCAATCCACGGATTGTCAATGTCATAGTGGAAGGTTCAGCGGCACGGTCAGGGACTCTTGATCCGCTGGGAGCAGACATTGAAAGCGGTCCCGACATGCTGTTCATGCTGTACGATCAAATGGCGGATTCGTTCCTGGAGTGCCTGGAACACGACCATTAGCCCTGAATTGCATGTCGCACTTGTTTCCAGCGTTGAATGACAACCCGGCGCCAGAACTTTCAGGTGAACCTGCTTGTGTTTGCGGCTGGTTTTCCTTTCCGCCGCGTCCGCATGCAACCGCAGCGGCCAACGCACTCCCCGTCGGAAAGTCGGACTGGGATGCTGAGCACAGGTCTGGAACTCGGAAGGACTGGCGCTTGAGCACTCCATTGCCGAAGGACTGATCGCCTTCCGTTCCAACGGGCGCTTCATTTCAATGAAGTTTGTTCGGCTTGGAAAGGAGGGTTGAACTTGCCGAGCTGGAGGCAGGGCCCACAAGGGCTTCAGCAACGCAGTGGCCCGACTGACAAAGCGAATGTCAACTCGCTTGCATTGGTTTGCGAACGGCGGCGCCAGCAACAGGATTGTTGGCGCCGCTCCGAACGCGGCGAGCGCTCACTCGCCGATTAGAGCGGCACTCGCCTTGGCGAATGGCAATTCTCATCCGTTCGGGACCAAACATGACGCCGAGCTTTCATGGAGACCTGCCCAAGGCGAGTGATGTCTCCAAACTTGATCTGCGCGTGAGGACGAACCCTCGTGAAACCGGACCGTTCTTCCATGAACGGCTGCAAGGGGGATGCAGCAAGCACATTGCTGGACATGAACTCTGGAAACGTTGAATTTCGACACGACAGCCATGTCGTCCCGTTCATGCCAATGCCGCAGGCGACTGCCGAGCGAATTTTTTGCCAGTTGCGGCAAGGTGTTCGCAAAGGATGCCTGTCGCCGGGCGCAACAATCATGTTGGAGCGCCGAGCACAGAAATTGTTTCGGCGCCTGACTGGGCCAAGTGCCCTTTGGAGTCCATTTCGCTGAGATCACAGGACCGCCTTGTGGCTTGAACTTTGCGAGTGCTGGCCTGCAGCCTTCATCGCATGCGTGGGACCCATAAAACATCGTTTCCCCATGTCCATTGAGACTTGAGCTGACGGGCCAGTGCGACCAGGCCTCCCTGAATTGACACAAGGCAAAACTGCTTCCCGGCAGTTGCAACCTTCGAGACACTGCAGGCAAGTCAACTCTTGGCACAATGCACATGCCGCGGTTTCCATTGACTTTTCAATTTCGTTTGACTAGCAGGACGCCGCACAGCGGCTGGCAGCATGCTTCCGGCGGGATGTTCCGGCTGCTTCAGTGCAATGCATACAGCTCAGCAAAGGCACCTAAGGAACAACTCATGATCCACGGAAAGAGCAGGGCCGCAATTTTGGCCGCAACGGTTGGACTGGCTTTCGCGGGCCAAGGCGCAATTGCAGAGGACAGCGGGAGTTTTTCGACAACGACTGTCTTGACCACATCCTACGAAGTGCTCCAACTAACAGATCTCACGACCTTCGCCGGCTCTGCAGAGGGCCACACTGCCGTAACACAAAGCTCCGGCAACCCATTTCCTGTCGGCAGCCAAAGCGAGGTTAAATGCTTGTCCTTCGGTCAGGTGACGAAGGCTGAATCCCGTTCCCAAGCGGCCTGCAGTATGAGCACAGAAGAGGACAGCCTCCTTCATCTGACTTCCGAGAGAACAGGTCCGAAGGGACAAATAGCACTGCTGGGTGGAACGGGCATGTATGAGGGCATAACCGGTGCCTGCGAGTACACGCTCACCATTGTTGCGGCCACGGTTGCCGTGACGTATTCAGATTGCCAATGGGAGCGACAAGCAGGGAATTGAGGATCGTTGCCTCACCGAGTTTGGTCTCATTTTCAGCCGGGTCAACCGGATGAACGCCAGAGGCGTCAATTCGGACGCCAAAGAGAGTTTCGTGAGAATGGCGCGGTTGCGCACTTTGGCGGCTTCCGCATGCATCCGCAGCGCTTTTGAATTCCCCTCAGAACACCGGAGGAAAGGGAGGCGCGTGAAAAGGCAGAACAGAAGAATTGGCTTTCGACTGTTGTGGAATGGCGCGGTTGCATTGGCCCGGGTCCAAATGCAGTGGGTGCCCAAGCGACGAGTTCGGCGAGTCTTTCCCGAACGGTCGGCAAGTCACTTCTGCCCCGCGCACGTCCATTCCGAGCCACGACTCGTTCCTTGCTTCCGGCCAGACATGACGCTCTGCGCCGTCTCCTTTGACAACTCAATCCCTGACTTGTAGCGGGAACTTGCTGCATGACTGCTGTACGGAGGTTGCAGGAAGCATTGGCTCGGCGAGTTGGTGGACTGCTCCAAATCCCATTCGCCTTGCTCAGGAAGGCAACCAAAGGAGTGTACCATGATTGATGTTAGGCGTATGGCCGCGTTGCTGGCCGCAGCGGTCGGACTGACGGTCGCGGCCAATGGCTCGATTGCAGCCGAGAGCGGGAGTTTTTCGATGATGGCTGTCTTGAACGCGTCATACGAATCTCTCCAACAGAATGATGTCACAGCTTTCGCCGGACCTGTGGCGGGGCCCGTCGCAATTACCAAGAGCACCGGCGACCCCTTTTCCGTTGGCAGCAAGGGCGAGGTGCAATGTTTGGCCTATGGCAAACTAACTGCTAACGGGATCAGTGTAGAGGCAGTCTGTTCCTACAGTTCAGATCAGGGCGACCTGCATATGGCAAACAAGAGAACGGGAACGACCGGAACAATCACTCTGCTGGGTGGAACAGGAAGCTACGAGGGCATTTCCGGCGCCTGCGAGTACACCCCGATCTTAGTTTCAACCACAGCCAGCGCGACACCTGTGGATTGCACATGGGAGCGATGAGAAGGGGATTGAGGACTGCTGCCTATAACGCGACTGGTCACAATCTTGCCTGTCCTGACTTCGCACATGTGATCAACAGGATGCGGACGTCGACGTCGATTCATGCTTGATGACAGCGCAAGAGCCAGTTTCGGCAGACCATTTGTAGGGAGAGGGCGATTCGCAACTGTCCTGAGCATGTCCTCCCAAGTCCATTCCAAGGCAGTTGCTGAAGGATTCAGCAAGCATGCTGGAGACGCAGTCGATAGATTCAGTGCCATTGAAGAAGGCCAGGAAATGTCCTTGATGTAGGTCATTCACACTGCAAATCGCCTGTGCAATGCTGCGACGGGAATTTGCCGCAATTCGGTGACAAACCCAATTGTGAGTTGGACATGGAAATGGCTTCAGTGCATGACCTTGCAAAGTGCATTTTGGAATCTCAGGCTTCCAACGCAGGGGACCTCTTGACGGCTTGGAAGCTTCAGAAGTTGGTCCATTGCTGCCAAGCCTGGTCGCTCGTGTGGGACGAGAGAATTTTGTTTCCCGAACGAATTGAGGCTTGGGCTGACGGGCCCATTTGCCCAGATCCTTTCAACACGCACGAAGAAAAACTGAATCCTGGCAAGGACGACATTCAAGGCAGTCCAGGGAATCTAGACGGTGACGGCAGAGAAACCGTCGATGGCGTCCTGGAATGTTATGGCCCAAGGTCAGGGCGCTACTTGAGCAACTTGACCCATGTGGAACGTCCTTGGATAGAGGCGCGCGGCGACACGCCAACTGGAATCCGCTCCAATGCAGAATTGTCTTGCGAGACAGGACACATGGTCGTTTGCAATCGCAGTCGGAACGCGCACCAGGTCAGTTGGCGCGCTCTCCCTTTCCGCACGCTGCGAGACTTGCAGATTTGCCTTCTCGCAGCTGGTCGACGAGCAGCCCGATTCGCTGACGGAGGTTGCGGCGTGTGAAGTTGGCGAAGAACAGCTGCAAATTGGGAAAGTCTTCGGCATCTTCAGTCAATCTCCACGCAAGGGAGATTGCACGCGTGGGGTCGCGTTGGTATTTCGGGACCATGTTGCACTGCCTGAACCAAGGCGCCGCATGAGAGCCGGTGAGGCATGGGCGGCGGCGACTGTCGCAACCAAGGGCTGTCGAAGGCACGACTGCAGCCCCAATGGCACGGCAACACCTTGATTGTAAATCAACGATGCGTCAATTGGAGTGTACAAGGCAAGGAGTGAACTTGTCGGCACCTCGCGAATTTGAAGGCCAATGACAAACCGAGTCCGGTGGTACGATACCCACGCCGCGGCGGTTATGGCTACCTACGAACAGGTAAGCGCGGAGTCTGTGCACGGATGGCTTCGTGACCTGTTGCCGGATGATGATGCCACGATCCTGGATGTCGGCGCTGGAAGCGGTCGCGACGCAACATGGCTTGCCGCGTTGGGCTACGATGTCGTTGCCGTGGAACCGTCGGCCGAATTGAGAAAGCGCGCTGTTAAGCGCCACTCCGGCAGTGGGGTGGAATGGATTGACGACCAGTTGCCTGCCCTTGCAAAACTCACGCGGGCTGGCTTGTCCTTCGACGTGATACTCCTGAGTGCGGTGTGGATGCATCTCAGGGAAGAGGAACGTCCAAGGGCATTTCGCAAGCTGATCAATTTGCTCAAGCCAGGCGGATTGCTTGCGATAACCCTGCGCGACGGACCGGAAGAGCCAAGCAGAGGGATACATGCCGTCTCCGCCGAAGAGGTCGAGCTGCTTGCCCGAAATCACGGCGCAATGGTGGAGCGCCATGCCGAGGCAAAGGATCAGTTGGGCCGAAACAACATTCGGTGGATCCAAATGGCCATCCGCTTGCCGGATGACGGCACGGGGGCGCTGCCGCTGCTCCGAAGCATTGTCCTCAACGATTCCAAGAGTTCGACCTACAAGCTGGCGCTGCTGCGCACCATTTGCCGAGTTGCTGACGGAGCTGCGGGACTTGCCTACGCAAAGGGCGAGCATATTGCCGTTCCATTTGGCTTGATTGCCCTCTATTGGCTGCGGCTCTTCAAGCCCCTGCTCCGCGAGAATCTTCCGCAAAACCCGAAGAACGTCGGCCTCCGGAATCTTGGCTTTGCAAAGGATGCGTATCGACGACTTGCCGATGTCTCCCATCTCGATCTCCGTGTCGGGATGAGGTTTTCCAGGGACCAGTCAACGGTCCTGCACCAAGCGCTGAAGGACACATCGGACACAATTCAGAAAATGCCGGCCAACTACATAACGTTCCAGGACGGGCGGCGGGTCTTCACCGTGAAGCGAACCGGCAGAAGGCTGCAAGCGCCTCAAGTGGTGTTGGACAAGGCCTACCTGTCGGGATTCGGCGAAATGATGGTTCCTGAACATCTTTGGAGATCGCTGCAGCGCTTCGGCGTCTGGATCGAACCGGTCATTGTTGCCGAATGGACGCGGCTCATCAAGGGATATGCGATCGGATTGGGAGTGCCGGCCGAAGATTCGAAGATAGCGCCTGCCATGAACTGGGAAGACCCAACCAGGGATGTGAAGCTGGCGCGCGAGCGGGCGCTGGCGCTTTCGGACACCGGGCAGCTGACCTGCGTCTGGAGCGGTCGAAGGCTTGACCGAACGAATCTGGCGATCGACCATTGCCTTCCCTGGACCGTATGGCCTTGCGGCGATCTCTGGAACTTGATGCCGGCGCACCACAGAGTGAACATGAACAAGCGAGCCTTCCTGCCCGCCGATGTCCTGATGCGAACCGTGCAGAATGAAATCACAAACTGGTGGGACTCGGCATATGTAGTTGGCAACCAGGGGTTTTCGGAACGGTTCTGGCTCGAGGCGCAATCGAGCCTGCCAAGCGTAAGAGCCGAAGCGGACACGCTGGACGATGTATTTGATGCCGTCTGCCTGCAGAGGCTGCGCCTGAGACAGGACCAGCAAGTGCAGGAATGGAAGGGGAATCGGTAACCTCAATCTCGGCTTCAGCGCTGGCTTGCGTGAGCCCGGGTAGCAGGCGAGCGAATCGAAGGAACACTGACGGCTCAATTAAAGACGTGCCTTGAATTGACGCTCCGGAACATCCCGTTTGCGATCAACCGCGTCCACGCTTCTCCACGCCGTCGGCCGCTTCCTACTTCTGCGCAAGCGGTATGTTGCCGTGTGGAGTTGATTGCAGCGATTCAGGCGTCCGCCTGCAGTTCCGAGACCGGGGCTGCTGGGCATCCCAGCAATCGATAAACTTCGGCAGCGGAGCTTGCGGCCATTTTGAAATCGCAAAGGGCGCGACATTCGGATTCTTCCGGGCAATCCCTGCATTGTCTCGGGATTGACTGTTTGATTCGGGCGTGTGTGAACAACCTGACATGTGTCACCATGCCACTGGTGGCCAGCAAACGAGCGGTGGCCCCAGACGCATGCATTGGGTGACGCGTTGCTGGCCTCGTTCGCATCTGCATCTCCTGCCAGAGCGTCTTTTGTCAAACCTCTTTCCACCAAAGGAATCATGATGTCCACGGCCCTGTCGATCGACGGCAGTCAATCTCGTTCCAACCATTCCTCCCCGTTTGCAGGGCGGGCGAACTTTCATCATTGATGCAATGCCGACAGGCAGCTCACGTGGCTGGAGCTTTGGCGCATTCAACCCGGCACAAGGCCAATTCGAATCACAAGGCGTGTCCTGTTTCTCAAATGGCAGGCAGACGGAGGATACCGTGGCAGCACAGTCCAAATCCAGGAAGGGCAACTATTTCGAGGACTTCGAATTGGGAAGACGCTTCCATCACCCCACTCCACGCACTTTGAGCGAAGGAGACGTTGCGCTCTACAACGCAATTTACCCCTGCAAGCATTCAATCTTCTGCTCAAGCGAATTCGCTCGCCAATGCGGACTGGAACGATCTCCTGTGGAAGACCTCGCCGTTTTTCATGTGGTGTTCGGCAAGACAGTTCCCGACATTTCGACCAATGCGGTCGCCAACCTTGGATACGCCGAGTGCCACTTTCATCGGCCTGCATTCGTGCATGACACTCTGCGTGCCGAGACCGAGGTCATTGGCCTGCG
>MKWU01001532.1_pt1 | contig 39344 bp, 33 predicted proteins | sample 809101 | NCBI WGS metagenome assembly MKWU01 (sample SAMN05860141, study PRJNA318959) | sponge metagenome | host: Aplysina aerophoba | place: Slovenia: Piran, Adriatic Sea, Gulf of Piran | collected 2013-05-07
GAATGCGCTGATCGCCTTCGCCGAGCAGGTGGTTGAGTGCGGCAGCGTGGAGGATGTGGATTTCGCAGCCGTGCGCAGGCGCAGCGGAGAGCTGCAGCTCAACTACTATTACAGCCGCATGAGCCCGGAGATGCGGCTTGCAGAGTACTTGTTGGCAGCGGTTGTGAAGGAACTCCCCGAACCCTGCCGACAGCTGTCGTTCATTCGGGCAATTGAGAGCAAGTGCAGACCCGAAACGGGTTGGCAGCCGCCAAATGGCATGCAATCTCGTGAGTTTTTTGATCATCTCGTGCATCGCGGGGCGTTGCAGGTACTGCCTGACGGCAGCGTGCACTGTCCGATTCCGAGTTTCCGCAGGTACATGATCGGTCTTGGCGAGAAATAGGACAGCGGCGATTGGGAACTGGCCATGCCCAACTAACAAATTCCAGACTGCCAATTGCAGATTGACGAAGCGGAAAAAGCCGCTCTGACGGAAGGTCAAGGTCGCCGAACATAGAGCCTTGGAAAACTTCGCAGCTTGGATGCAGGACCAGACCGACATAAACTTCCAAGCAGCCAAAGAGAACAGTCCTTCAACCCACGCGGCAGCCGCACTCTCCGGCCAAGGAAGCTCGGCGCATTCTGCGCCGAATCGAGTTCCACCACCCGCAAGGCATGCCGTCTGGTTCAACAGGGTTGAATTCAAGAATGGCGTTCTTCAGGGGCAATGTCCCAATCGACGAATGCCCGACAGGAAGACCCTTGAAGCGGAGATGTCAGCTTGGAAAAACAGGGAAGCGACGACCAAAGGCAGACAGACCAGATGTTCACCGTCGACAAAGCCAGAGAAAGAGTGGGGAAAGCCTGTCCCAACCCAAGGATTCCAAACCGCAGTTCAAGGATTCAGAATCTTCGCAAGATGATGCTAGACGCCACAACCAGCCCAAAGACAACCTTGCTACGATGAAGCAAGAACCACTTTCACGCGCTTCGGTTCAACTCCAATGTCCTCGAACGGCAGGAAATCGCAGGCATGGAAGACTTGTCCAAGAACATGGGCTCTCCTGTTCGCCAACCACGGGATTCCAATGTCCCTTGCACTCAGGGGCAGAAGTGCTACCCGCTTGGCGGAGAGGGGTCGTTCGGTCTTGGACGACCATCTCACCTGGAACAAGTCATGTACGCACTCGCGAGGACTTTGGATCATACATGGCTCTTGCAGAAGCTGTTGCATCCACCCGAGTGCCGGCGACCTCGATCTGATAGCTCGAATTCAGGAGCTGTGCCGCCCCTTCCCCACGGCAGGGAACGTATCCCAGACCGACGGCGGCCCCCAGCGCATGACCATAACTGCCCGAACTGAGATAACCTACGATTTCACCGTCTCGGAGAATTGGCTCCTTGTGGTAGAGCAGAGGCTCGGATTCCGTCAGCAAGAACTGCAGCATCATGCACTCAAGACCGGTTTCCCTCTTCCTTAACACTGCATCGCGCCCGATGAATTCCGGCTTCCCCAGACTGACGGCAAACCCAAGTCCGGCCTCCAGGACATGATCTGCCGCGCAAATGTCATGCCCAAAGTGACGAAAGGCCTTCTCGCTGCGGCAGCTGTCCATCATGTGCATTCCGCATAGACGAAGATCAAACTCGCGCCCTGCCTCCAGAAGGACCTCAAACACGTGAACTGCCATGTCCGACGAGATGTAGAGCTCCCAGCCAAGTTCTCCAACATATGAAATTCGGTGTGCCCGGGCGAGACCCATGCCAATCTCAATGGTCTGCCAGGTTCCGAAGGGAAACTCAGCGTTGGAAAAGTCGTTGGGTGAAACCGATTGCAGGAGCCTTCGGGAATTTGGCCCCATTACCGCCAGCACGCCTTCCGCTGCGGTGACGTCGACGATTGCAACAATGTCGGACGCCTTGTGCCGCTCGAGCCACGCCTGATCGGCAACTCTGGTGGCGGCAGGCGTGACAACCAAATAGGTGTCCGGCGCCAGTCTTGAAACGGTTACGTCGGCCTCGATGCCGCCACGGGAATTGAGAAACTGCGTATACACGGTCTTGCCGACCGGAACGGACATGTTGGCGCCGCAAACCCGGTTCAGGAACTTCTCGGCATCTGGTCCCTGGACGTGAATCTTCCCGAAGGACGACATGTCGTACATGCCGACATTGGTTCGAACGGACATGTGCTCGTCACGCCAGTTTTCAAACCAGTTGGGGCGGCTCCACGTGTACCGGTAGACGCGTTCCTGGCCTGGCCTGGCATACCAGTTTGCCCTTTCCCAGCCTGCGATTTCTCCCATGACGGCGCCATGTTCCATCAGGCAGTGATGGAATGGCGTTCGCCTCACCCCCCTTGCCGTGTCCTTTTGTCGAAACGGGAAGTGATCGGCGTACAGCAATCCGAGTGATTCTCGGGACCTTTCCTCCAGGTAGCGGCGGTTGTTCTGGAATGGCTGCATGCGCGCAATGTTCACGTCATGGAGATCGAAAGGCTGCTCTCCTTCCATGATCCACTTGGCGAGCGCCATGCCGGCTCCGCCTGCAGACTGTATGCCAACCGAATTGAAGCCGGCAGCAACGTAGAAATTCTCAAATCCTGGAATCAGGCCAAGGTAATATGTCGTGTCCGGGGTGAAGCTCTCCGGTCCATTGAAGAATGTATGGATGCCAGCCTCCTCAAGCAGAGGAAAACGGTTTACGGCTGCATCCAGAATCGGCTCAAAGTGATCGTAGTCTTCCGGCAGTTGGTCGAACTCGAAATCTTCGGGAATTCCATCCAGCCCCCAAGGTTTGGCGACAGGTTCGAATGCGCCGATCAAAAGCTTCCCGGCGTCCTCCTTGTAGTAGGTACATTCGTCGGGAACCCGCAGGACAGGGCGTCGACCAAGCCCGTCGATCGGTTCGGTTACGATGTAGAAGTGTTCGCAGGCTTGGAGTGGAACCGCCGCGCCGGCCAGCAGACCGACATCTCTTCCCCACATGCCGGCACAGTTGACAACGAAGTCCGCCTGAAGCCTTCCAGTCTCTGAACCACGCTTCCACTTGACGCTGCCAGCCCGGCTTCCGTCGCGGTCGATGCCCAACACGCTGACGTTTTCCAAGAGAGTTGCGCCGCATTGCCGCGCGCCCTTTGCCAAGGCCAAGGCAATGTTTGCAGGGTCGCCCTGACCGTCCTTGGCGAGGTAAACTCCGGAAACCACTCCGTCGATGTTGAGTTCGGGATACAGACGCTTGATTTCATTGGGAGTCACTTCTGCGACCTCGACACCAAAGGCACGGGCCATTGAGGCAGAACGATTCAGTTCCTCCTGTCGTTCGCTGCTAAGAGCCACCGAGATTGAACCTGTGCGGACAAAGCCGGTCTCTACACCGGTCTCCTTGCCAAGCCCGGCATAGAGCTCCTGCGAATAACGGGCGAGGCGCGTCATGCTTGCGGTTGCACGCAGTTGGGCAATCAGTCCAGCCGCATGCCAGGTTGTGCCGGAAGTCAGTCGGCGCCGCTCCAGAAGAACAACATTGGTCCAGCCGAACTTGGCTAGGTGATAGGCAAGGGAGCATCCCATTACGCCACCACCTATGATGACTACTTTGGCACACTCTGGCACTGCGGGCTGGTTCATTTCTATTGCCTCGGCTTGGTCGGATTGATGCGCAAGATTGGCTCAGGCCTTCAATCGTTCGTTCATGGGATCGTACAACTCGCTGTTAGCCATTACTCTGGCCTGACATCGCTGGCCGAAAATCTCGATCTCCAAACATTCTCCCGCTGACGCCCATTCCGTGCGCACAATGCCCAATGCCATGGACTTGTTGAGTCGGTATCCCCACGCGCCGGTAGTGGTCTCGCCAACCACTTGGTTGCCCTTCCAAATTGTGGACATGTATGGGGTGTCGAATTCCGTCAAGTCAACTTCCAAAGCCACAAAGCTGCGTTCGCTTCCCGCCTGCAATTCCGATTGCAGCGCCGCCTTGCCGGGGAAATTCGTGCTCTTGTCAAACTTGATGAAACGACGCAGACCACTCTGCAGCAGCGTGTAGTCAGTTGAAAGATCGCCTTTCCACACTCGGTAGGCCTTTTCGAGGCGCAGTGAATTGAGCGCCCACATCCCGAAGGGCTTTGCGCCGTGACTCAGGACCGCATCGTATACAGGCGGCAGGGCACTGTTGGCGGCATGCACCTCCCAGCCAAGTTCCCCGGCATAGCTGACGCGTGCAAGGGTTACCTGTTGCCCTGCGACCACTGCCCGTTGGTGGCTGAGCCAGGGAAGCTCGAAATCAGCATGCGAGATTCTCGAAAGAAGGTTTCGGGATTCCGGTCCCGTTATGATCAGGGTGGAGCATTCGGTGGAACGGTCCTCAATCGAAATTCCGGAGTTGGCAGCCAGGGTCGAGACAAGCAACTCGTAATCGTGCCACTGGGCGACGCTTGCCGTTATCAGAACAAAGCTGTCGTCAGCATGTCGCATCACCGACATTTCCGTAACCACTCGGCCTCGACTGTCGGAAAAGTACGCAAGGTTCATGCGGCCGATGCGGGGCAGGGCGCCGACAATTCTACTTTCCAACCAGGCGGCGGCCCCCTTGCCGCGCAAGGTGTACCGGGCAAAGCCAGGCAGGTCCAGAACGCCAACGCCGTCGCGAACTGATTCGCATTCCTCCCTGACGCGGGGCTCCCAAGGTCCTCGCCGATCAAAGGTCAGGCTTGCTTCAATCGATGTGTCGTCATCCGGCGTCGCAAACCAGTTGGCGCGCTCCCAACCATTGTAGGCATCCATCTGACCACCAAGTTCGACAACCCGATCATGCACTGGCGACAACTTGCTTGGCCGGCCGTCAGGCCATTCCCTGTAGGGAAATTGGATGGCATATTCATTGCCATAGATCTCTTTGGCCTTGGCAACGCAGTATGCGTGACTGGTGTAGTCGGTGTAGCGTCGCGGGTCGCAGGACCACATGTCCCACTCCGTTTCACCTTCGGTCACCCATTCGGCAAGAACCTTTCCGGCGCCGCCTGCTTGGGCAATGCCAAACGTGAACACACAAGCCTCAAATGCGTTCCTGACGCCAGGCATGGGGCCAATCAATGGCAGCCCGTCCGGCGCGTAGGGAATTGGGCCGTTGATCACGCGGGCGATGCCCGCCTCTCCCAACAGCGGAACCCGGTCCATGGCATCGTCGATGTACCATTCCAGCCGCTCCAGATCGTCTTCAAACAGCTGGAAGGAAAAATCCCTGGGAAGCGGGTCGTCCGGCGTAACCCAATGAGCGCGACAGTTTTTCTCATAGGGACCCAAATTCAAGCCGTACTTCTCCTGACGCAGGTAGTAGGAGGAATCGACGTCACGCAACAACGGCAGTTTGTGGTTCACGCTTCTCGACCACTTCTCCAGCTCCGGAATCTCGTCAGTCAGCATGTACTGGTGGCTCATGGTGGCCATGGGAACTGTGCGGCCGCCATGTTCCCTGAACATCTCACCGACCTGCTGGGCATAGTAGCCCGCCGAGTTCACCACGAATTCGCAGCGGACGTCGCCTTTTGGCGTTGAAACAACCCATTCCCCATTGCGTCGGGACACTGCAGTTGCCGGGGCAAAACGGACGATTCTTGCGCCCAGGTCCCGAGCTCCCTTGGCCAAGGCCTGTGTAAGCTGTGCTGGATCTATGTCGCCGTCAAATGGGTCGTACAACGCACCGGCCAGGTCATGTGTCTCGATGAACGGGTAGAGGTTCCTGATGTCGCCAACATCGACGATCTCGATGTCCACTCCCTGATATCGTCCCATGCCTGCGGCACGATGGAACTCACGCATGCGCTCAAGTCCGTGGGCCAAGCGAATCGAACCCGTGACATGGTAGTTCATTGGATAGTCGACGGCTTCGCCAAGCCCGCGGTACAACTCGGCGGAATACCGCTGCATGTTCATTACCGACCAGCTTGTTGAAAAGGTTGGAACGTTGCCGGCGGCATGCCATGTGGAGCCAGCCGTCAACTCGTTCTTCTCGAGCAGGACCGAATCCGTCCAACCGGCCTTCGCGAGGTGATAGAGGCAGGACGCTCCTACGGCGCCTCCCCCGACAATGACAACCCTGGCCGTTGTGGGAAACTGCTGCATCATGCGCACTCCAATTCACGCTCGGATGTCATTCGGCAAGCTTTGCCGGCACATTCCGTCAAGCGTTCGAATCAAACTTGAAAACACAGCAAACGCTGCTGGATCACGTCGGCATAGAGCAAACGTCGACCGTCCCTTTAACAGATCATTTGCCCGCTGTCAGGACGAAGGTCCCGTCATCCGTTCCGGCCGGACGAGCTGGTCGAACTCGTCATCCGTGACAAACCCCAACGCGACGGCCTCCCGGCGCAAGGTTGTGCCGTTCTTGTGGGCTTGCTTGGCAACTCTGGTGGCGTTGTCGTAACCGATCTTTGGCGCAAGGGAAGTTACCAGCATCAGCGAGTTGCGCATCAGTTCATCGATTCGCTCTCGATTCGCAACTATTCCGTCGATGCATTTCGTGCGGAAGGAGTTTGTTGCATCGGCCAACAGCCGTGCTGACTGGAGCACGTTGTAGACAATCATTGGCTTGTAGACATTCAGTTCGAAATGCCCCTGGCTCCCGGCAAAACCCACGCCGCTGTCGTTTCCCATCACGTGGGCGCACACCTGGGTCATTGCCTCGGTTTGCGTCGGATTCACCTTGCCCGGCATGATGGAGGAACCAGGTTCGTTGGCGGGCAATGCCAGTTCTCCAAACCCGCAACGGGGACCGGACGCAAGAAACCTGATGTCGTTGGCAACCTTGTACAGAGAAACCGCCACAGTGCGCATTGCTCCCGACATCTCCACCATGGCGTCGTGGGCAGCCAACGCCTCGAACTTGTTGGCGGCTGGCAAAAATGGCAGGTCAGTGAGTTCTGCGATGCGGGCCACGACCGAATCGGACCATCCGGCACGGGTGTTGAGGCCGGTGCCGACAGCTGTGCCGCCCTGCGCCAGTTCGTAGATGTTGCCGAGTGCACCGGCGATTCGGTTGCACGACATCTCCACCTGGCGCGCATAGCCCGAGAATTCCTGGCCAAGCGTAAGTGGCGTCGCGTCCTGGGTATGGGTTCGGCCGATCTTGATGATGTCCTGGAATTCCGCAGCCCTTGCGTTCATCGAATCGTGAAGCCTCGTCAACGCGGGAAGCAACCCCGAACAAACTGATCTTGCGGCAGCCACGTGCATGGCTGTGGGGTAGGTGTCGTTGGAGGACTGACCAAGGTTGACATGGTCGTTTGGGTGAACAGGGAACTTGGAGCCGATCTCGCCGCCGAGAATTTCGATTGCGCGGTTGGCAATCACCTCGTTGGCGTTCATGTTCGTTTGCGTGCCCGAGCCGGTCTGCCAAACCACGAGCGGAAAGTCCTTGTCGCGCAGACCTCGATAAACCTCGTTCGCCGCCTTGGCGATTGCGTCGCCAAGTGTAGGGTCAATCAGCTTGAACTCCACGCTTGTCAGTGCACAGGCCTGTTTGATCACTCCCAGGGCGTGAATGACCTCGAGCGGTTGACGTTCCCAGCCGATGCGGAAATTCTCGAGCGATCGCTGCGTTTGGGCTCCCCAATACCTGTTGGCGGGCACTTCGATTTGGCCAAAACTGTCGGATTCGATCCTGGTCGTCTTCAACTGCATCCCTCCTGGCAACCTGCGATTGAGCGCCGGTCAATTGGCGCGTCTGCAGCCATTGGCGTACCGGCGGCTTGCCGTGCATTGCTCAATGCATGTTGAGAAGTGGCGTGTCAACGCGGGCGGAACTTGTCGAGTTCGATTACCTTGCCATTCCGGTCGTTGGGGGCCGTGCCTGAATCCGGCTTCGCTTCGGCTTCGGGCAGGGCAGGCGGCTCCGCCTCCAACTCGGCAGCCCTGACCGGTTCGTCCATCCCGCTCTCGTCGACAAGCTGCAAGCCGAAGCCAACTCCAGGGTCGTGAAAGCTATGGATGGCTGCAAAGGGCACATAGATGTGTTGGGGGACGTCGTCGAAGTTCAGGACGACGCCAAAGCCGTGCTCGTCGACAGCGAGATCGTCGAACCATTCCTGAAGCACGATACGCATCGATGTGGGGTATCGCCGAAGGAGAACGTCGTCCATTTGGATTTGCGGATGGCGGGTCGAAAACTTGATGACGAACCAGTGTGGTTCCGGCAGTCCTCGCTCCGCAACAAAACCCAGCACGTCTTGAACCAAGCCGTTCATGGCCTTCCTGGTCAACTGCTGGTAGTCCAACCGATCCATCAATTCGAACTCTCAACCTTTGTGGTGTCCTGACCGTAGCGTCAATCGACTTGCAATCGGGGTTCGCTTGACGGTTTTCGGAGTTGCAGGCTTCTGTTGCCAGGTGCCTGCGGACCCCGCTGAAGCTTTGCTTAGGGCTTCAGAGTCAGTTTCCGGCTATTGCTTCGCCGTTACGCGGCTAGCGCAACCGGAGCACGATTGTCGTTGGCAATTGTGCAGTCTGGACCGATGTCGGTGGTGCCTCACCGAACGAAAGCTTACACCTTTACGCGTCCGTCTATCCTGTTTCGACCCCGTGTCGATCCCACTTGAAGGGAATTGGTGGAGTCGCCGGGTACCGCCCCCGGGTCCGGTCCGTTTATTTCGTGCGCCTTTATCGTCATAGTCCTTGATTGGACATGGATCCAAATAGGCGCAGCGCCGAAAGATGTCAATGCGCAGTCAAGCGCGACTGAACCTGTGATGCATTTCTGCAACCTTGGCGCGACACCAGTTGACGGCGGAATTCACGACTCGCCGCCGCCTTGACGCTACCAGTGGCCAACAATGCCCTTCGTCGACCAGTAGCTGTCGGTTGGAAGAGCCGGACCGCGCTGGAGCAGTTCGATGGAGATGTTGTCCGGTGAACGAACGAAGGCCATGTGACCGTCTCTCGGCGGCCTGTTGATTGTAACGCCGTCCTTCTCGAGACGGGCGCAGAGCTCGTAGATGTTGTCCACCTCGAAGGCAATGTGACCGAAGTGGCGGCTGTCGGACGGCAGTCCTTCATCCCCATCCCAATTGAATGTCAATTCTATTGGACACTCCGGCTGCTGACTTGGCGCCATGAACACCAAGGTGTAGCGGCCGGCCTTGTTGTCCACGCGGCGAGTGACCTCCAAGCCAAGCTTTTCGTAGAACGCAATGGACAAATCCAGGTCCAGAACACGGACCATCGTGTGCAGATACGTGATCATGGCTAAACCCCACTGCCGATGAAACTCAAAACCTCTTTCCAACTCGCTAGCCCATGCGGTATGTGAATTGCAAGATGCTGCAGGATTGGAGTCCGTCCCGACGCTGAATTCGGGGCTGCGGGAGATCCAGGCATCGGGAACGACAGAAACTTCTGAGACATTCAATTGACCAAGTTTGCGTCAAATGGTCTTGACCCCTGAACAACAGGCTGAGATTGACAGTCAGCGCAGCTCATCCGCGCGAACGCATCGTGTTTGCAGTTCGGGCATGGAGAGAATGCTGTACATCGCCCAACCGGTTCTCGACCATGGATTTGTGCGTGTTGTCGACTACATGGGAGACGATTCCGCCGTGGTTCAAGCTGCCCGAGTGTCCTATGGAACCGGCACCAAGAAGACGAGATCCGATGCCGCGCTGATAAGGTTCTTGATGCGCCACAGGCATACGACGCCGTTCGAGATGTGCGAAATCAAGCTGCACGTCAAACTGCCGATTTTTGTGGCCCGCCAGTGGATCAGGCACCGCACCGCGTCGGTCAACGAGTATTCGGCACGCTATTCCAAGCTGGATCGAGAATTCTATGTGCCAGCCTCGGACGACCTGGCCGCGCAGTCAGGGTCCAGCGGCCGTCAGGGCAGAGGACACACCCTCGATGCCAGGGAGGCGGCACATGTTCTGGAGACAATGAAACACGACAATGCACTTGCCTACGGACATTACGAAGAAATGCTTTCGACGCATGGCAAGTCCGGCGTCGCCAGGGAAATAGCCCGCATCTGTCTTCCATCCAGCATCTACACGCAATGGTATTGGAAAATCGATCTCCACAACCTGCTGCATTTCATCAAGCTGCGCAGCGACAGGCACGCTCAGCTGGAAATCCAGATGTACGCCAAGGCGCTGGGCAAACTGGTGGCGGCTTGGGTTCCAACGGTCTGGAAGGCCTTTGAGGACTATGGGCTCAACGCCGCCAGTTTGTCGCATGCCCAAATTCAGCTGGTCAAGCGCAAGCTTGCCGGCGAATCGGTTGACATGGAGGAGTCGGGCCTGACTGCGCGGGAATGGAGAGAGTTCCGTGATGTTTTCGAACTTTAGTGAAGGCAATCCAGGGAGTGGCACAGGCCAATGAAGCGCGCATCGTCAGACAGCGAAAAGCCGCGGCTGGATTCCGTCGACCGCAATATCCTGACCCTGCTGCAGCGCAACGCAAGGCGGCCGCTGCAGGAAATCGCCGATGAAATCGGCACAAGCAAGACACGCGTCTGGTCCCGTGTTCGCAAGCTGCAGCAGTCCGGAATAATCACCCGCTTCACCGTCGAGATTGACGCTGACCTTCTCGGGTTCGAGGCGTGTTTCTTTGTGCTGATTCGAACCTCTCAACACGAGCCGACCTGGCAACGAAAATTCCTTGACGCTGTTCGCAATCGGCCGGAAGTGTTGGAAGCTCATCGGTTGGCGGGAGACATCGACTACATTCTCAAGGTGCGTGTGGCCAATGCACGCGCCTATGACAAATTTTACCAGGCAATGATTGATCAGGTGAACATATTCAACGTCACGGCGCTGCTGTCGATGGAGGAGATAAAGTATTCAACCATGCCTGGACTTGAAACGTCCGGCTAGTTGCCTCACATTGACGGCTTGCAGGGAAAGCGAACGGACATAAAGTGGCAGCTACCGGAGGTCCGCCGATTCGGCGCCTGCGCATGCAGGCTCGGTTGCGAGGCACCCGGGAGGCGTGTCTGCTGCTTGGAGAGTTTGCGGACCAAATGGACATTTCGACCGACGGCCGCGTTCTTGAGGGCTTCGAATCGCTGTTGTCGGAGAACGACTGCGACATTGTGCATTGGGTTCTGGGAACGCTCGACGCGCCGGAGCGGCACCAGTTCATTGTTTCGCTCATGGCAAGCACGCGCCAGACGAAGGATCGGTAAGCTGCCCAGGCAATGCCTGCAACGTTGGCACAGCTGCAATTGGATTGAATTGATCCCTTTGATAGACGGGGTGATACGCACGCACAGAGGTCAGAATTGGACGCCGTCAGAAACCCGCTGAATTCGGCACTTGATTCCCGAAATCAGGCCGACAAGCATCGCAAGGGCGCTGCCCCCGGCGAATTTGCGCTTGGAACAAGAATGCGCGGCATGAGGGCGACTCTCGGCAAGTCGCTGCTTGATGTGCACAAGGAAACGGGATTGCGGCCCTTCGTTGTGCATGCAATCGAAAACGGCGACCTGGAGGCGTTCAGCAACAAGTCGTTGATTCTCGGTTCGGTTCGCCAGTATGCGCGGTATCTGGAGCTCAACGAAGCCGAAACGCTGCAGCGCTTCTGCGCTGAAACTGGGCACAGCGCGATCAACAAGAGCACAGCGCGTGGCGTCGATGTGGTGCCGCCGATGGTTGACCACATGAAGAACCTGTCCAACGGAGTTGTTGGTTCCGGCCTGTACAGTCCCATCGCAACGAATCAGGACCGGTCTCTGTCAACCTGGTCGGACCGGATTCCAATTGTCGGCTTCAGCGTGTTTGCGCTGGCGGCCGGCCTTGTTGCCGGAGGCGGATACCTCATGTGGACATTGTATGACCAGGTCACGCAAACCAGGGACGCCGCCACGGCTACGTTTGGCATAGACAACGAGCTGCGACCTGAAGTTCCCAGCGCCAACCTTGCACTTATCGATGGCGAAACCGTCGCCTTGGACAACAGCGAGGAATTGCCTCGAATCGGGGAACTGCAGCCCAGCGAGATCCAGGAGGACACGCTTGAACCCGAGTTTCCTGAACTGCTGATAGCCAGCCCGTTCGTTTCGGCGCCTGTGCCGGAAACGCAGCCCGAGCAATCTCCAAGCGAGGAATCCCCAAACGCAGCCGGACTGGAGGAGGAGGCAGCAGCCGCGCCCGCCGAGGAAGCGCAACCGCTCGAGCCCGCCGAGGAACCCGCTGTCGCAGGCTTTTACCTTGTTCCCACCGAACCGGCCTGGGTCAGGATCACGGAAGAGTCTTCGGGGGAGGTTCACCTGGAGAGAATACTGGACACAGGAGAACAGTTCGAAATTCCCCAGGTCGACACTCCGCTGCTCATGCGAGCCGGCATGTCGGGATTTCTGTATTTCCTGGTTGACGGAGAGGTTTTTGGCCCCGTGGGCCGTGGAGCCCAGATAGTGCGCGATGTTCAACTGGACCGCGATGCAATTCGCGCGAGCTATCCGCTGGTTTCCGACGAGCTGGTGCCGGAGGAGTTCCAGGAGTTGAGTGGTCCAACGCAGATTGAGTCCAGCGAGTGACGGGGACACGGCCATCGAGGCAATTGAACGATTGCCGCCTTCGCACCGAGCCATGCAGCCGACACGGCGACACATCATTTCGGACACACAGGGAGAACATGACCCAGAGTTTCAGGCCGGCCAGAGGTCGGCGGCTTACCGACTGCACCTGCGACGGAGACGGCCCGTGAACCTGCACAAGCTTCGCCCATGGAGAACTATCGAGCGGCGAATCTCGCGGCAGATCATGGTCGGAAACGTTTCGGTTGGCGGAGATGCACCCATAACGGTGCAAACCATGACCAACACGGCAACGACCGATGTCGAGGCGACTGTGGACCAGATCGAACGATGTGTCGACGCAGGAGCCGACATCGTGCGGGTTTCGGTGCCCGACAAGGCCTCGGCAGCCACTTTCGGAAGAATTGTGGATGCCAGTCCGGTCCCCTTGGTGGCCGACATTCACTTTCACTATCAGCGAGCAATCGAGGCAGCCGAGGCCGGCGCCGCGTGCCTGCGCATCAATCCCGGGAACATCGGTTCGGCCGAGCGTGAACGCACCGTGATTGACGCGGCTGTTGCCAACGGATGTTCCATTCGCATTGGTGTCAATGCAGGAAGTCTTGAACGGCGACTGCTCGAAAAGTACGGTGAACCCTGTCCTCAAGCGATGGTTGAATCGGCTCTTGACCATGTCAGGATTCTTGAGGATCATGGCTTCTCCGAATACAAGATCAGTTGCAAGGCCTCTGACGTCTTCATGGCAGTGGCGGCATACAGAGACTTGGCTGAACACACGGATGCACCAATCCATCTTGGAATAACCGAAGCCGGCAGCATGGTTCCAGGCACTGTCAGTTCGGCAATTGGCATCGGAAGTCTTTTGTGGGATGGCATTGGCGACACCCTGCGGGTCAGCCTCTCCGCCGACCCCGTGGAGGAGGTGCGTGTGGGCTACGAGATTCTGAAGTCGTTGGGACTGCGCCGGCGCGGCGTTACGGTCATCGCCTGCCCGAGCTGTGCCAGGCAGGGTTTCGACGTCATTCGAACCGTTCGTGAAATTGAGGAGAGATTGGCCCACATTCGCGTTCCGGTGACGCTGTCAATCATTGGATGCGTCGTGAATGGTCCTGGCGAAGCTCTCATGACGGATGTCGGCTTCACTGGGGGTGGCAAGGATGCCGGCATGGTGTATGTTTCAGGAAAGGCGTCGCAAAAGATGTCCAATGAGGAAATGATCGACCACCTTGTCGAACTCGTTGCCCGCAAGGCACGCCAAATCGAGACCGATGCGTCGAATGCTGAAGGGACGGCGACAATCCAGGTTGACCCCAGGTTCCTTTCCCGCAACGGATAGGCCTGTCCTGCAAGCCGCCATGTTGCCGGCATCCTGTCCCGCGGGAACGCCGTCCCGGTGTGCGCGGGACCGATTCGGGCGGAAAGCTGGCATGGGACACGGCGCTCGTGTCGCGTGCGCCACGCGGTAGTGACTAAAGGAAGATGGATTTGATCCCCCAAGCTCGACTGAAGAAGATCGTGGATCGTCGGCAGCTGATTCAAGACGCGCTGCTGAAGGAGACCGATCACAGAATCATTGCCGATCTGTCCCGCGAATTCAGCAGGCTGCGCCCGATGGCTGAATTGGCAACGCAGTATTTTGACCTGCAGGCTGAGTTGGAAGACGTGGAGGAACTTCGCAGCGACCCCGAGCTGCGCCAGCTCGCAACAGAGGAAATGGCAGTGCTTTCGGCCCGAATTGAGGAGCTGGAGGCTGACGTGATCGAAATGCTGCTGCAGGACGAAGGTGGGGACGACGAAAAATCTGTCGTGCTGGAGATCCGAGCGGGAACCGGCGGCATGGAAGCGGCGCTTTTCGGAGGTGTGCTTTACCGCATGTACATGCGGTATGCCGAGTTGCGCAATTGGACATTTGAGCCATTGCATTCAAGCGACACGAGCCTCGGCGGCCTCAGGGAAGCGGTTATACTTGTCGAAGGTCGAGGAGCCTTCGCGCGGCTCAAGTTCGAATCGGGAGTCCACAGGGTCCAGCGGGTGCCGACAACTGAATCCAGCGGCAGAATACACACGTCGGCAGCCACCGTGGCAATACTTCCCGAGGCCGGGGATGTCGATGTCGAAATCGCCCCGGAGGACGTCAGGATTGATACCATGCGCGCAAGCGGAGCTGGCGGACAACATGTGAACACGACCGACTCGGCTGTTCGTGTCACTCACCTCCCGACCGGAATAACCGTCGTGTCGTCGCTGAAGTCCCAACACAGGAATCGAAGCCAGGCATTGACCGTGCTGCGAACGCGGCTGCTGGAACTCGAACGCCAGCGGGCAACCGACGAAAGAGCCTCAAGCCGCAGGTCGATGGTGGGGAGCGGCGATCGTTCGGAACGCATCAGAACCTACAACTATCCTCAGGGCCGTGTTTCGGATCATCGCATCGATCTGACGCTGTACAAGTTGGAGCAGATACTCGAAGGCGACCTCGACGAACTGATCGACGCGCTGGCTGCGCACGAACGGGCAACCCGACTGGCCAATTTCGAATGTTAGGCAATTCGGTCCCGCATCTCCTGGCCAAAGCCACCGTCCGACTGCGGCGTGCCGGCGTTGAAGGTCCAGAACGCGACGCCAGCATTTTGTTGGAACACGCGATCGGCGCCAGACTGGCTTGCCTGGAGGAGAACGAGTACTTCAGCCTGTCACGGAAGCGGCGCAATGCCTTTGAATTCCTTGTCAGGCAGCGCTTGTCCCGCCAACCAGTCTCCCAGATTGTTGGCAGGCGAGAGTTTTATGGCCGAGTGTTCTTGGTCACCCCTGACGTTCTTGACCCTCGCCCTGAATCGGAGACGCTCATAAATCTGGCAAGGCGGTCCAGGTTTCGAAGCGTGCTTGACGTTGGAACCGGGAGTGGTTGTCTCCTGCTTACGCTGCTGGCGGAAGGCATAGCCGAGACAGGAATCGGAATCGACGTTTGCGACAGAGCCTTGAAGGTCTCGACACGCAATGCCGAAACTCTCGGCCTTGGCAAAATCTGCAGTTTTGCGCAATCAAACTGGTTTTCTGCAGTCGAAGGCAAATTTGACTTGATTATATCCAACCCACCCTATATCAGCGGCAACGAGTTTGCTTCACTGGCCCCTGAAGTCAGATTGCACGAACCCCGGCACGCATTGACCTTGGACGGGGACGGTACGGAGGCCTATCGCATACTGGCAGGCGAGGCAAAAAACCATCTCAATTCCGACGGACGATTGATGATCGAAATAGGTTCGACGCAATCGAAACCGGTGACAAAGATATTTGAAAAGCATGGATATCGTCTGAACCGGGCCGAAAGGGACTTGGAAGGCAACCTGCGTGCACTTGAACTGATTGAAGATGATTCGCACGGATAGGCCGCGACACTTTTGATCGGTTGGATCAGGTTTGAATCGACAGTTCTTCCGGCAGAGTTTGAAGCTCAACAATTGGGCCGGACCGTCAGTCATAAATCCGAATGGCCGTTCCCGCAGGAGAAGCGCCGAGCTGCCGGTTGACCTTGCAACGATGTTCCGGGCCCATTCCAAGCTAGTAGACATAAGGGAAGCACAAGTGCTTCATGCCACTGCGAAATTCATTGAACACGCCACTGCCCAGGACTCGTCACGGGCGCACAATGGCAGAGGCCAATCGCTGACGGATGAAGAAACCCTGCCAGCGTTGACCGGAGGGACATGCACGCTTGTGCATCCATTGCCAGCGGACATGAAAGAGTGATTCCAGCAGGGTGGAAATCCACCAGTTCAACAGTGCAACGGGATTTTCGTTGCCGACACCCTTTGGAGGGACAATGCGGGCTGACCGGGTCACACCATGGACCGGTCGGCGATTTCAGAAACCATGCGATCAGGTCGGGCAAAACTGAATGCACGACTACAGTCGGCGCCTGAATGTGGACGATGACCGCGGCGAACCGAACCGTGGCCAGGATGCTCCTGGCAAACGATCGGCCTTGACGCAGTTTCACCATGTCCGGTGACTGTCAATCCAGGAAAAGGAGAAATTTTGAATGAGAGGCGGTAAAGCGCGAGGGCGGAGCAGGCACAAGCGACATCCAGGGTATGGAACCAATCGTGTCTTCGAGAGCTCGGGACCCGAGGGAAAGCTTCGTGGAAACACGAACCAGCTAATTGAGAAGTATCGGGCATTGGCCAGAGACGCGCAGCTAAGTGGCGACCGGATTGTCGCCGAGAATTTCGCGCAACATGCCGAGCACTATGTAAGATTGGCGGGCCATCTGCGCGAGGTGGAGTCAAAGCGGCAGGCCAAGGCCAACAACCGACATGTCGGCCCCGGTTCCCCCAAACACAACGGCAGACACAGAGGGCCCAGCACGCAGCCAAAGACTCCCCCTGCCAAGAAGGCCACTGCCCACAGCTAGGATTGTTCTCGCCAGTTTTCTGGCGTGAACCTGAAATCGCGTTCGTTGGACCGTCCCTGCGCAACAAGCGCCGCGAGCCGGACAAACTTGTCGACAGGCACATCTTCCGCACGCCAGGTCGGGTCGATCGCCGATGCCCGCAGCAGGTCCTGTATGTTTCTGGACGCCTGTCGCAGGCTTCGACGCAGCATTTTGCGACGCTGACCGAATGCAGCCCGAGTTATGTCGTGAAGAGCCGCAGTTCCGTCCGGCGTTAGCGGAGACGGCCGGGGAACGATTCGAACAATCGAGGAATCAGCATCCGGCGTTGGCGTGAAGGCTTGACGTGAAACGTTCGCAATGATCTTTGCCTCCGAGCGAAACTGACACAGTATCGTCAACCTGCCGAATGTCTTGCTGCCGTGGGTGGCCGTGACCCGTTCCGCGACCTCTCGCTGCAACATCACGACGATCTCCTGCCAGAAGGGCGGCCACTTCCTGCATTCCAGCCAGCTTGCCAGAAAGCGCGTTGCCACGCCATAGGGCAGGTTTGAGACAATCTTGACGGGCCTGTCCAGGTAGTCGAGTGGCTGAACCTTCAAGCCGTCGTCCATGACAACAGTCAGGCGCCCCCTGGCAATTTCCGACAGTTCGAAGAGCACAGGCTCGAACCGCTGGTCGATTTCCACGGCAAGCACCTGCCTGGCGCCCTCAAGCAACAATGCCCTTGTCAGTCCCCCGGGTCCGGCGCCAATTTCGAGGATGCTGACATCCTCAAGGTTGCCGGCTTCTCTTGCGATGCGCCTGGTTAGGTTGAGATCGAGTATGAAGTTCTGGCCCAGCGACCTGTTGGCGGAGATCCCGTACTTTGCAATGGCCTCACCGAGAGGAGGCAGTCCGTCCAGCTCAACGGGCAAAATTCCGTCGCGCCGCCATGTGCTTGGCCAGCTGAATTGCCGCCACCAGGCTGTCAGGGCGCGCCCTTCCGGTTCCAGCCAAGTCCAGCGCCGTGCCGTGGTCCGGCGATGTGCGCACGATTGGCAGGCCCAAGGTGACGTTGACCGTCTCGTGAAAGTCCAGTGTCTTGATCGGAATCAATGCCTGGTCATGATACATGCAAATCGCGGCATCGTACTCGGCAATTCGTGCCGCATGGAACATTGTGTCTGCTGAGTGGGGACCACTGACATTCATGCCTTCCCGGACCATTTCCTTGATCACGGGGGCAATTACCTCGCGCTCCTCACGACCCAGCAATCCACCTTCCCCGGCATGCGGGTTGAGGCCCGACACGGCAATGCGCGGCGACCCAATGCCAAAGTCCGTTTGCAATGCATCGAAGCTTGTTCTGATGACCCGTTTCAGGCGACGATGGCTTAGCAGCGAGGGCACGTTGCGCAAGGGAACATGCACTGTCGCGGGCACAACTCGCAGCCGTCGGCTTGCAAGCATCATGACAGGGAGATGATCGACACCGCAGAGTGCGGCAATGAACTCGGTGTGGCCAACAAAGTCCTGAAGTCCGGCGAGAGAAAAGACAATTTTGTTCAGCGGGCCGGTGCAGATTGCCGAGGCCTCGCCTGACTTTGCGAAGTTCACGGCAAGCCTTATCGCGTCGACCACCCGTCCCGAGTTGGCAGGGTTGGGGCGACCTGGCTCTGTCGGGCATGGGAACTCAAGGTGCAGCACAGGAAGGCCTTGCCGTGCTGCGACTTTACATTCTGCCGGAGAACCGATTCTTGCAATTGGCGCTGAAAGCCGGTGCGTCTCCACATGTCCGATGTCGGCAATCAGAAAAAATGGGTTTTCATGCCGCAATTGCTGCCAAGCCTTGGCAGCAAGCTCAATTGCAACACCGGCCGGCTCACCACAGGTAAGGGCAACGGGAAGGTTCACTTGCGAATGATGTTGGCGTTGGCCCTCAATTCCGAAAGGTGGCGGTTGCTGTAGGATTCAAGCTTTGCAAGCCGGACACGACTGATGAGATCCGCCAGCACCTCCCGATCCCGAATGAATATTCGGTCGCACAGCATGATCAGCTGTCTCGCGGCAGGACGCCCGGACACTTCCTTGCGAACGGCTATCTCGTTGTTGTCCAGATTCTCCAATTCGCGCGGGATGAGGGCGTAGTCCGTCGAAGTGCTCAAAACAACCCTGCGGTTGAAGGCATCGTCGGCAAAGTCCGCTGCGGCACGCCGCAACAGTGCGCAGTTCGCCGTGTTTGCGGCCAGCGAATTTGCAAGGCTGTCTGCCTCCTGTGGCGAAGCAGCCGCAACCGTCAGCGTCGCGTAGTCAATGGCGGCCGGTTGAATGCCGGATGCCTGGCTACGGTAGTTGTGGACAAAGAAAATGTAGAGAAAGTCGTTGAGAAACACAGGCTCCGAAACTGTGCCGAGACTTGTGGTGCGCAGCGTTGAGTGCATGGCCGGCGGAATCTGTGACATTGGAATCCAGCCAATTCTCCCGCCGTTGTCCCTGGATTCGGCGCGTGAGACGGACTTTGCCTCTGCGGAAAAGGCTTCGGATGTTGTAATGGTTTCCTTGATTTGCCTTGCTTTCGCGTTGGCCTCTTGCCTCACGCTGGAATTGGCCGGCAGGACAATCTCCGAAAGATTGATCTGTTCGATTGCCTCGCTCGGCTGAAATTCGACCAATTCTTCAACTTCCGAGGCGGCGATTTGCTGAACCCATGTGCTGTACAGGTTTGAGATCACCTTCCTCCAAGCCAGTCCAGCGCGCACGAAGCTTTCAAAAGTCTCTGCCTGGACACCGTTTCTGTTGAGTGCCTGCACGAACTCTTCGACGGTCAGATTGGACCGTGCCGCGTATTCAGCCATTCCTTCTCGGACTTCCCGGTCCAGAACCTTAATTTCCAGGCGGGCCGCCTCCTGCATGTAGAGAGTGTCGCTGATCAGCATTCTTTCAGCTTGCGCCCGCGGGTCTCGATCGTCGGTCAGCGCCTGATTCATGCGGATGGCCTGATCGATGTGGTAGTGGCTTATTCCAACGCCGTTGACGATGATTGCCGTCGAGAATGGACTGGAAGGCACATTCTGCGCGACTGCTGGCGTCGCCAGACACAGGACAAGTGCAAGTACTCTAATCACAATTCGCCTCACTCGGGACAAAACCCTATCCGCAACCATCAGTTGAGCCTCTTACAACCCGATTCAACCCTTGGATAGTCGTTGTAAAGCTGACAGATGTTGCCGGCGATGGATTTTCCAGGGAAGTGAACTCGCGTTCAACCATGAATCCCGCCGTAAGGCATTGATGGGCAAAAGTCAGCCCAATGTCCAGCTTTCGCTTGCCTTCCCGATAGATGTCGTTCTGCCAACCACTGCTGAGAACCCAGTTTTCCTCAATGCGGTAGGAGGTGTCCAACTTCACTGAATTGGCCTTTCTGCCGCCGAACTCCGAGTTTATCCACCCGTGGGCCAAACGCATGCCGAAGGCATTGCGCGTGTACGCCAGGCTGCTTTCCGCTATGAGCGGTGTCAGGTCAACATCCAACCCAACGTTTTGCCCCACGGCCAGACCATTGTTCGTCCGCACGCCTGCATAGGCGCCATAATGCGACTGCGGCGTCCCGGAACCGATCTGCGTCAACTGTTCCTGCACGTCATCGCTGTGGAACAGCCTGCCTGCGGCAAGCTCGAACTCGTTTCCCTCAGCATCGAACAAAGTGTATCCGACGCCAGCGGTAGCCTTCAGGCCCTGTTCGTCCTGGCCAAGTCCGGCAAAGCGATCGGCAGATGCCAGGCTGCTTGCATCAATGCTGGCAGTCGGCTGAGGTATGTCCGGGCTGCTGCGGTCGTCGTTGGACGGAGTGTAGTACGCGCGCAAATAGGGCTCGAGCGTATCCTTTGAGTTCCCAAGCTGCCGCACAAGCGGATAGGACAATCCCCCAGTGGCTTGAAGCGACACATTGCGCTGGTTCTGCTGCTGTCCCATTTCCGACCATTTTGTGGCGTTGGCCTCGATTGACGCGCCGAAATCCGCGACGATGCCTGGGTCGAAGACCTTCGTGTTGGCATATTCAATCTTCATGCTGGATTGGAGCACGTCGTTCTTGTCGGTGTCCTCATATGAAATGACCGACATCGCCAAGCTTGCCTCGCCGCCGCGCGTCAGTGGCCTGTAGCCCTGCCAGTAGGCATCGGCCAGATTCGACATGGGATCTCTGCTGGGGGCCTTGATGTCCGAACCATCCAAACGAACATATCTGGCGGTGCCAAGACTGCGTTCACCCCGTCTTCCGAGAGTCGCAATCGAGAGCTCGTGCTCCTCCGGAAACAGCTGCACAAGCCCTTCTCCGGCATGACCGGGCTCGCTAGCGTGAAGCAGGAACAGCTTGCTGTTCTCGCCTGCCTTCACGCCGCTCTTGAAGACAAACTTCTTTGTGGCGAAATCCTCGTTCGGATCCTGGATGGGCGTTTCGCCGGCAACTGCAAGCCACCCGTGTTCGCTGCTGTTGCGGACCTCGTAGGCAACGGACTTCTGCCCCTGCACCGCAGTTCCCAGAGTCAATACCGCGTCGGTTCCCGGACCAAGCACCTGGTAGTAGGGAACCTTGATGCCCGCGCCGGTTCTACCCTTGTATGACAGTTCGGGAAACAGGAAGCCCGAGCGATCGCCGTTGCCGGTTGTGGAGGTGGTGGGAATCGACAGCCAAGGCAAATAGAAGACCGGGATGCTGCCGATCAATAGTGTGGCTCCTCGCAGGTAGTACCGCTGATTCTCCTTGTCGTGAACCATGAGCCTGGAGCGGAAATGCCACACCGGCTTCTCTTCCGGCTTGCAGACCTGACAAGGTGTTACGCGAACGTCGCGTATGACGTCGACTTTCTTGCTGGTGTAGGAAACCTGATCGGCAGAGATCTGAACTTGCCTGTCAATCAGCATCTGAACGCCGTCAATGACACCGCTGCGAAAGTCCCTGGAAACCTCGGCCTGTTCGCCGATCAGAACGTTGCCCTTTTCGTCCGACCAACGAACGGGTCCGTAGAGGGTCAGGCTGCCGTTGTTCGCCTCGAGGCGTGTGCATGTAAGCACTTCGCCATTCACGGTAACAACGACGTTGCCGTCGGCCACGAAAGTGTATTGCCGCTGATCGACGATGATCAGGTCAGCGACAATTTCGGCTCCTTGACTTTCAATTGCCTCAAGGGGCTCCTGTGCCTGCGACACGCTGGCGGCGAGAACCAGAAAACCGGCAACAAGTGTGGTGGCAAGAACCAGAGAAAACGATGTATTGGCGCCTAGGCCGGATTTGGGCTTTTTGATGAAGTCGCCTGACTTCATGTTTGCAAGCGGACCTTCTGGCACTTCATTCAGCTCCACCGCCGCTTGATCCTGCCAATGATCTCTCCTCGGGGCGAATGTCCAGGTCGACCCGCACCTGCTTCAGCAGCTCGAATCGACGAGCCAGGCTTGCAAAACGCTTCATCGACCCAGAAACAAGCAACGATTCGGTTTTGGGCCAACACATACTTCTATCTCATGATCGGGCAGGGTAGCTGTTCAACTCGCCAACTGTCAATGAGATATTGCTCCCAATCACTTCCAAACGCCTTGACCGCCCCTCTGGATTGGAACATTCGACACACTTGCAGTCTCCTTGCGCCGCCGCCCGCTTCACTCGGCATAGAACACAGCCGCGCAAGCCAGAAGCAGCGTGCCGACCGGAACGGTAAGTATCGCTGAAACCACCGGAAACGCATCGTGGGTTCCCAGGATTTGAGTGAGGTTTCTCAGGAAGAAAACCATCAATCCGGCAATGATCGCCGCAATGACAACCAGGGGAATCCTGAGCATTCTGCTTGGCTTCAAGGCTCCCGCTCCTCCCAGCATGGTCATGGTCGCAAACACAAGAGGCAACATGCACAACGAAAGGACATGAATGTGGAGGAGATTTAGTTTCAGGCCAGCCCTTTCCAGGACGTCCCATTGCTTCAACAGCGCCCAAATGTGCACGTTCTCCGCGGCGACCAGTTCGGTTACCAACTCCTGCGCCGACGGGCTCGACTGAATTCTGTACTCCTCGAGGGCCTTCCGCGTTGCCTCCACGTTTTCGATTTCGTCGCCTATCAACCAACGATTCACGTCACGCAGAAGCCATCCGTTCCGCAAGGGCTCGGCATGCAGTGCATGCATGTAGAACTTGGGCACATTGTCGGCGTCGAACGTCACCGCCGCGACGTCGACGAATTCCCCAGTGGCCGGATTTCGCTTCAACCGCATAATCACGACGCTGTCCTCGAGCGCCTCGCGAACCCAAAGAAATCCGCTGCCTTCGACATGCACTCGATCGTCCTGGAGCACGATGTTGCCCACGGCATTGTTGTAGAGCTGGGTTGACATGACGACCACTGGATGGACGGCCGCAACAACAACGATTCCGAACATGCCGGCGAACAATGCCATTCGAATTACGGCGTTGCGCCCAGCCATCCCAGTGCCCTGGATGCTAGCAATCTCGTTGCTTCGGGCGAGTCGCAGGGACGTGTTGAGGGCTGCCAGCAAGACGACTATCGGCAAAAGTGCAAACAGCGACTCCGGGACTTTCAGCAGCGCCAGCAATGTGGGGTGGAGTGCGTTGCCGTCCGGATTCGATCTGCCCGCTTCCTGCTCCAGCTCCAGCAGGAAGATCAGCGCGGCAAATGCGATGGTCACAAGCAGCAGCGACTGCATGGACCTCTTCCACAGGTAGTAGGTGAGCATGACGGAAGCCATCCTATGTCACCGCCTTTGCCAGTCGTAGTGAAGACGTGCCGCCAGAAAGACCGTCAGCAGCAGCGCAACGCCTGAGGCGGCATACAGCGCCGGCCACATTGCGGGGGACTTTGCCGCCACGCCATGAAGGAATTCGGTGGCGAGGAAGGCGCAGATGCCTGCCAATGCGGTTATCAGGCAGGTCAGCGCCGGCCCCCTGCCCAATCCGATCAGGGAATGGCAGGAAACGGCGCCCAGCACGGCAAGAACAAACGCCAGCAGACCATCCGAGTTGCGGACCTGCGTTTCGAGCCAAATCTGTATGGACTGGAAATCCAGGCCGGCCTCCTCCAGCCCTTCCTCATCCTGCAGCCGGTCCGACGTCAACTCGCGAAGTTCCGGAACCCGCTCGGGAGCGCTCTCGATGAATGCCGCCACTCCTACGGACAGATCGTCGAAGTTCACGTTCGCGATGCTGCGGGTCTCGGGATTGACGAGCAGCGACTGGCCATGCAGCATCACGATGTCAATGGAATCGGCGGCACGCAGGATGTACGCCGATTCCGCAAAGTGGACTGCTTGCAGGCCTTCCGGCGGGTTCTCGAACACAATGATGTCGGTGAGTTTCTGGTCTTCGGTTATTCCCTCCACGAAGACGGCCAGTTCATCGTCGGGAAAGTTGAAGCGGCCCGTGTGCGTGGACCCGATCGAAAAGTTGTGTGAAATGTAGTAGTTGAGCGCGGAAATCTCGGCGCGGCTGATTGGACCAAAAAAATGGGCATAGGACAGGCTAAGCAGGCAAATCATGGTGGCAAAAATCACGTAGGGCCGCACTATCGTTGAGAATGGCATGCCCGTGCTGTATATCGCCGCCTGTTCCCGGCTCGTGTGGAAGTGGATTGCGGTGTAGATGGCAGCGATGAAGCCGGTCAGCGGCATGACGATCATCACCGACCGCAGCAGAAACCACATGGACAATTCCGCAAAGGTTTGGAACGACTGGATGTTGGTTATGACGATGCGCAGCGAGCGAACCGAAAGGTTTACCCAGTAGGCGCCGGCCAGAACCAACGTGAACAGCATGAACAGAACTATCAACCTCGACAGGATGTATCTGTCGAGCGTGCTCAGGAGCAGCACATCGTCACCTAATCAAACATAAATTTCGTCGAAAGCTGCGTGCCTCGGCCAAGAGTCTTCGGCCAGGCGGCGCCGCTAGGGCCCAATTGTGGTGAAGCATGATTAAACCAAGAAACATTCGTTTTGTAAGCCGAAAGTTGCGCGAATTACAGCAACTCGAGGGGCAGTTGGTGTGTCTGGTGGCGCCCGGTGCGGATTTGGGGCCAATTCTGACTCACATTGACGTTCTGACGGTTCGCTGGCTGTCACACCTGATTGAAAGCAAGAAGTTCTCAAAGCTCGATCCCGGCGAATTGATGACGACATGGGGCGTGCGCGGCGTTGACGCCGAACGCTGCACTGTCGTCAAGCTGCCCGACAGGGCGGATGCCAAGTTCATGCGGCGCGCCGGCGCTGCAGTCGGCAAGACTTTGGGGGACGATCCGGTGTTGGTGGAAAGCACGCTCGGCACCGGGCTCAGAGAGCATTTGGCCCAGGGCATGGCGCTGGGAAACTATCGGTTCAACCGGTACAAGAAGGAGGCGAACAAGGGTGACAAGGCGCCGGACTGGCGCATCATGACCCCATCTCCGAAGGTTGCACAAAGGAATTTCGAAGCCTTGGGCTGCGCAGTCGAGGGAACCGAATTTGCCCGCGATCTCGTCAACGAGCCGTCAAATGTCCTGACCACGACGGAATTCGCAAGCCGGCTGCTCGAACTGCAGGAACTTGGCGTGGAAGTCGAAGTCCTGGAGGAAGATGATCTCGAACGCATTGGAATGCGGGCGCTGCTGGCTGTGGGGCAGGGATCGGACAGCCCGTCCAAGGTGGTTGTCATGAATTGGAAGGGCAGCGAATCGCCTCCGCTTGCGTTGATTGGCAAGGGTGTTGTGTTTGACACTGGAGGCATTTCGATAAAGCCGGCGCGTGGAATGGAACAGATGACCATGGACATGGCCGGGGCTGCCACCGTGGCCGGCGTCATGAAAACCTTGGCGCTGGGAAGAACGAAGGCGAGCGTGGTGGGAATCGTCGGGCTTGTCGAAAACATGCCCAGCGGCCGAGCGCAGCGCCCCGGTGACATAGTCCGCTCGCTGAAGGGCGACTCGATTGAGGTGGTCAATACTGATGCAGAGGGACGCTTGGTGCTGGCAGATGTCATGTGGTACTGCCAAAGGCGATTCGAACCGGTCGGCATGATTGATCTGGCGACACTGACCGGCGCCATCATCGTAAGTCTTGGCTACGAGTATTGCGGCGCGTTTTCCAACGACGACAAGTTTTACCAACGGTTTCAGTCGGCTGCGGAAAGCGAGGACGAAAACGTTTGGCGGCAGCCGCTGTCGAAGTCTTTCGACAAGATCATCGATTCGACCATTGCCGACGTGAAGAACGTTGGCGATCGGTGGGCCGGCGCCATCACGGCCGCACAGTTCCTCAAGAGATTTGTCAAGGCGGACATTCCCTGGATCCATCTTGACATTGCCGGTGTCGCGTGGACGCCGAAGCCGTCGAAGTTCTCTCCCCGTGGCGCATCGGGGTGGGGCGTGCGAGCATTGACCAGGCTAATCAATGACCACTACAGTGAACGCTGAATTCGGAGAGGTTTTCTTCTACCAGGTCGACGGAAGCGCGGAAGACCTGGCCTTCAAACTCGTGCGCAATTCTCGCCGCGAGGGGTGGCGGGTATGTGTGCGCGGAACTTCAAGCGAACAGTTGGAGCGTTTTGAAACCAGACTGTGGTCGCAGCCCCACACAGAGTTTTTCGGGCTTGGAATTGAGGGCGGCGAGTTCGACAGCGACCAGAGTGTGCTGTTGACGACTTCCGAGTGTCGAACAAACGATCGACAGGCCTTGATCGTGCTTCCGGGCGCGACGGTCAAGTCGGACGACGTGAAGCGCCATGTGAGAGTCATGCTGGTCTTTTCCGGCAATGATTCCGAGATCGGCAATGCCCGCGAGCATTGGAAGGCCTTCGCCGCGCTGAAATGCCGCTTGAAGTATGTGAAGAAGCAACAGGGAAAGTGGCAGATTGCGCACACCGTAAACTGAGCGCCGGCGAGTGACGAGTCGAATTCGGGTTGTCAGAAACTGTTCAGCCGCCCGTCGATCATGCCCGGACTGGGAATGCGGGAAATGCCCAATGCGAGTCGACATTCGGGAATGCATCTGCAATATGCCGATTTCCCAAGGGAAGCGCCAAGCAAGCTGACGCGGGCGCTTCCAGCCACAGTCATTGGATCAATGCCGAGATTGGAATCGTGACCGAGAGAACACTGTCGATTATCAAGCCCGACGTTACCCGCCGCAGCCTCTGCGGGCAGGTTTTGGCAAGGTTGGAGGGCGCCGGACTTCGAGTGATCGCACTCAAGAGGGTGCATCTCACAATGTCTCAGGCACGGCAGTTTTATGCCGTCCACTCGCAGCGTCCGTTCTTTGACGAACTTTGCCGGTTCATGGTGTCCGGCCCAATCGTCGTTCAGGTGCTGGAAGCGGAGAATGCCATATCACTCAACCGCCAGGTAATGGGGGCAACCAACCCGGAAATGGCGGACGAGGGAACCATTCGCCGGGATATCGCGGTGTCGCTGACCGAGAATTCCGTACACGGTTCGGATGCACCGGAAACGGCAGCCCAGGAAATTGCCTTCTTCTTTTCCGAGATCGAGCTTGTGGGCTGAAGCCGAATCAGTTCGCTTCGGCCTCGTTGACGATTTACTGACAATTTGTTCCGGCGACAGATTGTGCATTGTTGGCGTGCAACGCTTTCCGGCCCTTGAATTTCGGCAAGCGATAGCTTATCCGCGTTGCGTGAAGGCCTGTAGCTCAATGGTTAGAGCAGAGCGCTCATAACGCTTTGGTTGGGGGTTCGAATCCCTCCAGGCCTACCAGCACCCTCGGCGCCATTCTGAGAGTGGCTTTCAGTCCCCCCATATCGTCGCTTTCTCCGAGTTGGAGATCGCCGCCGTGCATCATGGCGATTTGGTTGACAATTGCCAGTCCCAACCCGGAGCCTTCGTTGAGGTTTAGGTTCCTGGATTCGTCGAGCCGTGAATAGGGTTCCATGGCGCGCTGGCGGTCCTCGCGGGCAATGCCACAACCATCGTCCTCGACAGTGAAAATGCGATACGTTTCATTTGCGGCAACGGAAACCATGCAATGTGAAGCGTATTTCCTTGCATTCAATATGAGATTGTCGAGCGCTCGTCGCAAGGCCAGCCGGTGCCAAATGACTCGCTCCAGCTTTGGGTAGTCGTCGCTAACCTTCAACTTTACGGATTGACCGGATGCCAGCGCCTCCTCGACGACAGATCTGGCGGTGTCGATTGGACTTACCTTGCCCACATCGCCAATCCTGCCGTTTCGGGTGTACTCCACAACCTCGGAGATCATTCTGTCCATGAGGTTTATGTCATCAATCAGCGCGTCCCTTTCGGTGCCGTCGTCAAGAAGTTCCAGTCCAAGCCGAATTCGGGCAAGCGGTGTTTTGAGGTCGTGGCTGACATTTGCGTAAACCGTAGTCCGCTCCTGTTCCTGCCGGCTGATTCGATTGCGCAAGTCGACAAACGCGGCGGTGACGTTTCGAATTTCCGATGCGCCTCGTATCGGCAGCTCGTAGTCCTTTCCCATGCTAAATGCCTCGACTGCTCTTCCCAATCGACGGATTGGTCGCAGCTGATTGTGCAGGAACAACAATGAAATCACTGTTGTCAGGAGCGCCGCAAATATAATGAGGACCAGGAACTGGTGGGGATTGGACGGGGTCAGCGCGGTGCGGCGCATCCCGATCAGTGCGTTGCCGTGCCTGGTCGCCACCACCAGAACCGGAGGCCTGCCATTGCCCGGCTCCAGGTCAACTGCAAGAATGGACGGTTCGGCCTGCCTCAGCACATCAATTGCGATGGTTCCGGTAATGTCGAACCACTTGAGATTGTCTTGATACGTCTGAAACTGGGCGTCGGGAAACTTCACATCCAAGCCAAGGGAGTTTGCAATCGGCAGCGTGTACTGGATGGCGCTTTCGATATCGTCTGCGCCATTTATGTTGGACAGAACCAGGTCAAGTTGCGGCTCGAAACTGGATACGAGCTGACGGGTGACCCGATCGAAATGCCGCTGCACAAAGGCGATCGACACGATAAGCAGGATTATGGTAATTGGGAAGAACAGGATGAGGTGAACCCGACCGGTGATTCCGGGGGGCATGAGCGACTTGACAAAACCCTCCTTCCTTTGATTTTGGCGAAAGTCCCGCATCCGTAATGCCTGCTCCTGCAGTGCCACTCTGTTTTTCAGTATTGTGCTTGAGCTTGCGTTTGCAAGCCTCATGTTGCCGTCAGGGACTTGCCTTCAGGACAATCAGACACCGGTAGAGGACAATGCGGTTGGGGCCAATCTGAGAATTGGCCCAGTCTGACGGAACGGGACATGTAACGAAGCCTAGCGCCGGATCTTGCCTGTCCTCACATTGCCAGGAGTGTGCAACTCCGGTCACCCGTTGACACGACACATCTCGAGCCTCGAGGAGCTGCATCCATCGACATTCCCGAGGTGTCGGTCGAAGTTCGCGGCAAAGTCCTCTCCAATGCCTGCATGCAAGATTGGTCCCTACTGCCAATCCTTGCGGCAATCGACATTTTCCTGCCTCGAAGTCCGTGCCGACGCCGGCGCAGCCCGGTGGCTTGGATTTGCCACGGCACGGGATCAAGTCGAAGGAAGCCGATGTGTGAAATTGCATTGGTGAACCTGCGGCGGAACTCTCGTGTCGCAGCCGGAAATCGCCGGCGGCTTCGGCTTGTGTGTCGACCAAGCGCCCATTGTTCGTCAAGGAGCAACAATTCCAAGTCGAACGAGTTTCACAACTCGTCTAGGGTCAGCAGGTAGGCAACGACATCTTCGACATCCTGGGCGGAATAGATCGATTGATCGCGGTATTCTTGCGCCACTTCGTACAGATCACTTGTGCGCAGGTAGGAGGGCATGATCGTGTCCGGGTTGAATTGCTTTGGATCAACCAGCCGCAGCCGCAGCTCGCCCGCGGTGTAGCGAAGTGCAACGCCGGCCAGCGGGGGGCCGATGTTGCCGGGGTCCGGCTCGCCCTCAATTGGCACGTCATGGCAGATCAGGCATGTAGCTCGACTGGCATCGCGGACCAACAGTTCGCCGCGCACAGGATCTCCCGGCACATCCGCAAGGGGGAGCTTGATTTCAAGGTCCTCGACGACATAGCTCAAGGCATTGTCTGCAATGACCGTCCGGTCCGCTGCCATGGGGGTTGCCAAGCTGCATCCCCAAGCTGCCAGGAAAGCGATGGGCAACCCGATCGGCAGGTCAGCCATACATGTCGGAAGTGATGCTGGCATACCACCCCCGGGCGTATTCGGCCTCCAGCTTGCGAAAGTCGTCCGAAGCGTTCGCCGGGCTGACGCCTCCGGACTCCGGAACCTGCGCGATTTCGTTTGTATCGTCGACCCGATACACGGCCGCCACTGAAATGGCATATTCGCGGGACAGCAGACTGTAGCAGGTGTTGATCAGGACCGGGTCCGGCGGCTCTTCGTCCCGGAGCAATCCAACTATGGCGCGGGCACAAACCTTGGCCTGGCTGGAGGCGCTGAACCCGGACTTCGGCATTGCGCCCGCAAGAACGGAGTCTCCGACAATGTGAACGAATGGGGCGACAACCGATTCAAACGTTCGTGGATTGACCTCGCACCAGCCAGCGCTGTTGGCCAATCCTGAATTCCAGGCGAGATTTCCGCAGCGCTGCGGCGGAACGACGTTGGCCACGTCGGCCGCAACTTCCTCGAAATCGGTAATCACCAGCATGCGTGGAGCATCGACCGCAACGACATTGCCGCCCATCGAAAAGCCGACCCATTCAATCATGCCTGGATACAAGCGATTCCAACCCTCTCGAAACAATCCTGCCTTGGAAAAACTGTCCTTCTGATCAAGAATCAAGACTTTTGATCGGGGCTTGAAGCGGGACAGGTAGTTTGCGATCAGGCTGGCCCGCTCGTAGGGGGCAGGCGGACATCTATAGGGACTTGCCGGAGCGGTGATGACAACAACGCCGCCATCGTCCATGGATTCGAGCTGACGTCGCAACAACAGGGTTTGTGGGCCCGCCTTCCAGGCATGCGGCATGCTCTGTTCGGCCGCTGCGTCATATCCGGACAGTGAATTCGACTTGATCGCGATGCCAGGCGAAAGGACCAGTCGGTCGAAGGGCAGGGCAACGCCGTCATCCAGCCGGACCGTCCGCCGGTCCGCGTCGATTTCCTGTGCGCGGGCTTGCACCACCTTGATGCCGTCGCGTCGCAGGCCGTCGAAATTGTGAGTCACCGCGGCCAGATCTCCAAAGCCTGCAAGTACGTTGTTGCTGAATGGACAGGTGACGATCCGCTGACTCTGCTCAACCAGCGTCACTGACACTTGGGGCGCCAGTCGTCGCAGATACCTTGCACAGGTGCTGCCTCCAAAACCGCCGCCGACAACAACAACGCGGGCGGCGTTCAGGCTTGCAGCCGCAGGCAGCGGCACCATGCTGCCTGCCACGGTCATGCCGGCAAGCTTCAGCAAGTCGCGGCGGGAGGGCAACTGGAAGTCGGTGGTCAAGGATCAGATCCGGTCACTGCATTTCAATTGCGGGTTGTTCGCTGAAATGGCGACCAAGGAACTCGATTTCGGCATTGGTCAAGCCTCGGACTATCCGCCCCATCACGGTGTTTTCGAGTTCGCCGGACCGAAACTGCATCAGCAGTTCCTGGACCAGTGTGGCGTCAAGCGCCGCTATTGCCGGAACGGTCGACGGGCTGTTTCCGCCAGGACCATGGCAGGCGGCACACATGTCGGCCAAGCCTGCCGCCCATTGATCGTCGGCTCCAACTGCGGAAGCCAGAAGCGTTGACAGCGCTGCGATGGTCAGCCATCGCCACATTTGCCGCGCTCTTGGTTTGTGCCGTTGGAGCGGGCAGGGTGTTCCTGCCCGCCCAACATCGCTTGTGTCAAGACCTAGCCGATCAAGTCGTGGTTGCGCAATGGCAGTCTGCGCACGCGCTTCCCGGTTGCGGCAAAGATCGCGTTGGCCACTGCCGGCGCAACCGGCGGCACTGCCGGCTCACCGACGCCGCCCCACTTTTCGCCTCCGGAGAGGGCAAAATGGGTGTTCACTTCCGGCATCTCGTTTATCCTCAGCATCAGGTACTGATCGAAATTGTCTTCGACAACGGCGCCGTTCTGGATGTGGATCTCGCCATAGAGCGCTGCGGTCAGTCCAAACACGACCTGGCTTTCAACCTGATCCTGTACGAGACGCGGATGAATGACATGCCCGCAGTCGATGGCACAGTCTATCGATTCCACTCGCAGCTGTCCGCGTCGGCTCACGGTAACGTACGCAACCTGCGCCACGATCGTCCCGAATGCTTCGGACATTCCGATGCCCATGCCTTCGCCAGCTCGGAGGTCGGTCGTCCAACCTGCCTCCTTGGCAGCAACTTCAAGTGGATTCCGAAACTCGGAATCCTCGGGCAGCAGCGCCAGCCGGAATTCCAGCGGGTCCGCGCCGGCGGCATGGGCCATTTCGTCGACGAAACTCTCGATTGCGAAGGCGTTTTGAGAAGCGCCGACCGATCGCCACCAGTGCACAGGCATGTGGGAGTCGCGAATGGCGTAGTCCGTCTGCTGGTGGTCGAACACATACGGCAGCCGAGCGTCAAGGCCTTCAACCGCCTGCCTGTCGATTCCTTCATTGAGGAACTGCGGAATCTGGTGGTTGAAGATCGAGTGCGAAACAATCCGGTTCCAGTAGGCCTCGGGCTTGGAGTCGCCGTTCATCGATGCCGAAAAGTGGTAGGTCGAATAGGGCCGGAACTTGCCTTGCTTGGTTGTTTCCTCCCTTGTCCACACCACCTTGACCGGTTGCCCCTGTGCCTTGGCAATTGCCGTCGCCTGACGAACCTCGTCCTGCCGCAGACGGCGGCCGAATCCGGTGCCAAGGAAGGTCGTGTGCACATGGACCTGCTCTTCTGGCAGACCTGCTTCCTCGGCTGCGACCGACAATGCCCTCGGAGGATTCTGGGTGCCCACCCAGACATCGGCTCGGTCCGCCGTTACATGGGCCGTGCAGTTCATCGGTTCCATGCAAGCATGCTCAAGATAAGGCGTCACATAGGTCGCCTCGAGCGTGTTGTCGGAGGCCGCTATTGCCGCACGCGCGTCGCCGACCGAATTTGCCGGGTTGTAGGTTGGGTCGTCCGGATTTGCGAGAACCTCAAGTGCACCGTTGATGATGCTTTCGTCGCTCACGTCACCGAATTCTCCAGCATCCCATTCCTTGGGCATGAGTTGCAGCGCAGTCAATGCCCGGTAATAGGAATCCGCAATCACGGCAACGCCGCTCTGAATGCCGGTTACACGCTGGGCCACATCGCCGAGGTCATAGTGCAGAACGCCAATTCCGCCTTCGCCAAGTCGATGGGCCGCCAGAACGCCCGGGCGATCCTTGACCGCATCGAAGTCGTAACTTACCAGCCGACCGCCCGGCACGGGCGAGACTTCAACCGCAGCGTAGACCATGTCCGGAACCCGAACGTCAATGCCATATGTGGCGCTGCCGTTGACCTTGAGAGGAGTGTCGAGCCTGGGCAAGGACTGGCCAATGAGCGTATACTCCTCGGGCGTCTTGATTGCCGGTTCCTGATCAAGGTCAATCGTGGCCGCGGCGGCCGCAAACTCGCCGAACGTGCCGCTGTTGCAGCCTGAGCTCAGCACGCTGTCTTCGGCCGAAACATCCGCGCGGGCGACCCCCCACGTGTCGGCCGCGGCCTGCTTGAGACGTTCGCGGGCGCTTGCTCCAGCCTGTGCCAGATAGAGGCGTGAACGACGAACTGCCCCCGAGCCTCCCGTCGACATTCGCTGGTAGAGGCCATCGGTTTCCTTGGCTGCACCGGCGGCGACCATGTATGGCTCAGCCTTGTTGCGAACGTGTCTGTTGACTTCGGCGTAGACGGCCTTGACCTTGGACCAGTCGCACTGAAGTTCTTCGGCGACAATCATTGGCAAGCCGGTGAAGACGCCTTCGCCCATCTCGGACTGACCAACCCTGATCGTGACGGTGTTGTCGGGATCAATGACCAGCCAGGCATTTACTTCCTGCCCTCCCTCGGCGGCCATCCAGGGATCACCCATGATGCGTCCGGCATGGGCTGCGGTCGGAATGTGGAAGCCAAGAACCAAACCGCCAGCTGCGCTGGAACTGGTGACCAGGAACCGGCGGCGGTCCATTTCAAAGTTCTTCATGATCATTACCCCTGTGCGATTTCGGCGGCCCGATGAATGGCCGACCGTATCCGACGGTAGGTGCCGCAGCGGCAAATGTTGTCGGACATGGCGGCGTCTATGTCGAGATCCGACGGATCCGGCCGCTGATTCAACAATGCTGCCGCAGCCATTATCTGGCCGGACTGGCAATACCCACATTGGGGCACGTCCTGTTCAATCCACGCGACTTGCACTGGATGGGAGCTGTCTTCAGACAGTCCCTCGATGGTGGTGACGTCCTTGCCGACTGCAGCCGACGCCTTGGTTGTGCAGGAAAAGGCCTTCTTGCCGTCAATCATGACGGTGCATGCTCCGCACTTGGCGATGCCGCAGCCATACTTCGTACCGGTCAAGCCGATGTTGTCTCGGAGAACCCACAGCAAGGGTGTCTCCGGTTCGGCATCCACGGTGTGACTCGCACCGTTGATCGTTAGTGATATAGCCATTTGCGCAATCCTCCCGTGGCCAGCCTCGTGTCCAGACCAGTCGGGCAATGTGGACACTAGGCGTCAGTCGCCAGCCTCGCGTACACTTCAAATGCCCGGCGGCCAATGAGCGAACTGGCTGCATTGCCCATGGACTATGATGAAAAGTGCAGTGAAAGTCAATGAATTGAACTGTGCCAGCCGCGGGCAAAGCGCACCCACCCGAGTGTGGAGGAAGCGAAAGGGAAGAGCCGGAGAGGAGGGTGTTGCGGTGGCCGACTCACGCATCTCGGAAGATGTCCGGTGCAGGCCCGTCAGTTGACTTCAAGCGGCGCCACGCCCGCGGCCGTTCAACAGTCCGTAGCCTGGCAGTGGCCGCGAACCACGTCTTGTGGCCGCCGCCCGGCAGCGGGCCAGAGGACTGGCGGTTGTGCCTACCATGATGCACGCTTTTCGGCTACCTCCGCGGCAATGTCCGGCCAAGCGGGACTGTCCGTGAAATGCCAACGCATGTAGGCCAACAGATCCTCGATGTCCTGGTCCGTCAGTGAAGCGCCAAAGCTTGGCATCGAACGCTGCGTGGCTCCCCTCGGGGCGCGAATGCCGTCGAAAATGATGTGAATGACATTGCGGGGGTCGGGAGAGTTGATCGTTGATGTCAACGCGAGTGAAACGGGCGACTGATCTGAACCACGTTTGTGGCACTGCGAACATTGATCGCGAAAGACCTCCAGTCCGCGCAACAGCTTGGGATCCTCAGGCAGCCTGTCCGGCATGAAACTGACGGAGCGCTCCCAATCCAGTTCCTTGGCACGCGACAAAACACCATCCCTTTCAGCTTCCGACAGTGGCGGGCGCTGCCAGGACTCAAGATAGGCCGCCATGGCAAAGACTGTGTCTTCCGGCTGATCGTAGAGGTGGTTCACAATCGGCGTCATCGGTCCGGCGGCAATGCCGTGTTCCGCATCCCATCCATCGTACAGATAGTTGACCAGTTGCAGTTGATCCCAAGGTAGCGGAGCCACGGATTCGGTTCCCAGCGCCGGCACATACCATCCTTCGGCTTCGCCGCCGGAAAACTTGGCGCCTTGTACAACCGCGCCGAACATGTTCCTCGGAGAGTGGCAGGCTCCGCAGTGGCCCAAGCCCTCCACCAAGTATGCGCCCTGGTTCCACTCTTCGCTTCGAGTCCTGTCCGGCTCAAGTTCGCCAGGACTGAGAAACAGCAGATTCCAGCCAGCCAGAAGTGGGCGAATGTTGAACGGAAACGGCAGTTCGTTGCGGGGCGCTGTCGCAGATACCGCTTCCTGGGTCATCAGGAACGCATATATGGCGTCAATGTCGGCATCACTTGTGCGCGTATAGAAATCATAGGGAAACACCGGGTAGAGATGGCGACCGGTGCGATCGATCCCTTGGCGCATTGCGCGGCGAAAGGCAGTCTGTGACCAGCGGCCGATGCCGGTTTCCGCGTCCGGGGTGATGTTGGTCGAGTGGATTGTGCCAAAGGGTGTTTCCAGTGGCAGCCCGCCGGCAAAGGCCTCGCCTCCAGGCGCCGTATGACACACAACACAAGCGCCGACACTTGCGAGGTCCTGCCCGCGGCGAACCAAGTCGCTGTCAAAGGAACTGGAATCTGGAGGGTCGATGGCAGGCAACTCGTCATGCCTTGCAGCCCACAATGCGGCGAGCACGGCAGCCGCAACCGGCAGCAAAAGCAGAACCATGACCCATCGCTTTCTGGACATCATGCTTGGGAATCCAATGATTGTTCCTTGACGAGCGAACTCACAGCTCAACCTCCAAATGCCACAGCGCGCCGCTTCCCGGCAAATGGTCGCTTCCGAGATGGAAAGGGCCGGCAAGGCAGCCATTTCCATGGATCCTCAGATCAACCCCGACCAACAGGTATCCAGATTGAAACTGCTTGCAAACAGCCAATGCAAACCTCGGGGCCTTGGTTAGGGACGAACTGCCGGCGATTCAATGTTCAGGCCGCGGCCACGCCATGCCAGGTAAAGTTCAAGGCTTAGGTATTCATCGGAACCCAACTCCCTGGGTTCGGCGCGAACCGCCCAGTTGCACCAACGAAACATGCGATGGCGCGATCCCATGGATCGCCAGATCAATCGATAGACAGGGAAGCCGTTCACGTGTCCCTGGCTGATCCGATCGCCTCTAAGCATCATTCCGGCGCGTTCGTCATGACATTGGCTGCATGCCAGATCCAGCTGGCCGCGCCGCTGCATGTAGTACTCTCGCCCTTCCTCCAAGTAACGTGCGGCTTCGCCGGAGACATCCACATCCATGACCTCGCCGAGCGACTGAAAGGTCAAATAGGCGGCAAGGGCCAGCATCTCCTCCGACTCCAGCTCCAGCGGTTCAGCCTTCATGAATTCAGTTCGCATTTCGTTGATTCTACCCTCGAGATTCACGAGGCTCCGGCGATTCTCGTCGAACTGCGGATATCTCGCAGCAACTCCACTCATTGAAACCGATGCATCGCCGTGACAGGAATGACAGGAAAGCCCCTCGGAGCCGTCGCTCTCAAGCCAAAGTTCGAGACCATGGTCAACGGCAAATCGACCGGGATTGAGAAACTCGTCGTCCTGCAGTTCCTGTATCTGGGTTCCCATGTAGTGGTATCCCGATAGCGGAAAGGCGCCCGAGGTCAGTTGCCGTTCCTGAGCGTGGGCTGTCAGGACAACGGCTGCCAGCATCTCCACAGCCAAGAAAGCGCCGATGAAGTGAGTTGATGACAATTGAGCTCGAACCGAAACGGTCAGATCACCTGAATGTAGACAGAATCCACATGGACCGTGCCGTTGTCGTCATGCCACCTGAATTCAATTGTTCCGGATTCCTCCGCCAACGCGTGGAAGGAAATGTACGGATTTGTGGATACCGCGACATGCCAGTCGGCCCCAAAAACCGTCTTGCCGTTGTAGATGGCCTCGAACCGATGAATGATGTGACGCGGGATGCGCTTGCCGTCGCGGCCAAACATGAATCCATTGTCCATTGGGTGTGTGACCAGCGTCTTGATCTCGAACACCTCTCCCTTGCGCACAGTCTCGGGTACGGACTTGCGAATGCGAAACTCAGCCACGGGAAGGTCCCTGTTGCAGCGTCACTCGAGTTGCGTTGTCGGTCCAATTCGTCATGACGTGCCACCATCAACGGGCTGTTTGGCGTCTGGCAGGAATATCTCGTCAGCGCAGGCGCCAAGTGCGACCGAAACATGCCTCGCCGTCATCCACGATGTTCCGTCGCTCATCAATGCAAAGCAGTAGACTTGCTGTGTTCGGGCAAGGCGAATGCGTTGCGAAACGCGCGCGAGTCCCGATGCAGGCGTGAAGTAATAGTCGGTCACCAGGGGCTGCGGGTTTCTGGTTGTCACAACGTGAATGCTTCGAACGTGGTCGGCATCCGTCATTGGGGAATCGGGAACCGAGACTGTCATTGGGACGGAAAGTCCCGTGTCGGCGCGATCCGGCATCTCCAGCACGACCCGACCTTCGACGAACTCGGTTGAACCAAGTCGAACGGCAATCAGAGCAGCCAACCATTCCGGCATGTTGGGCGAGCTGGAGATCGCTGGAATCGGAACGGCCGTGAGGGCTGCAATGGCAGCTGTCCCTCCGACAATGGCGCCAAGCGCCTGTCGACGGCCGACCAGGCCAGCGAACCGCCGCATGCCGAATGGTTCACCGCAACCTTCGGCCTCGCTGCCCCTATGTTCGGTTGCAAGTTCCGGCAAGAGCCGTTTCATCGAACTTCGCCCTGTGCAATCGCATTTCCCCTGCGCTGGAAATCCTGGTGTGCAATGGAATGCGCATTCCCCGGCCGGCATTCGCCTCCGGGATCTGGATTTCTGCAGTTGGGACCATACCTAACAAGCGGCCCAATGTTTCGTCAAGATGGATCCCGGCTTTGGCAGACTGAGGCCGTTCACAAGAATCACTGGAAGGACCGCCGGGGCGCCGCGCTCCTTGAAGTGCCATTTCGTCCACGACCGGCAGCCAGCGATTCGATTCCCTTCAAGTGCACGGGGCAAGCGTGCATTTGGTCACGAGCCCAGCCCTTTCAGGAAAACGACGATTCGCTTGCAACGCCCCGTTTCGTGAAATCGAGTGGCCAGGGGAAAGGGGCATTGCAGAAATCAGCCGACAAGGATCAATTCGGAAACTGGATGCACTGCAAAGGAACTGGATTTTCTGTTGAAATGCTTGCCATGGACACTAGACATAACAACTCTTTGCATTGACTTGCCAGCGCCTCCAACATTGCAACTAGACTGAATAGCCTCAGTCTGGTAACAGGCGTCCTTGGTCCGGCGTAGCTCAGCGGCAGAGCAGTTGACTGTTAATCAATTGGTCGCAGGTTCGAATCCTGCCGCCGGAGCCAGCCCAACCTGCGATCTCACGACGAACGCGCTCATCCGTAGATGCAGTGCATCTTGGCGCAAGCGTTGGCAGGCGCTGCCGTCGCCAACTTGTTTCCCCGACCCCTCGGCAAACATTCGGTTGCATGCCGTTTCTCCAGGCGGGTGGGTCCAACTGGTGCTCCTCATTGGAATGTGTTCACGCGGTCACTTTCCAGAGGGTACGCGGGCAAGTCGAGCTCCATTGCCGCGGCAGCAACCCACACGACCAAACAGGACAACACCGAATTCGGATTGTCGATTGCCGTGCGTCGGGCTGGCACAAAGGGGCCTTGAGCTTCAGGCCAATGAACTGCTCTTCAGGAATGAAGGCTCGAAGGCAGGTTTGGACTTGCACCTATAAGTTTGTCGCGGTCTGCGGCGATGCCATGTCAGGCCCATGCCTGCAAGGCAAGGATTTCCTCGGTCGCGGGACCGG